>WNFJ01303192.1_pt1 | contig 10405 bp, 5 predicted proteins | sample 5400461 | NCBI WGS metagenome assembly WNFJ01 (sample SAMN13153349, study PRJNA577476) | soil metagenome | isolation source: 115 cm saprolite on Douglas fir-dominated hillslope | place: USA:California | collected 2013-09-17
CCGTGTCGGACAGCAGCTTGGCAACTATCGCCTGCTCCGTCTCATCGGGCGGGGGAGCTGGGCTTCCGTCTACCTGGGAGAACACCTGCACCTGGGCACACAGGCAGCCATCAAAGTACTGCATACCCACCTCAGCAGCGAGGGCAGTGAGCAACTCCGCAGCGAGGCGCGCACGATGGCTCGTCTCCTGCATCCCCATATCGTGCGCGTCCTCGATTTTGACGTAGAAGACGGCATCCCCTTTCTGGTGATGGAGTACGCTCCGGGTGGCTCGTTGCGCCAGCGTCACCCGAAAGGGACAAGGGTGCCGTTAGACAGCGTTGTCTCTTACGTCAAACAGGTGGCCGAAGCCTTGCACTCTATCCATCTACAAAAACTGATCCATCGCGATGTCAAACCGGAGAATATGTTGCTCGGCTCCCAGCACGAGGTCTTGCTTACCGAGTTTGACCTTGCCACCATTGCCCAAAGCTCACGTTCCCAGCAGACCCAGGAGGCGGTTGGGTCCGTCACTTACATGGCTCCTGAGCAACTCAAGGGAAAAGCACGCCCTGCCAGCGATCAGTATGCCCTGGGTGTGGTGGTCTACGAGTGGCTGAGTGGAGATCCGCCTTTTGCCGGGTCGGTTCAGCAGATAGCGAGTCAGCATCTATCCGCTCCTCCACCTCCCCTACATGTAAAGGTGCCGGCAGTCTCACCTGCCGTTGAGCAGGTCGTCCTGAAGGCCCTGGACAAGGATCCGCAGCAGCGCTTTGCGCATGTACAGGACTTTGCCGTGGCCCTGGAGGAGGCTTTCAATGCCGAATCGCCTGGACGAACCCGCTTTGCTCCAACTTCTGAATATCCAGCCGCAAGCGGGTCTAGTACATCTGCCATGCGTAACCTTCCGGCAGGAACGGTCACCCTGCTCTTCAGCGACATCGAGGGCTCCACACACCTGCTCCAGCAGTTGGGTGAGCGCTACACCAGCGTGCTGGCAGAGTGCCGAAACATCCTGCGCGCGGCTTTCCAGGAGTGGAATGGCCACGAGGTTGATACCCAGGGAGATGCCTTCTTCGTGGCTTTTGCGCGCGCCACGGATGCCGTGTTAGCAGCAGTGGAGGTGCAGCGTGCCCTTGCCTCCCATCCCTGGCCGGAAGGCGCGGTAGTGCGCGTGCGTATGGGGTTGCACACCGGTGAACCAACACTGACAGCAGAGGGCTACGTTGGCCTGGACGTACACCGGGCCGTGCGCATCATGAGCGCGGGGCACGGTGGGCAGGTACTGCTCTCCCAGACAACCTGTAACCTGGTGGAACAGGATTTGCCGGATGATGTGAGCCTGCGCGACCTGGGAGAGTACCGCCTCAAGGACCTGGGACGCCCCAGGCACCTCTTCCAGCTTGCTATCCCGGGCCTCTCTGCCGACTTCCCGCGCCTGAGAACGCTCGACACCTATCCCAACAACCTGCCTGTCCAGCTCACACCGTTCATTGGGCGCGAGCAGGAACTGACAACCGTCCAACAACTGCTGCGTCGCGATGATGTACGCCTGCTTACCCTGACAGGGCCTGGTGGCACGGGCAAGACGCGTCTGGGCTTGCAGGTAGCAGCAGAGTTGAGTGACTTCTTCGACGATGGGGTGTTTTTCGTGAACCTGGCTCCCACGAGCGCTCCTGAGTTAGTGGTATCCACCATTGCTGAGACACTCGGCATCCGCGAGGGAGCTGGCCAATCCCTCTTCGAACGTCTGAAGGAAGACCTGCGGCACAAGCAGATGCTGCTCCTGCTGGACAATTTTGAGCAGGTGGTGAGCGCAGCAGTACAGGCGGTGGACCTGCTTGTTGCCTGCCCACTACTCAAGGTAATCGTGACCAGCCGGGAGGTGTTGCACGTGCGATTCGAGCACGAGTTCGCCGTGCCTCCTTTACCGCTGCCCGATCTCAAACACCTGCCCGATCTCGCAGCCCTCTCGCATTACGCGGCGGTCGCGCTCTTTCTCTCGCGGGCCCAGGCTGTCAAGCCCGATTTCCAGCTGACCAACGCCAATGCCAGGGCTATCGCTGAGATCTGTGCCCGCCTGGACGGACTGCCGCTGGCGATTGAATTGGCAGCGGCCCGCATCAAGCTGCTGCCGCCACAGGCGCTGCTCGCACGACTAGGCCAGCGGTTGGCTGTGTTGACGAGTGGGAGACGAGATGTGCCGGAGCGGCAACAAACCCTACGCAACACCATCGCGTGGAGCTACAACCAGTTAGATGCAGCAGAGCAGCGACTCTTCCGGCGGCTCTCGGTCTTTGTCGGTGGCTATACCTTGCAGGCGATCGAGGCAGTCTGCGCTGCGCCTGGCAATGGTGGCGAAGCAGGACAGGCCCTGGATAGAGTCGCCTCGCTCGTCGATAAGAGCCTGCTGCAACAAACGGAGCAGGAGGGAGAAGAAGCCCGCTTCGTGATGCTGGAGACGATCCGCGAATACGGGCTGGAGCGCCTGAACGTGAATGGGGAGATGGAGGCCACTCAGCAGGCGCATGCCGACTACTACCTGGCATTGGCGGAGGAAGCCGAGCCGCATCTCAAGGGAGCCGAGCAAGGCCGGTGGTTCGCCCTCCTGGAGCAGGAGCGCGACAACCTGCGCGCGGCGCTCACCTGGTTGCTAGAGGCAGCCGCCAGGGGGAGAGGGGAAGAGAAGGGAAAGCAGCAGGCCGAGCGCGCCTTGCGCCTGGGTGTCGCCTTGTATTATTTCTGGGACAGCATTGGGCATTGGAGGGAGGGAAGGATCTTCTTGGAGCAAGGCATGGCAGTAGGCGAGGGTGTGAGTGCACCGGTGCGGGCCTGGGCGCTCTGCGCGGCTGCAATGCTGATTTCGAACCCGGGAGAGATGGATCGAGCACAGGCGCTGATCGAGGAGGGGCTGGCGCTCTTCCGGGAACTGGGAGACACCGTTGGCATGGCGCACGCGCTCGAGACGCTGGCATTTGTCCCCTGGGCGAGAAGTCACTATGCCGTGGCCCGTTCCTATCTTGAAGAGGCCAAAGCGCTCTTCCAGGAGGTGGGCGACGCCTGGACCCAAGGACGCTGCCTCACACAATTGGCTCGCATCGCCACCGCGCAAGGCGAGTACGACCGGGCACGCGCACTCCTGGAGGAGGGTCGCCAGCTCTATAGCGCCCAGGGCGATCAGTACCGGGTTGGCTGGGTCCTCTCTCTGCTGGCGCGTCTGCTCTTTCTATCGGGAAGCGATCTCACCGAAGTTCAGGCCCTGGCCGAGCAGAGCCTGGCGCTCCTGCGTACAGCAGGCAAGGAATCCTTCGCACCCTACGTGCTCAACCTCCTGGGGCAGATGCGCCTGCAGCAGGGAGAACCAGTCCTGGCTCGCGAACTGTTCGAGGCGAGCGCAGCGACCGTGAAGGAGACGTTGAGAGATCCGTTGGTCACAGCGGAGGCGCTGCTCGGCCTGGCGCATGTGGCGGCTTTGCAGGGCGAGGTAGCAGCGGCACGTGCTCTGTACCAGGAGAGCCTGGTGCACTTGCACGAGATGGACAACAAGGAGTTCATCCCTGCCTGCCTGGAAGGATTGGCTGACATGGTTGCGGCACAGGGAGAGCCAGCGTGGGCAGCACGGCTCTGGGGAGCAGCAGAGAGCCTGCGTGAAACCATCGGAACACCTCTACCACCTGTCTATCGTGCTGATTATGAGCACTCAGTCGCTGCCGCACGTACCCCACTCGGTGAGCGCGTCTTTGCCGCTGCATGGGCCGAAGGTCGCAGCATGACACCGGAGCAAGTCCTCGACGCGAAGGGACCGGTAACGATGCCTCAGCCACTCTCAACAGGATCAGCACCGGCTACACCAGTGAAACCAGCAGCTACCTATCCCGACGGGTTGACCGCCCGCGAGGTCGAGGTGCTGCGTCTTGTGGCACAAGGATTGACAGACGCGCAAATCGCCGAGCAGTTGGTCATCAGCCCCCGCACCGTGAACAACCACCTGACCTCGATCTATAGCAAAATCCAGGTCTCCACACGCACAGCCGCCACCCGCTATGCGATGGAGCACCAGCTCGCGTAGCTGCCTTCTCTTCTTCCTGCATCACGGAGTTCTTTCCGTTCTCTGGTGTCTTTCTAATCGGGTTTGTATCAATTGTATCAATTGTATCGTTTGTATCAATTGTGTCGGTTGTATCGCTTTGTTACCCGCTGCAGCAAAGGGAGAAGTTTTTAAAGGATAGCTCTCATTCCCGAACTGGTCTCTTGAGCATGCACTGGGAACTCCTGCTTTCCCTCATCTCCCTGCGTGTCCGGCCTACTCATTTAGGTGATTCTACTCAGAACCTACTCGCGATGCTTCCTTTCCATCCACATATGTATGTCCACAAATAGGTAGTCACAATGAGTTCTTCAACAGATGTGCTGGTGCTCCCTGACAGGTAGACTATGCACAGAAAGACGTTCACACTGGTGAACGAATAAGAAAAAATAAAAACCAATGAATCAGGCACCTAATGAAAGGGGTGCACAAAAAGGAGAAAGCATATGAAGTCGAATATACACGATCTACTCGTTTTCGTCTTTTTCCTGGGTGTTTTGCTCGTCCCCCTTCTCCTGGGGTTGTTTTTGTCTCTCCAGATCGCACATGGATTGACGCGGGCTCGCCAGACTTTCTTGCGCTTGCTGAAAATTGGCTCGTTTCTTGCTCTTAGTGTGTGCGGGGTGGTTCTGCTTGGCAACATACTACACGTGCTCCTGGTCTTCTGATAGGGCTACGGGGTGAGCTGGTGATAGACTTCTGAGTCAGGGCCTGCTGCATAAGGAGGATCAACATGGAACATGATGTCAATGAGGAATATTGTCTCGAACTGTTACGCCGTATAATCACGGAAAGCGACCAGGAAGCCCGGGCAGAGCTACAACAACGTTGGAACGAGATTCTGCTCGGATGGCTGCGTAGCCATCCTGGTAGAGCGGTGGCCTGCCGCTGGGAGAGCGAAGAGTACTACATAGCGTTGGCCTTTGAGAGGTTCTGGCAGGCTGCTGTCGAGGGGCAGGTAACATGCCAGGCGCTCGCTGAGGTATTGGCCTACCTGCGTGCGAGTTTAAATGGGATCATCCTGGAGACGCTGCGGACCAACTCGCGTCCAGGAGAATCCGCGAGACCTACACCTGGAGAGCCAGGAAAGCCCGACGTGGATGACCATGCTGATGCCAGCGAGATCTGGGCCAGGTTACAAGCAAAGCTGGCTGACCAGCGCGAGCAGCGGCTGGCCTACCTGCTCTATCATTGTGGGCTAGGTCCCAGAGAGATTGTGCGTTTCTACCCACAGGAGTGGAGCGATGTCCAGGAGATCCATACTCTGCGGCGTGCCATTTTAGAGCGACTGCTGGGCAATACGAACCAACTTGCGCTGGAAGCTTAATCATTGGGGATATATACAGTGAGTGTGACCGATCACCAGGGCAGGTTCAGGATTTTCTATCCCAAACCCAACGTTCTCGCTCAACTAAACGTTGCTCATAAGTCCAGTATATTCGTCTAACACTTCCCCCCATCGCACCACCACTCCCAGATATTGATCGTCTCTCCCTCGATGGGGCTGGGCTGGTAGTTGTGCGTCCCCTTGCGAGCTAATCCGAAGTTCGACGTGCTGTAGAGTACGATGAAGGGAAAATCTGTCAGGTAGATCTGATGGATTTGAGAGAAGATCCCCTGTCGCACGCCTGGATCCACCGTCGCCTGTTCCTGCCTGTAGAGGGCATCCAGGGCATGGTTGCAGTAAAAGTCCCAGTTTCCATTGGGCGGGGTCTGGTCGCAGGAGAGCAAGAAGGAATCGTCGGGGTCATAACCAAAGCTGTTCGCAAACTCGGCGATGTCATATCTGCCGGCGACGGCCCCCGTTGGGGGCGAGGCCTTTCCTTCCGGCAAGAGGTGGTAAAAGAACGTGACGTTGTCATAGTTCTGGATGTCGAGTTTGATGCCGATCGCATGAAAATTGCGCTGCACGATCACTTCAGCATCCAGGCGCCCTGGTGGTGGATAGGTGACTGCCGTCGAGTACTCGAACTCCAGGCGCTGTCCACCCTTACTACGCACGCCATCGGGTCCTTTCACCCAACCGTTATCATCCAGCAGTTTATTGGCGGTTGCCGGATCAAACCCCGGACAGTAAGCGCTGGGATCATAACCCGGATGCATGGCCGAGCCATGATCAATGCAGAGCGCAGTATCCAGCCCCGAAGGTGCAGCCGCGATCAAGGTCTGGTGATCGATCGCCATCGCCATCACCTGGCGCACTTCCGGGTGGCTGGCCAGCACCTGGTTGTGGAAGTTGAAGTACAGCGCCTCGAAGGAGGCAGTGGTTGGAGACGTGATGAATGAATAGTTGGTTAGGTGCAGATACTGCTCGAACCTCTGGCCAAACAGGTATGCACTGGAATCGATGGCTCCTGCCTGTAGATCCCTGAGCAGGCCATTCTGCGAGACGATGCGGAAGATAACTTTGTCCAGGTAGGGCAGCCCCTCGCTGGCACGGTAATACCTGGGATTACGCACCAGGGTGTAGTGATCGCCCGGCACGCTCTCGCCCATCATGAACGGACCACTCACCACCTGCGGGTTCAGGTTGTCGGGCGACTTGGAAATCTGGTCGGGCGCTACCCGACTGAAGCGGTGCGCCGGTAGCGGCGCGAACGAGCCATCTACCCAGTATGAGAGGAAGGGCGCATAGGCTCGCGTGAGGTGGAAGGTGATCGAGAGGTCATCCACCGAGACGTCGGCCCTGCTGATCAGAGTCGGATCAAGCGGGATGAAAGCACCGAACTTCGGATTGGCCCAGAGCCTCCAGCTGAAGTCAACATCGCGCGCATCGTAGGGTTGCCCATCTGACCAGACCAGGTGCGGGCGCAGGTGGAGCGTCCAGGTTTTAGCGTCGGCACTGATATCCCCATTCTGTACGGTGGGAATTTCGCTCGCGGCCCCGGGGTGCTCCACCCCTTGCGCGTCACCGTAGAAGAGCGGCAGGTACAGTGCCTGAACGGCCAGCCAGGCGGATCCACCGTATCCGTGATTGGGGATGAACGAATTTACTTCTTGAGAGAAGTCATCCGTCCAGGTGCCTCCCCTGACCGGGCTGACTGTGGTAACAGCGCTACGTGCGCCGATCACACCAAAGTGCGTGAGCAGGCTCACGCTCCCCAGGACACCGCCTGCGACGACCAGTACCGCTAGTCCGATGAGGAGCCCTGCCATGGTTCGAGGAACTCGTCTAGCCTTCCGTTGGACCGGCATCATTGGCTCCAGGGGAGCGGGAACGACCGCAGCTGTGGGTGCAACGCCTTGGCCATGCTGCGGTGTATCGCGACCATTTGGTGCCGAGGTGCCTGGGTAGACGGTCGGCTCGAGAGCCCCCACGGGCAGATCGGCAGATGAGGTCGCCTCCGTTGGGAGAACCGGCTGATTCAGCGCAACCACCACCGTGTCATAGCTTGTCGCGGCAGCCGGATTGAGAGCAGGCTGCTCGCTGGCAAGCTGCGCGGTAGGGGCGAGGGCGCGTTGGCTGGCCTGCTCCAGGGCCGCGCTGAAATCAGCCACCGAGGCAAAGCGTGCTTTAGGGTCTTTAGCCAAAGCTCGCAGTACCACCTGCTCGACCTCAGCCGGGATCGCCGGCACACGCTCGCGCAATGGCAGGGGAGGCATGCTCAAGTGTTGGGCCATCACCTCGCTCGCCGACCCCTCAAAGGGGCGCTCGCCACACAGCCATTCGTAGACCACCACGCCCAGGGCATACTGATCGCTGGCCGGGCGTGGGTGTCCCCCAATCTGCTCCGGGGCCATGTAGGCCAGGGTGCCTGATGTCCCCTGCGCACTCGCATTGAGCGAGGAGGTGCTCTGGGCGATGGTGGCAATGCCAAAATCGGAGAGCAGCACTTCCTCGCGCCGTCCCAGCAGCATGTTCTCCGGCTTGACATCGCGGTGGATGAATTTCTGCTCGTGCGCGTACTGCAAGGCATCGGCTACTTGCTTGACCGAAGAGACGATCACCGCGAGCGGGACCAGGCTGCCTCTGGGGTAGCGGTGCCGGAGCGTGCCACCCGGGGCATAGTCCATCACCAGAAAGGGCACGCCCTCCTGCACATCATAATCGAAGACACGCACGATCCCAGGATGGGTGAGCGTGGCAATGGTCTGGGCTTCCTGCTGGAAATGCTTGGCCTCGGTCTCGGTCAGATGGGCATGCAGCACCTTGATGGCGGCTTGTTGATTGAGCCGCAGGTGTTGCCCGAGGTAGACCTCGGCATAGCCGCCCGTTCCTAACAGGCTGACCAGGCGGTAGTTGCCAAATTGCTGTCCGGTGCGATCCGCCATCTCTGACCTCCTGACCTCCAGCCAGAGGCAAGGATAGAATTGCAGGTCGATCGATTGTTCAGGTAAGTACACGCGTATTGTAGAGGGAAAAAGTAGAGATGTCAAGTAAATGTTGCAGGATCAGGGTCTGTGAATGTTCCCGAAAAGTAGGCGACTGCACCTGGCCTCCGCAAGGGAGGCCACTACATTTTAGGCTGTTCCGAGCATGAAATGTAGTGACCCTCCTTGCGAGGGTCAGGATAAGTCACAGCCTCTGTGCAGGATTTGTAAATGTTGCAGAATTAGTAGCGGTTATGATACGGGGCGATAATGCAAGTTACCTAGTAAATCGGGATAGCGGGACATCCGGCAAAGGCCGATAAGGAAGTTTCACGACCAAAGTCGGTACTCTCATGCTGAGCGCAGCGAAGCATCTCGCTGCCCCATCGAGCCAGATCCTGAGCGCAGCGAAGGATGACAGTGTGAGGTCACTTAGGTTGATGCCTATTGGAGGGCCTTTATGGCCGCCCGGTGCTGGGGTGTGATCGCGTTCCCCCTCCATGGAAGCACAGGGAACAGGACGCGGGCGACCATAAAGGCCCCCCGTCCCCACATCATCCGCCCTCGCCCCTACGGACGTTGATGGGCTTTTCGTTAGGTTGATGCCTATTGGGGCCGATAATGAAGTTTAATAAATTATGTGGGGTACTTTGAGCGTAACAATATCCCACTTAAAAAGTTAAACCTCATAATCGGCGGTGGGCACGGTGAACCGGCCCCTACGGATGGCCGGATTATTTCATCAATGTGCATTATCGCGCCCTACGGCTTTTTTTACCTCGTTGCATGAGTGATTCTACTCACTACCTCCTCGCGATGCTTTCTTTTCGGCTGCCCACAAATAGGTAGTCACAATGAGTTGATCAACAGATGTGTGAGGACGTGCGTACAGCTACACTTGGGGCAGGAAAACCACTCCGGTGAACGGAGTCGCGAGTATAGAACGCAGGCACCCACGCCAAGCGGGGTGCTGAAAGGAGAATTATCATGATGCCGAACCATTACGATCGCGAGCGGTTAGCTCAAGCTCACTTCCAGGAGTTGCTGCGCGAGGCAGAGCACGAGCGGCTGCTGGCGCAACTGCCCCAGCCCAGGGGCAGCGTGCTGCTGCTCCCGGCCCGACTGATGCTGTCCTTGCGCGCCCTCCGCATGAGAATGCGAAAGGGATTACAGCGGCACATTGCTTGAGGAAGGAGCACGTGCATGCGTACTCATACTGCCGCCGGGCTCTTTGCCTGCGGCTGGCTCGTTTTGTTATTGGCGGCCTGCTCTGCTCCTCCCGCCAATGCGCTCCGGCTGGGAAGCACGTTGTGGACCTATCAAGGCGCTTCCAGTGTGTTTACCGCCGCCTGGTCGCCCGGTGGGAAATACCTGGCGCTGGGCGAGGCGGATGGGACGGTGCAGGTCCGCGACGCGGTGACGGGAACGCTTACCTTCAGCCTGTACGGCCATACCGGTGCGGTGTGGGCGTTGGCCTGGTCGCCCGATGGGAAGCGCCTTGCCTCGGCCTCCTGGGATGGGACCGTGCAAGTGTGGGATGCCAACACGGGTGCACATCTCCTGACCTATCGCGGCCATACAGGTGAGGTGCTCGCCGTGGCGTGGTCGCCTGATGGCACGCGCCTCGCTTCTGCTGGCAGTGATGACACGGTACAGGTCTGGAAGGCGATGAACGGTGAGCCTCTGCTGACCTATCGCGGCCAGCGCGGGACGGTAGCGGCGCTGGCCTGGTCATCCGACGGCACGCGCCTCGCCTCAGCCAGCTTTGATCACACCGTGCAGGTGTGGGATGCCTCGACAGGTGAGCATGCTTTCACGTATCGCGGTCATACCAGCTACGTGTGGACCCTGGCGTGGTCACCGGATGGCACGCGCATCACCTCTGGGAGTACGGATGGGACTGTACAGGTCTGGAGCACGACCACGGGAAAGCGCCTGGTGACTTATCGAGGTCATACGAACGGGGTGCAAGCAGTGGCGTGGTCGCCCGATGGCACGCGCATCGCCTCGGCCTCCTGGGATACGACG
>WNFJ01164598.1_pt1 | contig 10404 bp, 7 predicted proteins | sample 5400461 | NCBI WGS metagenome assembly WNFJ01 (sample SAMN13153349, study PRJNA577476) | soil metagenome | isolation source: 115 cm saprolite on Douglas fir-dominated hillslope | place: USA:California | collected 2013-09-17
CGGCGCGGAGGCTAAGCTCGAAGCGAGGCAGATGCGCCGCGAAGAAGGTCAACACCCGATCGAGCTGCGCTTCTGGAAAAACCATCGCCGGCTCGAGCAGCCACTTGCGAAGCAGACGGCGCGGAAAGTGCGGTTCCAGCGAAAACAAGGTCTGTCCAAAAAACGCGAAGCTGCGCTGGCCCACCAAGATGCTGAGCTCCTTCAACGGCGCGCTCCCGCCGGTCGGAAAGGCCAATTCGATCTGCGCCGTGGCGATCCCATTTCGGGATTGAAGATGGATTTGAAGTCGAGCCGGCACCGGGGAAAACAAAAGGGGAGTTCCGCGGTAGATGACTCGGCTGCCGCTCAGCAACTCGAGCAGCTCGCAAAGGTCCTCGTCCGAGAGGACGACCCTGCCGTCGTACCGAGTCTCGCGTTGGGCCAACTCGCCAAAAATGCGCTCATCCGCTGGAGAGAGGCGAAGGCCCGCCCCCAGCGTTCGCTTGATCTGAACCGGGCCCTTGGCCTGCGCGTCTTGGCGGCGCACATCGATCAGCCACTGGCGCGCGCTCACCCCCATTCTCACCGGGGTGAGCCGGTAGAGAAAGCCAGGATCCGGCAGCGGCGACAGCCCAAGCCAGTCCTCCAGCTTGGAAAGCATCGGCGGCAACGCGCGATCCGGTGCAGCTGGGGTCGGGCCCGAGGCTCGCTCGCCGGAGGCTCGCTCCAAGAAAGCGAATGCCGCCGCTACCACGTGCTTGCAATGGGGGCCGTACTTGTTCCAGGCGGGACAGTTGCATTGGGACTCGACCGTCCGCTCGGTGATCCGCAACTCCACCGAATACTCCTCCCCCGAGCTGCCCTGGACCCGCGCGCCGACTTTGCCCGCTCGAGTACTCAGCAGCGAAACCCGGCCGGAGCTCGCGTAGGCGCGTCCCTTTTTGTAGGTGGTCGAAGGAACGCTCTCGCGAAGCTGCACCAGCCAGGCGGGCAGTGGTTCCGCCGCGGAGGTGGGCGTTTCGAGCGCGGGTGCCGCAGTAGGGTTCTGTCGCAAGGCGATCCTTTCGAATACCATATGTGCGCGGATTGGCCTAGCGGCGCAGCCGAAACTTGCTCTGCGAATTCGAGCCCGGGGCGGCCAAGACCGACACTGGCTCCAAGCCCCCGATAACGCCATTTCGGTAGACTCCGGGCATGGCTAGTAACCAAACGGCTTCGACCGTTCCGGACCGGCGCCGATCGCGAATCATCGATCGCGCGTTCCAGTTCAAGTACACGATGATGGTGGTGGCCTTCACGGTTGTCGTTTCTCTCACCTACATGACGATGGTGTACCTGCAGCATTTCGAAATCGAGAGAGAAATTGGAACCTATTGCAGCGCCACGGTGGGCGCAGAGCTGCTGCAAAGATCAACTTCCATCCTCGGATACGTCTTCGTCGGCACGCTGCTGATCTCTTTGCTGTTGACCGCGCTCGGCGTGGTCGTCACCCACCGGATTGCCGGACCGATCTTCGTGATGAATCGCTACTTGGGCGTGCTCGCCAGCGGGCGAATTCCGACGATGCGGCCGCTTCGCAAGAACGACGAGCTGAAGACTCTCTATAGCAGCCTGAAGGGATTCGTCGACTTGCTCGCGCAGCGTGAGAAGAATGAGGCGGAGGGGTTGAAGCATGCGCTCGATACGCTCCGGCCGGGGGCCTCTACGCGTGAGGCGCAAGAATGTTTGGAAGCCCTGCGAGCGATGTATCAACGAAAGTGTGAAGCGATCGATGGATCGGGCGCTGGGCGGCCTGACGCACACGAAGCGGTGGAAGAAGCGGCCTAATTCGGGCTCGAGCCTGTGGCCTGCGAAAAGGCCCGGCGAACGAAGACCGGAATCATCTCTCGCCGCCAAGCTGGATCCACGTTGATGTTGGTGAGCGGGTGGCACTGCTTGTGGGCGATCTGGCCGATTGCCGAGATCGTCTGCGCCTCCAGAGGACGACCGGCGAACCCTTCGAGGCCACCAATCAGGTGGGGGCGCGCGCCCAACGCGGAGATCGCCACCCGCACCCAGTTGAGTGCTTGGACGTCGTTCAGCTCGGCCGCGACCGCCACGGTGAGCGCGGGATAGTCGATCGAAGCACGAACCCGCAGTTTCTGATAGCCGGCGAGGGTACGTGCGCTGGGAACCGAAACCCTCGCTTCGATCATCAATTCGTCAGGCCCGAGCACCGTGTTCTGGATCCCGTCCGGGGTGTAGAAATTGAGCACCGGGACGTCGCGCATCCCCTTCGGTCCAACCAGCCGCAACCCCGCGTTGAGCGTCATCAGCACCGGCGCGGTGTCGTTCGAGGCCGCCGCGACGCACCGGTTGCCGGCCTGCACCACATGACAAACTGTCCCATCCTTCTTGAGACAAAAGCCAAGCGCGTGCCGCCAGAAATAGGTCTGGTTGTAGTACACGCAGCGCGTATCGAGGCAGAGATTGCCGCCAAGCGTTCCCATTTCGCGCAGCTGAGGTCCGGCAATCTGCGACGCGGCATCCGCCAGGCTCGGAAGCTTTGTCCTTACCGTTGGGTCCTCTGCGAGCTGGGCGATGGTACACATCGCGCCGAGCCGAATCACTCCCGCTTCTTCGCGGATCGAGTCCAGCCCGTTGATTCCTCGAAGCCCCACCACGTGCGCGGGGGTGAAAAGCCGGTGCTTCATGTTCGGCAGAAGGTCGGTCCCTCCAGCGATCACTTTCACCTGTCCCTGGAATCTCGAGAGCAATGAAATCGCTTCTTCCAGACTTCGAGGCGAGTGGTATTCGAACGGCGGAAGGGTGAGCATGCGGCGTCCGGATCGAGCTCAGGCGCCGGAGCCTGGCGCGCTCGGCCGATCCGACGGGCGCTTCGGCTTGCTCGGGAGGATTGCGCGCGGTCCCCCCTTCTCGCGCATCAGACGCAGAAGCTTGCCGGGATGAAAGGGCAGGTCGGTCAGCCACACGCCCACCGCGTCGTGGATCGCGTTCGAGATTGCCGGAATCACCGGGTGCAGTGGGCCCTCGCCGGCTTCTTTGGCGCCGTGCGGTCCGTTGGGATCGTGAGACTCGACGATTAGCGCGGTGAGCTCAGGGGTGTCGAGGCTGGTGGGAATTCGATAATCGAGTAGCGAGGGCCCCCGGTGAAGGCCGGAGGGGTAGTAGGTCATCTCCTCCATCGCCGCTTCCGCGAAGCCCATGTACACGGATCCTTCGATTTGGCCTTCGACCAGCGTTGGATTCAGGGCTTTGCCGCAGTCGTGCGCGGCCCAGACGCGCTCCACCCGCCAGATTCCGGTTTCCGGATCGACTTCCACTTCGACCACGTGAGCGGTGAAGCTGTACGCGGGCGATGCGCCGATCGTTCCCCCACGGTAGCTTCCGCCGAGCTTGCGGGTCCGGTAGGAGCCGGTGGACCCGAGCGTCCCAAACTTTGCCTCGGTGAGCTGCACCGCATCGCGGAAGGACATTTTCAGGTCGGTGTCCGGCACGTAGAGGGTGCCCAGCTCGCCCTCGATTCGCGATCGATCCACTGCCCACTTCTCAGCCACCGCGTCGGAAATCTGGGCCCACAGTCGCTGGCCCGCCTCGATGCACGCATTTCCGACCATGAAGGTGACCCGGCTCGAATAGGCGCCCAGATCCACCGGCGTCAGATCGGTGTCCGACACCACCACCGTGCAGTCTCGAGGATCGCAGCCGATCTCCTCGGCGATCAGGTAGGCGGGAATCGAATTCGAGCCCTGACCGATGTCCGACGCGCCGCAGAAGATGGTCACCTTGCCTGAGCGATCCAGCTTCACCTGCACGCCGGACTGCGGCATCTCGTTGGGGTAGACGGGATAGGCGGTTCCGGTGATGTACATCGAGCCGGCGACCCCCAGCCCGCGGCCGTAGCCCAGTTTCCCTTTGCGCTGTTTCCATCCACTCGCTTGTTCCACCGCCTTGAGGCATTCCAAAAATCCATTGGAAGTGATCAATTGCTCGTTGACGGTCTGCACATTGCTGCCGATGAAATTGATCCGGCGGACCTCAATCGGATCGAGCCCCAGCTTCTCCGCAGCCATGTCCAGAGCCACTTCGAAGGCAAAGCGCGGCTGCACGCTGCCGTGACCCCTTTTCGGACCACAGGGTGGTTTGTTGGTGAAGACCCGGGTGGAATCGAACCGATACGTCTTGAACTGGTACGGGCCGGTCAGCAGTTGGCCCGCGTAGTAGGCCGTCACCAGTCCAAACGAGCTGTAGGCACCCCCGTCGATCAGGATTTTTGAATCGACCGCCTCAATCTTGCCGCTTTGGGAGAGGCCAACCTTGAAGCGCATCTTCATCGGATGCCGCCCGCGATGGGCCCAAAACACTTCCTCGCGGGTAAACAGGCACTTCACCGGCCGCCCGGTCTTCATCGAGAGCTTGGCCACCACGAATTCAAGGCTGAACGGGTCGGATTTGCCGCCGAACGCGCCGCCGATGAAAGGCTGGATCACCCGCACCCGCGCTTCGGGAAGCTCCAGAACCCGGGCCAGCTCGCGGTGCACGTAATGGGGAATCTGGGTCGACGACCAAACCGTCAGATTGCCGTCCGATTCGTAGTGGCCAATCGCGCAGTGCGGCTCGATCGGCGTGTGGGTCGATCCCTCGTAGAAAAAGGTCTCATCCACCAACGCGGCGCTGCGCGCGATGCCGCCGTCGACGTCGCCGAAGCTGAGCCCGACATGCTTGGAGATGTTTCCCTTTTTTGCGTCCTCGTGGATTTTGATCTGCTCCTCGCCGAGTGCTTGCTCCGGATCCACCAGCGCGGGAAGGATCTCCCACTCCACGTCGATCAAGTTGAGGGCTTCCTCCGCGGCCAGCTCGTCCACCGCGGCAACCGCGGCGATCTCATCTCCGATGAATCGGGCCTTCTCCACCGCCAGCGCCTGCTCATCGGGAGTCCAGGGGATGACGCCGTAGCGGGTTGGCATCTCCTTCCCTTCGAGCACCTCCACCACGCCGGGGTAGGCTCGACAGCGGGTGAAGTCGATCCGTTTGATTCGCGCGTGCGCATGCGGGCTCCGCAGAATTTTGCAATGGAGCATCCGCGGCAATCGAAGGTCATCCGCGTAGAGCGCCTGCCCGGTGGCCTTCTTCAGTCCGTCGGTCTTGCGTAGCCTCCTTCCAACGACCCGATATTTCCTCTCGTTGGTCATGGATTGCTGAGGCTGGTGGTTGGACGCGGATCGTACTCGTCGAGGCGGCGCTGCCCCGAGGCGACCTCGACCGCATCGAGAATTTTCGTGTAGCCGGTGCAGCGGCACAGATTTCCGGAGAGCGCTTGTTTGATCTCCTGACGGCTCGGCTTGGGGTTTGCGGCGAGCAGGGCCGCTGCGCTGATCATCATCCCAGACTGGCAGAAGCCGCACTGCAGGGCCCCGCACAGGTCGAACGCATCCTGGACAGGATGGACCTTTCCCGCTTGAGCCAATCCCTCGATCGTCACCAGCTTTCTGCCTTGGCCCTCGACCGCCAAGGTGATGCACGAGAGAATCGGCCGCCCATCGGCGAGAATAGTGCACGCGCCGCAATCGCCCTTGTCGCACCCCTGCTTTGAACCGGTGAGCTCGAGCCGATAACGCAAGGCCTCGAGCAGGGTCTCTCTCGGCTCGACCGCCACATCGTCGTATTTGTCCCCATTTACATTCAGGGAAATCAGGATCTTAGCGGGCCGAGGGTGCACCCAACCAATATAGCGGCTCAGCGCGGAGAGTTGAAGGCGGCTTTAGCGCTCGCCCCAGCGCAGCTTCTGGCGGAGGATCGCGAAGTAGTCGAGCTGCGGGTTGCTGATCAGCAGCACGCGATTGGGCGAGCGCTCGACATCGAGCCGGTCCCCTCGCTGGACCGGCTGGCCGGCCTGTCCATCGATGGTGAGGTAGAAATCGGGAACCTCGTTGCTGACCGAGAGGCTCAGGGTCTGGTCTCCGGGGGTGACGATTGGCCTCTGGGTGAGGGCATGGGAACAGATGGGCGAGACGATCATCGCGTCGACCTTGGGGTGGACGATCGGCCCGCCGGCGGACAGCGAGTACGCGGTGGAGCCCGTCGGCGTGGCGATGATCACCCCATCGGCCTTGAAGGTGGTGACGTATTGGCCACCCATCAAAAGCTCGTGATCGGCGAGCCTGGCCAGCGCCCCGGTGTTGACCACCACCTCGTTGAGGGCTTGGTCCTCGAGGAGAATCCGGCCATTGCGGTAGAGCTTGCAGGAGAGCTTCATCCGCGAGCTGGTCTGGAAGTCGCCGGCGAGGACGCGCTCGAGCACCGGGTACATTTCCGAGCTGGGGATCTCGGTCATGAATCCGAGGCTTCCGAGGTTGATGCCGAGGATCGGCACCGGTCGACCTGCGAGCAACCTCGCCCCGTGAATCAGCGTGCCGTCCCCTCCGAGCACGATCAGAAGTTCGGCCCGCTTCACCAGCTCCGATTCTTCCACCAGCTCCCAGCCGAGCACCTTCGCCAGGGGCGGCTCAGCCAAAAACACCCGGTCGGGATAGCGGGCCCTTAGAGCCTGCGCCAAAGCGATAGCCTCCACCTTCTGCGGCTTCGCCACGAGCCCGATCGTCTTCACGGCCCTAGGTTCTAGGCCCTCGCGGGCCGGATGTCAGCTTGCTAAAAGTTTAGCAGATGGATCTGTTTGATCGCGCCAGCCAGAGCAAAGCCGCGGCTCGAGAGCCCCTCGCGGAAAGGATGCGGCCGCGGACCCTCGATGAATTCATCGGCCAGGAGCATTTGACCGGTCCGGGGCACTTCCTGCGTAGAGCGATGGAGTCGAAGCAGATTCCCTCGCTGATTTTCTGGGGACCGCCGGGGACGGGAAAAACCACGCTCGCCAGGGTGATCGCCGGCTCGACCGGCGCTGCTTTCGTCGCGCTTTCGGCGGTGAATGCGGGCGTCAAGGACATCCGCGAAATTGTTGCCAAGGCCGAAGAGCGTTGGAAGCTGCACTTGCAGCCCACCATCCTCTTCATCGACGAGATTCACCGCTTCAACAAGGCGCAGCAGGACGCGCTGCTTCCGCACGTGGAAAAGGGGACGATCACCTTGATCGGCGCCACCACCGAAAATCCCTCCTTCGAGGTGATCTCGGCCCTGCTTTCCCGCAGCCGGGTGGTGACCCTGCGCCCGCTCGAGGAGGACGAGCTGATCACGGTTTTGCATCGCGCGCTCTCGGATCCGAGAGGTTTCGACGGCAAGGCTGAGGTGCGCGAGGACGCGCTCCAGCTGATTGCGCGAGCCGCGAGCGGCGACGCGCGCAGGGCGTTGAACGCGCTGGAAGTAGCGGTTCAACACGCGCAGGGACCGGTGACGTTGGCCAACGCGGAGGAGGCGCTGCAGCAGAAAACGCTGCTCTACGACAAGGCCGGAGAAGAGCACTACAACGTCGTCTCGGCTTTCATCAAATCGATGCGCGGTTCGGATCCGGATGCGGCCGTGTACTGGATGAGCCGGATGATCGAGGCCGGGGAGGACCCGCTCTTCGTCCTCCGGCGAATGGTGATTTTCGCCGCGGAAGACATCGGAAACGCGGATCCCCAAGCGCTGGGCGTCGCGGTGGCCGCGCTGCAAGCGTTCGAATTGGTGGGATTGCCGGAAGGGACATTGCCTCTGACCCAGGCCGTCACCTACCTGGCGATGGCGCCCAAGTCGAACGCCGTGCTCACCACCTACTCCGCGGCTCGAACCGCGGTGATCGACTCCGGCCCACTGCCGGTGCCGCTGAACCTTCGCAATGCGCCTACCCCACTGATGAAGTCGTTGGGGTATGGCTCGGCGTACAAGTACCCGCACAATTACGAGGGCAACTACGTCCCGGAAGAGTACTTACCCGAATCGCTGCGCGGGCGGCGCTTCTACCAACCCTCGGACAATGGATTCGAGGCCGAGCTCCGCAAGCGCTTGGAGCAACTTCTCCAAGCCAAGGGCAAGCCGGGCTAGGCGCCGGTATTCTCGATCGGCTCGTCGCCCGAGTCGTCCGAGTCTGGCTTGTTGCGCGAGCGATTTCCGACGTCGTATTGCTTCAAAAGCCGGCGAAAGTTGGATCGATCCACCCCGGCGGCCCTGGCCGCCGAGGAAACGTTGTTCCCGCTGCGCTCCAACAGGGCCGAAAGGTAGCGCCGCTCGAAGGCCCTCATCGCCAGCCGCTTGGCCTGCGCGTAGGGCAGATGGGCGAGGCTGAAAACCTCCACCTCGCCGGCCCCCTTGGGCGCCTCTCGGAATCCCGGCGGCAGATCATCCACGTCGATCAGCGGGTTCGAGGTGAGCACCACCGCACGTTCGATCACGTTCTCCAGCTCGCGCAAGTTGCCAACCCAGCGGTTGCAGGTCAGCGCCTCCATCGCCGCGGAGGAGATTCCGGATACGTTCTTGCCCACTTTGTCGGCGTACATTTTGAGAAAGTGCTGGGCCAACAACGGGACGTCTTCCGGCCGATCGCGCAATGGCGGCAGCTGGACCGAGATCACGTTGAGCCGATAGAAAAGGTCCTCGCGGAACTTTCCATGCTCTTTGGCCTTGGCCAGGTCCACGTTGGACGCGGCGATCACCCGCACATCCACCCGGATGTTCTCGCTCGCCCCGACGCGTTTGACCTCTCCTTCTTGAAGCACCCGCAACAGCCGAACCTGGGTCGCAGGCGGGACATCGCCAATCTCATCGAGGAAGATCGTTCCCCCGTCGGCCGCCTCGAACAGGCCCTTTTTGTTTCCGGTGGCGCCGGTGAAAGAGCCTTTGACGTGTCCGAACAGCTCGCTCTCCAGAAGGGTCTCGGTGAGCGCCGAGCAATTCACTGCCACGAAGGGCTTGTCCTTGCGCGGGCTGCGGTAGTGGATGGCCCTCGCCACCAGCTCTTTGCCGGTACCGCTCTCGCCCTGCACCAACACCGTGGCGCCGGAGTAGCTCACCGTCTCCACCATCTTGAAGATCGCGCGCATCTGGGCCGACTGGCCGATCAGATCCTCGAACTGATCCCGCGCGGTCAGGGCTTCCTCGAGAACCCGGGCGCGGTCCTTGAGCGCCTTTCGCTCCGCCGCCTTGGCCACCGTCATGCTCAGGTCGTCGATGTTCTCGAACGGTTTGGTGAGGTAGTCGTAGGCGCCCGCCTTCACCGCCTCGACCGCCGTTTCCACGGTGGCGAAGGCAGTCATCATGATCACCTCGACTTCCGGCCGCGCCTGTTTGACCGCGCGCAGCAGATCGAGTCCGGACAGGTTGGGCATCTTGATGTCCAGGACTGCCACGTCGATTGAGGGATCCTTCGAAGCAGCCAGCCCTTCCACCGCGTCGTCGATCGCCAGCACGTTGTAGCCTTCGCGCTGCAGGATCTCACTCACCGCGCGAAGGACGACTTTGTCGTCGTCTACTACCAGGACTTTGGCTGGACTACCCATTTGAGACTCCTTTTCACGACGCGCCGACCGGTAAGGCAGGAATGAAAACGGTAAAGCTCGAACCCTTCCCCACCGCGCTCTGGACATCGAACTTGCCGCCGTGGTCCGCGACGATCCGGTACGCGATCGCCAATCCCAGCCCGGTTCCCTTGCCCGGCGGCTTGGTGGTGAAAGAGGGCTCGAAAATATGCGGCAGATGGTGCGGCTCGATCCCGGTCCCGGTGTCGGTGACTCGAAAGTAGCAGCGCTGCTCTTGCTCGCCGGTCTCCACCACCAGAGTGCCGAACCCGTCCGGCAGTGCGTGCAGCGCGTTCTGCAACAAGTTGAGAACCACCTGTCCCAGCTGAATCGGATCGCCTTGGATCTTCCGGATGTCGGTCGCCAACTTCAGCTCGAGCTTCGCCTGGGGCGCGCTCTTGAGCTGGGTGCGAAACAACAGGGCGGCATCTTCCACGCAGCGCGACAAATCGCACGGACGGCGATCCTCGAGCTGGCTCTTGCGCGAGAATCGCAGCAGACTCTCGACAATCCGTTTGCAGCGCAGCGCGCTCTCTTCAATCAGCGCCAAGGACTCGAGATCGCTGGGCGAGCGCCCCGAATCTCGCTTCATCAACTGGGCGAAGGCCAAAATTCCACCGAGCGGATTGTTGATTTCGTGCGCCACGCCTCCGGCGAGCTGGCCGACCGCGGCCATTTTCTCGGTTTCGATCAACCCGCGGGTCATCGCCCGCTCCTCGGTGACGTCGCGGTACGAGCAAACCGCCTGTCCCTCTTCAATCATTGGATAGACGGAAAGGACGTAGGTGCGGTCGTGATCCGAAATCTCCGCCTGTTGTTCCTCGCCACTGCGCAGCGAAGCAGCGAGCGCACATCGGTCGCACGGAGCGTCGCGCCCGAACAAGAACTCGTAGCAGCGGGGCCGCTGTCCCACTTGCTGGATCGGCTTTCCACTGGCGCGCGCGTAGGCGACGTTGGCCCGGCGCAACACGTAGTCGGACGC
>WNFJ01575114.1_pt2 | contig 10403 bp, 9 predicted proteins | sample 5400461 | NCBI WGS metagenome assembly WNFJ01 (sample SAMN13153349, study PRJNA577476) | soil metagenome | isolation source: 115 cm saprolite on Douglas fir-dominated hillslope | place: USA:California | collected 2013-09-17
CTGCGCACCTTGACGGGCCATCTTCCCGCTACGTCGGGCCATGTTCGCCTCGACGGACAGGACATCACCGGCTTCTCGCCGACAGCGCGAGCGAAGGCGGGTATCGGTTATGTGCCGCAGGGCCGAGAGATTTTCCCGGCGTTGAGCGTGATGGAAAACCTGCGCGTCGGCTGTCTTCTTTCGATCCGCAGCGAGGCCGAGACCATTGCGGAAATACTCGATTTGTTCCCACGCCTGAAAGCGTATCTCGACCGGCCTGGCGGCGCCCTGTCGGGTGGCGAACAGCAGTTGCTCGCGCTTGCGCGCTGCCTGTGCGGCGGCCCGCGCATCGTCCTGCTCGACGAGCCGACGGAAGGCATCCAGCCGTCCATCATCGATGAAATCGCCGACACCCTCAAAGGCGTGGCGCACAAGCGCAGCCTGACGGTGCTGCTCGTCGAACAGAACCTGAATTTCATCGCCTCGCTATCCGACCGGATCCTCATCTTGCAGAAGGGAGCCGTGACCCGCGAGATTCCACCGGAGGTTGTTCGCGATCCGGCGATGCTCGACGAATTCGCGGGCATCGCTTGAAGTTGTCGTGATCAAGACCGGCTCCGTCCTTTCCACTCCGCCCGACTCGTACGCCATGAACCCGACCAGCGCAAATATCGACGTCCTCGAATTGACCGTGGCCCAGATCCAGGCCGCTTTCGAAAGCGGGGCAATGACCTCGGAAGCGCTGACCAGCGCGTATCTGGAGCGCATTGCACAGGTCAACCCACGCTACAACGCGATCATTTTCATGAACCCGCAGGCACTCGACGATGCACGCGCGATCGATCGCCGGCGTGCGTCCGGAGCGCCGCTCGGACCACTGGCCGGGGTTCCGGTCGTCGTCAAGGACACCATGGACATGGTGGGTTTTCCAACGACCGGCGGCTGGTCGCTGCTCTACAGCAAGGCCGGCGGCGTCGATCTTTTGCCCGGCACCGACTCACCGGTCGTCGCGAGAATGCGTGCGGCGGGTTGCGTGATCCTCGGCAAGACGAATGTGCCAGTACTTAGCGCGACGGGTTCGCATGCCAACGATAGCTGGGCCGGTCCTACCCTGAACGCGGTCGATCCCGCCTTCATGCCCGGTGGCAGCAGTGCGGGAACGGCAACGGCCGTGGCCGCGAGTCTGGCCGTCCTCGGCCTCGCGGAAGAAACCGGCGGATCGATCCAGAACCCGGCATCGGCACAGGCGCTGGTGGGCATCAAGCCGACCTTCGCACTGGTTCCCAATGCGGGCGTGATGCCACTTGCCGGAAGCACGCGCGACGTCGTCGGGCCGATTGCGCGCTGCGTACGCGATGCGGCGCTGGCTCTCGATGTCCTAGCCGGTTATTCCGAAGAGGACCCCAAAACGGTGGCGGCAGTCGGCATGAAGCCACGCGGCGGGTATACCGCGGGGCTCAGGGACGACGCGTTGCAAGGACAGCGGCTCGGCCTTTATGGCCCGGGTTGGCGCAATCGCGCACTGTCGGCTGAGACTGAGCTGCTGTACAAGCGCGCGCAGTCCGAGCTGGAAGCGCGTGGCGCCGTGGTCGTGGCGGACCCGTTTGCCGGCACCGGCTTTTCCGATCACTTCGATGCGCGCGGCATGGAGAGCCTGCCGCACGACATGCAGAAATACCTCGAACGTCTTGGACCGGCCGCCGCGCTCAAGTCATGGAATGAATTCGTCGCGGCCACACGGGCCGAAGATCCGTTTTCGCCCACGGGCGTGCTGACCTATATGTCGAGTCTGCCAAATTTCGAAGCCAGCTTGAAAGACCCGTCCGCACCGCCGGTGACCGCAGCGTTTTTCGCGCTGCGCGAAATCTATCTCGCGATCTTCGAAGACGTGATGGAACAGCATTCACTGGATGGTCTCGTGTTCCCGCAACTGCGAGATGCGTTGCCGCCACGGGAGGGGACCGAAACGTTGCACGAGACCACAGTATGTGAGATCAATATCGCCGGGTTGCCGGGCGTCACGGTACCCGCCGGATATTACGAATCGGGGTCTCCGTTCAACCTGATCTTCGTCGGGCGGCGCTGGAGCGAACCGGCCTTGCTGGCGATGGCTTACGATTACGAGACTGCCACCGGCCACCGGCGTGCGCCCACATTGCGGCTCTGAGCCGGGTTGAGTGCGCAGCAATCGACCGGACACGGCCTCCCTGACCGGCAGCCTCCCCGGTACATAAAGGATTGAACACGAAGCCATGTCAGAGCATCGATACCAAGAGATTCTTACCCGTCTTCACGACGATGGACGTGTCTCCGTCGCGCCGCTTGCGAAGATACTGGACGTCTCCGAAGAGACCATTCGACGTGACCTGAAAGAGCTGGAGCAAGGTGGCATGCTGCGCCGCATCTACGGTGGCGCGGTGCCGCCGAGGCTCGATCTGGAGCGGCCCGTCACCGAGCGCGGCAAGGTCAACGTGCGCGGCAAGGCGAAGGTGGCCGAGCTTGCCGAGAAGCTGGTCGAAGACGGCATGTCGATTTTCATCGACTCCGGTACGACGACAACGGCCTTCGCGCGGCGCCTGGTTGGCCGCAATCTCACGGTGACGACCAATTCCATTGACGTCGCCTTGTTGCTCGGCACGAGCATCAACCGGGTGAATCTCACGCCCGGCATGCTGCGCGGCAAGGACAACGCGCTGGTCGGTTATGAGACGCTCGGTTACGCCCGGCGCTTTTTCTACGATGCCGCGTTCATGGGCATTGCCGCCTGCGACTTGCATCGAGGCTGGATGGATTATGAGGAACACGAATCAAATCTGCGAGGCGTATTGAAAGCACAGACGCGCAGAGGCGTGGTGCTCGCCGACATCGATAAATTCGGCCGCCAGGCGTATCTCAACACCTTCCCGATAAACGAGAAGCTGACGGTGGTCTGCGACAGAAGACCGCCAGACTCATTTTTGGAGATTTTTACCCAGCATGACATCGACCTCATTCATCCCTGAGCCAGCGGGTTCCGGGAAAGCTGGCGCCGGGCAGGTCGCTCGCATGCTTGAGCAGTTCGCGGTATTTGGCGGGCTTGAAACGGGCGGCGTTACGCGCCTCTGCGCCAGCGCTGCCGACGGTGAAGCCCGCGACGCATTCGCGGCCTTGCTTGAATCGGCCGGAGCGGAGGTGCGTACCGACAGCGTCGGTAACCAGTACGGCATTTTCCGTCTGAGCGCGACAGAAGGTGCCCCGCTTGTCATGATGGGCTCCCATCTCGACAGCCAGCCGCAAGGCGGCCGTTTCGACGGCGTGCTGGGCGTGCTCGGTGCGCTCGAAACGGGCAGGCGTTTGATGCAGGCGAAACGCGAGGGCGTGGCCTTCAATGCGGATTTTTGCGCGGTCAACTGGACCAATGAAGAGGGCGCGCGGTTTCGTCCCAGCTTGCTCGGCAGCGGCACGTTTTCCGGCCGGATCAAGGCGGAGGACGCTCTGGCGAGCCGCGACGACGACGGGCTGACGCTGGCACAGGCACTGGACGCAATCGGTTATCTCGGTACAGATGCCCCGCCGCCGGTGCCTGCCTGTTACGTCGAATTGCATGTGGAGCAGGGCGCGATCCTGGAAACGGAAGGCGTGCCGATCGGGATCGTGACGCGCAACTGGGGCGCCGCCAAGATGGATGTTTGTTTCCACGGAGAGCAGGCGCACACGGGGCCGACGAAGATGCGTTCACGTCGCGATGCGTTGTTCGCCGCTGCGCAAACCATCTGTGACGTACGCGATATTGCGGACCGGTGGCCGGACCGGATCCATACGTCCGTGGGCCGGCTGGTCGTGCAGCCGAATTCGCCGAATGTGGTGCCCGCGCGCGCCGATCTGTCGATCGAGTTGCGAGCGCTCGACGACGACATCCTGAGAAGCGCCGAGGAACTGGCTACGCAGGCGATCCAGAAGGCGGCCGCGAAAGCCAACGTCCGGGTCGACGTCAGCAGCCGGACTGCCAGGCCGATTCGCAGCTTGCCGTCCGTGCTCAGCGACCTGATCAAGCTGTGCGCTGCCGAGACCGGCCACGTGTGCAGGGAGATCGATACGGTTTCCGGTCACGATGCCCTCAGCCTGCTGGACGTCTGCCCTACGGGCCTGCTCTTCGTTCCGAGCGTGGGCGGCATCGCGCACAACGAACGGGAAGAGACGCACCCGGACGACGTCGACCGGGGCATGGCGGTCCTCACGCGCGTTGCCCTGCGCCTGTGCCAGTCACGGGGCGATCCGAAGCAGGCCGCGTTGTAGTCAGCTTGTTTAATGTCAGCGTCATCCGGTGCGGCATCGGGCGCATCGCGTTTATCCGAGGAGCATGAGTTCATGAAAGCACCAGGATCTGCGTCAACCGATTCGGAGCGCGTGGCCAAGGTCGCCCTCGGTTCGATCGAAGCCTGGCGGCATCGGACGATCGGCTACGAAAGAGCGGTCATGCCTGTGATGTCGCCGGTCCATCGCGCCGTTGCCAGCGATTGCTGGCGCGTGACGCTCGACGACGACACCGCCTTCTTCATGAAGGTGATCAATCGCGACCTGATCGAACCGGTGGATGTGGCAGCCGCTTATCGCGCAGCCGAAGCTGCGGCGAGCCGTTCACTGACGCCGTCGCCGCGTTTTCTGATCGAAAGGTCCGGGGCCGCGGTCTTCGACCTGCTCGACGCCGGATGGGAGACCGCACGTCTGGACGACCTGTCGCGCCCCGATGTGCTCGCGAAGCTGATTGAAGCGAAGCGGACCATCCACACGCTGGCGCCGTTCGAGCGTGACACCAACGTTTTCGACAGAATCGCTCAGCTTGAGCACGAGGCGGACCAACGCCGCGTGCCGTTTCCGTCGGACGTGGTGCCGCTGATCGCAATCGCAGCGCGCATGGGCCGCGCGATCAGCGCGTCGGGTTTGGACCGCGTCCCTTGTCACGCCGACGGCACCGCATCGAACGTGATGCTTCATCTGGACGGGCGGCTCCAGCTAGTCGACTTCGACGAAGCCGCCAACACGGACCCGCTGTTCGACCTTGCCGTCACCCTGAACGAAATACTGAGCTTTGAAAGCGAATGGCCCGGCGCGCTGGAAATGGCGGAAGGGCGGGCAACGGAGGCTTCCGTCAATCGCTGTCGCCTTTACGCGTTCGCCGACGATCTTCGTTGGGGGCTGTGGGGCCTGATGATGGATGCCGGTTCCCCGCGCCGTAGCATCGAATTTTTGAAATACGCACAATGGCGATTGCTCCGCTGCCGCGTGGCGCTCGATCGTATGGATATCGACGAAAAGCTAAACCATGTATGACGGCCGCGGCGTGACCACCATTCAAGAGGCCCGACGATCATGCAGATGAAGGTTCTGGGTGCGGCTGCGAGCGACACGGAACGGGACATCGAGACCGTGCTGCGCGCCGTGCAGCCCTGGGCTGGCCGGTCGCTGCGTTATGCGCCCGTTCCCGGCGGCATCAGCAACACGAACTGGCGCGTGTGGGTCGATGACGAACCCACCAGTTTTTTTGTCAAGATCCCAGGGCGCGGTACGGAGCAGTTTATCGACCGGAAGGCCGCGTTTGCCGCGAGCAAACAAGCCGAACTGATTGGCATTGGCCCGCGTCTTTATGATTACGCCGCCGCGCAAGGTGTCGAGATCAACGACTTTGTCGAAGGCAGGACGACGTGCTCCAACCGCGATTTTATGGAGCGCAGCGTGCGCTCGTCGGTCATGGGTTTGTACCGCACGCTCCATGCTTCGCCGCTGCTGCCGCTGACCAAGACCATCTTCGGCCTGATCGATGAACACGTCGCTCAGGTTCGTCAGATGAATGGCAAGCTGCCTGCGGATTTTGACCGGCTGCTCGCCGAATATCACAACGCGCGTGCTGCTATCGAAGCATCGGGGATCGATCTTGTGCCGTGTTTCAACGACCCCATGCCGGGAAATTTCCTGCGCGATGAAGCCGGTTCGATCATCCTGATCGACTACGAATACGCGTCGAACAACGATCGTTGTTATGACCTTGGCGCGTTGAGCGGCGAGATGTTTTTTTCCAGTGAGACCGAGGCGGAGATCATCGAGACGTACTTCGGTCGTGTCGACCGGCAGATCAGCGCAAGGGTTACTGTGCACAAAGCACTGGCCGACCTCAAATGGGCGACGTGGTCAATGATCCAGAACGAGATGTCGACGCTGGACTTCGATTACTTCAAATACGGCGCGTGGAAATTCATGCGTGCGCGCTCGGTGATAGACGGCCCGCATTGGGGCCGCCTGTTGAAGGAAGTTTGAGCGTGTTAAAGCACTGCGTTCAAAACCGCTCGGCCGTGAACGGCTGAAGATCGACGAGGGGTTTTTCATCCGTCACCATCTCTGCAACAAGCCGCCCCGTGATCGCGCCGAGCGTCAGTCCATGATGAGCGTGGCCGAATGCAAACCACAGGTCGTCATGCTTAGGCGCCGGGCCGATGACCGGCATCATGTCGGGCGTGCAGGGCCGGCGTCCCATCCAGGGTTCATCGTCCAGACGCTGTTCCAGCGGAAATAAACCGCGCGCGATCGGTTCGACGGCATCGAGTTGCACGGGCGTTTTAGGAGCATCGCGAAACGCGAGTTCCGCACCCGTGGTCAGGCGGATACCGCGTGACATCGGCGCGATCAGGTAACCGTTTTCGACATCGAGTACCGGATGGTTCAGACGTGCATCCGATCTCGCCGCATAGTGCATGTGATAACCGCGCTTGACGGCCAGCGGAAGCCTGTAGCCAAGCCGTGTGGTGACATCGTTCGACCACGGCCCCATCGCGATCACCGCCGAGCGGGCGCTCAACACACCGGCTTGTGTATTGACCGTCCAGTGGTCCCTGAGCGTGGTCGCATCGCCGATAAAAAACCGCCCGCCCAGCCTGTCGAAATATCGTGCGTAAGCCGTGACCAGCGCGTTCGGGTCGCTGACGGAATCGGCCGCGGTATAGCGCAGGCCGCCTTTCAAGGACACGTCGAGATCGGGTTCGGTCTCGCGCAAACGCGTTGGATCGAGGGCATCGAAACTCACGCCATACTCGCGCTGCCAACGCTGCACGACCTGCATTTCCGAGTCCTGCTTGGCGTTCGTCCTGAACACCTTGATCCAGCCGGAAGGCCGCAGCAACTCGCTCGCACCCGCTTCGGCCGCGAGCGACCGGTGCTCCGTCACGCAATGCTCGATCAGCGTCGAGTACCAGCGCGCGATCGCTGCATGCCGCGACGGATGCGAGTTACGCCAGTACCGCCAGAGAAACGGCGCGAGCTTGAGGAGGGCGTTGCGGTGATAGCGGACATCGAGCGAGGTGTTGCGCGAGTATTTCAGCAGGTCGCTCAGCGCACGCGGGAAGGCGTACGGATAAACCCCTTCGCGCTGGATCAGTCCGGCGTTGCCGAATGAGGTCTCGTTACCCGGAGACTTGCGATCCACGAGCGCGACCGAGCGGCCGCGCTTTTGCAGATGCACCGCGATCGATACACCCACTATGCCGCCGCCGAGCACGACGGTATCGAATTTCATGTGTGTTCCTCGTGGCGTCAGGCGAGCGCCGTCACGGCGACTTCGACATCGCAACCCGGCTTCATCAGCAGTGCCTGCACGCAGGCGCGTGTGGGTGCGTGGCCCTCGGGAATCCACGCGTCCCACACGGCGTTGAATTCGGCGAAGTGCTTTGGATCGCTCAGCCAGATGTTGGCGGATATCAGCCGCGTCTTGTCCACTCCAGCGGACGCCAGCAGCGTATCGATCCGCTCAAGAATATTGCTGGCCTGCTCGGTGATCGACACGTTAGCGTTGTCCGGGACGTGACCCGCAAGATGGACGTAACCATTGGCGATCACCACCTGGCTCATCCGTGCGTTGGTTTGAAGGCGTTTGATTTCGTTTGACATGATTTAGACCGTCGAGGTGCCGGTATTGCTTGCGCCGGCAGCTTTAAAAATGGGCGGCGCAGTGACGATCGATTTCAACGATAACGTCGGCTGCGCAAGCTTCGATAAATCGGGACGCGGACGACGCAGGACCGGTGAGGTTTCGAAGGCCTGTTCCATCGCATGGGCGACCGCGAGCGTTTTGTGATCGCCATGGAAAGGTCCGACGATCTGCAGCCCGAAGGGCATGCCGGCATGATCGACGCCGCAGGGTAACGAGATCGCCGGGTGCGTGGTCAGCGTGACAACATAGGTGAGCGCAAGCCATCGATAATAATTCTCCTGCGCGCGCCCGCCAATCTGCGCCGCATACAACTCCTGCCACGGGAACGGCGAGACGGGCGTAGTCGGCGAGAGGATCACGTCGTACTCGGCGAACGCGGTCTGGAAGCGCTTGAAAATGCGCGTTTGTTCGGCTTGCGCCCAGGCGCTGTCGGCGAGCGTCATGCTCGCGCCGAGCTCGTAATTTGCCCGCGTGTTAGGCCCGAGGGAGTTCGGGTCGCGGGCGTAGGCATCGCGCAAGCCCGCGACGAAACTCTCCGCGCGGATCACGTCGAAGCAGCGGTGGACATCGCCGAGATCGAAGCTTATTTCTTCGCAGGTATGGACCATCGGCTTGAGCGCCGCCATGCGCTCGCGAAAGATCTGGCGAATGTTTTCATCGACGTCGCAACTGCCGAAATCTTCCGTCCAGCCGATGCGCAACGTGCTCAGATCGAGCGCCTGCGGCGTCGCGAAACTCAGCGGATCGGACTCGTAGCCGAGCGGATCGGACGCCGAGATGCCCGCGGTCGCGGCGAGTTGAAGGCAGGCTTCGGCAACGGTTCGACCCATGGGGCCGACGACGGATATCGGCGTCCAGCCAAGCAGCTTGCGCGAGTTCGGCACGAGCCCCGGTGAGGGCCGGAAGCCGACCACGCCGCATTTCGATGCCGGTATGCGCAGCGAACCGCCCGTATCCGAGCCGGTGCAGACCGGCAGCATGTCGCAGGCAAGCGCTGCCGCCGCGCCACCCGATGAACCGCCCGCGTTCAGCTCGGGATTGAACGGATTGCCGGTCGCGCCCCAGACCGGATTGCGCGTGTTCGCGCCCGCGCCGAGTTCCGGCACGTTGGTCTTGGCGACAAGGATCGCGCCCGCTGCGCGCAGGCGTTCGACGAGCAGGACATCGCGGGCCGGGACGTTGCTTCGGGACATCGGCGAGCCGTAGGTCGTGAGAAGACCGGCTGTATCTTCAAGGTCCTTCACGCCGAGCGGCAAGCCATGCAGCAGGCCCAGTTTTTCGCCGTTCAGGACCTGGCGCTCGGCGGCTTTAGCCGCGTTGCGCGCTTCGGGGTAACACGTGGCCGTGACGGCGTTCACCGCGGGATTGATCGCTTCGATGCGCTCGATGCAGGCATCGAGCAACTCGACCGGCGAGACTTCCTTAGCGCCGATCATGCGGCGTAGTTCAACGGCGGATCGGCTGATCAGTTCGGTGTTGTGACTCATGGCGTCTCCTTATCGTGCTTTCTTAGGCGAGCGGCTGACCGGTGCGGTCCTTCAGCCAGATTACCGGTATCAGCGAGATCGCGCAGGCCGCGGCTACATACCATGCCGGCGCGAGCGGGTTGCCGGTTTGCGCTACCAGCCAGCTCGCGATGAACGGCGAGAAGCCGCCGAAAAACGATGCGCTCACCACGTAAGTCAACGCAATCCCGGTCGCGCGGACGTGCTTCGGGAAGAGCTCCGGGATCATCACGAGGACCGGCACGATCTGCCCCGCGACGAACACTGCGAGCAAGCCCGAGATGATGCACAGCGCTGTCATCGATGGATGTGCGCCGAGGAAAGCGAATGCCGGATACACGGCGCTTGCGGGTGAAGCGATCGGCCAGCCGCCCGGCGATCGGTGCCGCGACGAAGAGCACCAGCGAGCTGACCACGCCCGATGTCACCGCCGCCGTAGGTGAAAGATGCAGCGCCCGAACGGCATGGCTCGGCAGAAAGAATGCCGTGATGTACACCGATACGGAGCCGCCGAGTTCGGCGAAGGTGCCGAGTAGGGTCAGCTTCAGATGTGTGGTCAGCGCGGCTTTCAACGCGCCTTGAGGACGGGGCGCACCGGGCGCGCGATCGACCAGCGTCTCTTCCAGCCGACGGCGGATCAACATGCCCGCCGGCGCCGCGACGATCCCGAGGAGGAACGGCAGGCGCCAGCCCCAGTCGAGCACGGCCTGCTTCGGCAACGCGACGTTCACGAGCGTGGCGACCAGCGCGCCGAGCGCGAGGCCGAGTGCCGTCGCCGCGAAGTTCCAGCTTGCGAAGAAAGCGCGGGTCTGATCGGTTGCATACTCGACCAGCAAGGTCGTGCCCGGCCCGAATTCGCCGCCGGCTGCAAATCCCTGGATCAGCCGCGCGGCGAGGACGATGAACGGCGCCGCGATGCCCGCGACGGCATAGGGCGGGGCGCAGGCGATCATCGCGCAACT
>WNFJ01259111.1_pt6 | contig 10402 bp, 13 predicted proteins | sample 5400461 | NCBI WGS metagenome assembly WNFJ01 (sample SAMN13153349, study PRJNA577476) | soil metagenome | isolation source: 115 cm saprolite on Douglas fir-dominated hillslope | place: USA:California | collected 2013-09-17
AATCAGAAACGCAAGCCCCGCTGCGTCCTGATGCAATCGATCGCACGGTGCGGCTCACCGACCGGGCCCCGCCGCCTCTGAGCACCGAAACGCCGGCCGCCGAGCGTGCGCCCAAGGCGGCGATCCAATGTGTCAACGGTGTCCCGGCACCGGGGACCGGACCGCGCAGAAAAGCGCTCGCTTCTTCAGCGGCAGGGCGGAACGTACCCGTCGAAGCGCAGACCGTAGAACGTGATTGTGTTCGGCGTTTGGCCCACGAAGACGAACCCGAGCACCTCCTTGAGCGTGTCGGCGAGGGTCCATGTGGGGGTGCCGAACAGCGACTTCCATTTGGCGGGGTCGAACGAGAAGAACTGCGACTTCTTAACGCCTCCCGTGGAGGGAATCAGTGTCGCCCACTGGTCGCCGCCGCTCCAATGGGAAGTGGGGCGAGCTTGCACGTACATGTCGGAAGTCGAGCTGTACGTGAGCAAGAAGCCGGAGGAGGCCGACAAGTTGGCGTTGGCGTTGAACTGATTGCCTAGATAAACGGGGCAAACGTGCCATTCGACATTGAGAAACTGCACCTTTGCGACGTAAACGGTCCCCTCCATGATCACCAAGTTGCCTGTCGGTGGGATCGTCGTGCCTTCCGCCGGACCGCTCGAGGTCCAGACCTCGAGACGGTCGACCGACGGCTTCGCGCACTCGGCGATCGGAGGAAACCCCGAGTCGCCGCCGCCGGAATCCGTTCCACCGACCGGGATTCCCGAGCCGGCTGGACCCGCATCCCCGCCCGCATCCACTGGGGTCCCGCTGCCGCCCGACGCGCCCGTGCCAGCACCCGTGCCCGCCTGACCCGCCGAGCCGCTTGTCGACGTTGATCCGCTCGCGCTAGCGCTGCCCGATGGGCCGGCCCCGGAGATCGCCCCCGACGTTGATCCGCTCGTCGACGTTGTGCCGCCGCTTGACGCTCCGGCCGTGCCGCTCGCGCTAGTGGCGCCGGTGGCTCCGCTGGGCGCCTGCTGTACGCCGGTCGTGCCGCTCGAGCACGCGAAGAGAACGGTGCAACCGAATAGAGCGGCGCAGCCCAAGCCGATGGAATCCAGTCGTTTCACGAAGAGTTCTCCTCCTGCGCCACGCCGGCGTTGGATGGGCGGTGGTGCGCGCCGTTATTAGTACGAATACCGTTGTTGAAAGGCTCATCTCCCAGGCGCTTTGCAGCCGGAGTTGGGCTCGCAGGCGAAGTTGGGCCAACGAGAAATATGCAGCGCGACGGCAGAATCGCCAACTTTATCGCACGCAGCGGACCAGATAGAGGTTTGACTCGACGTTCGTGTACGAGACGCCGGTGTAAAAATTCACGAACCAGGCCTCGGGCAGCGTGCTTGCAAGCGGGGAGGCAGTCCAGAATGCTTGCCCTGCCGTTCCCGGGAACGCAGCCGTGTCGATGGCGGGATCCATTCTGCCTTCATCGATGAGGGTCTGTAGTTCCTTCATGTTGGGAAGTCGCCAATGGCCGCCCGCCAGCGCAAGACCTGCGCAGGACGCCTTCGCCTCCTGCCAGTTGCGCGTCGTCGGGTCCAGATTCCCTTGCCAATCGAGGCTCGTCGCCGTGTCGAGCGCGCTGCCGTCGCCTGGAATGGCGTAGCGATTCGTCGGCGCGACGGAAGTGCCGCGCACGCAGCGAACTCGAATACGCACTGTTCATGTCGGTGCTATGCGTGTTGCCGTCAAAGAAATAGACGTACCAGAACGCCGACGAGTGACCGACGAGCGGTGACGACGTCCAAAAGTAGTCACCGGGCGTAGCAGGAAATGCATTGCTGTCGATCGCCGGGCTTGGTTTAGTGAAATCGACGATGGAGACCAACTCGATTCGCGTCGGCAAGCGCCAATCATCGTGGCCGCCCAAACGCCAAGCAGCGGCAATACGCCTCCGCTTCCGACCAAAGGTAGCTCTTTCGATCGAGATTGCGCTGCCACGTGAGATTCGTAACTCGATCCACCACCACGTCCATTGACGTTGTGTCGTACGTCTGCGAGCGATCGGTGCCTGAAGTCGACGGATCGGGCATCGGCCAGTTTGCGAAAATGCTCCCACCCGCGTCGCCGACGCACGCTGCGTCGCCGGTCAAGCTCGCTCCTTTGGCATCGGGCCGTTCGTTCACGGCGGGAGCCGACGGAGCGCAGCTTGCTCCTGTCACGGGTAGCATGAGCACGCCCTTGCAGCATCGGAACGCAAGTCGCCGGACCGCTCCTGTCGAGCTCACGACGCATTCACCGTATCGGACGCTCTCTACCCGCGCCAGGCGACCGCTTGTTTTCCTCGCTCTGTGCGTCGCATCGATTGTGGCGCCCGCGCGACTTCTTGCACAGACGGCACAGAGCGCACCATCTCCTGCCGAACGCCGGCACGTCTACTCAGGGTACGAGGAGGCGACCATCGACCAGGTCCTCAAGATGCTTCATATGGTTCGCGAGGACGAGCCGGAGGGAAAGTACATCGAGCGCATCGTCGTCGTGTCCCTCGACGTGTTTGAGCCGCGCGACAAGATGCCGCAATGGTTCAACCTCTTGCACGTGACGACGCGCAAGTCCGTCGTGCGCGACGAAGCGCTACTGACAGAGGGCGAGCCCTACAGGCAGGCGCTCGTCGATGACACCATCCGCAACTTGCGTCGATTCCCCGGCGTGCCCCAGCTCTCGGCGGTGCTCGCAATCGCCGCGCAAGGCGGCGCGCCGTACCGCGTCGTCCTCGTCCTCGTTACGAAAGACGTGTGGAGCCTGCGACTCAACTGGAGCATGGTGGCAACGCCCGGCGGTGTCGAGAGGTTCGAGCTGTTCCCCGCCGAGACGAACTTTCTGGGCTCGCACCAGATCGGAAACCTTCACTTCGTGCTCGAGCCCTCGACGTATACCTTCGGCGCCGGCTACACCATTCCACGCTTTGGAGGCTCTCGCGTTGCCGTGGCAGCCCATGGGGACGTCGTGGTCAACCGGCAGAGCGGTGTCGCCGAGGGTACGTCTGGAGCGGTGGTTTCCGGCCAGCCGCTCTTCTCAGGGAACACCGAGTGGGCCTGGGATGCGACCGTTGGGTGGTCCGCTCTGGTCGTTCGTCGGTACGTCGACGCGCGTCCTTACGAGTATGTCGACCCCGCGACGCGCGAAAGGTTGCCTTTCGAGTACCGCTCAAGCCGGTACACGGCTACCTACGAAGTGACGCGCTCGTTCGGTTGGGACCTAAACCATGACTTCACGTTGGGCGCGACCATCGATCGAGCGACGTACACAACAGATTTCCCCGGCGCGAGTCAGCGCACCGTCGCCGATTTCGCCCTTGCCTATGTGCCTGTAACCGACACGGCCGTGGGGCCGTTCTTGCAATATCACTCGTACCGGATGCGTTTCGTCCGGGTCATCAACTTCGATACGCTCTCGTTGCAAGAGGACTACCGTCTAGGCCACGATGTCGTACTGCGCTTGCGCCCGAGCCTTCACGGACTAGGGGCTTCTCGCGACGTGCTGGGGCTGTACGGTGCCGCGCAGTACACGTGGGCCATTCGGGATGGCCTTCTGCGAGTGTCGGTCCAGTCGAACACCGAGCCCGAGGTCGAGCGTATCGCAGATGCGTCTGTCCAGCCCACCGCGCATCTAGTGACTCCGACCATCGCCGGCGTCGGGCGCGTGGTGCTCGATGCGTCGCTCCTATGGCGGTGGAGAAACTACCTCAACGTCACCACCATTCTGGGCGGCGACGACCGATTGCGCGGTTATCCGACGAACTTCTTCGTGGGCAAGGATTCTCTTTCGTACAATGTCGAGTTCCGCTCGCGACCGCTCGAACTCTACTCTTGCGCGCTGGGCGGCGTTGCTTTCTACGACGTCGGCGACGCGTTTGGGGGGGGCAATCGTTTCGTGCCCTACCAATCTCTCGGGGTCGGATTGAGGGCAGTCTTCCCATGGTTGGACCGAGCCGTGCTTCGCGCCGATCTCGGCTTCCCGATGAAGCGCCCGCTCGACCCTGCGACTGGCGTGCCGATAGCCCCGTACGCATTCCTCGTCTCATTCGGGCAGGCCTTCGCGACGCCGACTGTGTCGCCGCTACCCGTACTTCCGACCGGACAAGCCGCCGACTCTCCCTGATGACCTCTCGGGCGCAGGAGTGCGTCACCGATACGGCTCGATTCGCAGCAGGGTGTCGAGGCGAACGAATTCGAGACCAGCCGCACGAATCTGGTCGATCACCGCGGGGAGGGCGTCGAGGGTCGCCTGTCGATCCTTGCGCGCGAGCCCGCCATCGTGCATCTGGATTACCCCTCCCGATTTCACGTTGGACACGATTCGCCTGACGATCTTCTTCGGGTCGGGCTCGATGGCGTCCAGACCGCGCACCTGCCAGCCAATCGTCAAGAACCCCATCTCCCGCAAGACATCTCCCAGGGCGGGGTTCTTGAATCCCTGCGGCGATCGAAACAGCCGGGGCTCTCTCCCGATCGCATTGTGGATGGCGGCGTTGCAAGCGGAGATCTCGCGGCGCGCTGCGGTCCAGAGCTTGAAGTGGAACCCCATTCCGTGATGGTCGCTGTGATTGGCGATTAGGTGCCCATCGGCGTCGATGCGGGCAACAAGGGCGGGATGGGCCCGCACGCTTTCTCCCACAACGAAGAACGCGGCCGGGACCTTCTTCGTACGGAGGACCTCGAGCACGCGCGGAGTGGACTCGGGGTCCGGCCCGTCGTCGAACGTGAGTGCCACTAAGGCTGCGTTGCTATCGGCACGCCACAGCGTCTGCGCCCAGAAGCTCGAGTTGACATTGAACACGATGAACGCGAGCAGGGCCATACAGGACGCCAGCACGGCGAGCGCTCCGAGCCATGCTCCTAGCCCGTGGCCGAATACGAGGATCGCGATCGCCGCCAGCACTCCAGGAATCTTGATCAGCAGTGACTTGATCACGAACCGGTCACGGCTTTCTCCAGAACTCGTAAAAGTTAAACCAGTTGTCGGGCGCGAGGCGCACGAAGTGCTCGAGCCTCGTGGCGAATCGCTGTGCGTAACCTTGCAGCGCGCGATCCCGATTGTCGCGTGGCAGTGTGGTCTCTTCTTCGAACGGCTCGCAGAACAAGTCGTAGCGATCCGGCCGGCGGTACAGTCCGAAAGTCAGGTAAAGGGGGCACTTCAAAATCGAAGCTAGAACATACGCTCCAGTCGGGAAATCGGCCTGGCCGCCAAGGAAGTCAACCGTTGCCATACGCCCGTCAGAACCGGTGCGGTCTCCGAGGATGGCGATGAACTCGCCGCGCTCGATCCGCTCCTTGATGCTGAGAACGAAGTCGAAATTCGCGTGGTCGATCGAAATGACGCGGGCGTTCGCGTTGGGGTTCAGCTTCTGGAGCGCGGCGTTGATCATGCGCGCGTTGCGGAAGTAGCCGAGGGCGTTGATGCGCAGGCCTTCGCGGTCCGCCTGCACGCGCATCGCTTCAAAGCTTCCCAGGTGAGCCCCAAGCAGAATCGCCCCGCGCCCTTTCGCCGTGAGCTCTTTGAAGTAGTGGTTCCCCGTACACGTCACCTTGAAGTACTTGCGCTTGCCGGAAACTATGAACGCGCGGTCGAGTGCCACTTCGGCAAAGCAAAGGACGTGTGAATAGACCATCGCAAGCGAGGCGTGGCCGTGAACGCGGGTCAGGTACTCGGACGAGGTGCGACGGATGGAGGCGTGGAGAAGCACGTAGTAGAGCGCGATGAAGCGCAGGACGAACCGAGCCGGTGTGCGGCCGAATGCTGTCGACAACCAAACGAGGAACCAGATCCCGAGAACGGAGCCCCGTTCGGCGACGCCGAGCCACCCGGTTCGCGGGGGCTGATCCGTCACCGCGAGAGAAGCCATCGCCCGACGCGTGAGGGGATGCGCCATAGAGCGCCGAACACCATGCGCGTGTGCATCCAGCCAATCAAAAGATTGTCTCGGCCCATGCGAAAGTGGCTGACACCCCCGTCCTCTGCGGGAACGTAGCGCACGCGCGTGCTCAGATTGATGACCCGCACGCCGGCCCAGACCATCCGTACCGCGATCTCGGGATCGAAATCCATTGCGTTGCCGCGGGCCCCCACCGCGATCGCGAGGTCGAGCGGATAGACGCGAAAACCGCACAACGGATCGGCGATGACGCGGCCGAAGGTCTCGAGATTCACCCAAAACTGGGAGATCTTTCGGCCGATGATGCGCGATCGCGGGGCCGCGCTGTCGAAAATCGGGGCTCCGAGCACCATGGCCTGAGGATCCGAGCGGGCAGCGTCAAGAAAGCGCGGAACGTCCTCGATGGCGTGTTGATCGTCTGCATCGACCTGGATCGCGTGCGTGCATCCGATGTCGCGCGCTGCGACGAAGCCTGTCTTGACGGCGGCGCCTTCTTTGCCGCCATTTCTCGGGCGAAATACTGCGTGCACCAGGGAGTCGCGCGCGAGCGATTCCACTGCCGCTCGGCCCTCGTCACCGCTGCCATCGTCGACCACCACGATGTCGTCGACGTACCCGCGTGCGCGTTCGACTACGCGGCGCACCGTCCCAGGATTGTCGAACGTCGGCACGAGGACGCACGGCCGGAATGCTCGGATGGTCATCGGACGCCCTCAAAAATGTAGCGTGCCCGAGCTGCACGCCGTCGAGCCACGGCGGATCGCGAAGTCGACGCGCGCAGGCTTCGGCCGATCGAGCTCCAGAACAATGTCGTCTCCCGGGTGAATCGGTACGCGAAATCTCAGTCTCGTCACGCGACGAATGCGGGTCAACTCCGGCCAGATCGCCGAGATCTGCCGCGCGATGAGTATCTCGAGCTGGACGATGCCTGCGAGGATCGCGTGTCCGTCGAAGTGCCCTTCGAAGTACGTGAGCTCCGGGGGCACGTGCACGTCGAAAGCGCCGGGTTGCCCCTGGCGCGGCCGCGGCTCGAACCTCCGGGTAGGCGTGATGCCCTCAACAAGCGCAAGACTCATTCTCGCGCCTCTGGTCTCGCGCGCCCCGCGCGCGAGACCTGTGGAAACACGCGCGCCAAGAGCAGATCGTACGGCGCGCCGGTGTACTTGCGAAACCGTGCTGTGCGCACGATGAGCTCCCCCGCCGCCAACGTTCCCATAGCCACGTACGACAGTCCGCCAGTATACAGCGTCCACCATCCGAGTGGAGCAAAGAGGGCGAGCACGACGGTGATCCCACCGTTCACGATGAAAAAGACGCACCAGACGATCGTCACGGCGCGGCAGTAGGCGATCTGCGCGGTCGAAAGTATGTCTTCCTGAGCCCGCGCGAAACGCTCCGCGACGGGAATCGTTCTCAGCGATGCGGTGAAATGAGCGAGAAGTGCGAGATTCGTCAGAGCCGGAAGGGCCAGAAAGAGTCGGCGGTCGTCGAACAACGCCCCCGCAAGTAGCAGCGCCGCGACGATCACAGGGACGCGTGCAGCGGCCAGCGCATGGTCACGCCTTTGCGCACTCAAGCGAAAGCCCATTCCGATCAGCACGAGCCCCGCAAGCACCACCCCGAGCAGGCGAGGCTGCAACCTTGTCAGACCGAAGTACACAGCAGCCGGGTAGAGCAAAGCGAACAGCGCGCCGAGAACCGCGAAAACCTTGCTAGCGGCGGTGGCCCTATCCCGCATGGGTCGAAAGCATGAGAGCGATCAAGTCGACCACGTCTCCGACCGTGCGCACTTTGCGCAAGTCCGACTCCTCGACCCGAGCGCCGGTCAACTCCTGGATTCTCACGGCGAGGTCGATCGCGTCGAGACTGTCGAGATCGAGGTCCTCCCGGAGCAGGGAGTCCTCCCGGATTGCGGAGGGGTCCAGTTCGAACATCTCGGCCATCCGCCCCTGCACTTCTATTAGAATTTCACCGCGATTCACGTGCTCACTCCCTTGATTTCAGCGCGGTGAGCAGCGATGTGGGCAGCCAAGGACCGCACCGAGCCGAACATCGCGCGGTTCCGCACATCTTCTGCTTTGATTTCAATGTGATAGCGCCGCTCGATGGCGAGCGCGAGCTCCATCGCGTCAAGTGAATCGAGCGCGAGGCCTTCAACCAGGAGGGGCGTGTCGACGTCGAAATGCTCCGTATGGGCCTTGTCGAGCGCGAGAGTAGCCGCGATGAACTCCCGCAGCTCGTGCTCAAGCTCTTCGTTCATAGGACGCTCCTTAGCTCGTCCCACGTCCGGGGGGGAAGCTCAAGCCGAGTTCGGTACTTCATCGCGAGGAGCGCCCCCCAACGGGGCGGGAACGGCGGGCGCCCTAACGCGAGGGGTCGGGTCCTCGGCGCGGTGAGCGTAAGGTTCGAGTCCTAGGCGCTCGCGGTAGCGCGCTTCGACTTTTCGGCACGATTCGCGGGCGTCTTCGCGCACGTGGAAGCACTCGCCTGGATAAATGCGCTGGCGTGCCATGCGTAGGGGATGTTTCCAAATCGGGAGGCCCTTCGAGAGCGCGGGCGGATTGCACGTCAGCACCAGCGGCCAGAGGGGCACGGCGTAGCGCATTGCGAGTTCGAACGCGCCGCGGTGAAACGAACGCATCTCGCCCCGGGGAGAACGTGACCCTTCGGGGAAGATGAGCACAGACATGCCCGCCGCCAAGCGCCGCTGCGCTTCCTGCATTACGGCCGCGCCCGACATTGGTTCGCCGTCGCTGGCCGTGATGTGGCCGCACATCCGGAGCAGCGGGCCCGCGAAGACATTCTCGAGCAGGCTCGCTTTGACGACGCAGCAGAGGTTGTCGTACGAAGCGAGGATTGCGGTTACGTCAACGAGCGTCGGATGGTTGGCGACGACCACGAGCGGTCCCGAGGGCCGAGCGATCGAGTTTTTTTCGACAATTGTCTCGACGAGCCTGAGAACGTGCATGTACCCGTGAAACAACCGAAAGGCGTGCATGACGACTCGCTGGCACGCGCGCCATCGGCTTATTTCGTCGCGGTGCGTAAACGTGAGCACGGGACAGAGTGTCCACGACATGACGACCGCGCCGCCCCAGAAAAAGAAGAAGGCGCTCGCGACGAGAAACCCGCGAAACGCTTGGATAAGACCTCGCAACATCGAGTCAGCTCGAGGGTGCCTGGAACGGACGCGACCGTCAACGGTGGATGCCCCCGGGGAGGGGTTCAGTCAAGACGGATTGAGCGCAGGCTAAAAATGAGCTAACGCGCTTTTCGCAGCAAATGCCCTTGGATCCTGATGAGCTAGGCTCCTTGATGGCTACAACCCCGTCTCATCTGTGGTGCGCGCTGCCTTCGCTGGCCGAGGTGGTCCCCCATGGTCCCCCGATGCTCCTCCTCGACGAAATCACGTCTTGGGACGGACAGCGCGTCGAGTGCCGCCTCGTGCCGCGCGCCGACTCGCCTTTCGTCGAAGCCGGCCGCGCTCCCGCAACGCTCGCCATCGAGTACATGGCGCAGTGCATCGCGGTTTACGGCGGTTTGGTGGCGCGCGCGCGCGGCGAGCCCGTGAGTATCGGCTACCTCGCCGGAGCCCGCGATGTGACCTTGGTTGCGGACGAATTCCGAGTGGGGGAGGTGCTCTACGTCGAAGCTTTTCACGTCTGGGGCGACGACGCCCTCGGCAGCTTCGCGTGCGCGGTCCGACGCGAAGGCGAAGTTGTCGCCAAGGGGACGCTGAGCGCCTATCGTTCCGGCCTGCGGGCAAACGCCCGAACATGAAGCCCCGAGCGCTGGTTACTGGGGCAAGTCGAGGCATCGGAGCGGCCATCGCCGAGGCGCTTGCGAGCGCCGGCCATCCGGTCATTCTCAATTTCGTGCGCGAATTCGGCGCTGCAGAGACGACTAAGGCGCGCATTGAGGCGGCGGGTGGCTCCGCGACGCTCGCGCGGTTCGACGTTACGAATGCCGATGAAACAGGGGCCGCCATCGCCGGACTGCTTCGCGATGACCTGCCGATCGGCGTTGTCGTCAACAACGCCGGCATCGCGAGCGACGCTCCTTTTCCTTCGCTCGATCGCACGGCCTGGGAGTCGGTGACGCGGACGACGATCGATGGCTTCTACAACGTGACGCAGCCTCTCGTCATGCCGATGGTTCGGGCGCACTGGGGAAGAATCGTCAACGTATCGAGCATTTCCGGCGTCATCGGCACTCGAGGCCAGGTAAACTACTCGGCGGCCAAGGCCGCGCTCAATGGCGCGACGCGGGCGCTCGCCCGAGAGCTCGCCAAGCGCAAGATTACCGTGAATGCCGTCGCTCCTGGGCTGATCGATACGGATATGACGAAAGATGCGCCGCTCGACGAGATCATCAGAATGATCCCCATGCGCCGAGTCGGCGCGGCGCGCGAAGTCGCAGCTCTGGTCGCGTTCCTCGCCAGCGACGAAGCGGCATATATCACCGGCCAAGTCATCGGGATCAACGGAGGGCTCGCGTGAAGAG
>WNFJ01303633.1_pt1 | contig 10402 bp, 9 predicted proteins | sample 5400461 | NCBI WGS metagenome assembly WNFJ01 (sample SAMN13153349, study PRJNA577476) | soil metagenome | isolation source: 115 cm saprolite on Douglas fir-dominated hillslope | place: USA:California | collected 2013-09-17
AAGGCGGCGCCAGGACGAAGCGCCAGTGCTTGCGGTCGACCTCCATCTCGATCTCGCAGTGCGGATTCTCGTAAGTCGATTTCAGGATCTCGCCGGTGATGGTGAAAGACCTGGACGTGTCGTATCCGCTCCAGCCGTGATGGGCGATCGCGGCGCCCGGCGCAAGAGCAGCCGCCAGCGACAGGAACCAACGGCGGGTGATGGATGCCATAAGCTGCCTCCGGCAATATAAAGGACAACACCGATCCGCGCCGGATTCATAGCGCGGTTTGCGCGACCGTTCAAATGAACCCGGCTGCGTAGGTCATTGCGGTCCAAAAAAAGCGTTCCGATGCGTCCGAGAAAATTATTCCAATTATGTAGTTACATAATGCTTGATATCAGCCGAATTATGTAGTTACATAAACAAGCATGAAAACGACCTTCGACCCCGCCAAGCGCGAGTGGACGATCTCACATCGGGGTCTCGATTTCGCGGTTGACGCCGAGAAAGTGTTTTCCGGGGACACGATAACGATGGTCGACGACCGGTTTGATTACGGCGAGGTTCGCCGGATCAGCGCCGGTTTCCTCGAGGGCCGAATGGTCGTGATCGTATGGACTCAACGCGGCACCGGCCGCCACATTATTTCGATGAGGTACTGCCATGGCAAAGAAGAAAACCGCTGGCGCGAAATACTTCGGCAAACCGCTGACCGATGATCCCGATGACGCACCTGAACTGCTGAACGATTTCTTTCGCCACGGCGAGTTGCGCCATGGCGGCAGGCTGATCCGCCGCGGCCGGCCGCCGCTGTCCGGCAAGCCGAAAACCGCGATCACGCTCCGACTTGATGAAGATGTGGTGAGCGCCTATCGCGAGACCGGCGAGGGCTGGCAGACCCGGATCAACGCGGACCTGAGGCGTGCGCGCAAACTCAGCGTCAGCAGGACTGCGACGGCACCACACAGCGGAAAGCGCGCGTCCGTCAGCGCTCGAAGCAAGACCAACCAAACGAAAACCTAGGTTGGGTGTTGCGCTTGTCGCCCGGTATCTCACGTAACGCGGGGACAAAAGGGGGGCTTGTTGGGGGACACCTGCGAGGCACTATTTCGCGCGTCAGGCGGCGACGCTTCTCAGGTTCGCCAAATCAACCACGGACCCTGCCATTGCAGCGGCTCTGATCGAAAAGGCGGCTGATCTGAATTCCCAGGTTGACGAGTCCGGGTTGCCCGACCCAGCGCCTTTGGCGCCGGACATTGAGCCGCCAGCGGCGTAAATGAAGCTCCGTTTGAATTTACCAGCCTTGTCAGAGGCCGCCGGGCGCGGCAGCATGGACGAAACAACCGTGGGAGCAAACAATGGCGACTACGCGCACAGGCGAATGTTTTTGCGGGGCAGTTCATCTGGAAGTTTCCGGTGAGCCGGAAGCCATGGGCTACTGCCATTGTAGTTCTTGTCGCTCGTGGTCGGGCGGCCCCGTGAACGCCTTTAGTCTTTGGAAGCCCGAAGCCGTGCGGATAACTTCGGGAGCCGAGCATGTCGGAATGTTTCAGAAGACCGAGGTTAGCCAGCGGCAGTATTGCAAGAAATGCGGAGGGCACCTCATGACCAATCATCCGCCCTTGGGACTGGTTGATGTGTTCGCGGCGACACTGCCGGCGTTGAAATTTTCGCCCGGCGTTCACGTAAATTATGCCGAGACGGTTTTGCCGATGCGCGATGGGATTCCCAAGCTGAGGGATTTTCCGAAGGAGCTTGGCGGCTCAGGAGAAGTCGTGCCGGAGTAGAAAAGCGCGCACGCATCTTCGGTGACTACACACAGAACGCGCCGCGCGCTGTCTCCTGATGGCACGGGTTTTTCGTTTACCAAGCCAAAGAGTCTTACCTCCGCTGTCGCCTCCGCTAAGCGCAATTCGAAGATCTTCGATTCTGATGTAAGCCGTTGTGTTTGCTGGTACAGTTGGGTGGGCTCGAACCACCGACCTCCTGTTCCACAGACAGGCGCTCTAACCAACTGAGCTACAACTGCATCCTTGTCGGCCCAAAAATGGTCGCCGAACCCGGCGGAAACTAGGTGCAACGTGCGTCTTTGGCAAGGCCGGGCGGACGTCAACTTCAGCGTCCTAAATCGGTGTCGTCCCCGCGGGCGCGGGGACCCTACTCGATGTCGGTGCAATGGAAGGCAGCGGTCGTGGCAGATTTCTTTTTAACCACGACAGCCTGTGGTTATGGGTCCCTGCGTGCGCAGGGACGACGCCATTATTTTTAGCCTCAACTGCGCGCCGTCAAAAGCAAAAAGCCCGGGCGGAGAGCCCGGGCTTTTCTAGAGATTCAGAGAACGCTGCTCGATCAGGCGGCGGGCTTGAACAGCTTCGACGCATTGGCCTTGATCGGCTCGACGGTCTCGCTCGTGATCTTCTGGCTCAATTCGGCGAGCTCCTTGGCCTGCACGGTGAAGGCCTCGTACTGCTTGCGCGTATGAGAGGTCCACAGCTCGACCGCCTCCGAGGGCGATTTGACGCCGAACAGTTCCTGCGCGAAATCCAGGTTCGCGGTGGTGTTGGCTTTCATCATTTCCACCAGCTTGGCGGAGTATTCGCTGGCGCCCTTGCTGAGGCTGGTGAACACCGCCTCGATGGTGCCGTTGTGGCTCTCGGCGACATCCTTGAACTTGGCGTAGCTATCGCGCGCCTGCGAAACGCCCTTTTCGGCGAACGCACGCATCTGCTCGGGGACCTCGAATGGAATGATCGAGGCGGAGAAGGGATCGGTGGGATTTGCCATGACATGTATCCTTCGCAATGGGTTGAATTAAGGTGACCCCTGCGAACGCCCGGCAGCCAGTGCCGGGAATATTCAACTTGGATCACGCGGGGCAACTTGGATTTACGCAGACTTAAAGCATGGGAATGCCCGCTTGCCGGGCACCGCACAATCAACACCCACATCGTGTCAATTTTGTGCAACGCAATGCAATTTAAGGTGCAATGCCACATACCAGACCCGGACCGGGTGCGGTTCCCTTGCGCGATGCGAAGCATCGTCCGGCGGCAAAACGGGGAGGGCCGATGTCCGGGTTCTGGGGGCCCGAGCCCCTCCCCGGCCCTCCCCGTTCAGGGAGTTCGCTGAGACGCCTCAGCTTTTCGGCTTGGCGGCATCCATCGCCGCCCGGCTGACAATCTGGCCCATCTCGCTGGCCTGCTCGGCCAGCGAGCGCATCTGCGCCTGCACATATTCGCTGTGCAGCCGCATCACTTCGGTCAGATCCTTGGCGTGCAGCAGTTTTTCGGCGTAGTCCAGCGAGGCCTGCACGTTCTTTTCGGCATAGGAAATCGCTTTGGTGCTGATGTCCTTGGCGCCGGCGCGAACCGTCTCACTCCGCTCCTCGAGCGAGCCGGCAGTCTGCTGCGCGCTGGCCAGGAATTTGTCAAAGGCCTTGCGGGCCTGATCGAAACTGGCCTCAGCCATCGATCGCATTTCCTTTGGAATCTCGAAACGGTCACGCCCATCTTCACTCATCGTCCCACTCCTTTTGCGTTTGCAGGGCCATCCTCTTGCCCCGCCTCCCCTTTCGCCCACCTTCAAGCCTATCGGCAAAAGACCTCGCCGGTATGACGCGGCACCGATCGGTTCGCCATCGTGGACCTTTGATCGCCTTTTGCAATCTCCCAACGCGACAGCCGGCATGAGGGTTCGGCCGAACTCACGAGGCTTGGACGAATTAACGTTAGCGCGGCTTTGGACAGCTCGCCGTTGTCAAGCCGTGGACCTGCCGCTGCCCGCGGGAGATACTAACGGTCTTTCAAGGCTGTCATCGTTTGGCCGCCGATATCTATCGCCGTCATCAAGCAACAGCCAACCAATCTGTCATGTCACTGCGATGAATAACGCGGAATTCCAGTTGCGAGGCATCGGCGATCCGCGGCTGGCGGTACATGCAACAAGCGCTCTCCCGGCATGGCTGTGGTCGATCGACGGCACCCGGGTGCTGTGGGCCAATCCGGTTGGCGCCAGGGTGTTTGGAGCGGCCAATAGCGCGGCGCTGGCCAAAAAGGTTTTCGGCCCGGCGGATGCGCACAGGCGCCAGCTGGCGCGACTGGCAGGCAGGCTGCCGTCGACCGGCGCGGTCCGGCTGGAACGGCTGCGCGGGTTCGGCGCGCCGCTCGGCACGCTCGTTACCTGCGGCTGCGCCCGGCTTGATTTTGCCGATGGCAGCCACGGCATCCTGGTGGCCGCCGCCGAAAGCGTGGGCCGCACGATGCCGCTAATGGAGCGGTTGCAACGTTTGGTCGAAGGCATCGACGCCCCGGTTGCCGCATTCGCCCGCGACGGCATGCTGGTCGGCGCCAGCGACGCCGCACGACCGCTGCTCGGTTTCCAAAATCTCTCCGAGGCCGGCCTTGACGGGGCGCGCAGCAGCGCGCTGAAGCAGGGCCGCGTCGAGACGCCGATCGGCGTTGGCCACATGATGCTGCAGCGCGTGGGTCACGGCGCGGATGTCGGCCTTGTTGCGCTGATCGCACCTGATACAACCGAGGCCGCGCCGGCAGCGGATCAGCCGGTGCCTGACTACGAACAGCCGGCAATATCAGGCGAAGCCCCGGCCGAGTTCGCATTGATCGACGAGTTCGCGGAATGGCAGCCCACGGAGGCGGCGGTCGAACAGGTCGCCGCGGACGAGCCGGCTGACCCTGACCTGCAGACGGTGTTACAACTCGACATGCCCCAGGTTGAAGCGCCATACGGCGAAGCACCGCCGGAGACAACGACGCCGGATCCAGAAGTTCATCAGGGCGAGCCTTCTCCCTATGTCGAGCCGGTTGCCGATGAGCCGGCGGCTGCCGCCGATCCACCGTCGCCGGCGATCGATTCCGCTCCACCTCAAGCGGCCGAAGCGTCGTCATGGCCCGACGACCCCTCGCCGAACATGCCCCGGCACGCGCTGCGTTTCATGTGGCAGATGGATGCCGAAGGCCGCTTCTCGCTCGACTCCGGCGAGTTCACCCGCCTGATCGGCGCGCGCACTGCCGCGGGATTCGGCCGGCCGTGGAGCGAGATCGCCCAGACCTTCGGGCTCGATCCTGACGGCCGCGTCGCCAAGGCAGTCGCCGCCCGCGATACCTGGAGCGCCATGATCTTGAATTGGCCCGCCGATGGCGGCGACGGGTTGCCGGTGGAATTAGCGGGGTTGCCAATCTACGATCGCCAACGAAATTTCGCCGGCTATCGAGGTTTTGGGGTTTGCCGCGATCTCGAGGGTCTGGAGCGGCTTGCCGCGCGGCGCCGCTATGAATTGTTCGCCGATCCGCCGGCACGACGTACGCTTTCGGCTGATATGGTTCAGCCAGATCTTGCCGAGGACTCGCCCGCCGCGGACCTGCCCCCTGAGCCCAGTGTCGCATTGTCCAGTATTCCTGAATCACCTGCCTCGATTGCGTCTGAGACTTTACAACAAACCGAATTGGAAACGTCCGTGGAAACCCCCAAGAACGTCCTGCCGTTTCGGCCGCCGGGCGAGACGAAATCGCCTGCGCTGACGCCGGTGGAGAACAGCGCCTTTGACGAGCTCGCCCGGCAATTGTCGGCGCGGCTCGACAGCGAAAACGGCGCTCAGGGCGCGCTGCCGGCGACATCGGACGCGCCCGAAACGATCGTCGAACAGCCGGACGCGCCGGAAGCTCCCGAACAGGTCAGCGAAGCGCCCGACTGGCTGGCGCATCCCGGGCCGCCGGCGCGCGGCGAAACCCGGCGCGACAGGACGTTGCTCGATCTGCTTCCTGTGGGCGTCCTGATTTATCGCCTTGACCGGCTGCTCTATGCCAACCCTGCGTTTCTCGAACGGATGGGTTACGCGAGCCTGCACGCCCTGGAGGAGGATGGCGGTCTCGACGCGCTCTATGTCGAACCCGGCGTGTCGACCGCCAGCAGCACGTCGGGCACCGGCACGCCGGTGACGATTTCCGCCAGCCGAATTTCGCCGGAACAAGTTTCGCCGGAAGATGCGCCGGCCGGGATCGATGCGCGCCTGTTCACGATTTCATGGGACGACGATTCCGCGCTGGCGCTGATTTTTTCGGGCACGGGCGCACAAAGCGCGAATGTCGCTGCCGCGATCGCGCAAAGCATCCCTTCCTCGCCACCGCCGGCCGCCGATCACGCCAATGCCGAGGAACTCGGCGCCATCCTCGATACCACGACGGAGGGCATCGTGATGTTCGACGCCGAGGGCAACATCACGTCGTGCAACCGCAGCGCGGAAGCGCTGTTCGGTTACGCCGGCAGCGAGCTCAGGCGACGTAATCTGACCGAGCTGGTCGCGCCGGAAAGCCAGCGCGTGGTCAGGGATGATCTGGAGGGCATCAAGGGCAGCGGGGTTGCCAGCCTGCTCGATCACGGCCGCGACGTGCTGGGCCGTGTCAGCCGGGGCGGCCTGATCCCGCTGTCGATGACCATGGGACGCGCGCGGCCCGGCGGTCCGAATTTCTTCGCGGTGTTCCGCGACCTTTCGCACACCAGGAAAAGCGAGAGCGAACTGCGCGAGGCGCGGCGGCTGGCCGATCGCGCGGCAAACGCCAAGGCCGAAATGCTGGCCCGGATCAGCCACGAGGTCCGCACGCCGCTTAACGCCATCATCGGCTTCGCCGAAGTGATGATCGGCGAACGCTTCGGCGCGCTCGGCAACGAGCGCTACCTCGAATACATGAAGGATATCCGTGCCTCCGGGGAGCGCGTGATCGCCATCATCAACGACCTGCTCGTACTGTCGGGAATCGAGACCGGCAAGCTGGACCTCGCCTTCGCCAACCAGAACCTCAACGATCTGGTCGAGAGCTGCGTCGCGGTCATGCAGCCGCAGGCCAACCGCGAACGCGTCATCATCCGCACCTCGCTGGCGCATGCTCTGCCGCCGGTGGTCGCCGACGCCCGCGCGCTGCGTCAGATCACGCTGAACCTGATCGGCAACTCGATCCAACTCGCCAACACCGGCGGCCAGGTCATCGTCTCGACCGCGCTGTCGGATTTCGGCGAAGTGGTCTTGAAGGTCCGCGATACCGGCCAGGGGCTCAACGACAACGAAGTCGCAGCCGCGATGGAGCCGTTCCGAACCCAAGCACCCTCGGATCAGACCTCCGACAGCTCCGGCGTCAGCCTGTCGCTCACCAAAGCGCTGGTCGAAGCCAACCGCGCGCAATTCCACATCAAGAGAGGCCCGCATTCGGGCACCTTGGTCGAAGTGGTGTTTTTGCGCGCGATGGGGCGGGCTTGAATCGCCGTTCTAATGGGAGTGTCCCATAGCGGCCGGCCTGTTCATCATGCGCAGCATCGCGGGGCCGCCGGTTTTCAGGAATCGCCACACCAGCAAACCTGCGAGCACGAGAAACACGATATTGAGCCAGGTCGTGTAATTCCATACGAGGGACGCCTCGGCAATGCGCGCGTTGCGTTGTGCAGGGACGAGACCCAGAGCCCCGAATAACAATTCGACAACAAATGCGGCGCCCGCCATCGCCCCGTAGAACGTGACAAACAAAAACCCGGCCATCTTCAGCCCGTAATATTTGCGATAGATGTTCAGGATCGGGAGAATGATCAGATCGGCGAAGATGAACGCGATCACGCCACCAAAGCTGATGCCGCCGTTCCAGAGCACCGCAGCCAGCGGGATATTGCCTACCGAGCATACGAACGAGATCACCGCCACCAGCGGCCCGACGATCGGTCCCCACAGCTTGGCAACCAGCGGGTGGTCGACGAGAAAAAACGACTGCCAGAAATCTGGAGGCACCCAAGCGGCAAGCGCGCCGGCAATCAGCAAGCCGCCGACGATGTCGAGCCAGACCGAGGCCCAGTCCATCACGAAATAATGGCTGATCGCGGTGAGGCCTTGTTCGGATGTTATCCGTTGCCACAGGGTGCCTTCGGTCACGGACATGTCCATTTCGGCGTGCCCTTCCATGCGACCGGCGATGCCCCTATCGGCCTGTGCCTTGGCCTCTTCCAGAAGCTCGCGGCTGAGAAACCGACGAAAGAGCAGAACCAGCAGTGCCACCATAATGGGCGCGCCGATAAACTCGGCCAGCGTGAACTGCCAGCCCAGGAACACCAGCATGATGATGCTGAGTTCGGCGACGAGATTGGTGGAGGCCATTTCGAAGGCCATGGCGGCGGTGAAATTGGCGCCCTTGCGGAACAGCGCGCGGGCCAGCGCCACGGCCGCATAGGAGCAAGACGACGACGCTGCTCCGAGAGCGAGAGCGGTCGCAATCGAACGCGGCCGGTCGTCCGGCAGCAGCCGAGCCATTTCGCTATGGGAAACAACCGCCTGCACGACTGCCGAGAGGGCGAAGCCAAGAATCAGGGGCCACAGGATTTCCCATCCCATGGCGAACGCCATGCTGAGCGCGCGCAGGATTGCTTCCATCATCGGCCGCTCCCGTCCTTGAAGCACCCGTCAGCAACGCGCGTCGAACCAAGCGGTTTCGGCGATCAGCATCGCGCTTCCCTGATCTTGGTGATTTTCTTCCATCGCCGGCGGCTCGCGGCTTCCAAAGGCCAGGATCAAGTGCGAAGATATTTGATAAAAGCGGCGATCCCGAGCACCAGGAAAGCGAGGACGAGAATCCAGACGATCCCCATCCCGATCATCATTCCGGACGACATATTTGCCATCATGAGTTTGCCTCACAATTCAGTGATGCACGCGAGCTAACTTTCAGTCGAAGCGACGGTTCCACTGGCCGAAATCGCCTATCAGGCCTGATGCGAACAGCCAATTTGGCTGCTTGACTGCCAGACAGACTGTGCCGGGGAGACCCGTAAAGCCAGATCATCGCGCTAATTTGCTCTGGAACCAAACTTGACCGTTTGACCAACTGCGATATACCCCTTGCGACTGCAAAGAGACTCCAATGGTCCTTACGCGAACCATTCTCAGCGTCGTCATCGCGTTCGCGATGGCGAGCGCGCCGGTGAGAGCCGGCGTGTTTGGCGCGCAAGCGTCAATGGACGCTGGCGTTTCGATGTCCGATTGCAGCGCATCCGCGGACATTCCAGCCAACAGCCCGATGGACAGCGATTGCGCCGCCATGGCTGCCGCGGATGATGCCGCAATGCCGGGCAAGTGTGGCGGAAGCAACGGCAACGGACACACCGGTCCCGCCGACTGCCTCGCATTTTGCAATTGCGTCGCGGCGTTCCCGACAGCTTCAGCCGTGATACCCGAGCCGGGTCCGGGGCATACAGTGCCTCTTACCATCGTGTCGTTCACGATGGGTCACGACGATTCTCCCGATCCCCATCCTCCCAAGCCGTCTATCTTGATCTGAGGCGTCGGCGCTTCCTGAGCTGCGCCGCACGCCCGTGTTGCGCGTCCGATGCGAATGCATCGTGGCGGCGACTGATCGTATTGGTCCAGATGCGGAGCGATGTACGCCGCGCATCGAGGATTCAGTTTCCTGATCGATTTGACGATTGGCGACCGCGGCGCATGCCGCAAGGGAATCAAACCATATGGGCAACAAGCCACACTTCAAGACCCTCAACCTCGACGTTCAGGGCATGCATTGCACCAACTGCGAAGTCTTGATCGAGCGGAGATTCAAGAACGTCCCCGGCGTGCGATCGGTGCATGTCAGCCATCGAAGGGGATCGGCGGAAATCAGATATTCCGGTGACCTTGACATCGGCGCGCTGCAAAGCGCGGTGAAAGAGGATGGCTATCGCGTTTCCCGCCGAACCGGCAAAAGCAGCGAATTAGCCGATCAAGGCAGCGGGAACTCGCGGCGCGATTACGCTGAAATCGGGGCGGTGTTTCTCATTCTTGTCGCCGGTTATTTTGTGCTGCAACGATTCGATGTTCTGCCGGATCGTATCGCCATTCCGAACACCATCAGCTACGGGCTCGCCTTCGCGATCGGCGTCGTCGCTTCGTTATCGACCTGCATGGCAGTCACCGGCGGTCTGCTCGTCGCCGTCGCCGCCAAATACAACGCCGCGAGCGGCGGCCTCACCACCGCCCAAAGGTTCAAGCCGCATCTCTATTTCAATGCGGGGCGGATCATTTCGTACACGGTTCTCGGCGGCGCCATCGGGGCCTTGGGGTCGACGTTCACGCTGTCGCCCGAGGCCAACGGGCTCCTTGTAATCCTGGCAAGTGTCATCATGGTCGCGCTCGGGCTGCAGATGCTCAAGCTGATGCCGTCGCTTGGCGTGCTGCAGCCGCGAATGCCGAAGTTCATCGCGCACAAGATTCACAATTTCTCTGAGCAAGAGGCAAAAGGCGGCGCGTTCGTTTTGGGCGCATCCACGTTCTTTCTTCCGTGCGGCTTCACCCAGGCGCTTCAACTTTACGTTCTTGCCAAGGGAAGCCCTCAGACCGGTGCGCTGGTGATGCTGGCGTTTGCCCTGGGCACCCTGCCG
>WNFJ01564519.1_pt4 | contig 10402 bp, 9 predicted proteins | sample 5400461 | NCBI WGS metagenome assembly WNFJ01 (sample SAMN13153349, study PRJNA577476) | soil metagenome | isolation source: 115 cm saprolite on Douglas fir-dominated hillslope | place: USA:California | collected 2013-09-17
GAGACCACGGGAGACACATTCAGTGGCATCAGGGCGCGCGCCGTGATCAATAAGAACAGCCACGGCAGCGACAAGAACAGATCGGTCACCGCCATCGCCATGCGCGCCCAAACACCGCCCAGATATCCCGCCAAACCTCCGATGCACGCCGCCATCAAAGTTGAAAGCAGCGCCGCGGCCGGAGCCAAAAGCAGTGAAATCCGGGTTCCGTAAAGCAAGCGCGCGAACCGGTCCCGCCCAATTTCGTCGGTGCCGAGCCAGTGGGTGCGCGATGGCGGCGCATTCGTCGCCTCCCGATACTGTCGGGAATATCCCGCCGGGGCCAGCCAGTTCGCGGCTACCGATGCGCCTAACACCAGCAATAAAACCGCACACGCCAGTTTTCGCCCGAGGCTCATGCTTCCTGCCTCATGCGTTCTGTCCCCGAACCACATGACCGATTACATCTGCCCCGGAGTTGGCCAGCAAGGTTACCAGCGTCACCAGAATCGTGATGTTCACCAGCAAGGGTAGATCGCGCGCCAGCGCCGCTTGCCACGCCAGTTGCCCGATTCCCGGCAATCCGCACAAAGTTTCGACTGGAATGGCCGCGCCAACCGCCACGCTTATGGAGACGCCGGCGACGGCCAGAAGTTGCGGAGTGACCACTGGAAGCGCCTCTCCCAGCCCTCTGGCTCGTGCGGCGGTGATATGCGGCCGGGAATAAGCCTTCACCAGCAGATTGCTGGCATACCGGTAAGTGCGGGGAAATACGATCAGGGCAATCGCCAATGAGCCCGGCACATTCCACAACACCGATAGCAACGCCAGCACCGCCGCTGGAATGCAGAGAAAAGTTCCGCTGACGACTGTGGTCATCACGTCAAAGATCGAAAGCCGCAGCCAGGCAGCACTGAGGGCCAGGGTTAGCGACACGATCCAAGCCAGTCCAAGACCTGTGGACAACAAGCGCAGCGTGAGAGGAACCCGATCGCGCAGCAGCGCGCGCACGGGTTGACCCAGGGCGAGTGAAGTTCCCAAGTCGCCTCGTGCGGCGCGTTTCATATAAGAGAAATAAAATCGGAGGAGGTTGTGGTCTTGCTGCCTGGCATCCCGCAAAGCTTGTAGGCTCTGGGCGTTCAAGTGTGGTTCTAGTTCCCGCTCATCCGCGTCGAACCCCGGCGCCAGCCGCACCAGCGTGGCGGAAAGTAATCCGCCAAGCAGAACGGTGGCCAGCAGAGCCAACGCGTGCCCGGCGATTTTCCATCTCAGTCTGCGCATTTATTTTCCCGAAGCGCCGTGTGCGAGGGTGTCCTGGCTGGGAGCGACCTGTGCGTGGTGGGCCTGCTTCACGGTGTACATGCGGCGGTCCGCTTCAGCCAACAATGCTTCAACGTCATACCCGTCCTCGGGACAGAAGGCCGTGCCCACGCTCAAGGTAATCACGTCTCGACCGCAGGTGTGGCGTCCGGCTTCGATGGCCGCCCGATTCAAGCGTTCTGTTTTCTCCTGAGCTCCTTCGGCTGAGAGTCCAGGAGCCGTGACTACAAACTCGTCGCCGCCCATGCGCGCGACATAGTCGTAACCACGGCAGGCATCTCTCAATCGCACGCTGAACTCCCGCAACAGTTTGTCGCCTTCCAAATGCCCGAAGGAGTCGTTAATCTTCTTGAGGCCGTCAATATCGCAGACCATGACAGTGAGCGAAGTCTTCATGCGGCGGCATCGCGCCACTTCCTGCGCCAGGTGCACAAACAACGAGCGCGCATTGGGCAGGCCCGTGAGGAAGTCGGTGGTCGCAGAACTTTCCGCCTGCTGATATTTCAGGGCATTTTCCACCGAGAGCGCCACTTTGGAAGCCACAGCCAGCAGAATCCGCAAGTGGTCGGGAGTGAATGCGTCCAGGCTCAAGTGATACATGGCCAGCACACCCACGACGCCATTCAATCCCTGCAATGGAACCACGAGCGCCGAAGCCAGGGTCGCGGTTTTCGGATCGGCGACGTAACCTTCTTCCACTTGCGGGTTGCCATTGACGATGGGCTTGCAATTTTCCGCGACCCAGCCGCATAAGCCTTCGCCCACGCGGATTTTCAGCGACGACAGGACGCGAAAATTTTCGCCGCTCACCAGTTCCGGCAGCAGCCAGCCATTCCGGTTCACGAACACCGCGATGGAGTCGTAGGGAATCAGCCTGCGCAGACGCATCGACAGTACCGAAAGTGTTTCGCTGAGGCTGAGCGAGTTTCCCAGATCCTGGCTTAACTCGAACATGGCTTGCGCTTCGTGCCGGGCCGATGCGATGGAAGATAGGAAGTCGGTTTCGTTCTGCGCGTTGGGAGTCCACTTCTCGAATCCGGTGGCTGGAGCGAGCCCGCGTTCCACGCGCAGATCCTTGGAGAAGCCGCAGGGAACGAAGCCGTCTTTATGAGTCTGCGCGATGTGTTCAAGTTCCACATAGCGGCGCTCCAGAACCTCCACCACCTTTGGGTCAAACCATTTTCCGGCTCTTTCCTTCACCGTATCCATGGCGCGATCCAGCGGTATGGCCGAACGATACTGGCGGTCCGAGGCTAACGCGTCCAGGCAGTCGACGACCGCGAGAATCCGCGCGCCGATCGGGATCTCTTCGCCAGCCAGGCCCGCGGGATAACCTGATCCATCCCATCTTTCATGATGCGCGCGCACGATAGGCGCGACGGGATACGGAAAGGCCACTCGATCCAGGATCTCCGCCCCTATGATCGGATGAACCTTCATCTTCTCGAACTCTTCCAGGGTCAATTTGCCCGGTTTGTTGATAATGTGCTCCGGCACTGCGAGTTTGCCAATGTCATGCAGCAAGGCTGCCGCGCGCAACGCCTCAATTTCGTCGGGCGAAAGGCCGAGCTCTTTGGCGATTTCCACCGCGTACGTTCGGACGCGTTGCAGATGCGTATGTGTGGTGTGGTCCTTGGCCTCGATGGCCAGGGCCAGAGCCTCGATGGTGCGCATGTTCAGCGATGCAATCTGTTCGACGTGCCGCTTCTCAACCTCCACCCGTTCTTTCTCGGCTTCCAGACGTCCCAGATAGAGGCGGTAAGAGCGGTACACCCAATAAATTACCGGCAGCACCAGCAGCGAAGTCTGCCAACCGGCGCGGCTGTTGACGATTCCTACCAGCCCCACCGCGGCCGCTCCGACCAGGTAATACGGGAAGGACCAGAAATAGCAATTCGACCAGACTTTGCGGCTGGATTTGTTTTCCGTCAAGGCAATCACCACGGAAATTGGCAGCGTATTCGCCAAAAAGAAAACCAGTGCCGCGGCCATGAGCAGGATGGGTTTGTTGCTGCCTACTTTCGCATCCAGCCAGTGATAGCTGGCGTAACAGAGGGCGCTGGCATTGGCCATCATTCCGAAGACGTTGAACAGGACCTTCACCGGATCCAATCGATTCCGCGCCTGCCAGATGCTCTGCACCAGCGTGGCGGTGCAACCAATGAGCAGTGTTTCCGGCAGACTCAGTTCCATTACGCCGAGCAGAATGAAAAGGAAATTCACCGACATGGTGCCGTCGATGCCCGGCAGTTGCACCTTCAGGCTGGAAGCCAGGCTGGCGACCGCCAGATAGCAGGCAAATCGCGTCAGATCAGTGGATTGCCAGTGCAAAAGGGCAGAGCACAGCACCACCATCCCGAGCGAGACCGTAATCCCGACAAATAGTTTCGTACGAGTCGACATTGCGTCATTACTTCTGTCGCAGGGGAGGCGACAGACGGGCCCTGCGGCGTAGGAAAAGTTCTCCCACGCACACTTCGGCCGGGCCTGTTCAGTGAAATCTTATTGTCAATAAACAGTTTTAAGTAGCTTACCGAGGTAACTCCGGACGATCCGCGTCGTTTGGGTTTGATTTGATCGACTTTCTTCCCTTCGGATTTCTGGACGCCACTTGAGCGCCGATTACTTTCGTTATCATCCGGAGCCGCATACTTTCTTCAACCACGGTTCTGTGTGTCAAGATCAACTCCAAACGCGCGGGATGCCAACAGAAAATATCAATTCGCAGCCGCAAGAGCGTCCGATCACGAGCGCCGCAACCGGCCGGCCAACTTCGGAACCGTTGGCTGCGGGAACTCTCCACGCCGGGGTGTTGGGAAGAATCGCCATGTTGTCGGCTGACCCCGAAGGCAGAATTACTGGCTGTAATGAAGCTGCTTTAGATGTATTCGGCAATATTTCTGCGGAAGTTCTGGGCCGGCCGCTGCCCGCTTTTTTTCTATTCGAGGACAGCACCGAGCGAAATCAGATGCAGCAGACTCTGCTGGCAGCGACCCTGAGGGAGGGGAAGTATCGATCATCCTTTCGGTGTCAAACCAAATCCCGCAAAGCCATCACGATAGAGTTGTCCGTTTCTTTGCTGCGCGACGGAAGTTCGGCTCCGACGGGAATGATTGCTCTGTTTTCCGTCGCTGAGGAGGCGTTGAAGGCCGCGCCCATTTCCAAAAGGGAAGAAGAAGAAGAGTCAGCGCATACTGTTTCGCGCGAGATCGACGGCACGAATCTTATACTCGCCAGTCCATTGATGCACCGCTTCATGCGCATGGTGGACCGTGTGGCCGGCCATACCGAGAGCGTGCTGATTACGGGTGAAACTGGAACCGGCAAGGAACTGATCGCTCGCACGATTCATCAGTCTTCCCATCGCAAGAGCCGGCCGTGGGTCGATATCAACTGCGCGGCGCTTCCCGAGAATCTTGTCGAAAGCGAGTTATTCGGCTATGAGAAGGGCGCGTTCACTGGCGCCGATGTGTCCAAAGCAGGGCTGTTCGAGCTGGCCGACAAGGGCACGCTGTTCCTCGATGAAATCGGCGAATTGCAACTTCAAACCCAGGTTAAGCTGCTGCGCGTGCTCGACGGATATCCCTTCTACCGCCTGGGAGGGCATCGAAAGATTCAGGTGGACGTGCGCATCGTAGCCGCCACCAATCAGGATCTCGACAAGGCGGTAGCGGCGGGACGGTTTCGGCAGGATCTTTTCCATCGGCTGGGCCAGTTTCAACTTCGCGTGCCGCCGCTGCGCGAGCGGCCCGAGGATATCGTTGCTTTGGCCGAACACTTTCTCAGCCTCAAAAAGCCAGGCAGTTCGTTCGCTCCCGATTCCGTCTCCGCATTGCTTTCGCACGCCTGGCCGGGGAATGTTCGCGAGCTGCGTAACCTCATCGCGCGCGTAGCCGTGGAGTCACGCCAGCCGGAAATTTACAAATCGCAGATCGCGGATGCGATGTCGGGCAACCCGGTCGCACAGCGCCAGTCAGCCTCCATGCCTGTGGGCAATCTCGATAGCATGGAAGAACAGATGATTATCCGGGCGCTCGAGCGCAGCGGTGGCCATCGCAGCCAGGCGGCGGAACAACTCGGTATCTCCCGCCGCACGCTCAGCCGAAAACTCAAGGAATACAATATCAACGTAAATTCCTCCGATGCCGCGAATTCTTTAGGGTTCATCAGCCTCGAACAGCAGAAGTTCTTTCGCGCTCGCGTTACCCTTGACGTGGTTTTAAAGAATCAGAAGGGTGAGGAAGTCCGGGTCCAGGGCGTGAATCTCAGCACTGGCGGCATGGGCGTGGATGGCCTGAAAGAAGCGATGCGGTTTACCGGCCTCCTCGACGTCAGTTTTCCGCTCCCTGAAAGCGAAGCTGTCTTTCAGGCTAAGGCTCGCATCGTCTGGTTTGGAGGGGAAGGCCGCGTCGGGCTGCGCTTTTCCGTGATCGACCCGGCACTGTTCGAGCAGTTGCAACATTGGACCAACAAGAAAATGAAAGACGAAGGCTGGGAACTGCCCGCGTCATCAGAGTGACGCAACTACATTGTCGCCGCCCTGGCCCAGAGTGCTTCTACCGATCTTTGGGCACGTTACCCGGGTGCCAGGCACGGTCGAGCTATTGTTGGAGGTCGCCTGATGCCTCAAACTAACATGACGATGGAAACCAAGTCAGGCATGTGGAAGGGCGTGAAGAAAAGCGAGAAGCTGTCGCTCGCCATCCTCGCCCTCTGCATCGTGGCGTTGGCGACGATCATCCTCATCCGGCCCTTCTAGCTCGTCCTGGCTCGGCCTGACAAGACAACCACAGCCGTAAAAACTGAACTATGCTCCGCGCTCCGAATTTCTAGTGCACCGGTGCGGGCTGAGGATTCCCTTGCGGAGCCGCTGCGCCCGGACTCGAGAAGTTCACCTTTGGAACTTCGCGCGATCCTGGGGATGCTTCGAAGTACGCTTCATTCGGCTTAAAGCCCGCAAATCCCGCCAAAAGGCTATTGGGGAACTGCTGCACGTATGTGTTGTAATCCCGCAGAGTGTCGTTGTAACGTTTGCGCTCGACGGCGATGCGATTCTCCGTGCCCGCAAGCTCATCCTGCAGGCGAAGGAAATTCTCGTTGGACTTCAACTGCGGATAATTCTCGACAATCAGCAGCAGACGCCCAAGGGCCCCATCAAGTTGGCCGTTGGCTGCGATTTTTTCCTGCGGCGAGCCCGCGGAAAGCAGGGCGGAGCGGGCCTTCGCGATATCGCCGAAAACCGTTTGCTCCTGCTTCGCGTATCCCTTCACCGTCTCAACCAAATTCGGTATCAGGTCGGCGCGGCGTTGCAGCACAATATCGACCTGCGACCATGCCGCCTTTACGGATTCGTTCTTGCTGACCAGCGTGTTCTTTACGGTCACGTACTGGCCAAAGGCAAAGAGGACAACGAGCAAAATAATTGCAACTACAATCACAACCGCAATCAGCGCCTTACTCATGAGAGTCTCCTAAAAAGCGCCCGCCACAAATTACACAGGGCCGGCGCTATCCGAATCGAGCATTTTATCAACTGCCGCGGTTACCCGCTCCAGTGCCGCGAGGTATCTGGAAAAAACGTCTGCCACATCGAACTTCTTGCGGTCTGCTTTTTGCTCCCGCACGTCCAGCACCTGCAGGAAGGCAGAGGCATCCGATCCGATCTGCTTGGATAATGCCTGCACCGCCTCGCGCTTGCCAACTGGGGCCTCGTGATCCAGCACCATCAACGCATGCCGAAAAAGTGTGGCGAACGACGAAACCGATCGTAACAGCAATTCCCACATCCGCGAGTCGTTTCCTGACGCCAGCAGCAGATGCTGCCTTAGCAGCGCAAGTTTTTCTCCCAACTCGTATTCCACCTGGACGCGGTGCAGCTTTGTCGGAATCGTGAAATCCTGAAGCACGTCTTCGCCGAAGAGAACGCGATGATGCTGCTTTATGTCCATCAGTTCAATGGTGAACACATCGGTAGAACGGTTAATCTCGTCACGAGTCATGAACAGCGGCGGCGGCTGCTTCTGGCCGTCCCACCATTTCACCGCAGGCGCCAAGGCCTGCACTGCTGCGAACGAGCTGTCGCGAATCACGCAGAACAGATTGACATTGGAAAACTCAGGATGAAAATCTCCGGCCACCGCCGATCCGAACAGGATCACGCTCTCCAGGTTCGCGCCAGCCGCGGTTCGCAGCCGACTGACAAAATCGTTAATCATTTTCTCCGGAACCATTTGCTGCCTCATTTGCTACCAACTGCTGCTAGCCCCGCCGCCCCCTGAACTGCCGCCGCCGAATCCGCCAAAACCTCCGCCACCGCCGCCAAATCCGCCGCCGCTCCAGCCTCCGCCACCCCTATATCCTCCTCCTCCTCCTAACATTCCAGAAAGAAGCATCCCAAAAAGTATGCCGCGAAGCGGAGTGAAAAGAACGATGAGCACAATGATAATGAGCAGCACAATTCCACCGCCTGATATTCCTCCGCCCGGCTGCTCAACCTGCTCCGACGGAACCCGCCGAAGCTGCGGAGTAGTGATCTGTACTCCTGCATCCTGCGCGATAACCATCGCAACCCGCGAGGTAACCAACAGCAGCGCCTGGCTGTAGTTGCCGGCGCGCATGAGCGGCACAGCTTCCCGTTGAAACCCTCCCACTTTGCCGTCAGGCAGGATTGGCTCCAATCCATAACCGACCTCAATACGGGCGCGATGGTCATCAATCGCGTAAAGAATCAATACTCCACGGTTGGTCGACTTGCTTCCTACTCCCCACTGATGGAACAAATCAACCGCATAACTTTCAACGTCGGCGCCATCGAGCGACCGGATGGTCACGACCGCGATCTGGGCATGAGCCTTCTCATCGATCTGTCGGCAGATCTCGTCCATCTGCGCGATTGTGTTCCCGTCCAGAACGTGGGCAAAGTCGTTGACGTAATCGGTGGCTTTGAGTTTGGCGACCGGTTCGGCCTGCGCTGAGAAAACGAGCAGCAGCGCAGCGAACATGCCGAGACACCATTTTGCGCACGACTTCATCGGAAGCAAAATTGTACAGGACAACGGATGACGGAGACGGGCTCGCGAAACAAACGCGAGTCAAGGGTAAACGTCGATCTGGGTCGCGGACTCAGAATCCCGGCCAGCGCAAACAGCCGCCAACTGCAGGCGCCGCAACCGCATCAGAACTTCATGCAGTTTCCAAGATTACATCCCGCGTGGCTTCTCGCCGTCGCATTGCCATTGGCGACTATCACCGCTTGCAACACCAAAGACAATCCCGACGAAATTCGCCGCCGTACCGCGGAGGCGACCGAGACCATGCGGCGCGATGCCAAGGCAGTGGCGGAGGGTGTGAAAGAAGGCATGGCTCGCGACAAGAATACCATTAACATCAACAGAGCTTCACGCGAAGACTTGCTAAGCCTGCCCGGGCTGACCGAACATGAGGCTGACCGCATCATTGCAGAGCGCCCATACGACAATACGGACGATCTGGTAACGCGTCACGTGCTCCCTCGCGCGAAGTACGACAAAATCTCAGACCATATTATTGCAGGCCACTGACGCAGCTTTCTGTGACTTCTGGTGTGTTCCTGCGATATCATCAAGAAGATGTCCGCCTTACGCCAGGTCCATCCATTTCAGACTGATGACGCGCGGTTGCAGCCGATTCACGCCAAAGTTCTAACAAGGCAGCGGCTGGACGCGGACGACACCCTCACTCTCTACCGCACAGGCGACATTCTCGCCGTCGGCTGGATGGCCAACCATGTCCGCGAGCGTATGCATGGCGATAAGACTTATTTCAACGTCAACCGCCATATCAATCCCACCAACGTCTGCATCGCCGCCTGCCGTCTTTGTGCTTTCGGCAGAAAGAAAGACGCGCCGGGTGCCTACACCATGGCGCTCGATGAGGCTTTCGAAACGGCGGCTTCCGGATACAACGAGGCTGTCACCGAGTTTCACATCGTCGGCGGATTACACCCCGACCTGCCGTTTCAATATTTCCTTGATCTTTGCTCCGGCCTGAAGCAGCGCTTTCCCCAGGTTCATCTCAAAGCCTTCACCATGGTCGAGGTCGCGTATCTTTCGAAGCGCGCCAAGCTCTCGATTCGGGAGACGCTCGAACAACTCAAAGCCTCAGGCGTGGATTCGCTTCCTGGCGGCGGCGCCGAGATCTTCGCCGATCGCGTGCGGCACATTATCTGCGACCACAAAATCGATGGCGATCAATGGCTCGACACAGCGAGACTCGCCCACCAGATCGGGCTGAAATCCAACGCGACCATGCTCTACGGCCACGTCGAGAACGACGAAGACCGCGTGGACCACCTGCTCAAGCTGCGCGCGCTGCAAGACGAAACCGGCGGCTTCCAGACTTTCATCCCGCTGGCCTTCCATCCCGATAACACGCCGCTGCAGCATCTGCCGAAAACCACCGGCATGCTCGACATCAAGCAGATCGCAGTCAGCCGCCTGGTGCTAGTCAGCCGCCTGGTGCTCGACAACTTCCCGCACATCAAGTCCTACTGGCAGATGATGACGGCCAAGATCGCGCAGATCTCACTGCGCTTTGGCGCCGACGACATGGACGGCACAGTAATTGAGGAAAAGATTTATCACGACGCGGGTGCAACCACTCCGCAAGGCATGCGTCGCGAAGAACTCGAGCGCCTGATCCGCGCTGCTGGCCGCGACCCCATCGAGCGCGACACGCTCTACCGGCCTGTCACCCGGACTGAGACGTCAGTAACGGTCGCAGTGTAGTCGCAATTCTTGATACCGTTGGTTTTCGCTCGCCTGGTAGCGAGACCGCCCAGACTTACTTAAAAAATTCGCCCATATCCGGCGCGCTCGCGGCAGCCCCGGGCAGATCCGCTACTCGCAAGCCTTCCAGCATCAATCTAAGGGTACTCTCGTGCTGATAGAGGGTTGTCGACTGATAGCCGGATTTTGCCAGCGGACTAACGATCACGGTCGCCACTTGACCCCCGCCGTGCGCAATATCTGTAGTATCGCTTTCGTCGAAGGTGACAATCAACAGCGAGTTCTGGAATCCTGAGCTTGCCAGCAGTGGCTTGATCTTGGCGGCCAGCCACTGATCG
>WNFJ01096342.1_pt2 | contig 10401 bp, 7 predicted proteins | sample 5400461 | NCBI WGS metagenome assembly WNFJ01 (sample SAMN13153349, study PRJNA577476) | soil metagenome | isolation source: 115 cm saprolite on Douglas fir-dominated hillslope | place: USA:California | collected 2013-09-17
ACGTTACAGCGCGAAGAGCTCGATGCGGAATTCCAGCTCAAAGGCGCAGAAGCAGACCTTGCCAACCTGAAAGTGCAGGTTGACAGCGATCTGATGAACAAAAAAGCCAACGAGGCTGCCGTGCGCAGCGACTACGAGCAAGCCCGCCTCCAGCATGAAGTAGACGAAAAGCTATTCAATGAAGGCATCGGCTCTGACCACATCAGAAATCTCTCCAAAGTGAAGGAAGAGTAACTAGCCATTCGCCTAAAGCTGGAGAGCGAAAGGACCGCGGTGGCCGCGGATTCCGCGAAAGCTCGGCTGGCTGCGCAGCAGGCCAAAATCGACGAGCAGAAAGCCCTCTATGAACTGAAAAAGAGCCAAGTGGATGCGCTGCATGTTCGCGCAGGCATCGATGGCGTATTGCAGCTGGTACCGGTGGAAGTGGGCCAGCATGTAACGCCCGGTACAAACCTCGCGCGCGTGGCTGATCCGAAGAAACTGAAGGCAGAAATCAAGATCGCAGAGACTCAAGCGAAGGACGTGGTGATCGGCCAGACCGCCACGGTGGACACGCGCAACGGAATTGTGACCGGGCACGTGTCGCGAGTTGATCCCTCGGTGCAGAACGGAACGGTGACCGTGGATGTTCAGTTTGAAGGCCTGCTGCCAGACGGAGCGCGGCCGGATTTGAGCGTCGATGGAACCGTGGAACTTGAGAATTTGAAGAACGTGCTGTATGTGGGCCGGCCGGTTCACGGCGCCTCGCAGAGCACCATCAGCTTGTTCAAGCTCACTCCCGACGGCTCGGAGGCGGTTCGCACCAACGTGAAGCTGGGGCGCAGTTCCGTGAACACTGTGGAGATCCTCGATGGATTGCAGGTGGGAGACCGCGTGATTCTGTCGGACATGTCGCAGTGGGATAACTACGATCGCATCCGGCTGAAGTAAGCCGGTTTGATTGGTGAGCAGCGGAATTCTGGGCCACGGATTCTGAACGGAGAGTTGGGGGGGTGATGCACGCGTTGTGGCAGGACGTACGCTACGGTTTGCGGATGCTGGCCAAGAATCCTGGCTTCACAGTTGTGGCCGTCCTGACGCTGGCCCTCGGCGTTGGCGCGACCACGGCGATTTTCAGCGTGATTTATGGCGTGCTGCTGCGCCCGCTTCCTTACACGCACCCGGAACGGATCGTTCATCTCTGGGAAATGAGCAGGGATGACCACCACATGAATTTCGCGGACCCCAATTTTGCTGACATGCAGTCTCAGAACCACTCGCTGCAGGGGATCGCGGAGTACGGCAACCTTCTGGAATCGGTTTCAGGTGGAAAGGAGCCGACGCGCACAATGGTCGCTCCGGTGTCGCGCGATTTCTTCGCGGTCCTGGGAGTCCAACCAGCGATTGGGCGCGGCTTCGCCCCGGAAGAACAACGCTACAATGCGCCGGCGACCGCGATGGTCAGCTATGCCTACTGGAAGCAGTCTCTCGATGCCACCAAAGACTTGTCGGCGGTGCGATTGAAAATTGATGCGCAACCGGCCGCGGTTGTGGCTGTAATGCCTCCTGGATTTCGCTTTCCGGACAACACCGATATTTGGGTGCCCCGCGAAATCTACGACACATACCCAAGCCGGACGGCTCATAATTGGCGCGTCATTGGGAGATTGCGTGAAGGCACGTCTGTCGGAGCGTCGCGCACCGAGCTTACCGGCATCGCGCAACGTTTAAAGCAACAATTCGGCAATGATACAGCCATGGTTGGTGTGGCCATGGAGCCACTTCGCGAGGCGATGACCAGCAATGTTCGTCCTGCTTTGATGATTCTTTTCGGTGCATCCGCTTTTCTCTTGCTGATTGCCTGCGCGAACGTCGTGAATTTAATGCTTGCGCAAGCGGCGGCCCGCGAAAGGGAACTGTCCATACGCGCGGCACTGGGGGCCAAACGCAACAGGCTGATCCGCCAGTTCCTGACGGAAGCGTTTCTGCTCTCCACGATTGGAGGCGCGCTTGGCGTGCTCGCGGCGGTGTGGGGGGTGAACGGATTGCTGGCCATCGCGCCAGGGAATTTGCCGCGACTCGAAGATGTTGCCGTCAACGTGCCAGCGCTGCTGTTTTCGCTGGTGGTGGCCTTGCTGGTAGCAATTGGATTGGGAATCTTCAGCGCAGTTCGCGCCACCTCCGGGGACCCTCGCGCGGCCTTGAACGATGGCAGCCAAAGACAAGCGGGGTCAGCAGGAAAGCAGAGCGTGGGCCGCCTGATTATTGCCGGGCAATTGGCTACTACCCTTGTGCTGCTGGTTGGCGCGGGGCTACTTGGCAAAAGCCTGTTGCGCGTGTTGTCGGTTGATCCGGGCTTTCGCGCGGAAGGCGTGCTGACGATGGAACTGGCGCTTCCCGACGACCCTACGAAGGTTCAACGAATCCAGTTTCTGAACGAAGTGATCGCGCGGCTGCGAAACATGCCGGGAGTGCAGGAAGTGGGCGGCACCAACGAATTGCCACTCACCGGAGGACGCGCTGACGGCTCCTACGTAATTATGAATCCCGCGCAGATTTCGCCCCGCGTGCAGGACATGATCCAGCGTTCTGTGAGTGGCAATCTCGACAAAGATCCTGCTTTGGCCGCGGAGTTCACAAAATTCTTTGACGAAATCTTCAAGGATCAAGCCCACATGGGGGAAGCCGACTACTGCGTCGCCTCCGAGGGTTTTTTTCGTACCTTGGAAATTCCGCTGCTAAGCGGCAGATTATTCGACTCGCGCGACACGAAGGATTCGCTCCATGTCGCGGTCGTCAGCAAATCGTTGGCCGACGAGAAGTGGCCGAACCAGAATCCGATCGGCCAAACGGTTGAATTCGGAAACATGGATGGCGATCCGCGGCTGTTGACCATTGTCGGAGTGGTTGGCGACATGCGCGATAAGAGTCTGGAATCCGCGCCGCGTCCCACCATCTATGTGGACTACCGCCAGCGCCCAACGGCCGCCCAACGGTTCACGATTGTCATGCTCGCTCCTGGCAAGCCGGACGCCGTCTTTTCCGCGGCGCGCGAAATCGTCCGCAGCCTGGATCCGGACGTGCCGCCCCGTTTCAGCACCTTCTCGAATATCTTCGCAGCGTCGCTGGGTGCGCGGCGCTTCACTCTACTGCTCGTCGGCATTTTTTCTGCGACGGCCCTGTTGCTGGCCATGGCGGGAATTTATGGCGTGACGGCCTACACCGTTGCGCAGCGCACTCGCGAAATTGGCGTGCGCATGGCGCTGGGTGCTTCCCGAGGAACAGTTTTGGGGATGGTTCTGAAACAAGGCGCGATCACCGGCTTGTTTGGAGTTGGCGCCGGCATTTTGGGCTCGCTGGCCTTGACTCGCTTGTTGCAATCCCAACTCTTTGGGGTGAGTGCGACGGACCCGGCTACGTTCGCGGGCGTTGCTCTCATCTTGATTCTGGTGTCTCTGGCGGCATGTTGGATTCCGGGACGCCGGGCGGCGCGTGTCGATCCGATGGTGGCGTTGAGGTACGAATGATGAAGCAAACGATTTGGCAAGACCTACGCTTCGGACTAAGTATTCTGGCGAAAAACCCCGGGTTTGCGGCCATGGCGATTCTGATGACTATCGCGCTTGGCCTCGGCACCGGTGTGGCGATCTCTTTCCTCACGAAAACCGCGCACCGGCGGAATTTGCAGGTGCGTGACGCGGGACAGTTGATGGTGATTGCCACGCGGGACTCCGAGGCGCCCGCCAGCCTCTCCTTTTCTTATCCGATGTATATGAACGTGGCGGAAGAGAACGTGGTGCTGAGCGAAATGGCCGATGAGTGCAAGGATGAGATCGAACTGACGTACGGTTCAAGCGGTGAGCGTGTTCGCGGCGAGCTTGTTTCCGGCAATTACTTTGAAGTGCTTGGCGTGCAACCTCTGATTGGCCGCCTGATCAGCGAAGCGGACGATCACGAATCCATTACCTCCCCGGTCGCTGTGATCAGTTACGAGTTTTGGAAGCGCCGGTTCGAGATGGACCCTTCGATCATCAATCAGACCGTGATTCTGAACGGGCATGGCTTCACCGTGATTGGAGTGACGCCTCCAGGCTTTGTTGGCACCAATGGCTCCGAGAAGGCCGACATTCAGGTGCCGCTTTCGATTATGAAGGCATTCGGTTCGCCGGTCCTGCACGCGAACCGCGTCGACCCGATGGTTGCAGTGCGTTACGAATAGGAGAGTTTGATGCAGACGCTTTGGCAAGACATTCGCTACGGCCTTCGCATGTTGGGGAAGAATCCCGGGTTCACGGCCGTGGTCGTACTCACGTTGGCGCTGGGCATTGGAGCGAACACCGCGCTGTTTTCGATCGTCAACGGAGTATTGCTGAATCCGCTGCCCTTCGAACAGCCTGACAGGTTGGTGTCGCTGTACACACGAACCCCGGAGTTCACCCGCTCTTCCATTTCCTATCCCAATTTCCTTGACTGGCGCCGCGACAATCATTCGTTTTCAGCAATTGCGGCGTTCCGTGGAGAAAATTTCAATCTTTCGGGGATCGGCGACGCGCAACGGGTCAGTGCGAATATGGTTTCGGCCGAGTTTTTTCCGACCCTCGGAGTAAAACCCACCCTTGGCCGGTTCTTCAGCGAACAGGAGGACCAGGTGGGCGCGGCGCCCGTGGCGGTTATTAGCGATGGGCTGTGGAAGCGCAAATTTGCGTCGTCTCCAGACGTCGTTGGCAAGCCGCTCAACTTGAACGGAATCCTTTACACGATCGTCGGTGTGCTTCCCGCGCATTTTCGCTACGTCAGTGGCAATGGCAATTTTCACAGCGACGCTGAAGTGTATACGCCTATTGGCCAATGGAACGATCCGTTGTTCCGCGACCGGCATACCGGCATGGGCATGGATGCAGTGGGCAGGCTGAAGCCGGGAGTGACCTTGCAACAGGCGACTTTGGACATGCAGTCGGTTGCGGCGCACTTGGCCGAGGCCTATCCCGATATTGACAAAAACTCAGGGGTGAACGTCTTGTCTCTTAAGGAAGATGTGGTCGGAGAAATTCGGCCGTTTCTTCTGGTATTGCTTACTGCTGTTGGCTTCGTACTCTTGATCGCCTGCGCCAACGTCGCCAATCTGCTTCTGGCGCGGTCGACAGGCAGGACCAGGGAATTCGCCATTCGAACGGCGATGGGAGCAGGTCCTGGTCGCGTCGTTCGGCAACTTCTTACGGAGAGCATTCTGTTGGCGATGGCGGGAGGCGTACTGGGAGTCTTGATCGCAGCATGGGGCACACAGGCGGCAATCAAAGTGTTGCCGGAAGCGCTGCCGCGCGCCGATGAGGTGCAGATCGATGCGCGTGTGCTGTTATTTGCCTCTGCTGCTTCCTTGATCGCGGGGACTCTGTTTGGGCTGGTGCCCGCCCTCAGGGCTTACCGAACCGACGTTTTCGAAACGCTCAAGGAAGGCGGACGCGGCGGAAGTGGCACGCGCCACCGCACACAGAGCATTTTCGTCGCTGTGGAAATGGCGATGGCGCTGGTGCTGCTGGTCGGCGCGGGTTTAATGATTCGTAGCTTGGGAAACCTGTGGAATACCGATCCGGGATTTGACCCGAACAATGTAGTGCGCGTCAGCTTTGCCTCCTCCAAACCACTCGGCGCTACGCCCGCCGCCACCCGCGCCGCATTTCGCCAAATTCACGATGCCATGGCGGCGGTTCCGGGCGTTCAGTCCGTTTCGCTGTCGGTCGGCTCGTCACCGATGCAGAACGATTCCGACCTTCCTTTGTGGCTGGAGGGAGAAGCCAAGCCTGCTTCGCAGAGCGAGATGAAGGCCTCGCTCTTCTACTTTACGCAACCGGACTATTTGAAAGTCATGAGAAGCGCGGAAGGTTTCTGACGGAATCCGACAACGAGACGTCGCCCGCCGTCATCGTCATCGACGATCAATTCGCCAAACTCTATTTTGGCGGCCAGAATCCCATCGGAAAGCACGTGACTCTCGGAATCGTGAACATAACCGCGGAAGTCGTCGGAGTCGTCGGCCACGTTAAACAGTGGGGCCTGGATAATGATTCCCCGGGCGCAATTCAGGCGCAGAGTTATTTCCAAATATCACAACTCCCCAATGGCATTTTTTCACTTCTCGAGCACGGCACCGCCGCGGTCATTCGGACGGAGGGTTCGCCGCTTGCGCTGATTGGTTCGATCACCAACGCGGTGCAAGGAGTGAATAGCGATATCGTCATTTATGGGCCGGAAACAATGAACTCGGTGATTTCGGAGTCGCTGGCGGCAAGGCGCTTCGTCATGGCGCTACTGGGCGTGTTTGCGGCGCTTGCGGTTGTGCTTTCGGCGGTCGGGATTTACGGCGTGATTTCCTATGTCGCGGCGCAACGCACTCAGGAAATTGGAATTCGCATGGCATTGGGCGCAGGGAGAGGCAGCGTGCTGCGCATGGTGTTGAGCGAAGCGGGCAGAATGGCGTTGCTTGGAGTGGGTATCGGGCTGGTTGCAGCTTTTGCGCTGACGCGGCTGATGGCCAGCATCCTTTTCGGGGTGAGCACCCACGATCCTCTGACTTATGTCGGGGTCGCCGCGTTATTGATGCTGGTGGCGCTGGTGGCTTGTTATATCCCGGCGCGGCGCGCGACCCGCGTCGATCCCATGGTGGCGTTGCGTTATGAGTAGGAGACCCTGATGCAGACACTCTGGCAGGGCATTCGCTACGGGCTGCGAATGCTGGGGAAGAATCCCGGCTTCACTGCCGTAGCCGTGCTTACGCTGGCGCTCGGCATCGGCGCGAACACCGGAATTTTTTCGATTCTCAGGCAAGTACTTCTGCAGAGGTTGCCCGTTCCTCATCCCGAGGAATTGGTACTTCTCTACGCTCCAGGGGTGCGCAGCGGTCACGTCAGTTCCGATGAAGTGGATGGCTCGGAGTCCTTCTCATATCCCATGTACGCCGATCTGCGCGATCAAAACAAAGTGTTCGCGGGACTGGCCGCGAAGGCTGATTTTTCGGTAAGTGTCGCTCTGCAGGGGCAAACTGAACGTGCCCGCGCGGAACTCGTTTCCGGGAATTTCTTCGATACGCTTGGTGTACATCCGGTTATCGGCCGTTTGTTTTCTCCCGCCGACACATCCGCAGCCGGCGGTAATCCTGTGGTGGCGCTCGGAAACGGCTACTGGCAGAAGCATTTCGGTGGCGATCCTGGCGTTTTGAATCAGAGCATAATGGTGAACAACCGCTTGATGACCATCGTGGGCGTGGTGCAGCCGGGCTTTGATGGCATCCAGCTGGGTCTGGTTCCCGATCTCTATGTTCCCATCACGATGAAGGCGGTGATCACTCCCAGTTCGGACGGGCTGAACGACCACAAGGACTATTGGGTAAAAGTAATTGCGCGGCTGAAACCCGGACTTTCTGCCGCACAGGCGACGGCGGCGCTGGCACCGACGTATCATGCGCTGCTGGAAAGCGAACTCCCGCTGAACACTGGATTGAACGCACAAGAGAAAAAGGAGTTCGAAGCGAAACAGCTTGTTCTACGCGACGGGTCACGCGGCCGACCGATTCTTGAGAACGACACCCGGCCGCAGCTCTTAACGCTGATGGGCATGGTCGGCCTGGTGCTATTCATCACCTGCGCGAACGTGGCCGGGCTCCTTACGGCGCGCGGCGTCTCTCGGCAGAAAGAGATCAGCCTGCGAATTTCTCTTGGCGCCAGCCGCGTCAGGCTTGTCCGCCAGTTGCTTGTCGAATCCTGTTTACTGTCCTTGGCCGGCGCAGTGCTGGGACTTCTCATCGCCAACTGGATGAGTAGCTCCCTGGTATATTTTGCATCGATCGATCAAATGATTGATGGCCTCAGCAGTTCCCTCAATCTCCCCGTGCTGTTGTTCACCGTGGGCCTGGCGCTGTTCTGCGGCATCTTGTTTGGTGTTGCGCCGGCGTTGAGCGCAACACGCGTTCAACTTGCGTCCACGCTGAAGGAACAAGCGGGTGCCCTTTCTTCTAGCCTGAAACACTCCCGATTGCGCAAGGTACTTGTAATTTCCCAGGTGGCCCTGACGCTGCTGATGGTCACCAGCGCGTGGGGATTCGTCAGGAGCCTTTACAATCTGCAGCATGTCGATCTAGGTCTGCGGCCTGCTCACATGCTGCAGTTTTCCGTCGCACCAAGCTTCAATGGATACGACCAGGTGCGCAGCTTCGGATTCTTTCATCAGCTCGAGGATAAGATTGCAGCCCTGCCGGGCGTTCTTTCGCTGAGCGCCGTCGAGGTTCCATTAATTGCGGACGACGATCGAGGGTCCAACATCACCGTTGAAGGCGAGCCAGCGGACCTGGCGGGCACGCGTCACGTTGACTGGAACGCAGTCAGCCCGGGACACTTTTCAAATTTGGGCATACCGCTATTGGCGGGCCGTGAATTCACGCGTCAGGATGCCCACGAAAGTCCCAAGGTGGTCATCGTTAACGAATCTATGGCCAAGCAATTTTTCCCCGGCGTGAACGCGCTCGGAAAGCATATGAAAACTGGCGGAGGAAAAGATCCGCTGGACCGGGAAATCGTCGGAATCGTCAAGGACAGCCACCATTCCGGCGTAAAAGAGCCGCTCAAACCGTTTTTCTACATTCCCTACACTCAGGACAAAGCGATCACTTCGCTCACTTACTATGTTCGGACGTCCGGTGATCCTGCTGCGCTCGCCAGTTCAATTCGAAGTTCCGTTGCCGAGCTGGATTCCAGTTTGCCGATTTTTGACGCGAAATCGTTTGAAGAGCAGATCAGCCAGCAACTTTCGTCCAGCAAGTTGGTGGCGTTTCTGGCGCTCACCTTCGGCGGCCTGGCTGCCTTGCTGGCTGCAATGGGAATTTACGCGCTTCTGGCGTACAGCGTGACACAGCGCACCCGGGAAATTGGCGTGCGTATGGCGCTGGGCGCGGAACCGAAGCGCGTTGGCTGGATGGTGATGAAAGATGTTGCCGAGTTGACCGGAGTCGGAATTCTCATTGGCATTCCGCTGGCCTTTGGCCTGGGCAAGCTGATCGATTCTTTGCTGTTTGGCGTGCACGCCTTCGGAGCCGCAAGTATCGGGATCGCGCTTGTTGCGCTAACGGCGGTCGCGGCCTTTGCGGCGTACGCTCCTACGCGGCGCGCCACGCGCATCGACCCCATGGTCGCGTTGAGGTACGAATGATGCTCAAGACCATCTGGCGAGACCTTCGCTATGGCGTGAGAATCCTGGGGAAGAACCCCGGGTTCACCGCCTTGGCCATCGCCATTCTGGCCTTGGGGATCGGCGCGAACACCGCCATCTTCAGCGTAGTGAACAGCGTGCTGCTGAAGCCGCTCGCGTATCGCCAGCCGCAACAACTGTATCTCCTGCGCGAAATTGTTCCGCAGATGGCCAAGTTCTATCCCACCCTCGCGGTGAATATTCCGGATTTTCGGATTTGGCAGAAAGAGTGCCGCTCGTTTGACGGCATCGTGATTGCCGAGTCTTCGAGCATGGTTCTCTCCGGCGTTGGCGATGCGCAACAACTTCACGGCGTGCGCGCTTCCGCAAACCTTTTCGACCTTCTGGGCTTGCAGCCGGAGTTGGGTAGAGGATTCGTGGCGGATGAGGATGAGCCGGGCCGCGGCCAGGTTGTCGTCCTGACGGCCGGGTTCTGGCGAAGCCACTTCCAAGCCGATAAATCATTGCTCGGCAGAACCATCAAGCTGGATGGCGCTCCGTTCCAGGTGGTTGGCATCCTGCCGGATTCTTTCCACTTTCCGAAGCAAGTTGGTGAGCTCGTAGGATTCCCGGAACACCCCGATTTTTTTCAGCCGCTGAATGGAGAGAAGCCTTACGAGCAAAGTCTGATTGGTGAATTCGATTTCGCGGCGATCGCGCGGCTCAAGCCTGGCGTCGATCCCGGCGCCGCGCTGGCGGAATTAAACGTCGTCCAAGCGCAAATCGCCAAACAAGCGAACGAAGGAGTGGATCTGGCGGCGGCGATGGCTCCGTTGGAAACGGAAGTGGTAGGTCCGGCGCGGCGCGGACTGCTTTTTTTGCTCTTTGCGGTGGGCGCGGTGCTTCTGATCGTGTGCGCGAATCTGGCCAATTTGCTTTTAGCGCGGGTTCCCGGGCGGATGCGCGAAGCGGCTATCCGGATGAGTCTGGGGGCCAGCCCAATCCAGCTATTGCGCCAGCTTCTGATCGAAAACTTGCTTTTGGGCGCAGCGGGAGGCGCGCTGGGCATCTGGCTCGCCAGCCAAGGTGTTCCCTGGCTGCTCCGCGCGGCTCCGGCAGACTTGCCGCGGCTTGACGAAGTGCATGTGGACGGATGGGTACTCCTGTTTGGATTGATTCTCTCTCTGGCCACGGCGGTGCTGTTCGGAGTGCTGCCAGCGTGGCGGATTGCCTACGCCAACGCGCAGG
>WNFJ01133678.1_pt2 | contig 10400 bp, 9 predicted proteins | sample 5400461 | NCBI WGS metagenome assembly WNFJ01 (sample SAMN13153349, study PRJNA577476) | soil metagenome | isolation source: 115 cm saprolite on Douglas fir-dominated hillslope | place: USA:California | collected 2013-09-17
CATCATCAAGCCGCGGCTCAAGACCGTCGCGCGTTGGCTCCTCGATCAGGCCGGCGGCGACGTGAAGGTTTTCGTCGACACCGCCGCCGTGATGGAGAAACCGCTGGCGGAGGCCGCAGGCCTCGGCTGGCAGGGCAAGCACACCAATCTGGTCTCGCGTGAGCTCGGCTCGTGGCTGTTCCTGGGCGCGATCTTCACCACGCTCGATCTGCCGCCTGATGCGCCCGAGGCCGATCATTGCGGCAGCTGCCGGGCCTGCCTCGACATTTGCCCGACCGCGGCGTTCCCGGCACCCTACCGGCTCGACGCGCGCCGCTGCATTTCCTATCTCACCATCGAGCACAAGGGGCCGATCCCGCGCGAGCTGCGCCCCCTCATGGGCAATCGCATCTTTGGCTGCGATGATTGCCTGGCCGTCTGTCCGTGGAACAAATACGCGCAAGTCGCCCATGAGGCGAAGCTTGCGGCGCGCGCTGCGCTCAAGGCGCCGCTGCTCGCCGACCTCGCGCGCCTGGATGAGACGGAATTCAGAAGGCTGTTCGCGAAATCGCCGGTAAAACGCGCCGGCCGCGACCGGTTCGTGCGCAACGTGCTGACCGCGATCGGCAATTCGGACGATCCGGCGCTTGCGGGCGAGGCCGAGCGACTGGTCACGGACGCCTCTGCGCTCGTGCGCGGCGCCGCCATATGGGCGCTCGGACGACTTGACCGGAACCGGCTGCGCGAGATCGCCGCCTTGCGGCGCGAGGCCGAGACCGATCCCGAGGTCGAGGCGGAATGGGCGGCCGCGCTCCACGAGGCGGGTTAGCCCTGGTGGGCCCCTGTCAACGGAGCCGAGGGCTCGATCTACGAATACGTCCGCTTCAAAGAATACGTCGCCGGCCTGTTCGGAATGCCGGTTGACGTGATCGACCGTGCCGCCCTCAAGCCTCATCCGCGCGCGCCAGCGGCGCGTGATGCCGTCTATGCTTTCTGACAAGCGGCGAATCAAAACTCCGCCACCGCGGCCAGCATCCGCTCCACATCTTCCGGACGCGACAAGCGATGGTCGCCGTCCTTGACCAAGGTGAGCACGACATCGTCCTGCGCCAAGCGGGCGGTGAGGTCGACGGCGTGCTGCCACGGCACATCCGGATCATGGACCCCCTGCAGGATGCGGACCGGGCAACCGGTTTCGATCATGCCGTCGAGCAGCAGGTGACGGCGCCCCTCCTCGATCAGCCCGCGGGAAATCGGATACGGCTCTTCCCCGTAGCGGGAGGGCCGCTCCCAGGCGCCCTCCTCCTCGATCTGCCGTTGGATCTCCGGCGAAAAACGGCTCCACATCAACGCTTCGGTGAAATCGACCGCGGGCGCGATCAGGACCAGGGCGGCAACTTCGGCGGCGGCCGGGGAGGCCCGCCGCGCGAGCGCGCGCGCCAGCAGCAAAGCCAACCATCCCCCCATGGACGAGCCGATCACGACCTGGGGCCCGCCACAGCAGGCGTCGAAGACCGCCAGGCTCTCTTCGAGCCAGCGGCCGATCGTCCCGTCCGCGAAGCTGCCGCCCGATTCGCCGTGGCCCGAATAATCGAACCGCGTGAGCGCGCGGCCATGCTGTTGCGCCCAGCCGTCGAGGGCCTGCGCCTTGGTCCCCTGCATGTCGGATTTGAGCCCGCCCAGCCAAAACAGGCCTGGACTCGCGCCCGCACGCTGCCGCACGGCGATCGGCCGCCCCGCCGCGCCAGTTCCAACCGTCAAGATTTTCAGGCAATCATGGCGCATGGATCATCACCGGCGAATCAGTCTCCAGCAATCGTGAGCGACGGCTTCGAGGGGGCGCGCGTTCCGCGGCGCACGCTCGCCGGCGCCACCATATTGCAGATCGTGCCGGCCTTGTACGAGGCGCCCAGTTCCCGCGCCGCCGTCAACGTCGCGTTTGCCTTGCTGCAGGCCGGCGCGCGGGCGCTGGTGGCGGCCGACGACGGCCCTCTGGTCGGCGAGCTCAAAGGCTTCGGAGGAGAATGGGTCGAGCTTGCCAACGCAACCGTCAACCCGCTGCGGCTGCGGAAGAATGCCCGTGTCCTGGAAAACCTCGTCGCGGCCGAGCGCATCGATATCGTGCACGCCCAGAGCGCGGGCGGCGCCTGGAGCGCGCGCGCGGCGGCGACCCGGATCGCGGTCTGGCTCGTCACCACGCTGCCCGACGCCCCCGCCATAGGGCGGCGCTGGCCCGCGCCCATTTCGGCCGCGCTGGCGCAGGCTGATCGCATCATCGCGCCGTCGATCTATGCGGCAAATCCGGTGATGGAACGCTACGGATTTGCGCACGACCAGATCACCGTCATCCCGCGCGAGATCGACACCGCCGTGTTCGATCCGCTGGCGGTGCGGCCGCAGCGCAGCGAGCCGCTGCGCAGCGCCTGGCGAATTCCTCCCTACGCCCGGATCGTGCTGGTGCCGGGCCGGGTCGCGCCGTGGAACGGCCAGATCATCATGCCCGAGGTTGCACGCGCGCTCGCCGACGAGGGCGTTCAGGGCGTCGTCTTCGCCATCGTCGGCGAGCATGCGACGTACCGCAGCTACGCGCGTCAGATCATGAAACGGGCGCAGGATCTCGGCGTCGACCGGCTGTTGCGATTGACCGGCCATTGCCCCGACATGCCGGCCGCATTCGCGTGCGCCGATCTCGTGGCGGTCACCGCGGTCGAGCCGCCTCTGCTGGGCAGCGTGGCGGCGCAAGCCCAGGCCATGGCGCGGCCGGTGGTGACGTCGGACGTGGGCCTATTGCCGGAGCAGGTGCTGGCGCCGCCCAGAATGCCCGAGGGGCTGCGCACCGGATGGGTGGTCGCGCCGGCCGATCCGGTCGCCCTTGCCCACACGCTCAAGCTCGCCTTGGGGCTCGATCCCGCCGATTACCAGGCGATGGCCGCCCGCGCGCGCGAGTTCGCCGAATACATGTTTTCCCCCCAGAGCGCCACCGCGGCGACACGTGCCGTCTATATGTCATTGCTGGCGCGCGATCTTTGAGACAGAGAACAGCGCACGGAGGACAGACGACGGAGAAGGAAGGTCAAGGCCACTGCCCCTCCTTAACTCTGTCCTCTGTCCTCCGAATTTGTCGTTGACTCGCCGCCGGTTTGTACCGATCCTTCGCCTGCCCGTCGTCCAAGGGCTCCACGCAACAGCATGAGGAGAGCAAAGCCATTCGCCGCCCGATGAGAACCCCGCAGCCCGTCCAGAAAGACGGCCCGCGCCTGAATGAGGAAATCCGATCTCACGAAGTACAATTGATCGACCAGACCGGCGCCAATCATGGCGTAGTCGAAACCCGGCTCGCGTTGGAAAAAGCCGTCGAGGCCGGGCTTGATCTGGTCGAGATCGCCCCCAATTCGGAACCGCCTGTCTGCAAAATCCTCGATTACGGTAAATACAAATATCAAGCGCAGAAGAAGGCGGCCGAAGCCCGCAAGAAACAGAAGGTGGTCGAGGTCAAGGAGATCAAGCTCCGCCCGATGATCGACGACCACGACTACGACGTGAAGATGCGTTCCATGCAGCGCTTCTTCGAGGAAGGCGACAAGGTCAAGGTCACGCTGCGCTTCCGCGGCCGCGAGATGGCGCATCAGGAACTGGGCACGCAGCTCCTCAACCGCGTCAAGGACGACACCTCCAAGTTCGCCAAGATCGAGCAGGAACCGCGCTTCGAGGGTCGCCAGGTCGTGATGGTGCTGGCGCCACGGTGAGGGCGGCGCGCCGCACCCACGCGGCGCCCTCTGTCAGCACCGTTCTCGCGGCACCCAAACCGTCCCCCGCCCGCAAGCCGGCCGGCGGGGTCGCGATGGCACCGGCCGCCGACGGTTGTCTTTTCGGATGTCCTCTGCCATAACCCGGCCCTCCCGCGACCCGGCTCACAAGGGCTGCCGTGGCTGCGGCGAAGTGCTCAATCAGCACACTTTATCGATGCGACCACCGGCGGACCGGGCCGCTCAGGCACAAATTCGTCCGGCCGGAACAGGAGAGCCAAATGCCCAAGCTCAAGACCAAGTCGGGCGCCAAGAAGCGCTTCAAGATAACGGCGACCGGGAAGGTGCTGTTTCAGCAGTCCCGCAAGCGCCACGGCATGATCAAGCGGACCAAGAAGCAAATCCGCCAATTGCGCGGCACCAAGGTCCTGTTCAAGACCGATGGCGACAGGATCCAGAAATATTTCCTGCCCAACGGCTGAGCCGAGGCTTTTGCTGGAGCACGGTCTGTTCCGAAAACCGGCATCCACCCCCACTTTCGCGAGGGCAGGCTTTTCGGGACCATGCTTCTAACATCAACCAACCGCGAGGAGATCAGCCATGGCCCGTGTCAAACGGGGCGTCACCGGACACGCCAAGCACAAGAAGGTCCTCAAAGCCGCCAAGGGCTATTACGGCCGGCGCAAGAACACCATCCGGGTCGCCAAGCAGGCGGTCGAGAAGGCGAACCAATACGCCTTTCGGGATCGCAAGCGGCGGAAGCGCACCTTCCGGGCGCTGTGGATTCAGCGGCTCAACGCCGCAGTGCGGCCGTTCGGACTGAACTACAGCCGATTCATCGACGGCCTCGCCAAAGCCGGGCTGGTGGTCGACCGCAAGGTGCTGTCCGATCTCGCCATTGCCGAGCCGACCGCATTCCAGGCGATCGTGGAACGGGCCAAAGCCGCGCTGCCGGCGACGGCCTGATCCCACCCCCGCCCCGCCGCGCCTGCAGCCCGCATGAGCCTGTAGCCCGCATGGAGCGAAGCGCAATGCGGGTGCGGCGGTCCCCGATTTAGCCCGTCCCCGGATTTCGCTTCGCTCCATCCGGGCTACAGGGACGTGGTGCCATGTCCGATTTGAATTCGCTGGAAGACAAGCTCTTGGCTGACATTGCCGCCGCCGGCGACGAGAGCGCGCTGGAGACGGTGCGGATCGCCGCACTCGGCAAGAGCGGATCGGTCTCCGCGCTGCTCAAGACGCTCGGCTCCATCAGCCCGGACGAGCGCAAGCAGCAGGGGGCGCGCATCAACGGCCTCAAGGATCGCATCGGCGCCGCCATCGCGGCGCGCCGGGAGACCCTGAAGGCCGCGGCGCTCGATCAGCGGCTCAACACCGAGACCGTGGACGTCACCCTGCCGGTGCGCGAAAGCCTCCCCGAGATCGGCCGCGTGCATCCGATCAGCCAGGTCGTCGACGAGCTCACCGCGATTTTCGCCGATATGGGCTTCTCGATCGCCGAAGGTCCCGACATCGAGACCGACGACTTGAATTTCACCAAGCTCAACTTCCCGGAGGGCCATCCGGCCCGCGAGATGCACGACACGTTCTTCTTCAATCCCAAGCCCGACGGCGCGCGGCTCCTGCTGCGCACCCACACGTCCCCGGTGCAGGTGCGCACCATGATGAGCCAAAAGCCGCCGATCCGGGTGATCATTCCGGGCCGCACCTATCGGCGCGATTCCGACCAGACCCACACCCCGATGTTCCACCAGGTCGAGGGCCTGGTCGTCGACAAGGGTTCCCATCTCGGCCACATGAAGTGGATCCTGGAGGAATTCTGCAAAGCCTTCTTCGAGGTCGATCAGGTCAAGATGCGCTTTCGGCCGTCGTTCTTTCCGTTCACCGAACCTTCGCTGGAGGTCGACATCCAGTGCGCCCGCGACAAGGGCGAGATCAGATTCGGCGAGGGCGAGGACTGGCTCGAAATCCTCTCGGCTGCGGGATGGTGCATCCCAATGTGCTGCGCAATTGTGGGCTCGATCCCGACACGTATCAGGGATTCGCCTGGGGCCTGGGGATCGACCGCATCGCCATGCTGAAATACGGCATGCCGGATCTGCGCGCCTTCTTCGAAGCCGACATGCGCTGGCTCGCCCATTACGGCTTCCGCCCGCTCGATCTGCCGACGCTGGCCGGAGGGCTGAGCTCGTGAGCCCCCGATTGAGAGCAAAGCAACGCAGCTCGCGCGGGCGCGTCCCCTCTCCCCCGCGGCCTCGCAACTCACGTGACGCAGCAAATTCCAACGAATCCGAGATGGCGCGTCTCCTCGCGCATGCGCTCGAACGCACGCGCATTGCGCAGAGATCTAACCCCCGCGGAGCGGATCATTTGGCAGGCCCTCCGTGCGCATCGTATGAACGGAGCCGGATTCCGTCGGCAACCGCCCATCGGTCCTTACATCGTGGACTTCGTCTCGCACGCAGCAATGTTGATTATCGAGATAGATGGTGGCCAGCATTTCAAGGACGCGCACGAGGCGCGCGATGCGATCCGCGATGCGCATCTGGGGAACAGAGGGTTTAGAGTACTGAGGTTCAACAATCACGACGTCATGACAAATCGGGAAGGCGTACTAACAGTGATCGCTGCGGTTCTGGGAGAGGCCGTCGCCCCCTCCCTACCCTCCCCCGCAAGCGGGGGAGGCGGAAAGGCTGCGGGATTTGTCAACGTGCCCGGAGAGACACCGTTATGAAATTCACCCTCTCCTGGCTGAAGGAGCATCTCGCCACCGATGCTTCGCTTGACGCGATCGTCGACAAGCTCACCATGATCGGCCTCGAGGTCGAGCGCGTGGAGGACCGGGGCAAGGCGCTCGCGCCGTTCTCCATCGCGCGGGTGATCTCCGCCGAGCCGCACCCCAATGCGGACCGGCTGCGCGTCTGCATGGTCGACACCGGGGCGGGCGATCCGGTGCAGGTCGTGTGCGGGGCGCCCAATGCCCGTGCCGGCATGAAAGGCGTGTTCGTGGCGCCCGGCGCGTTCATTCCGGGCAAGGCCATGACGTTCGGCGTCGGCACCATCCGGGGCGTGGAAAGCCGCGGCATGCTGTGCTCGGAGTTCGAGCTGCAGCTGTCCGACGACCACGAAGGCATCATCGAGCTGCCGTCCGAGGCCCCGGTCGGCGCCCCCTATGCGCCATGGGCCGGCCTCGACGATCCGGTGATCGAGATCAACCTGACCCCGAACCGGCCCGACTGCGCCGGCGTGCACGGCATCGCGCGCGATCTGGCGGCGGCCGGCATGGGCACCTTGAAGGAGATCGCGATCAAGCCGATCAAGGGCGAATTCCCCTGCCCGGTTGCGGTCAAGCTCGACTTCGGCTCGACGCCCTCGCTCTGCCGCGGCTTTGCGCTGCGGCTGGTGAAGGGCGTCAACAACGGCCCCTCGCCACAATGGCTGGCGCGCCGGCTGATCGCGATCGGGTTGCGGCCCATCAACGCGCTGGTCGACATCACCAATTTCATCACCTTCGATCGCGGCCGGCCGCTGCACGTGTTCGACGCCGCCAAGGTCAAGGGCAACCTCGTGGTGCGCCGCGCCCGCGCCGGCGAAAGCCTGACCGCGCTCGACGGAAAAACCTATCCGCTCGACGACACCATGTGCGTGATCGCCGACGATACCGGGCCGGAATCGCTCGCCGGCATCATGGGGGGCGAAGCGACCGGTTGCTCGGAAGCGACCACCGAGGTGCTGATCGAGTCGGCGGTGTGGGATGAGCTCAACATCGCCCAGACCGGCCGCAAGCTCGGCATCAACTCGGATGCGCGCTATCGCTTCGAGCGCGGCGTCGACCCGGCCTTCATGCTGCCGGGGCTCGAGCTCGCGACCGCGATGGTGCTCGATCTCTGCGGCGGCGCGCCGTCCGCCAACGTGATCGCGGCGAAACCCGACAACCGGAAGCGTGTCATCGATTTCCCACTCGATACCGTGCTGCGCCTGGCCGGGGTCAAGATCCGACTGCCCGAGCTTCGGCGCGTCCTGACGCGTCTCGGTTTCTCCGTTGCAGGACGGCGCAACACCGTGAAGAAGATCACGCCGCCATCGTGGCGGCCGGACGTGCACGGCAAGCCCGATATCGTCGAGGAGGTCCTGCGCATCATCGGGGTGGACCGTATCCCGTCCACGCCCTTCGATCGTGGCGAAGCCCCGCGCAAGCCGGTGCTCACGCTCCTCCAGCAGCGCACCCGCAAGGCCAAACGGGCGCTCGCGGCCCGCGGCCTGGTCGAGGCCGTCACCTGGTCCTTCATCGCCAAGCCGCAGGCTGAGCTGTTCGGCGGCGGTCAGCCCGAGCTCGCGCTCGCCAATCCGATCGCGGCCGATCTTTCGGACATGCGGCCAAGCCTGGTTCCGGGGCTGGTCGCCGCCGCCCAGAGAAACGCCGATCGCGGCATTCCGGATGTGGCGCTGTTCGAGGTCGGCCAGATCTTCCGCGGCGACGAGCCGGCCGACCAGCTGACCGCCGCGGCGGGCGTGCGGCGCGCGTTGGCGAAGGCCGCCGGCAGCGGCCGCCATTGGTCGAGCAAGGCCGGCGAGGTCGACGCCTTCGACGTCAAGGCCGATGCGCTGGCGACCTTGGCGGCAGCCGGCGCCTCCATGGGGGCGCTGCAGATCGCGCCCGGCGGACCGGCGTGGCTGCACCCCGGGCGCTGCGGGACGATCCAGATCGGCCCCCACAACGTGCTCGGCCATTTCGGCGAGCTGCATCCGCGCGCCCTCGAGGCGCTGCGGGCGCAGGGCCCCTTGGTGGGTTTCGAAGTGATCCTCGAGCGCATCCCCGAGCCGAAGGCCAAGGCCACGCGGGCAAAGCCCGTGCTGGAGCTGTCGCCGCTACAACCGGTCGAGCGCGACTTCGCCTTCCTGGTCGATCGCGGCGTGAAGGCCGCCGACATCGTGCGGGCGGCCCAGTCCGCCGACCGCAAGCTGGTCGAGGCCGTGACCGTGTTCGACGTCTACGAGGGCGAGGGCATCGAGGCCGGCAAGAAATCGGTCGCCATCGCGGTCACCCTGCAACCGCGGGAGAAGACCATGACGGATGAAGAGATCGAGGCGGTCGCGGCCAGGATCGTGGCCGAGGTGACCAAGCGAACCGGCGGCGCGCTGCGGGCCTGATGCCTCTCTCCTGCGGGCCGACGCTAATGGCCGCACAAATGACTAGCCGTCGCCGACAGAAATGCATAGCTGCTGGTGCCACCATCTATTGCTATCAATCTTTTCATAGTTCGAACCCAGCACCCTCGGGGCGTGGCGGTCGGACCGGTGCCCGCGCCACCAGAAAAGCCAATGCGGCTGTTGGGGACGACGGTGCCGGTGCCGCCCGGATGTCCGGGGAGACCGCCGCCTGGTCGGGCGAGATTGGGGGAGACGCTGCTGATGGTGGGGCCACCCATATGCCCGCCGAAGGAGCCGCCAATCCCACTCAACGTTGCGGACGAAGCAGCCACGGAACTGGCAAGCATGCCGACGACCGCCAGGACCACGATTGATGTTCTCGACATAGGATCACCTTTGAGTTTGGATGTCATGGCTTCCATTTGTCGCCGGCCGCGCCCAAGCGGTTCAGCGAACCGATCCCGTCCGGGCGGGATGGATTGAGAGCGACGAACCCCATCACCGCTCGCCGAAGCATCCTTGGCCATCGCTCGTCCGATTGCCTACGTCAGGTACATATTTCGCTATTGTTTTTTGATCGCTTGCGCCGAAATTCGTCTGCAAAATCAAGGCGGCTCATTGTAAAGAACAATGAAATTTGCAAGCCAGAAATTTCGCGTGCAAAAACAGCGCGATACGCCGCCAATGACCGCAAATAACAATGAACATCAATGCGGAAAACAATGGCCCGGATAGCCAACCGTAGAGGCGCCCCTCGTGGCCGCCCTGCCGGTGCCCGCGGGCGCCCACCAGGGGCGCTCCTAGGGTCGTCGCGCCGTCCGATAGCAATGGTTTGAACACGCCAGCCACATCGCAGACCGAACAGGCCTACTTGCGCGCAGCGCACAATTTCGAATCGCGCCGGGCGCATCAAACAAAAACCCGGAGCGGTTTCCCGCCCGGGCACACGTTCCGAGTTTCAATTTCCTGAATCAACTGAATCGGGGCGGTTCGTCAAGCCCCTTATCAGCCGTTGAAGCTGTGTGACTGCGAACCGGCCGGTAGGAGTTCGAATCTTCAGTGGCGCGCCAAAGAGTGGCAGGGTGCTGGAGCGACGACCAGGCAGGTCGGGGGTGCTATCCAGGCACGACAAAGAGGAGTTGACCTGACCGTCAACAAACGCAAACTGCCTTAACTTCAGGGAGGTTCAAATGCTCAGGAAGCTCTCCGGTGCCGCCTTTGGCGCGCTGCTCACGCTCGCCGGCGCCCCTGGTGGCGCCGCCGTGGCGCAGAATTTTCCGAACCATCCCATGGTGATGGTGATCCCATTCGCCGCCGGCGGGCCGCAGGACGTGCTCGGCCGGATCATCAGCCAGGGCATGAACGAGGCGCTCGGCCAGCAGGTCATCATCGAGAATGTCGGGGGCGCCGGCGGCATGACCGGTTCGGTGCGCGTCGCCCAGGCCGCGCCCGACGGCTACACAATGGTGCTCGGCAGCGTCGGGACTCATGCGCAGAACCAGACGCTCTACAAGCATCCGCTTT
>WNFJ01273286.1_pt2 | contig 10400 bp, 6 predicted proteins | sample 5400461 | NCBI WGS metagenome assembly WNFJ01 (sample SAMN13153349, study PRJNA577476) | soil metagenome | isolation source: 115 cm saprolite on Douglas fir-dominated hillslope | place: USA:California | collected 2013-09-17
TGAAATCCAAAACGATTGTCGGCCGTGAAGTGGTCAGGAGCCAGGCGCGACCAGCCTCCTAACGCCTCGATGAACGGCGAGAAGTGCTCACCCCGGAAGGTCAATTTGGGACCGACCATAAGCGTATTCAGTGTGCTTGGAATCCTGGTCCCGCTGGTGCCGCTGTTGAAGTGCCCGCCGAAATCGAGTGTGAGGCCGAGCCATTTATTAAAGTCATAGGTGCCCGCCGCCCCCAGACCCGCAGGGTAGTTGCGGAAAGGAACGCCCTTAAGTTTAGTGTTGGGATCTGCCCACGAATAACCAGCAAAAATCTCCCATTTGGGAGCAGGCTGGTCCTGCGCACAGACTGTGGTACTTACCAGCAACAAAGTCGCAGCAATCGCCAGCAGGGCGAGGCTGCTTTTCATTCGATGTGACATGCGAAAACCCTCCGGAACTATTAGTACCGACTGACTAAAGGTCTACAAAACCCAAAAAATTTACGGCTGACTTCGACTGCGAGATACCCACGACTGTACTTATGCGCTGTACGATGCGCGGAAAGCACGACGACCGTGCAGCCAGAAATTGTACAGGCAACATCCACCAAGTGCAAAGTACTGATTCCCCAATTTTTACATTTCTTCTGTTTACTCCAGAGTTACGGTACAAATTGGTGCCTATTTGGAAAGCGACTTGCACACCGCAGGTTGCATCCAAGTATGGGTAATTCTTCAGGTCTGCTCGAATCTGCACCCAGGTAAAATTACTCTGCGCACAAGTGCCATAATGGGTGTTGAAAACTTTGGTATGAACCAGGAAAAAGTACTGATCGTCGAGGACGAAGAGAACGAACGCAGCGGCCTGGCCGAGCTGATTTCGGCCTGGGGCTATCGCACTGAGACCGCCAAGGACGGCGCTGAAGGGCTGGAAAGATTCACCGCCTGGGCGCCGGGGATCGTAATCACCGACCTCAAGATGCCGCGCATGAGCGGCATGGAGCTGCTGGAGCGCATCGCCTCGCAGCCTCATCCTGCCGCCGTGGTGCTGCTGACCGCGCAAGGCAGCATTGACCTGGCCGTCGACGCCATGAAAACCGGCGCCTACGATTTTATCCAGAAGCCGGTTGATCCCGCCCGTCTGAAAACCATCTTGAATAACGCCTCGCGGCAGCGCGGCACCGAGCGCGAGCTCGAAGCTACGCGGCGCAAGCTGCGTGATACCGGCGTACTCGGCTCCATGGTGGGCTCGTCCAAAAAAATGCAGGAGATCTTCCGCCTCATTGAGATGGTCGCGCCCAGCACGGCTTCCGTCCTGATCACCGGCGAAAGCGGGACGGGAAAAGAGCTAGTGGCCCGCAGCATTCATGATTTAAGTCCACGCAAGACAAAACCTTTTCTCGCCATTAACTGCTCAGCCATTCCCGAGACTCTCATTGAAAGCGAGATCTTCGGACACGAAAAAGGCGCCTTCACCGGCGCGCTGGAGCGCAGGGCCGGCTGCTTTGAACTGGCGGAGGAAGGTACGCTGCTGCTCGATGAGATTGGCGAGATGCCGGTGAACACGCAAGCCAAGCTGCTGCGCGTGCTCGAAGACCACAAACTTCGCCGCCTGGGCAGCAAGGTTGAGACCACCGTCGATGTGCGCGTGCTCGCCGCCACAAACAAGATTCCTGAAGAAGCCGTGGCCAAAGGCCAACTGCGCAACGACTTGTACTACCGCCTGAACGTCTTCAACATTCATATGCCGCCGCTCCGTGACCATAAAGAAGACCTGCCTGAACTGGTCGAACACCTGCTGGCCGATATGAGCCGTAAACACGAGCGCGAAGCGGCCATGGTCACCGACGAGGTGATGAAGACCTTTCAGAACTACAACTGGCCGGGAAATATTCGCGAGCTGCGCAACACCCTGGAGCGCGCCACCATCGCCTGTGACGGTAAAGTTGTGGAGCCCTGCCATCTTTCGCCGGCATTTGGCTCGATGGGAACGCATTCCGCGGCCAGCGACGCTAACAGCGTGCGCGTGGGCGTAGGGACCACGGTAGGTGAAGCCGAGCGCCTGCTGATTTTGAAGACGCTGGAATCAACCAACAATAACAAGACCCGCGCTGCTGAGATTCTGGGCATCAGTCTCAAGACGTTGCACAATAAATTGAAGGAATACGGAGCGTCGATAGGCGCAGCCGCCGACGGCAACGGATGATGCCAATGGATGATATCGTTCGGAAGGGCACGGCTTCAGAGCTTACGGAAAAACCTCTATGAGCGTGAAGACGTGTCAGGGTATGGGCGTGAAGACGTGTCAGGGCACGGCTTCAGCCGTGCCGAAAGTCCAATAGAATTGCGGGCTTTAGCCCCTGCAACTGAGAGTACCGAGTACCTGACGACTGCGGACCAAGGACTGATGGCTAAATTACGCCTCAAGACGAAGCTCGTACTCGCCATCAGCGGCATGGTGATGGCGCTGGTGGTGGCGTTTTCCAGCATCTACGTCCTGCAAATTGTCCACCAGCGCGTGCAGGATACGTATGAGAACGGCGACTTCGTCGCTCACCAGATTTTTTTTGCCACCCATGAAGCGCTGGAAATAGATCTCAACAGCACACAAGTTGACGCCGGCAATCCGCAATCCGTGCGCGGGGCCACGGAAGAAATCCTTCAGACCGACCCCGGCCTCAACTCGCTGATGCAGTCCATCGTGGGATACTCGCGTCCCATCTATGACGCGGCTATTGCCGATCCTGAGGGCCGCGCCCTGCTGCATACCGATCCCACCGTGGCGTTGAAGCGTAATCCCCTGCCGGCGCGCGAAAGCTTTCGCCTGGTGCGCGACGGCAGCTTTCGTCAGCAGCTCGCCATGGTCTACGGTCCTCCCAAGGTCTATGAAATCAACGTTCCCATCGAGCGCGATGGATCTCCCTTCGGCTCGGTGCGCGTGGGCATCTCGACTGTATTTTTGAAAAGCGAGCTGCGCCCGCAACTGAATCACGCGCTCGCGCTCTCGGGAACCGTAATTCTGGTTACATTCATTCTGGCGGCGGGACTTTCTAACCTGGCTTTGCGGCCCCTGGTGATGATCGGCCAGCGGCTTGACCTGATGACCGGTGAAAGCGGCGAGGCCGCAGGTAAAAAAGCGGGCGGCGATGAGGTTGGCATGGTGACAACCAAAATCAACCGCCTCGGCCAGCAGATGCGTGATGTAAAAGAGATCTTCAGCGCCCTCAAAGAAAACCTGGACCAGATCATGGCCAACCTGCAGGATGGACTCATCCTGTTCACCCGCGATTCGAAAGCCATTCTGGTCAGCGCGGCGGTAGAAAATTTCCTGGGGACCTCGCGTGAGCACATGCTGGGCCACAATGTCACCGAATTTCTCTCCCAGGAGAGTCCATTGGGACGCGTGGTGCTCGACAGCTTTGCTTCGCATGCTCCGATTGCCCAGCGTGAAGTGGAGATGGAAAACGGCCGCCGTGTTCTTCTCAGCCTCGATTTCATCGAGGAGGGCGGCGAGCGCATCGGCGCGCTGCTGACCCTGCGCGATGCCGAAACCGTGCGCCGCATCGAAGACGAGATCGAGCTCTCCCACCGGCTTGCGGCCATCGGCCGGCTCGCCTCCGGCGTGGGACACGAAGTCAAGAATCCCATCAATGCCATCGTGGTGCATCTTGAGCTGCTTCGCCAGAAACTGCAGCAGGTCGATCCCACCACCCGCCGGCACATGGATGTGATTGGCAGTGAGATCCAACGCCTCGACCGCGTGGTGCAGATGCTGGTGGATTTCACCCGTCCCGTGGAGTTGCGCCTCTCTGACCTGGACGTTCGCAAACTGCTCGACGACGTTATCCAACTGGCCTCGCCCGATGCTGCCCGCCAGGGCGTGGCCATCGATCGGCAGCTCCCCGCTGTACCGCTGCTGGTACGCGCCGATTCCGATCTGCTCAAGCAGGCTTTTTTAAATGTTGTCCTCAATGGAGTGCAATCCATGCCCCAGGGAGGAACCTTGAGCATCCGCGGCTCCAAGCACGACGATGAAGTGCTGATTGAGATCAGTGACCAGGGCAGCGGCATTCCCAGCGAGATTCGCGATAAGGTCTACAACCTTTACTTCACGACCAAGAAAACCGGAACCGGGATCGGGCTGGCCATGACCTATAAAGTCATGCAACTCCACCATGGCTCGGTGGATTTCGAATCAGCGGATGGCCGCGGGACCACCTTCCGCTTGCGTTTACCGTCGCTGGCAGCTGTAGCCGATTCGCAGCGCGAGCTGACGGCGAAAAAGACTTAGAACGAATAAGACCTGTCATACATCTGTGTGACTCTCACGGCTCGCGACCAAGGGCCATGAACCTCGGGAACAAGCAAAACCCGATAGCGCGCGATACAATGGAGTTTACCGTTGCGATGAAACGCCACTCGTCCCAACTCGGGTAGGGGCGACACTGAAAGAACGGTGAGTAGAAGCTGCGAACGACAATAGCTTCTCTCAGCAGGTCTGCGTGACATGAATGGTTCACAATTTTGAAATCGCTTTCAGACTGCGCAGCTCGGAACAAGCAAAACCCGATAGCACACGATACAATAGAAGAACCGTTGCGATGAAACGCCACTCGTCCCAACTCGGAATCTGGTTTTTTGCGGCCATGATGCTGATCACTGGCTGCAACAAGAAAAAACAGGCCACTGTTCCACCCCAGGCACAGGCTCCTACGGTTTAAACTGCGCCATCAACCACGCCGCCGCCACAACCGGCAAATCAGCCGATCGTTATCATCCCTCCATCCAATCAGTCAGGGAACACCACGCCGGCGAAACCCAGGACCAAGTCTAAGCCTAAGCCCAACCACGCCAGGAAAAACCCTCCGCCGGCAAATGCTCCCGCGAACTCGGGCACCACCGTGGGAAAAGAAACAAATCCAACGGTACCGCCTGTCGCCGCGCCACCCACAACGACAGCCTCTATCCCTTTAAACAACCCAGCGGGCAAGACTGTACACGATGGTGGAACTTCGGATACTACCACTGGAGCGATTCAGCCCGGCATGGACCAGAACGAAGCCGTCCAGCAGCGCCACGCGACGGAACAACTCCTGCAGTCTACCGACGATGCCCTCAAGGGCATCAATCGTCCTCTGAATGATGACGAGCGCGCCATGGTCGAGCAGATCCACAATTACATGGCGCAATCACGCTCTGCCACCACCGATGGCGACCTGCTCCGCGCCAACAACCTGGCCGTCAAAGCCCACCTGCTCTCCGACGCGCTGGCAAAGCACTGAGCAAATCCGCACTGAATACTCAAGCATCAAGCTGTTCTCGATAACAGTTTTCCAGAGTCTGTTTCAAAAATGGCAACTGTAGACTTTTCCCATAGCCCTCTTCGTGCGCTTCACCTTCTCAGCCATATTTCGACGCGGCGGTTCTTCTCGCGGCCGTCCTCGGAATCGTTCGATGCCACAGGAAGTTGCGAGCAGAAGCCTGTCGCCGCCGAGGGCTGCACTCCGCGCAAAATGAATTGCTCTCTTACCGCTTCGGCGCGTTTTTGAGAAAGATCGCAATTGACGAGGTCGTTTCCCTTGTTATCGGCAAATCCAAAGAGCATGAGATTGCTGCCGGAATAATGCTGGTCGCTCAAAAAGGAGACGACACGATCAAGGTCGTCCTTGGCTTTATTATCCAGCTCCGATTTTCCCGCGCGGAAGCGGAAATTCAACGACAGCCTCTCTGCGCCTCTGGCCAGCCGGCGGTATTGCGCGCTGGCTTCCGGGGGAATGGAATGGGCAACCGTTTGCACATTCTGACCGACGAAGCCGATCTTTTCCACGATGCTCTGGCCGTCGCTCGATAAAGCAAAATTCATGAACTTGAGGGTCAGATCGTTCGGTGGGCTTGCGGGCGTGTACAGGAAGAGGCGTCGCGAGAGCGGATAGTCCTCGGTGGCAACGGTCATGCGGTTGGGCATCAGCGAGCCGGCATCACCCTCGGAGACGGCAATGGCCTTGGCCGCCTGAATGTAAGGAAGACCGATGAAGCCGATGCCGTGGGCATCTTTGGCGACCGAGTCGGAAAGCTCACGGCTGTCCTCAACGCGGTGAGCGCTGTGCGCCAGGGGTTTGCTGCCCAGCACCAGGGTCTTGAATGTGTGGTAGGTCCCTGACTTGTCATCGCGGGCGTAGATGTTGACGGGCCCGCTGGGGCCGCCGACCTGCGACCAGTCGGTAATTTCCCCGGCAAACAGTTGTGCAACCTGTCCCTTGCTGAGCGACTCGACAGGATTGTTCTTACTGAGGATGACGGCGATGCCATCAAGTCCCAGGACATGCTCCGCGGCGGGCGAGGTCATGTCGCCAAAACTTGTGAGCTGGCTGGCTTCCGCGGGCTTGATCTTGCGCGAGGCCATTCCCACATCGCAGGCGCTCTTGCGCAAATCCTCGAATGCGGTGGCAGAGCCGTGGGCGTGAATCTCAATCACCCGGGGAGCAGATTCGCCCGGCAGGATTCCCTGCACGCGCACTTCATCTTCTTTGTCCCCGGGAACGATCTTTACGTCTGCTGCTCCCTGGTGTTTCAGAAAGCCCTCGGCCAGGGCGGGCGCCAGGGCCGCGCCAATGGTGTTCGATCCGCTCAGGCGAAGCATGACGCTTGCGGCAGATACCGTCGAAAAGGGGCCGCCGCGAAAGCGGGCGGCGATCGACGGCCACGATAAGTACAAAACAACGAGCACTATTGCCGCGACCACAGCGGTGGCGGTCTTTGCCGGAAACGTGCTCGAGGAGAGCGCGGTCAGGCTCAGGGTGCGGTTGCATTCGGGACAGCGGAAGCCCTGTCCCTCGACGGTGGTAATCATTTCTCGGCTGTCGGCCTTGGTGCACAGGCCGAAGTTCGTGCATTTTCCGGTGCGTGGGGGCATAGTTATTGTCTCGCTCCAAGGAGTACCACGGCGGTTTCGCCGGCGTGGGAAAACATTCGATACAACGTGTCTGACGGGTTCTTGCGCTGCGCTCTGACTTCATCGACCTGCGCCTCAACCGAAGCGCTCAAGGCCTGTCTTTTCTGGAACTGCAAATACTCTTTTTTCAGCAGAGGCTGAATGGTGGTGACCAGCGCGTCATAGGTGAGCAGGTTCGATTCGCCCAGCGCCTCATTCAAGTCTCTGCCCAGCGGCACCGGCGGACCTCCCTTGTCGTTCTTGTTGACCAGGTACAGGGTCTTGACCCCGGTACTGGGATCTTCCAGCGTCTGCACCACCTCCATGGCCCGGCCGATCATCAGGTAAGCCAGGAAATTCTTGGGTTCGACGTCGGGGACATAAAGGCTGGGCAGGGCCAATCCGTCGCCTTCAAGGTGCAGTTCCAGCCGAGTCGCTCGCTCGGATGCGCTGCTCGTATTGTTCCCGGAGAAAGGCGGCTTCCTGGACGAAACGAACCGGAAACAGGTTGGTGACGTGGACCAGGGTAATTTCATGAGGTCTGCCTTTGCTGGTCACCTCGTCTTTCGTGCCCGAGGTGGCATTATAAAATTCCTTGCGCAACAACTGGCGAAACTCGGCAAAATCAGGCGCCTCGGGCAGGACCACCGAAAGATAAGAGACGAACCGCCTTCCCGAAAAGGCGCCCGGGCCTTCGCGGCTTACCTCGGCATCGTTAAAGCACAGACAATTTCCCACCCGCGAAACAACGTTGCTAACGTATGTGCGCAGCGCCTCAGGCTTTGCGGCATACTCGCGGCAAAGATGTTCCACGATGCTCACGCGCAGGATGCGGGCGCGGTGGGGATGGGCCGCGACATAGCTATCGTGGGCCAGGGCCACGTTCTTCACCGACGTAGCTTCCAGCAGGTCGATAAATTTCTGCTGGGGGATGCGATTGAAGCTGGTGAAGCTTTTATCTTCGCCCAGCATGGCGGCCAAGGCCGCGCGCACCGCCGTGCTTTGCCTCTGCTGCTCCCCCTGGTCCGAAACCAGTGCTCTGGCGAAGTCCTTGACCGTAGCGGGGTTGTAGAAGCGGATTACCGGTCTCGAGAAGTCGCCCTGGCCGGAATCGGTGCAGCGTTCGGCGATGCGGGCGGCGAAATATTTCGCGGCCTCTGCCATCACCGCTGCGCACCGCGCCACCTGCGACGCAATCATTGGCAGCTCGGGGATGAGCGCCTGCAGCAGCTTCCTGGCAAAATCGATGCCTTCGATGCGGGTGCGATAGATATATAACTGCTGCAGGCACTCGCCCTGAAGATCAAACAGGTTCTGGCGCTTGCCCATCAGCCCTGAGAGCATTCCCACCCGCGACCACTCCCTGGCATTGGCAAGCACCCGGTTCGCAGTCTCTTCTTCTAATTGCCGGTGCCTGGCGATTTTGTCGTCCAGATGCTTCAGGCGCACCTGCAGCGAGGAGACCAGGGCCGGCAAAAGACCGGAGAGATCGAAAACGGACTTCTCGCCCGCTATCCATTCCTGGAAAAGATCGTTTTCGATTCTGCCGCGCAGCTCGCGGACGTGCTCTTTGATCTCGCCGCGCTTGAGTTCGTAGAAATGGCGGACTCCCAGCCCGCGATAGTTCTGCGAGTAGGCGGCCTCGCATAGCCGGGAGAGTTCATCCAGCCAAAACCGCTCGTTGTTGGCGAAGGACTCGCGGATGTGCGACCTGAAATTGGGAATCAGGTCGCTCCAGAAAGCGTTGATGGGCTTCCACTGCTTGTTCCTGATCTCCTCCGGCAAAATGCCTTCCGACAAGATCAGGTGCTCATCGGTCAGAAACCACTTCTGCTGCGTTTCCTTGAGGCGGACAGCCTCAGTGAAATTCTGCTGCACGGGCTCTTGAGAATAACCCAGGGCTCCGCTCCAGTGGTTGAAATGAAGCTGCAAGACGGCTTGCCGCGCCAGCGTGCCGCTCAAATACTCACAGATTTCCGCTTCCGGGTAGGCGATCTGCTTGATCCCGAAGGTGAAAAACCGCCGCGAACGCTCGGGAGTGTGGCTGAAGGGAGACTCCTCCGGCCGGCAGTCCATATTCTCGAATGCTTCCTGCTGCCGCAGCGAATCCCAGGCCATGTCTTTGGCGGCCACGATCTTCTGATAAAGGAACGAAGCGAGAAAGCCAGGCACTTCCTTGTCTGCGTCAAGTTTGTTGTGGTCCTCATTCTCGTCCGAGAACAGGTAGCAACCGTTGAATGGATCTTCGAGCTGAAGGCGCCGGTCTTCGTTCTCTCCCGACAGGTCGTGCGGGCGAAAGGCCCCGATGCTGAGGGCGTTCAGCTCCATCAGCGCCGCATAACCGTTGGCATGGTAGTTTTCGCCGGCGCGATTTGCCTCCGGGTTCTGCTCGGGCAGGAAGGCATAAATCAGAATGCGGCAGTTCTTTCCCGGATACAACACGCGGAGCTGCGCAACAGCGTCTACCACGCAGCCGCTGCCCGTGCCGCCCGCCAGGCTGCAGCACACATGAAAGGTCAGCGGGGCTTTGACAGCAACCTCCATCTCGCGCACCAGGGCTTGCACTTGCGCGCGGAACTGGGGCGCCCAGCAGGCGAAGAGCAACCTTCCCAGTCGCCGTTTCTGACCGCCCACGTTGGCGGCGGGGCCGGTTGCGGTCAACATGCCGCGAAACGTCTCCCGGCTGCCGATCCACGGACAGATCCCCGGATAACTCTCCAGGTTGTCGAGCACCGCAGCCAGGTTGGCTGCAGAGATTTTCAACTGGCTGGGCCCGCTGAGCTGCACGCTTTCTCCGAAGACCTTCCAGGAGAGATCGTCAGCGGCCATCATTTCTTCGTTGGAGTCGACGTACAGATAGCGAATATTCACGTTGACAGGATCTTGGCCGCGGAATTCCTGATAGACGCTCTTGCGCAGGGCGCGCAGGATCCTTCCACCCGTACCACCCAGCCCTATTATGAGGTGATTGCTAATCATGGTCGTGGCCCATCGTTCATATCGGTCTTAGTCTCATGCCGTGCTTGAGATGGCCGCATGGCCAGATGGCTGCATGACCAACACGCCCGAAGCCGGCGCCCGAACCACAGAAATACCCGGATCAACATCAACTGTAGAACGCCAACGATGTGCAAGGGCCTGGCGTTCAAGGCGAGTGAGGGCCAGATAGGCATGCCTCTTACTCGTGTGCGGCACGGGTGAAGCTTGCTTCTCTGCCACCCGCTCTCTCTTTGAAACCACAACCTTACCACTCGATTGTTTAAGGAATGTTAAAATCCAGCCCGGTGCTCGTCGGGTAACCCAGAAGGGGAAAAGTCCCTTTTCAGGAACAGCTATTGTAACCAGATGGACACTGCCCTATCGGACATGCCGGGGCGACTCCTGTCACACTGGCACAACTGTTTACTTTTTCTTTCCGGTCACGGTAGCAGCCAACAGAGTGAACATGAGTTCCCACACGCGCAAAGAGCGCGCGTATGGGGCACCCAGGC
>WNFJ01517881.1_pt3 | contig 10400 bp, 11 predicted proteins | sample 5400461 | NCBI WGS metagenome assembly WNFJ01 (sample SAMN13153349, study PRJNA577476) | soil metagenome | isolation source: 115 cm saprolite on Douglas fir-dominated hillslope | place: USA:California | collected 2013-09-17
GGGCACTCCGAAGAAGTGGTGGCCGCCGCGCTGGCCGGCCTCCCCGAGGCGGACCGGCCGTATGTCTTCACCAAGGCGGGCCTGGTCTGGGATCCGGCGGAGCGGTCCTCGGCGCCGCGGCGGGTCGGGGACCCAGCCAGCCTGCGGGCCGAGGTCGAGGCCTCGCTCCGCCGCCTGCGGGTGGAGCGGATCGACCTGTACCAGATGCACTGGCCCGCCGAGGACGGCACCGCTGTGGAGGATTACTGGCAGGTCTTCCTGGACCTGAAGCGCGAGGGCAAGGTCCGGGCGGTGGGACTTTCCAACCACGACATCTACCAGCTGGAAGCGGCCGAGGCCATCGGGAACGTCGATGCCGTGCAGCCCCCGTTCAACTTGATCCACCGCGACGCGGCCGACGACGTGCTCCTGTGGGCCCGCGAGCACGAGGCCGGGGTGATCGTCTACAGCCCGATGGCCTCGGGCCTGCTCACCGGGGCCTTCACCGCCGGGCGCGCGGCCAGCCTGGATCCGGGTGACTGGCGGGCCGGCCACCCCGACTTCCGGGAGCCGGCGTTGTCGGCCAACCTGGCCCTGACCGGGGCCCTGCGCCCGATCGCCGAGCGCCACGGCGTGACGCCCGGCGCCGTCGCGGTCGCCTGGACGCTGTCCTTCCCCGGGGTGACCGGGGCGATCGTGGGTGCCCGGCGGCCCCGGCAGGTCGACGGCTGGCTGCCCGCGGCGAGCCTGGAGTTGAAGGAAGATGACTTGGCCGAGATCGCCGCCGCCGTCCACGCCACCGGGGCCGGCACCGGACCCGCATCGCCTCCTGTTGAAGCTTCTCGTCGACACTGAGCCAGATCGGGGCGGGCCGAACCGTCCCGCGCCGGTCCTGGCGGGCGCTCTTGGTCCGGCCGCTTCGGGCCAGGGACGGCATCTGGCGTCCGTGGCGCTGCGCCCGCTGCGCAACGCGCTGCTGGCGGGCTGGACAGTCCTGCTCACGGCAGAAGACCAGCTGGGCGCAGCAAGAGGCGCAGCTGAGGATCTCCTGCATGTGGGCTGCGGCTATCCCGGCCGCCACCTAACGCGAAGCTGGCCTGAGGCCGCGCTGAGGATGTTGCTACGACGCTGGGCTCATCAGCGCCACTGCCACCAGAGAGCTGCCCGGACCCGACGGTGTTCCGGTGCCAGCGGCGGCGCTGCAAGCGGCGAGCCTCGCCGCGATTGGCGACCTCTTCGGCGTTGTAGTGAGCAAACCCGACGACATACCAGACTGAGACCCGACCCGCTTCACGTCCCGGACCCCGCCCGCGTTCGGGAAGGTCACTTTCCGGGAGGGGGATCGCAGGACTGGCACCCGGACTTCGATCTGCGTTCGTTGCCTCAGCAGGCGGTCCGACCCTCCTTCAAGGGTGATTTCCCGGCCGTCCGCTGCCGGGCAGGCGGCACCAAATAGATCACACCTTGTGCCCTCCTCATGTAAGAAGCGCAGTCCCGCCGTTCGGGGCGGTCACCTGGTGCCGACTGCTGTGTTCGCTGCGGCCGCGGGGGCCGGCGGAACCGGGAGATTCCGTGCCGCCATGCCGGCCTCGATGGCCCCGACCACCGACTCGGCCACCTTTACCCGGGCCCACCGCTTGTCCTCGGCCTCAACCAGTATCCACGGTGCGGCCGCGTGATCCGTCCGGTCCAGCATCTCCTCCACGGCCGCCTCATACTGCCGCCGCTTCCCGCGATTCCGCCAGTCTTCCGCAGTCAGCTTCCAGGCCTTCAGCGGCTCGCGCGCCAGAACTTGACCATGATCATGCCTTCGTCGGCCAGCGTCCGCTCGAAGTCGACGATCTCCCGGTAGGCGCGCCGCCACTGGTCCTCGGCGGCGAATCCTTCGACTCGTTCGACCAGGACGCGGCCGTACCAGGACCGGTCCAGCACCGCCATGCCCCCCCAGCCGGGCAGCACCGGCCAGAACCGCCACAAGAAGTGGTGGCGTTTCTCGTCATAGCTGGGCGCGCCGAACTGGGCGACCCGGACGTGCCGCGGGTCCAGCGGCGCGACGAGCCGTTTGATCGCACCACCCTTGCCGGAGGCGTCCCACCCCTCAAAGACCACGCAGACCGGCGGCCCGAGCTGCGGATGGTCCCCGACCTGGCCGCCCAGGACCAGCCGCAGGTGCAGCAACCGGCCCTGAGCCGCCCCAAGGCGGGCCGCTTCCTGCCCCGGGCTGAGCTTCAGGCTCAGATCCAGTCCGGCCAGTGCACCGCCGTTGCCGACCATGCGCCACGCCTCCCTCATCCATCGATCAAGCCGACCCGGCCGGACGGTCAGCGGGCTGACTTCGTGACAGCTGCCAGCCGGGCGTACCAGGCGCGCATCCCGGCCCCGGCCGCGTCCCTGCCGACCCAGGGTGAACCCTCCACCGGCTTACCCGGGTCCGAGTTTCCTGTAAACGGCAAACAAGTGCCGATCTCCAACCGCCCGGACTCTGCCCGGACACGGGCTGCCAGCTGCCGCGCCGGCCCAGGCTCGAGCGGGGTCAGGCAGATCACCGCGTCCAGCACCAGGCCGCGCGAATATTTGCAGGCGATTGGGATTAGCCCGTCGGGGCGGCGTCAATCTGTCCGTTCTGCTTCCTGCCCGGGTTGGACCTCGATCGGCGCTGGCAATCAGGCAAGGGCCGTGCAAGTTCTATGCTATCGTTAGCATTACGATAGAGGGCGCTGGGCCACCATGTCAACGTTGCTGCAGGGAGGAGTTGAACGTATCTCCGCACTTAGATGCTGAGGGATAACCCAGATTTCTTGAGCCAAGCTACGTGCGCGCGAGAGACCGTCCGAACCCTTGTCCCTTCGCGCTATGCTATCGACAGCATCTCTGGGACGGTTCCTCAGCGGTAGGCGGAGATTCCGGTGAGGGCCTGCCCGATGGCCAGCTGGTGAACCTCGCTGGTGCCTTCGTAGGTGAGGACCGACTCGAGGTTGTTCGCGTGGCGGAGGACCGGGTATTCGAGAGTGATCCCGGAGCCGCCCAGAATGGTGCGGCAGGTCCGGGCGATCCCGATGGCCTCGCGCACGTTGTTCAGCTTACCGAGGCTGACCTGCTCGGGCCTTATGGCGCCGGCGTCCTTGAGCCGGCCGAGGTGGAGCGCGAGCAGCAGGCCCTTGTAGTACTCAAGAGCGCTGTCAGCGAGCTTGGCCTGGGTGAGCTGGAAGCCTGCGATGGGCCTGTCGAACTGGATGCGGGTGGCCGCGTAGGCAAGGGCCGTTTCGAGGCAGTCGCGGGCGGCACCCATAGCTCCCCAGACGATGCCGTAGCGGGCTTCGTTGAGGCAGCCGAGCGGGCCGGACAGGCCTTTCGCGCAGGGCAGCATCGCCGAACCGGGCACGCGGACGCCGTCGAGGGTGAGCTCGGAGGTGACCGAGGCGCGCAGCGACAGCTTGCGGTGGATGTCGCTGCTGGTGAAGCCGGGTGCGCCGCGGGGAACGAGGAAGCCGCGGATGCCGTCGTCCGTGCGGGCCCACACGGTGGCGACATCGGCGATGCTGCCGTTGGTGATCCACATCTTGCTGCCATTGAGGATCCAGTCGCCGCCGTCACGGACCGCCCTGGTGCGCATCCCAGCGGGGTCGGAGCCGAAGTCGGGTTCGGTGAGGCCAAAGCAGCCGATCGCCGTGCCCGCGGCCAGCCGCGGCAGCCACTCCTGCTTCTGCTCTTCCGAGCCGTACTTCCAGATCGAGAACATCGACAGTGATCCTTGGACGGACACGAAGCTGCGCAGGCCGCTGTCCCCGGCTTCGAGCTCCAGGCAGGCGAGGCCGTAGGCAACGGCGCTGGTGCCGGCGCAGCCGTACCCGCGCAGGTGCATGCCTAGCAGGCCAAGGTCACCGAGCTCGGTGGCGAGCTCTGCCGGGGAGATGCCCTGCTCGAACCACTCGGCGATGTACGGCTTGATCTTGTCATTCACGAACGAGCGGACGGTGTCCTGGATAAGGCGTTCTTCCTCGCTAAGCAGCGTGTCAAAGCCGAGTAGCTCAGTGACGTCGGTGGCGGGCATGGATGTGCTCCTTTGTGGATCAGCGAGCGGATGCGGGGATGCATCCGTCACGGGCGGCCGCCGGCGCCTTGGCGGGGTCGCTGGCGGTGGCCTGCCGCTCGGCGGGCAGGGCCTGGCACAGGGCGTCGAGGGCATGATCGCGGTGCTCCCGGAGGAGCTGCACGGCCGTACCGCTGTCGCCGCTGGCGACAGCGGACATGATCGACCGGTGCTCGGCGTTGACCCGGCGGCGGTGGTGCGGGGTGGCGAAGTACAAAGACCGGTACCGGTCGGTTGACTCCCACAAGACCCTGATCATCTCGGCCATCCGCGGCATGCCCGCGGCGTCAAAAAGGGTGAAGTGGAAGCGGCGGTTGGCAGCGGTAAGGGCGAGGACGTCATCCCTGCGGTGCGCGCGGTCCATGTCGCGGATCGCGGCACGCATCCGCGACAGGTCAGCCTCTTTGAGGACCGGCACGGCCCGGGTGATCGCCTCGGTCTCGAGCAGGTCGCGGATCCGGTAGGTCTCGATCAGCTCGGCTGCGCTGAGCTGGGCTACGAAGTAACCGCGCCGGGGGGCGTAGACGACTTGGCCTTCGGCTTCCAGGGTCTTGAGCGCTTCCCGCACGGGCGGGACGCTGACGCCGAAGTCGCGCGCGAGGTTTTCTTGCCGCAGCTGCGTGCCGGGCTCGTAGGCGCCCGTCGCGATCTGCTCGCGCAGCCACATCAGGGTGGCGTGCTGCACCGTGGTGATCTTGCGGAGCGGCGGCCCTACCGCGCCGGGGGTCAGCCCCTCCTGGCCTGTTGGCATCCTTCGCTCCCTGATCTAAGATTTTATAAAATAGTAAAATAGAACCCTGCCTCCGCGCAAGCAGAGCGGGGCGGGCGGCGGCTAGGAGGGACTGCTCGGTCTCCGGGTTCGGGAGCGGCCTCGGCGCGGACCTGCCGGGCTATGACTTCCTGGTCCAGGCGGTGGGCGGGCTGATGAGCATCACCGGGCAGCCCGGCGGCCCGCCGACCAAAGCGGGCGTGGCCCTGGTCGACGTGCTGACCGGCCTGCATGCCACCATCGCGATCCTGGCGGCGCTGCGCGAACGCGACAGATCCGGGCAGGGCCAGCACGTCGAAGTCAACCTGCTCTCCAGCTTGCTGAGCTCGCTGGTGAATCAGGCCGCGGCGTTCATCAACGGCGGCGGTGTCCCCGCCGTGATGGGCAACCAGCATCCGAGCATCGCCCCGTATGAGACGCTGGCGACCAAGGATCTCCCGCTTGCGGTGGCGATCGGCAATGACCGGCAGTTCGCGGCGATGGCGGCTGCGGTCGGGCGGCCGGAGCTGGCCGCAGACGAGCGGTTCGTCACCAACCACTCCCGGGTGCTCAACCGGGCCGCGCTGGTGGCAGAGCTGGAGTCCGCGCTGGCTACGCGCGGCGCCGAGGAGTGGGCCGACCATCTTCGGGCGCGAGGTCTGGCCTGCGGCCCGGTCAACGACATCGCGCAGGCCATCGCCTTGGCCACGGGTCTCGGACTGGACCCGGTCGTGCGCCTGCGAGCAGGCGAAGGTGAGATCGCGACCGTCGCGAGCCCGTTGTTCCTGCACCGCACTCCGGTCCGCTACCACCGGCCGCCCCCCGCACTGGGTGCCGACACCGGCGAGGTGAAGGCCTGGCTGGACCGCGACGGCGGTGAGCTGGCAGAGTGACGCGCCTGCGCCAGTGATCGTCCGGCCCGCGGTGCCTGGCTCAAAGCGGGGTATCGCCCGCTGTCCCCCGCCGGTGGCTGCCCACCCGCGGCCGCGGCCGTGCCCAGCAAACTGCGGACCTAGCCGTGGCCGAGGGCAAGCTCCAGCAGGCCGGCTTTGGTGTCCACCCGTGCGGTGGCGTGGATCCACATCATGTCCTCGGCGAACAGCTCGGAGAGCTTGTCCGCGTCAGCGCGGATCATCGCTTCGCGCCGGGCTTGATCCACGGCACGGACTTCGTTCTCGTCAATCGTGGCTTTCTCCTTGAAACAACAGTGTCTTTCGGACTCATCGGTGAACGAGGTGCTGGTTACTGAGCGTCAGAGGTGGTCCTAGCCACGTCGAAGGCGGGGTCCCCGAACCAGGCGCATTCTGCATCGAGCAGCACCGGGCCGTCGGGGCCCAGAAGAATGTTCTTGGGGCTGACGTCTCCGTGCACCACCGCCAGATGGGTGCTGGCGGTGCGCTGAGCCAGCTCGCCGAAAAGGTGCCGCAGATCGGGATGACGGGCAGCGGTGGCGCGCAGGTAAGGCCCGATGCGCAGCGCATCGAAGTTCTCATCGGTGGTGAAGCAGGCCGCGGTGTCCGGGTCGGCCGCGCTGGCGGCATGCAGCCGGCCGACGAGGTCTCCGACCTGGCCTGCGATCTGCAGGTCGACGTGGCCGGTGAGGAGCTGCGCCTTCCAGACCGGGTATCGCTCAGGGGGCAGATACTCCATTGCGAACAGGCCGGCGTCCGGGTCATGGGCAAGCACCCGCGGCACCTGCCCGGGACATAGCGGCGCGGCGAAAAGCAGCCAGTCGCACTCGACCCGGTTGCGGGACACCGGCGCCAGCCATTCGCCCGGTACCTTCAGCCGGGGAAGCGCCGCTTTCACGCACACCGTCCGGCCGGGCAGCTCGATCTGCCAGAGGTCAGAGGACACCCCGCCGGCCAGTGACGTCATGACAGGGGAGTCGTCGGCCGCGAGCATGTCCTGTGCACGCAGGAAAGCGAGCACGGCGGCTTCCATGTCAGGTGCGTTCACGCCAGCACGCTCTCCGCCGGCGCTCCGTCGCCTGCCTGCCGCGGGCCGGCCGCGAACTTGAGCGCCGGGTCTTCGGCGATGCGGATCAGCTGGTTGTACTTCGCCAGACGCTCTGACGAGCGCAGGGATCCTATCTTGATCTGCCCGGCGGCGGTGCCGACGGCGAGGTCCGCGAGCAAGTCATCCTCGGTCTCGCCGGAACGTGCCGATACGACCGGCGCATAGCCCGCGTCGCGGGCGGCGGCCACCACATCGAGCGTTCCAGTGAGCGTGCCGTTCTGGTTTAGCTTGACCAGCACGCCATTGGCGCAGCCCTCAGCCACGCCACGGAGGAGACGCTGCAGGTTCGTAGTGAAGAGGTCGTCACCGATGATCCCTATGCGGTCACCGAGCCGGGCCGTGAGGGCGCGCCAGCCGACCCAGTCATCCTCGTGGAGCGGGTCTTCGACGGACACGATGGGAAAGTCCTCGACCCAGGAGGCGATCAGGTCGATCATCTCGCCGGTCGTGGCCCGGCGGCCTTCGCGGTGCAGGTGGTAGTCTCCGCTGGCAGCGTCGAAGAGCGCATTCGCGGCGACGTCGACGGCGATCGCAACGTCGTTTCCTGGCTTGAGCCCGGCCCGCTCGATGGCGGCGACCAAAAGCTCCAGCGCGTCCGGGCCGGTGCGGCATCCTGGGCTGAGGCCGCCCTCGTCGGCGAGCAGCGTCGGCAGGCCGCGGTCAGCGGCGAGCAGCGCGGCGGCGTTGCGTACCTGTGAAGTCAGGTGGAGGGCCTCCATCATGGTGGTGGCCCCGACGGGCACGGCGAGAAAATCTTGGACGTCCATGCCGTGCCAGGCATGCAGCCCCCCGGACAGGATGTTGACCATCGGCATCGGCAGCACGGGGTGGGCGATACCGGCCAGCTTCGCGACGCGGCGGTACAGGGGCTGCCCGGCTACCGCGGCGGAGGCGCGGCACAGGGCCAGCGAGGTGCCCAGCACCGCGTTAGCACCCAGGCGGGACAGATCCGGCGTGCCGTCGAGGTCGCGCAGCAGCGCATCGCCGCCAGCCTGGTCGGTGGCGTCGTGACCACGCAGCGCTTCGGCGATCTCCCCGTTGACGTGGCTGACCGCCGCCAGGACGCCCAGCCCGCTGAACATGGTCTCATCGCCGTCGCGCAGCTCGTGCGCCTCGTGCGTGCCGGTGGAGGCTCCCGAGGGCACCGACGCGCGCCCCATGGTGCCGTCCGCGAGGACGACCTCGACCTCCACAGTGGGGCGGCCGCGGGAGTCGAACACCTGGCGGCCGTGCATGGTGCTGACCGTGCTCATGAGAGAACCTCCTGGCCGGTCATGGGCCTGACGGGCCGGTTACACGGATAGCGGGGTTGTTCGCCGCGCAGAACACGGACGACCTCCTCGGCGGAGCTGCGGCGCAGCTCGGCGACGGAGACGTCGGAGGAGAACGCGATGTGCGGGGTGATCGTCACCATGGGGTGCTCGAGAAGCGCCGCCGGGATCTCAGGTTCGCGTTCGAGGACGTCCAATCCGGCGCCGCCGAGATGACCCGAGCGCAGCGACTGCTCGAGCGCGCCGGTGTCGACGAGTCCCCCGCGGCTGACGTTGACCAGCAACGCGCCGGGCCGCATCAGCGCCAGCTCGCGGGCTCCGATCAGGTGGTGCGTCGCTTCGGTGAGGGGGGCGTGGAGCACGATGACGTCGCTACGGGCGAGCAGGTCGTCGAGACTGACAGGCAGGCCCTTCGTGTCCGGGGGCGGGTTGGGGTCACTGACAAGCACGCGTGTGCCGAAGGCGCTCAACTTGCTGGCGGTGGCCCGGCCGATCCGGCCGTAACCGACGATGCCGCAGGTGAGGGCGGCGAGCCTGCGCAGCCGCGGGCCGGCCGGGTCCCACCGGCCGGACCGGACCTGCCGGTCGGCGATAACCAGCCCGCGGGTGCAGGCCAGGATCAGCCCGATGGCGTGGTCGGACACCTCCTCGACGCAGTAGTCGGGCACGTTGGTCACCAGGATCCCCCGCTCGGTTGCGGCGGGCACGGCGATGTTGTCCAGGCCGACGCCCATCCGGGCGATCACCCGCAGGGGTGACGACGCCTGGATTGCCTTTGCTGACACGGGGGCCCAGCAGGTGAGCACGGCGGCCGGCTGGTGCTCAGCCACCAGCCCCTCGATCGACGCGGCGGGAGCCGGATCGGGCGGTCCGCTGACCAGCCGGAGGCTGGCCGCCTCGATCACGGCGCGCTCGACGGAGTCGTCCGGCCAGGCGTGGTCGGTCAGCAGGACCGTCATCTCGTTGCTCATCGCTGGTGTTCTCCTTTGATGACAGGGCTGGCTGGCGCCGGAACCGGCCGCGTGCGGCTAGGTTGGGCGGTCGAAGCTTGCGCCGGCCGCCCAGGCCGGCCCCTGGAGGCCGCCTTGGAGGCACGCGGCTCGCGCGCCGGTGGCGCAGCGGTGCTTCCGCGCAGGACAAGCGTGCCGGGTGAGATGGAGTAGTGCGGTTTGTCGGAATCTGGAGAGGTCTCGAGCCGGTGCAGCAGCCACATGCTGCAGGCGGTGGCCAGATCGTGCATCGGCAGGGAGATAGTGGTGAGGCCCGGGCCCCACCAGGAAAATCCGAGCTCGTCGCCGAATCCCACCACCGAGATCTGACGGGGAACGGCGATGCGGTCGCGGTGCGCGGCCTCCAGCAGACCGTGGGTGACCTGAACTGCGCCGGTGACGATGCCGGTGGGCGGATCGTATCTGCTTAGCAGGGCCCTCAATGCGGCGGCGCCGTGCTCGGCTGAGGACGGCGGGCCGCACTCCACCAGCCCGGCCGTTGGCGGCAGCCCCGCATCCGCGATCGCTGCCTGGAACCCGGCGAGCCTGGCCGCACCAGTCGAAAGCTCGGCAGTGCCGCCGATATAGCCCAGGCGCCGGTGTCCTAGCCGCAGCAGGTGTTCGGTGGCCGTCTGGATGACCGCGTGGTCGTCGATCCCGAACCAGCACGGGGCCAGCGATCCGGCCTTGCGCAGCAGCTGCACGTGCGGGATCGACTGCAGCAGCCGCACGACGTCGGGGTGCGGCTTGGGCGTCGGCACGATGATGATGCCGGCGACCTGCGCGGCGGCGAGGTCACGGATCTGGCGCAGCTCGCTTTGGCGGTCGTCTCCGGTCTCGCAGAGCATCACCTGGCGACCGCGACGGCCCATGCTCTCGGTCAGTGCGTGGGCGACTGTCGAGTAGAAGCTGTTGCGCACGTCCGGTATGACCAGCCCGATGACTGTGCTGGGCGCGCCGCGCATCATGCGCGCGGCGTGGTTGGCGACATAGCCTAGCTCCTGGGCGACCTGGTTCACCCGGAATTTGGTCTCGGCGCTGATCCGTTCGTCATCTGACAGTGCACGCCCCACGGTGGACACGGAAAGGTTCAGCCGCGCGGCGATGTCCTTCGCGGTCGTCATGTCCCCGCCTTGTATCTCGTCCACGTTTGCCAGCTCATATGCTAACGATAGCATGGTGCGCGGCCCCGGGCCAGTGTCCACACGGAGCATCCGACACCGACCTGACACCGGGCTTGCGTACTGCTCTCGTGTACCGCGTCCAGCCCTACCTTCTCCCCGCCAAAGATCACCCGCTCGCGG
>WNFJ01061069.1_pt2 | contig 10399 bp, 9 predicted proteins | sample 5400461 | NCBI WGS metagenome assembly WNFJ01 (sample SAMN13153349, study PRJNA577476) | soil metagenome | isolation source: 115 cm saprolite on Douglas fir-dominated hillslope | place: USA:California | collected 2013-09-17
GCGACCGCGTCGGCGACGCCGCCGGCCACGCCGGCCTGGGCGGCACCCCAGGTCAGGTCGCCGTGCTGGGAGTCGGCGATCGCGGCCTTGTTCACGAACAGGGTCAGCGGCTTGACCGGGAGGTTCGGCCGCAGCACGGTGACGAAGGCCGCGTGGCCAGGCCTCGGCATGGCCAGCGCCGTGGCCCAGGCGGCGCCGACCGGGCCGTCGCGGTCGCCGAGCACGGTGTTGATGTGCGCCGCTTCGGCGCCTTCGCCGACGAAGCTCTCGCCGATTTCAGTGGTCGGACGACGAGCTCGACCACGGGCTCCAGGTCGGCCGGCAGCGTGTCGTCCGCCTGGGTGAACGGGACGAGTTCCCTGACCATGCGGTACGCGCGGCCGGTGCCCCGGCCGAGCGGGCCGGGCTGGCGCAGGTCGATGGCCTGGGCCGCGACGACGTCGATGGCCTGGGCCGCGACGACGAACTCGATCGCCGCCACCCGGGCGCACAGGCCGGTCATGTCGGCCAGCCGGCGCGCGGACAGCGGCGCCATCGTGGCCCGGTCCTCGATGCCCTCGCCCTTCACCGAGCTGGCCAGCTCGTAGGAGACCGGGTAGGCCAGCGTGCGGGCCTCCACGGTGATGGCCTGGCCGGCCACCGCCAGCTCGGACAGCGCGTCGTCGGCGGAGCCAGGGACGGCGGCCAGGCCGGCCGGGAGCCCGGAGAACGGGGCTTGCAGCAGCTTGACCGCGCGTTCGTTCGCGCTGGTCACCACCGGCGCGAGCCCGATCCGGGCGAAGTCGAGGGCGGCGGCGAGCGGGCCGATGTCGAAGTTGCCGACCGAGACGATCCTGCCCTGCTCATTTCCGGCGGGGACGACCACGACGGGGTTGCTCTGCGAGGAGTTCAGCTCGATCTGCAGGATGTCCCGCGCGTAGTCCAGCGCGCCGCGGGCCGTGCCGTGGATGTGCGGCAGGCACCGGAAGGTCAGCGGGTCCTGCAGGAACCTGACCGCGCCCGGGCGCCACAGGTAGCTGCCGTCGAGCATGGCCCGGAGCCGGTGCAGCGTGGGGGACAGGCCGGGGAACGGCCTGGTCTGCTCGATGACCGGGTGCAGGCAGGTCACGTTGGCGCCGAACGCCTCCAGGTCGAGCGCGCCCGCCACGTCGAACACGTCCAGGAGCGTCTGCGCGCCTGCGATGGCGATGCACGCCCAGGCCGTGGTGAAGGCGTTGCTGCTGACCAGGGCGAGCCCTTCGTTCTCGGCCACCTCGAAGCCGCTGCGGGTGATCAGCCCGAAGGCCAGGTCGGCCATCGGGCCCAGGTCACCCTGACCGACCGAGCCGAGCCTGCGCACCGGCGGCGCGAACCCCTCGTTTAGCAGCGTGACGATCATCTCGGCCAGTTCGGGGCGGACGCCGGTGACCCCCTTGGCGTAGCTGTTGGCCAGGCAGAGCATCGCGCCGCGGACCACGTCGGCCGGGGCCGCGTCGCCCTGCGCGATCCGGTGGTTAAGCACCAGGCGCTGGTTGAACCGCTGGCGTTCGGCCGGGTCGAGCAGGAACGACTTGCGCTCGCCGACCCCCGTGGTCAGGCCGTACACCGGCTCGCCTTGGCGCAGCACCTCCTGGACGACCGCGCGCGCCCGGCGCATGGCGGCGATGGCCTCGGGCGCCACCGCGACCGCCTCACCATGCCGGGCGGCCGCGACGACGTGGGTAACAGTCAGGTCACTTCCATTCAGCATGATCGTCATCGGCTTTACCTTCCTGAAGTGTCGGTGACGTTCGCTATCGCCGTCCTGGCGGAACGTTGCTCCGGGCAGCGGTGATCAGAGTGAGCTAGCCTGGCCTGCTGTCTTAATGATGAGATACCGTGGCCTGGTCGATACGTTCGTTACGTACGGTCATTTGATCGAGTTAGTGCTGAGCGCAGGATGTACGGAACTGGAGCGAGATGGCCGCTAGTGAGGACACGCAGGCGGCCGCCGCGCGGTCCGCCACCACTGCCGCGCCAATCGCCTTCGTGAACGTCTTCAAACGCTATCCCGGCCGCACGCAGGTCGCGGTCGAAGACCTGAACTTCGAGGTGCCAAGCGGCGAGATCTGCGTGCTGATCGGGCCGTCCGGGTGCGGCAAGACGACGGCGCTGAAGATGGTCAACCGGCTGATCCCCATGACCGAGGGTGACATCACGATCGACGGCAAGAGCGTCAACGCGATCGAGGTCTCGCAGCTGCGCCGCGGCATCGGCTACGTGTTCCAGCAGATCGGCCTGTTCCCGCACTTGACGGTCGAGGACAACATCGGCACCGTGCCGCGGCTGCTCGGGTGGTCCAAGGCCCGGATCCGCGAGCGGGCGCTCGAGCTGCTCCTGCTGGTCGGGCTCGGCTCCGAGGATAACATGCGCCGCTATCCGGGTGAGTTCTCCGGCGGCCAGCAGCAGCGCATCGGTGTCGCGCGGGCCATGGCCGTCGACCCTCCCATCATGCTGATGGATGAGCCGTTCGGCGCGATCGATCCCATCACCCGTGACCGCCTGCAGGACGATTTCCTGCGGTTGCACCGTGAGGTACGCAAGACGATCATCTTCGTCACCCACGACATCGACGAGGCGATCAAGATGGGCGATCGCATCGCGATCATGCGCGATGGCCGCCTGGTGCAGATCGACACACCCGATAACCTGCTGGCCGCGCCGGCCGATGAATTCGTGGCCGACTTCGTGGGCGCGGATCGCGGGCTGAAGCGGCTGCGGGTGTGGACGCTGGGTGACCTGGACCTCGATCCCCAGCCGGGGAATGAGCTGCCGTCGGCGCCTTCGGGCACCTCGCTGCGCGACGCGCTCTCGCTGATGCTCACCGCGGGGGCCACCCGCGTCACCGTGCTCGGCCCGGACGGGACAGCCACGGGCAGCGTGAGCCTGCAGGCCATCGCCGCCATGCTCGGCCCGGAGCCACGGACGCCGACGTCGTGAGCGTGCTTGCGCCTTTCGGCGGCAGCCCGACCCCGGGCCCGGTCATCCCCAGCTTCGGGACCGGCACGCCGTGTGTCGTGCAGAACCGGCAGTTCTGCGGCGCCTGGTTCATCGATAATTTCGGCTCGCGCTTCGCCCCGCGGTTGGTGGAGCACATCGAGCTGACCGGCATCGCCGTCGGAGTCGGGATGGTGATCGCGCTAGCCGCGGCGCTGATCGCGCATCGCTTTGGCTGGTTCGAAACTCCCTTCTCGCTGTTGTCGGCTTTTCTCTACACCATCCCGAGCCTGGCCTTCTTCGAACTCATGGTGCAGGTCACCGGCATCAACCGATTCACCGCCGAGATCGCCCTGGTGTCCTACACGCTGCTTATCCTGTTCCGCAACACCCTGGCCGGGCTGCGCGCCGTGCCGCCGGACGCGCTCGAGGCGGCCCAGGCGATGGGGCTCTCCCGCCGCCAGACGCTGATACGGGTCGAGCTTCCGCTGGCCCTGCCCCCGATCATGGCCGGGCTGCGGATCGCCACGGTGACCACGATCAGCCTGACCACCGTCGCCGCCTACATCGGCGCCGGAGGCCTGGGCCAGCCCATCTTCGACGGGATCCAGACCGGCTTCAAGACCGAGTTCATCGCCGCTGGCGTGCTCGCCATCGCCCTGGCACTGGCCGCCGACGGGCTGCTGGTCGCCGTTCAGCGGCTGCTCACCCCGTGGGCGCGTCGCAGGAGGGCCTGATATGCGGACACTACTCGACTCGTTCACCTTTTTCGGTAGCCATCCCGGCGTGATGTGGGACAAGACGCTGGCTCACCTGGCCATCTCGTTCGCCTCGATCGGGGTGGCGCTGGCGATCGCCATCCCGCTCGGGGTCTGGCTCGGCCACCTGCACCGCGGCTCCTTCCTGGCCATCAACGTCTCCAACATCTTTCGCGCCCTGCCCAGCCTGGCGATGATCTCCATCGGCATCGGCATACTGGGGATCGGCTTCGCCAACGTGCTCGTTGCGCTGGTCGTGCTGGCGGCTCCGGTGATGCTGACCAACGCCTACGTGGCGGTCGAGCAGGTGGATCGCAATGCGGTCGAGGCGGCCCGCGCGGCGGGCATGCGTCCCTGGCAGGTACTCACGCGCGTGGAGTTGCCGATGGCCACGCCGCTGATCTTCGCGGGCATCCGCACCGGCACCGTGTATGTGGTGGCCACCGCCACGCTCGCCACCTTCGCCGGAGGCGGCGGCCTGGGCGATGTCATCGTCAACGAGCCCACCTATGGTGTCCCGGGCGTGATCGCCGGATCGCTGGCCATCACCGCGCTCGCGTTCGCGATTGACGGGCTGCTGGCGCTCGCCCAGCGCGCTGCCACCCCCAGGCCGCTGCGCCGGCAGACCCGTTTCAGCCGGACAGCTGCCCGCGGACAATCTCGTCGTCCAGCAATCCTAAGAATGCAACCGGAGGATAAATATGTCCCGTCAGCTCGGGGGCCATGTGCCCGGCTACCGCAGACTACCGCGCGCCGCGGCGCTCGCCGTACTGGCGAGCGTCACCCTCCTTCTAGCCGCGTGTAGTAGTGGCAGTAGCAGTACCACCAGCACCAGCACCAGCAGCGCCGGCACCAGCACCAGCAGTTCGTCCAGCCCGGCCGCCGCTGGGAACGGCAAGTCGCTCACGCTCGGCACCAAGGACTTCACCGAGGAATTCATCCTCGGCTCGCTGTACAAGCTGACCCTCCAGGCCAAGGGGTACACCGTCACTTACAAGGCCAACATCGGGGCCACCGAGGTCATCGACAAGGCGCTCACCAGCGGGCAGATCGACGCCTATCCCGAGTACACCGGCGAGTCGGTGGCCACGGTGGCCGGGATCAAGACCACCCCCACCACGCCGCAGCAGGAGTACAACCTGGCCAAGGCGTTCTACGCCAAACGCGGCCAGTCGATGAGCGCCATGACCCCGTTCTTCGACACCGACGCGATCGCGGTGACCAAGGCATTCGCGGCGAAGTACGGCCTGAAGACCACGGCCGACCTCAAGAAGGCCCCGCACTTCACGCTCGGGGCCCGGCCGGAGTTCCAGGGCCGCGAGGAAGGCGCGCTCGGCCTGCAGCAGGTCTACGGCCTCCATAACTTCACCTTCAAGTCGCTGGCTCTCGGGATCCAGTACCAGGCACTCGATTCCGGCGCTGTCGACGCAGTCGACGTGTTCACCACTGACCCGCAGCTGGCCAGCGGCAAATACGTCGTGCTCACCGACCCTAAGAACATCTTTGGTTTCCAGAACATTGCCCTGGTCATCAACACCCAGAAGCTCAACCAACTCGGCGGTCAGGCCTTCCTCAGCATCATCAACCAGGTCAACGCGCTGCTCACCACCCCCGCCATCATCGCGATGAACAAGGCGGTCGCGGTCGATAAGCAGCAGCCGGACGCCGTAGCCAGGGCATTCCTCCAGGCCAACCACATCATCTAGACGGTTAGCAGGCCAGCGGCGCTTCGCGGTCGCGCGGCTCATCGGGCGGTGGGCATGACACGGCCACCCCCGATGAGCCGCAGGCGCGCGGACACGGGCCAACGGGCGGGCGTTCGCGCGCAGCCTGCTGACCAGGTTGGCCCCCGGGGAAAAGGCGGCCGGCCTGGACTGGCATGGGCGATGCTTGACAGGAACGGCGCATATACACCAGATTGCTGTCCAACTGGTTCTGGTACGGCCGCTCATCCGACGGCCTTGGGGAGGGTGACAAATGGTGCGGGTCCCGGAAAAGGGGTAGGCGGCGCCGAAGCAGGCGGAGGTGCCCGCGACGGTACGGGCGGCCTTCCGTCCTACTCGGCGATCCGCGAAGGTCAGCTAACCTACGAGGCGGATGCCGGCCCTGGACGTCGCGCCGCGGTCAGCGCCTGATTCCGGCCAGCGCGGGGCATGGATCATCCGCAGTTCTCAGCCAGCGCGCTCTCCTTACCTGCTCCGTCCACGGCAAAGTCCGGCTGCTTTATTTCCAGATGCTGCACCCTCGGGCACGTTGCCGCACCGGAAAGCACGCCGGGCGCTCGTCATGCAGTCATACGAAGAGACGGAACGTTAATGGCCAATTTTGCACCCCGGGTCAATGCCGATAATCCTGACCCCAGGATCGCGTGTGCCTTGCTGCTGGATACCTCCAGTTCGATGTCGGGTGAGCCGATCGATTTGCTCAACCGCGGTTTCGAGCTGTTCTGCGATGAGATCAAGAAGGATGACCTGGCCAGGAAGCGCGCGGAAATCATGGTCATAACGTTCGGCGGCGTCGCGCGCGTGGAGATCCCGTTCATCGAGGGTCGTGACTTGCAGCGGCGGCGGCTGACCGCCGACGGCGTCACGCCAATGGGAGCCGCCCTCAACCTGGCGCTGGATCAGCTGGCGGGGCAGAAGCAGGCGTACAAGCAGGCCGGACTGGAGTATTATCGGCCGTGGTTGTTCGTGCTGACCGACGGCGCGCCGACCGACGGGCAGGTTTTCACGGCGGCGGCGGCCAGGGTCCGGGACGCGGAGGCCGCGAAAGACGTGTCGGTGTTCGCGATCGGGGTCGGTTCCGGCGCGGACCTTGAACGGCTGAAGGACCTGTCGGCGAAGCGTGTCCCGGTCATGCTGGACGGCCTCAGCTTCGCGGAATTCTTCAGCTGGCTGTCGGCCTCACTGAGCGCGGCGTCGGCGTCGAACGCGTTCGGGAGCAGCGACACCGCTCTGGCTAGTGCGGAAACCACCGAGCAGATCGCCCTGCCGCCGGCTGGCTGGGCCAAGGCTTACTGACCGCAGTGTGGAAGATCATCGGTGCCTCCGTCACCGGAACGACGCATGAGGCTGCGGGCACCGGGTGTCAGGACGCATCCGACTGGCGGGCGAACCATGACCTTACCTGCCTGGCCGTGGCCGACGGCGCCGGTTCTCGGCCCCGGTGTGGACAGGGCGCAGCGCTCGCCGTCGAGCAGGGGATACTCCTAGCGGAGGGGTACGCCCGGCGCAGCGATCCGGGCGATCCGGCGACGTGGCTTCCCCAGGTCTTCGAGGATGTACGACGGCGGATCATCGCACTGGCCGCCGCAGAGGGAAACCAATCCGGCGATTATGCGACGACTGTCGCGCTGGCTGTCGTTACCGGTGACGTGGTTTGCGTCGGGCAGGTCGGCGACTCGATCGCCGTGCTCGGATGCGGCGGCCGGTACGAGACGGTGACCCCAGAGCCCACTGCGGAGTATGTGAATGAGACCACCTTCATAACCGATGACCATGCGCTCGACCGGGCGAGGTTTACCGTCAGGCCTGCCGATGAGGTCAACGCCATATTCCTTTCCACCGACGGACTACGGTTCAAGATTCTGGCTGATCTGGCCGCCGCAACCCCGTTCACCCCTTTTTTCGAGGACATGGAAGCGTATCTCCAGTCACCTGCGCCAAGCACGGACGCTCTCCGCGAGTTCTTGGCCGGTCTCGACGATCAAAGCGGTGACGACAAGACCCTGGTGGCGGCCGTACGTATCAGCTCGCCTTCCGGCCATGGAGGTCCCGCCTCCGAAACCCTGGCCGCAGGCGCTCAGGAACCGGTGGCGGGGCTGGCGGAGCAACAGCACCGGTTCAGTGCTGGGGGAGGATTTGAATGACGTTCACCACGGGGCGGGTACCACCGTTGTAACAGTCCGGAAGCTGGCGGCGGGCGGCCAGGGCGAGGTATACGCGGTGGTGACGCCGCCAGGGCAGGTCTTCAAGAAGTACCTGCGCACGGCGCTGGACAAGGACCCTGGTCTCCCGCGGCGGCTGCACGTGATGGTGACGCACGTTCCGGCACAGTGGCGCGAGGTGCACAGCGGACACGTGATGCTCACCTGGCCATCGGACGTGGTAACGAAAACGGGCGATTCACCGGCTACCTGATGCCCATGGTGGACATGGACAATACCGTCAGCTTGCACCGGATCACCAACCCTACCGATCGGCGGGCAGCCATCGGGGCAACCTCGTGGGTGCAGGGTTTCACCTGGCGTTACCTTGTGCGCACCGCAGCGAACCTGGCTCAGGCCACTCACGTGCTGCACCAGGAGGGCACCGTGATCGGCGATTTCAACGAGTCCAACGTGCGCGTGACCCGAGAGGCTCGGGTCACCTTGCTGGACTGCGACTCGATGCAGATCACCGATCCCGACACCAGGCAGCGCTTCTTCTGCCCCGTCGGCCGACCCGAGTTCACGCCGCCCGAGCTGCTGCACGCGGATTGGGAGACCACCGTCCGCCATCCCACCAGTGACCTGTTCGCGCTCGCCGTCCATCTGTACCAGCTGCTGCTTGAAGGAGAGCATCCCTTCCGCGGCGTCTGGAGCGGGTCAGGGGACAAATCACCCGTACCTGATCTGGCCGGTCAGGGCATCTGGACTCATCGTCCGCACGGACAGCTTCATCCCCGCCCATCCGCGATTGGCATCGGCCTGCTCCCGGATGCAATCGCGGACATGTTCCGGCGGGCCTTCGAAGACGGAGCCATCAACCCAGCGGCCAGGCCCGCAGCACTCGAATGGCAGCAAGCCCTGACGAGCCTCGATGCGCACCTCCGCGGGTGCAGCGCGAACAAGGCACATGTCTATGGCGACCACCTCCGCTCCTGCCCGTGGTGTCTTCATGGAGCTTCCGCCGCGCCCGTCATCCAGCAACCACTGCCGCCAGCCCCCGCGCCACCCGGGATCGCATCGCTGGTGGCCGCGCCACAGCGAACCACCGTGCCGACGCCCGTTCCCCAACAGGGCCGGGAACTCCCCCATCGTCACTCAGCCTCTCGTCAGGCCGGGAACGTCAGGGCCACGGCGCCGTCGGCGCGGCGGCCGGGTAGCCGCCCTCATCAGCGGCGTAAGCGTGGTGGCCGTTGTCCTGGCAATTGTCATCGCCCATCTAGGGCCATCGGGACCGCGGCCCGCTCAGGCGCAAAGCTCTGGCAAGCCTGCCGCCTCGGCATCGGCCGCTCAGGCGCATCTGGCGTCGGCCGCATCATGGAGGGCGGTGCCGGTGACCCTGCCCGCAGGAGCCGCGGCCCCAGCAACCCAGAACGCGACGCTTTGGGCCATCGCGTGCCCGACGGCTGCTACCTGCGTGGCTACTGGCGACTACCTTGATGCCAGTAAGGCACCCCAGGGCTTGATCGAGACGCTCTCGCACGGACACTGGGTCCCGGCCGAAGCACCGTTTCACGCTAGGCACCAAGCCGTAAGCCTTGACGGTGTTGCCTGCGCCAGCGCAGGCGCCTGCGTGTCCGTTGGCTACTACGAATACGACAACAACAAGATTACCGACGGTTTGATCGAGACCCTGTCGCACGGGACGTGGACGTCTGTGGAGGCACCGCTGCCTGCGGATGCGGCAACCGGCAGCCAGGTGGCGATCCTGCAAAGCGTCGCGTGCCCGGCCGTCGGCACGTGCGTGGCCGTTGGTGGTTACCGGGGCCAGAACAGTGCTGCGCCGGGTTTGATCGAGATGCTGTCAAATGGGACCTGGACGCCTGTCGAGGCATCGCTGCCCGCAGGTGCGGCACTCACTCAACAGGCTTCCATTAACAGCGTCGCATGTTCAGCCGTGGGCACGTGCGTGGCCGCTGGCACTTATGTCGACCAGAACAACGTCTACCAGAGCCTTGTCGAGACGCTGTCAAACGGGACCTGGACCGCTGCCGAAGTTCCGCGGCCTGCGGGGGCGATAGACAGCAAAGACGCGGGCCTTAGCGCCATAAGCTGCCCGACGGCGGACATATGCGTCGCAACAGGCTGGTACAACTATACGGGTAATCCCTTCCAGGCCAGCCCAAATCTGATCGCGACAGGCTCAGATGGAACCTGGCTTCCGGTTGGCGCACCGGCGCCTGCGAATACATCGACCGATCGAATTGCCCTCAACGACGTAGCATGTCCCGCGGCAGGCAGCTGCGTGGCCGCAGGGTCCTATAACTACAGTAATCCGAATAGACAAGGTGACGGCCTGCTGGAAATTCTGTCGCACGGGGCTTGGGCGCCCGTGAGAATAGGGCCGCCTTCCGCCGCGGCTACCTCGAACTACTTCCGCGCCCTTGCCTGCCCAGAAGTCGGCATGTGCATGGCTGCGGGCGCCTACCACACTCGCTCCGGAGGCCCCAATCAAGCCCTGATAGAAACAACTACCCGGCCGTCTTGACGGCCGGGTTGTCGCATGGCTCATGGAGGAGCGGACCACCAGTATCAGCAAAGCGGCACCGGGGCCAGGATCGTTTCTGCCGTTTCACCTGGCGGGAGTCCGATAGAGGCGGAAATTTCATCGGCTGATCCTGAGCGGATACACCATGAGCTTGGTCGTGGCATGTTCCTGACTGCCCCGCTGGAGACGATCAACGCCAAGGCAGGCACCGGCTCGTGGAACGCGGCGCACTTCAACAACGCCCAGTACGACAAGCTGGTGTCGCAGTACATC
>WNFJ01494076.1_pt2 | contig 10399 bp, 17 predicted proteins | sample 5400461 | NCBI WGS metagenome assembly WNFJ01 (sample SAMN13153349, study PRJNA577476) | soil metagenome | isolation source: 115 cm saprolite on Douglas fir-dominated hillslope | place: USA:California | collected 2013-09-17
TGTGAAATGACCAGACTCCTTGTGGCCGAGGCTGCGTCGTGCAGAGTGCAACGAGGCACGGCCAAACCAACGACGACAAGGTTGAAGGAGACGCGGATGAACCCCGCCGAAAGGTCCTTGCGTTTGCAGGTTGAAAAATGGCTGGCGCCCACTCGGGAGACGCCGATTCGGGTAACCCGATTCAGTCGAACAGGCTCTAACCGGAGGCGTTATGTACGCGTTGACGTGCTGCGACCTGATGGTCTGGTAGCACTTTTCTTCTTCCGCCACGACGACGGCACGTGGCACGTGCTCCCGCCTCATACAGGGAGCTAACCATTCGTGCTTGCGCAGGTGCCACGTGATTCGGTTAGTCGACACGCATCAACGACGCCTAGCTCTCGAGCACTGCACAAAGTTCGTCCGAATCGAGTCGTGTTCCCCGATTGCGGGCAACGGCTTCCGCAGCGATGGCCATCCACGAATCTGGCAAACACCACTCACGCACGACAACGCCCTCTTGAAGGATGCGAAAGAATCGGTTTTAACTGAATAGTCGGCGGACATCACTAAGTCGATGTCCACGGTAGCGAAGGAGCGAGATGCCCTCGGCAGAGCATCCCGCGCGACCGACTCTGGTGTTGGCCAATCAGGCGAACCCGCGCACGAATGGGCATAAGAGTGGAGTGGGTGCCGAACGCGCGCTCAGGCAAAGACGTCAAGACGGTCAACTGTTTCATGCACTCACTTGACGGAGCACTATCCCTCTAGCGGAGACGAACAATGCTGTTGGATGACTTTTCCTTCGCGCGACTGAGACTGCTCGCGCCGATGTTGGACGATGTTCTAGGGTCGCACGAAATAGATAGCGCGGACCAGGCTGCGCACCTCGAGGAGCTTGGCGCACTTTGCCTGCGTCTGGCGCAGGAATATCGAAATATCCACGCTGCGTAAATGGGAGCACAGCGCCAGGCAGCAGAGTTCCACGACTACCTATTTGAAACTACCGATTTGGTCTGCGACCAAGCGGCCGAATGCCTCTGGTAGCTTTGAAGACAGCGACCACGCAACCCTCACGATTTGCGTCAAAAAAACATCGAGTTACACGCCGTCTGCGACATCTTCTCGCGACTGGGCACGGTCGATATAGACGCAGCGAAGTTCGCTGCGTAGGGCGATTAGTCCGCAGCTTATGGCAGAGTTGCGCGCAACGTACTCCGTCCTACTCGACCGTAAATGCCCGCAACAGTGGGTAGGCGACTTGTGTGAATTCGCTTCGTTGTGGGCTGTGGTCGTGTTGGTCGTAAAGCCGCGCGAACCGACTGGTCTTCTGCGCAGGCCTCATGGTTTTACCAAGTTGCCCAGACTTTCGCACATTGCGTCCTTCAAAGCTACCAGAGGCATATGCAGCCGCTTGGTCGCAGACCAAATCGGTAGTTTCAAATGGGTAGTCGTGGAACTCTGCTGCCTGGCGCTGTGCTCCCATTTACGCAGCGTGGGTATTTCGATATTCCTGCGCCAGACTGCGAGCAAGCAGTTCGACGGCATCACGATGCGAGCTGAATTTCATCTTGACAGTGGGCGCCTTCGTATATTCCAGGACACAGCGATTCGGGCCGAGTGGTTCCCACCGCAGTCGTGGTTGGCTATAGTATCGGCCGCGGGCTACAGCACATGGGGCAGGCGCCCCAACGAGAGAGACTTAGTCTTGTTGCTCAACGATTTCCGGTCTAGGCGCGTGGGCGGCGGTCATGGTGACGGCAACCGACGGTAGCGTCGTCGGTGCCACGCGCCTCTCCGTCGCGCGCCCTTTGTCGACGGCCTTCGAAAATGCTGCATTTAGACAGCGCAGCGCTATTCGCCGGAGCGGCGTAGGGCCTTTTGCTAGGACGGCGAACACGTCTCCGCGCATCAGTTCGGGCTCGTTGCGAGTCACATACCGATAGCACAATACACGTGTAGAGGTTCACGCGATGCGTCGCTTCTTACTTTGTTTCAAGAAGCCACAAGCCGCCAAGCTACGGCCGCAACTCGCAGTCGTACATTGTTCGCAGGCCCGACTCGACGTACCAACGTACTTCGCAGTCAAGCAACGAATCGATGATTTCTCCGCCGACGACCTCGTTCACCTCGAGAAACTTGAGCACAATAAAATTCATCGTCCATCGATTCGGCATCGTTTTTCCCACGCGCTTGCACCCGTCTGCGAACGAACGGAAGACGTTCTGGTAAATATCGAAGACCACGTCGTCCGAGGTCAAGATAGTGGGGCCAGTGCCACTTTCTGCCGCCACTCGCCTGAAGAAAGCGACTCTTTTACGTTTTAAGCGCGCAAGTTTCTCTTCCCTAGGCGTTGAGACATGCCTTTCTCCTGTCGCAAGGTTCTCCTGTCGCAAGGTCGATGACAACGCCCAATCTGTGACCTCCTGACGCGAGAATCCCGCGACCGCCCGTGGGCAAATCAAATCCTTAAGATATCCGAAATTAGCAGAGCTTTTGGGACCATGGAGTTCCAATGTAGCCGTTCTGTGCGCGACGCCACAGATTGGGGGCGGTTGGTTTAGGAAGAAGCGTGTCCCGAAGCGACTACTACAGAACTTGTGTATGACGAGAGAAAATATTGCGACGCCGGGAGTGCCGCGTGTATCGCGCCGACGACGACATGGGGATGCCAATAACATGAACAATCCAGGGCAACGACGAAGGCCACCAATGCTTTGAGGCGCACGCAAGGAGACGCCTTTCTGTCGGTTCAGGCATCGTGTGGCAGAGGAGTAATGGCGCGCGGGCTTCCGCAGGTATTTGCGGGGCAAAACGACTGCTGAGCTCGGGAGAGCAGATTGGAGTTGCCAAGAAAGCGATATCCGCGCACGAGCGTCAATCACCCGCTGTCCATATAAGTTGTGATGTGGATTAATACCTGCCTCAAAGCATGGGCATCGCGGCACTAGAAACTAGCCTGGGCGTTTCGGTAGCCGCCACGGCGAAAACGTGGCTGATATTTGAACGGGCTCGTCGACTGACGGCGCGCTGTCGTGGCCCTCAGCCCTCGAATTCGCAAACTGGCACGTTCACGTCATCACCTGCCGATGACGGACTCGAGCACCGTCAACAACCGGCTGGGCGTGCGCGGCTTCACGCAATGCACGTCAAAGCCGGCCTCCAGTGCCCGGGTCCGGTCACCCTGCGAGGCCCGCGCCGTGAATGCCACAAGGAGCATGTTGCGAGTGAGCGCGCCCGCCTTGAGCCGCCGCGCTAACTCTAAGCCCGTCAGACCCGGCATCACGATGTCCACTATGACAGCGAAAGGCAGCCATTCTTCTGCAACCGCGCACGCCAGGCTCGCGTCGTTGACGGTGCGAGCCTCGAATCCGTTTTGCTCGAGCAGCAGTTGCAGAGCATCTGCGGCGGCCGGATAGTCGTCGACCACTAACACTCGATGGTGCGAAATTGGCCCTATCGCATCGACGGTACTCCACATAACGAAGTCGTCGGTGCTGTCGACATAGACGCCGTGGACCATGGTGCTGCCTTTGGCAGAACGAACGTATTGTGGGGCGCATGTGCCGCCTGCTCGCATCGCGTCGCATCCCGGTGCGTAAGCTACCACCGCCGGACAGCGCCGCAATTGCACGGTACCTTCGAGCAAAATCGCCGACGTGCGACGTCAGGTGTTTACTTCAATAAACGGGTCGAGCCGGGGCCGGACCGGCACCGGGATACGCGCGCCAATTTTTCAGAAATGACTCAGCGATTCGGGGCACAGCGGGCACCGTTCCGGCTCTGACGTATGGAATAAGGCAGGTATCAATGTCGAGCGTCACGTTGAACACTGAGCGGCCACGCACGCCTTCGCGACCGCGAAACTCTACGTTCCCGTCAACACCCACGACAATAACTTCCTCCGCTCCGCTGCACAGGTAGGCGTGAGTCCTGCTGTCGAGACTGGCCGCGCAGAAGGCGTTGCCGAACAGTACCTCCACGCACAGGTCAGGGGCGAAGGCTAAGGGATTGGTCCCTTGCTCCGCATCATCGTCGGGCCACTTTTCATCCGGCATCCAGACGACATCGGGGACTCGGACGCCGAAAGACCGGGTGACAACAGGGAGGCTCAACGCCACGCGAGGACCCAATTGGGTGGCGAGCTGACAAAACACGTCGGTTTTAAATATTTGATGCCAGGGGTCTTCGTCCCGAACCAAAACATCGCCGGCCGGGCCGAGTTCAAATGCGGCGTCACCGAGGTCGCGCCGGGCCACTAACGTGCGCCAAATGGCAAGGAGCGAATCTTGTTGTAAAAAGTGCGTTTTCATGGCGCGCTGTCCTGACGACAAATCAAGTGTAGTACGCAGGCGCGCGGAGAGCGCGGGCAAATCAAGCATCGTCGAGTGCGGCATGAACTGAGCGTGTTCTCAGAGCGGCTGGATATTTGCAGCCTGTTTTCCCTTCGGACCCTGCTTCACCTCGAAGCTCACTTTTTGGTTATCCTGCAGCGATTTGAAGCCGCTGCCTTGGACCTCAGAAAAATGCGCGAACAGGTCTTCTCCGCCTAAGTCCGGCGTGATGAAACCAAAGCCCTTTGCATCGTTGAACCACTTCACTGTGCCTGTCTGCATCATCTAGTTCCAAGAAAGTTAAAGAGTCACTTACCCTGCGTGACAAGATTTTCGAGACGCGCTGTAGGCGCTGTTGCGCGCTTGCAGATGCCTCGTGAGAACAGCTATCGCTGATTTCCGAGGAAAATTTAGCTTAGGAATGCGAATTGTATGTCGGTTTGGAAAACGTTCCTGATGCGATGATTCTTTTCCACCCGAAAAGCAAACGGCCGCGCCATTTGCTTTTGTGACTGAAGTCAGCAATCTCGAGCCTGTGCCCATCAGATGCCCGCTGTATGGATGGAGCATTCTCAGGCGACCTGCGTTCGAGGATTGAAATCTGTGGGAGCGCTTGGGAGCCGGTCAAGCAATCGCTGCAGCCGTTCCTGTTGCGTTTGCATCAGCCCCCGCGTCGCATATGCCTGAAGAACCCGACCGCGCCAGTAAGCTTGAGCGAACAACGAATCTGCACCTTCCGCGCATAGGACCCGCTCGAGATGGGTGATTGCGATGTCAACGTTTTGCGGCGTGTAGGGACTCGCGCCCGCGCCCGCTTTTTTAGCGGCGGTTTTCATCGCGTTCTCTCAGTTGTATCGGTTTTTTCTGACCAACCAGCGCTTCTCTGGCGAGTGTGTCCTGCTTGCAACCGGCACGGGCCAATTAGTCAGATGTTTAGTATATATTTCTAAACGTAATAACAAGATACAGCAAACAGAACTTCTGAATACTGAGCGTTAACCCGCCCATCGAACGTTGTCTCAGCCAACTGTGGTCGATAACAGTTCTATAGCGCGAGGAACTTCAGACGCCGCTGGCGGCATCATCCTGAACCCGAACAGCAACACAGGACCCTTTGCACTGCGCTCACCTTTACTAACATGGCCGGCATCGGCATCGGCAGCGGACTGACGCCGCTGGTCGCTCATCGAATCTCAACGGTCACTGCTTGGTTACCCTTCGGTCCCTGCTCGACTTCGAACGCGACTCGCTGGTTCTCTCGCAGCGCTGCAAACAAGTTGCCACTCGCTTCTGAACGACATACGAATAAACACTCGCTGCCATTGTCGGGCTCGATGAAACCATATCCTCTCCACTCGTCGTACCACTTCACCGTGCCGGTAAGCATAAGTTTCCCAATTGTCCAATCCGGGGGCTGCGCCCGCAGGTTTGCGAGTCCGTAGCCATTACATCCCCACAGTCTCCGACCACAAAATGAAAAGCGTTCTTCGGGTCACCATTTAAGTTTAAGTCCGTTAGTAGGTTTCGGGTTGACGCACATCAAGATTTAGCTGTCAATGCCGCTGTGGTTTTCGGTTCGCACCTTGAACAAGCAGGGGTGATACGTGAGAGTACTAACGGCACGAATCGGTCAAACTTGAAGGGATATTGCATCTACTTGTCGCAGCGAAATAGTGGCTTTGTGTCCGCAGTGTGCGGCCTCACACGTATCCGACGGTTGAGGTCGCGGCGAGCTCCGTTGCAAAAAATGCGGCATTGGGCTCGAAAACAACAGTCAGGGGGCAGACGAGTGATAGCAGCTTTTTGCGCTAGCGCTAGCGCCAGCTCTTCTCGCTTAACTTAGGCGTCCTGGGCGGAATGCACGGGACAGGATTCCGAATTTTTCATCGCCGGGTCGGCTTGAGCTGAAGTTCGACGCTTTCCAGCGTGGCTGTGGGGCACCGCTAGCAGTTCAGGGAACGCGCCGTGGCTCTATGAGCCAGGCCTCGATGCAAGCCAGAAAAGATGGCAACGCTTGCTTGCCGTACTCCCTGACGACATTTCCGACCGCCTCTGCAAGCGCCTCGTGACTCTTCTGCGGGTTCAAAGTGCTGGCTAAGTGCGAAGCACTTCTGGACACAACCATCGCGTGCAGCGGATTTTTTTTCGGATTGAACGCAGAACGCGTTTCGGTTTCCTTGATAAAGCTCATTTGCCACCCCGGTTTTTGCCAAGAAGTCGCTGGCCGACCTGGCGACGCGATAAGCTCATGTGTGCTGCGCCTGTTACGGAAGGGCGAACTGTCATCTTGCGCGGCAAACACGGGACCATATCCATCGACCGGGTGGTCCTTGCTGCGGAAGCGTACATATCGGCGAAAACGGAAGATGCCAACCCCTTGGCATGAGAACGCCAGAGGCACCACTCGATTTCACGCGCATCAAAATCGTTGGGTCGCTCGCGGGCGACAATCTAAGTTCCTGCTCCGCCGCGTGGGGACAAATACGTTGACGGTGAAACAGAAGAAGAGTTCCGTGAACGCTACGAGCGATGCGAAGCCGCTGTGCGCGAGCTCCGTGAGTATTGCAAGCAAGTGGGATTGGGCAGCATCCGAACGCCACGAAGGAGGACCATCTCAGACGCATTGCCGGCGCACGTCCGATGGAAACGTGTGTGCTACCGGAGGAGAGGAAGAACCTTAGGTTCTAAAGCGCATTGCAAAGTTGCTTGGTTGGGAAGATGAAAGCGCGGCACATGATGGACGGCGATGGTTGACGCGCTGGCGCGAGCTAGAACTATCCTTCGACGGCATAGTTGAACGCACGTAAAACGCGTTCTTCGCATTGAGCGCAGAACCCTTGCGAGTTTTCCCTGTGGTACTCCCATCACCGTACCCTGATAGTATCGGAGAGGTGCAAAGACTGCCGTTTTTGCGCTCGTCCAAGCTTCTTTCGCCAGCCCACGCTAACCTCAGGGAATTCGACATGGAAAAGAGCCACTACGACCCGTTCTCCCAATTCACGGCCATGTTTCAGCAGTACAAACTTCCCGGACTCGACATGTCGGCGGTTCTAGAGGCTCGGCGTAAGGACGTTGAAGCTTTGGCCGAAGCCAATCAAGTCGTATTTGGCGGCATTCAAGCAATTCAGGGTAAGCAGCTCGACATCTTGCGTCGGGCTATGGCGGATTTTCAGACCATCACACATCAACTCGCCGCGTCGCCAGCAAAACCTGCGGTCAATCCAACGGACGTTATACAACAGGCGCTCCACTCTGCGCTTGCCGACATGCAAGACATCGCTCAAAAAACACAACAGGCTCACACGGATGCTTACGCTGTTGTGTCCAAACGCATGGAAGAGGCCGTCAAAGAGTTGAAGACGTCGTTGGAGCCGCCTCACCAGTAGGAAGTTATTTTGCGGCAATTCGCTTTCGCACTGCCGCATGGTTAAAGCCGCTGCAACGTAATCGGCCCGCATATGCGGGCCGCTCCTCAACTCGTCCATGCTAGGCCGAACTACAGCGGCGTGATTTTCGAGGCTTGCTTACCCTTCGCGCCTTGCATTACTTCAAACGAGACCTTTTGATTTTCCTGCAACGACTTGAAGCCGTTGCCTTGAATCTCAGAAAAATGCGCGAACAGGTCTTCGCCGCCGCCGTCAGGCGTGATGAACCCAAAGCCCTTCGCATCATTGAACCACTTCACAATACCTGTTGCCATTTGCTGATTGTGTCAAGTGAGAAACAATTCACGAGCACCTTCTCGTTGCCCGGTTGATTATTCCTCCACATGCGGCCCTGCAGGGGGGCAGGCAGATACACGAACCGGGCAAGCATAATCGCACAGCCGCACTTAATTTTTCGGCATGACCGTACATTTTGCATCGTTAAAATAAATTTGTGATTTTCTTTGCAAAAAACGGCTATTCCTCGTTTTTAGTTTTCCGCTGTCGCTAATTCACGTGGATATCACGTCGAGTAGGGAAACAAATGATTGACACTTGGGCATCTATCCTTAAAATGGGATTTTCGCTGCGCCGCAACAAAACCATTTCTGACTGCATTTACCCTACGGAGTTACTGATGAGCAGTTTTGCCCCGGAACAATTGTTTGCCACGCAGAAAGCAACCTTCAACACGTTGTTTGGTCTCACGTTCAAAGCTTTCGAAGGGTTCGAAAAGCTAGTCGAGTTGAACCTGCAAGTGGTCAAGTCGACGCTCGCCGAAAATCAGGAAGGCGTCGGCAAGGCCTTGTCGGCCAAGGACCCGCAGGGGTTCTTCGCGCTGCAGACACCACCCACGGCAGAAAAACTGCAGTCATACGTGCGCCACGTCTCCGAAATCGTCACCAGTACCCAAGGCGAATTCACAGCGGCCGCTGAAGGGCATTTCAAGCAGTCGCAGCACGACGTGCAGACGTTCGTTGACAGTCTCGCGAAGAACGCGCCCGCAGGAAGCGAAGCTCTCGTGTCTGCATGGAAGTCCGCTATCGGGACCGCCAGCGAAACAGCTAGCTCGGCCTACAACGCTGCCAAAAAGGCCGCGAAACAGGTGTAGAAATTGCGGAAAGCAATGTTAGCGCTGCGTCCACCGCCTCGGCCGGGTTAGCGAAAAATGCCGTCGCTAGTACGACCGCGACGACCGAGAAGAAATAACTGTTCGCAGGTTGGCCCGAGTAAAGGCAACTAAAGCGAGCCCTGCTTGCTTTAGTTGCGTCGTTCGACAAGCGACGCATCGTCTTTGAGGACGACGTCATGGAACATGTCTCGCATGAAATGCACTGGCTGGGCGAATCGTCGATGGCGGTGGCTTTGAGACGGTTGTAGACCTTGAAGTGCAATCGGATTGCACCTGGGGAGTGGCATCATCGGCTTGCTCGTCAAGGCTTTGATAGGTGCTGCGATTCTGTTGCCGCTGCTTCGACTATTCAGCCGGGGACGCTCAGGCCCGACGGTGTGAGCGTCCACGTGGCGGCCCGGTAGGCCGCTATTGGGCTGCTCGAAAGACGCGTCAAAATAGTGCGCAACGCATGTACTTCGTCCGAAGCAAAAGACAAATCCCGTGCAGGCGCGTCGTCCGCACGGGATTTTCCTTGTCGAAGACCCAGGTATCGTCCTCGCGACGGACTAACTGGATTGCAATCAGCCAGATTCACGTCGCGCTCAGCGCTCCTTTCGCCTCCCATCACGAAGTCTGCAGATAAGTTTGAGGTTATTGCGATGACCACGTTATATGAGACCTTGGATATCCCGGCACACGCGACGAGCGAAGAAATAAAACGGGCCTACCGGAGGGCCGCTATGCGCTGGCATCCAGACCGCAATGTTGGTCAGGAGAACGTGGCAAGGGCCGCGTTCCTCGACATTCAAAGCGCTTATGCCATCCTGTCCTCCCCAGCCCAACGACAGGTTTACGACTCCGTGTTTGCCGTTGAGATGGAACGTCGCGAAGCGCAACGACAGCGGGAGGAGTGCGAGAAGGTTGAACGCGAGGCCGCTGCTCGCGCGGCTGAAGCAGCGGCATACACGAACATGGTCGCATTGGCGATGCGTTTCGCCAACCAAGATTACAACCGCGACGTGATTCTCGGCGTGTTGCTCGGTAGCGATTGCGGTATCGAGCTGGCTCAGCGTATCGCCGATAGTGCGTTGGCCCTGCATGCGTCAAGGCAACCCGATGCAGCGTCAGTAGAGTCGGCGAGCTGCGCGCCGGAGACAACCACCGAGCAGGTACAGGATGACCCGATTGCCACGGACCGTGCTCGCTCGTTTCCCGGCCTCTGGTTTCCATTCTGGAACGTTCTACGTTCCTGAGCCACCGTGGTTGTTGAGCCAGCAAGTCGCTTAGGGATGTTATGCGCCCCTGAAGCAAGAGCACGAAGCTCGCAGACCGTCCTTGGCTGCGATGTGAGCAGCGTGCCGGATGCGAAGGTCGGAATCCAGGCATTCTTCGATGACTTCATGACGGGTGGTCGATACCTTTTCGACGACATGCCGGTGCCGCTACTCGAGGGCATAAATGCCAGGCTGCTCGCTGCCATCAACCTTCTTTTGCAGTCCCGTTTGCTGCCGTCGCTTCATCTCCTCGTAACGCGCGAGTACGGCAGA
>WNFJ01558828.1_pt3 | contig 10399 bp, 9 predicted proteins | sample 5400461 | NCBI WGS metagenome assembly WNFJ01 (sample SAMN13153349, study PRJNA577476) | soil metagenome | isolation source: 115 cm saprolite on Douglas fir-dominated hillslope | place: USA:California | collected 2013-09-17
GGATCGGTCGGCGGCCGCGTCAGGTGCCGCTGGAGGCTGGGCGTCAGGTGCCGCTGGAGGCTAGGCGCTGGCTGGCCGCGATCCAGCGGCGCAGCAGATCGCCGGCGGCTCCGGAGTCCAGCGCCGCGGCCGCCCGGGCGCAGCCGTCCGCCAGCGCCTGGTCAAGTTCGGCCACGCTGGGCACCCCCGCCGCGGCAGCCAGCGCCGCTGCCGCGTTCAGCACCACGGTGTCGCGCACCGCGCCTGACTCGCCGTCCAGCACGGCGCGGACCACCGCCGCGTTGTGGGCCGGATCGCCGCCGCGCAGGTCACCGGGCTTGGCCCGGTCCAGGCCCAGGGCCATCGGGTCGACCGTAGCCGCGGCCACCGTGCCGGCGTGCACCACCCAGACCGTGGATGTGTCGGTCGTGGTCAGCTCGTCGAGGCCATCATCGCCGTGAAACACCAGGGCGCTTGAACCGCGCCCGGCGAGCACACCGGCGATTACCTCGCCCATCCGTGGGTCGGACACGCCCACCGCCTGGGCGCCGGGCCGCGCCGGGTTAGCCACCGGCCCGAGGAAGTTGAAGACTGTCGGCACGCCGAGCTCACTCCTCGCGGGCCCGGCGTACCGCAGCGCCGGGTGGTAGAGCGGCGCGAACAGGAACGCTATGCCGAGTTCCGCCACGAGCCGCGTGCTCGCTTCCGGCGGCAGGCTGATGGCCACCCCGAGCGCCTCAAGCACGTCCGCTGCGCCGCACGCGGACGACGCGGCGCGGTTCCCGTGCTTGACCACTCGGGCGCCCGCGGCGGCCGCGACGATCGCGCCCATCGTGGAGATATTGACCGTGTGCGCCCCGTCGCCGCCCGTGCCGACCAGATCGACCAGCGGCCCCGGCACGCTGATCGGCGTGGCGTGCGCCAGCATCACGTCAGCCAGCCCGGCCACCTCGCCGACCGTCTCGCCCTTCATCCGCAGCGCGACGCCGAATCCCGCGATCTGGGCCGTGGTGGCCGCGCCGTCCATGATCTCGTTCATGGCCCACGCCGCCTCGCCGGAGGTCAGCGTCTCGCCCCTGATCAGCGCGCCGATCAGCGCGGGCCACGTGGTACGGGAATCCATAACGGCCCCTTCGGGACGGGTGAGGCAGTGGGCGGCGGCGGGTGCGTCCGTCAGCGAGGTCTTGACCGGGTGACCGGCGCCCGGACCGGTCAGGCCTGGGCCGCCAGGTGCTCGGCCCGCTCGCGCATCAGGCCCGCCAGGCCCTCCGCGAGCGCCACCGGGTCGATGGGGTGGCTCGTCACCGCATCGGCCCCGGACCAGGTGGCGAGCCATCCGTCATCGACCCGGCCGACGATCAGCAGCACCGGCGGGCAATCGTGGATCTCGTCCTTGGCCTGGCGGCAGATGCCCATCCCGCCGGCCGGCTGGGCCTCACCGTCGAGCACCATGACGTCCGCGCCGCCGGCATCAAGCAGCCGCAGCAGGGCCGGCTCGGTGGCCACCTCGATGACTTCGGCCAACGGGACATCCGGTGCGGGACGGCGCCCGATGGCCAGGCGCACCCGCGCGCGCGTGTCCGCGTCATGGCTGTACACAACGACCTTCATGAAACAGGATGGTACCGACCCGGGGGGTCGCCCGACGCTCGCCTACGTGGTGTCGTAATAATGACCCCGTGGCCACAGCAACCGTGACCGAGACGACGCCCCGCGGGCCGACCAGCCGGCCGAACCTGGTCAGCGTGGGGACCATCGTCTGGCTGTCCTCGGAACTCATGTTCTTCGCGGCTCTGTTCGCGATGTATTTCACCATCCGCTCCGTGGACAAAGGCGAAGGCCTCCGCTGGCCGGGCGCGCACCTGGACCTCACGCTGGGGTCAATCAACACGACCGTGCTGCTGCTCTCCAGCGTCACCTGCCAGCTCGGGGTGTTCGCGGTGGAACGCGGCCAGATCCGCCGGGCCGGCCGGATCGGGCAGTTCTGGAAGTGGGGCCTGCGCGAGTGGTACGTGCTGTCCTTCCTGATGGGCCTGTACTTCGTGCTCGGCCAGGGATATGAGTACCTCGGCCTGATCCACGACGGGCTCACCCTGTCCTCCAGCGCGTACGGCTCGGTGTTCTACATCCCCACCGGATTTCACGGGCTACATGTGACCGGCGGGCTCGTCGCGTTCCTGTTCATGCTCGGCCGCACCTACGCGGCGAAGACGTTCACCCACGAGCAGCAGGTGAGCGCGATCGTCGTCTCCTACTACTGGCATTTCGTGGATGTCGTGTGGATCGGCCTGTTCACGACCATCTACCTGATCCACTAGATGCCCGCACGCAAACTGAATCCGCTGAACGACATGCATTACATCCCCTGACCGGAAACCGAGGGCAGCAGTGAGCTGGATCACCGCGCGGCGAAGGCACCCGGCCGCCGGATATACCGTCGTCCTGCTGGGGCTGATCGCGATCGGCATCGTCTACGCGGCGGTCACCACGCACGGCAGCCCGGCGTCCGCCGCGGCGCCGGCCGCGGGCGGCCAGGACATCGCCGTGGGCAAGCACATATTCACCGACTACTGCTCGAGCTGCCATGGCGGGCTGGCCCAAGGCACCGCCAACGGGCCGAGCCTGATCGGGGTGGGCGCCGCCGCCGTGGACTTCCAGGTGAGCACGGGCCGGATGCCCGCGAAGGAGCCCGGCGCGGAGAATCCGCGCAAGCCGCCGGTGCTCAACATGCGGGAGACCCATCAGGTGGCCGCCTACATCGCCTCCCTCGGCGGCGGCCCGGCCATCCCCGGCCCCGAGCAGGTGACCCCGGTCGGCGCCAACGCCGGGCTCGGCCAGGAGTTGTTCATCACCGACTGCGCGCAGTGTCACAGCTTCACCGGCGCGGGCGGCGCGCTCACCGAGGGCAAGTACGCGCCCGCGCTCACCCGGTCGACACCGACGCAGATCTACGAGGCCATGCTCACCGGCCCGGAGGCCATGCCGATCTTCGACGACACGACGATCACTCCCAGCCAGAAGCGGGACATCATCGCATACGTCACGCAGGTCCGCTCGGTGCCGAATCCGGGCGGCTTCAGCCTGGGCCGAATCGGGCCGGTCACCGAGGGCCTCGTGGTCTGGTTCGGCGGCATGGGGCTGCTAGTTTTCGCGGCTCTCTGGATCACAGCTAGGCGGCGTGAGTCATGAGCGGAACTCAGGACATCCCGTACAGTCTTCCCCCGGAAGGCGACGGGCCAGCCGGGGCCGAGGAGACACGCGCGCCACACCGGGTGATCGGCACCCCGTCGCCGGCGCAGCAGCACATGCTGCTCGCCGACGGCGACGAGGACGCGCCTCCGCCGGCCCCGCGCGAACTGCCGGCCGACCCGGAGGACCCCGTAAAGGCCAAGCGGGCCGAACGGGTGGTCGGTGCGTGCTTCATCATCGCCACGCTGGCCGGCTTCGGGTTCATCGTCGCCTACATCGGCATCGGGGTGCACGGGATCAACTCGACGCTGCGCTCCAACCTCGCCCTCGGGACCACGCTGTCCGTCTCGTTGCTCGGCCTCGCCGTGGGCGCCACCATCTGGGTGCGTAACCTGATGCCGCAGGTGGAACTCACGGAGCCGCGCAAGCCGCTGGCCTCATCCGAGAAGGACAGGCAGGAATTCGCCGAGACGTTCACCGAGAGCACGGAGGCGAGCCAGTTCGTCAAGCGGCCCATAGTCCGCCGGACACTCATCGCGGCCACGTTGCCGCTCGCGCTCGCTCCGGTGGTCCTGCTCCGCGACATGGGCCCGATGCCGGGGACGAGCCTGCGGCACACCGTGTGGCGCAAAGGCATGCGCCTGCTGGTCTACGGCCCGAACACGCCGATCCGGCCGGCTGACTTCAGCTCCCCCGGCGCGATGATCACCGTCGTCCCCGACGGGTTCCAGAACGACCTGGACGCCCTGGCCAAGGCGACCACGATCATCATCAAGTTCGCGCCGGGAGAACTTCAGGCACCCACGAATTTGAACTGGACCGTGGAGAACATCGTCGCGTACTCCAAGATCTGCACGCATGTCGGATGCCCGGCCGCGCTGTACGAGGAGACGACCCACCACATCCTGTGCCCGTGCCACCAGTCCACCTTCGACGCCCCCCGTGGCGCGACGGTGCTTTTCGGCCCGGCGGCCCGGCCGCTGCCGCAGTTGCCGATCACCACGGACGCGCAGGGCTACCTGGTCGCGAAGAGCGACTTCCAAGAACCGGTCGGCCCGAGCTTCTGGGAGCGGGGATGAGCACGATCGACAAGGCGCTTGAGGGCACCGGGAAGTGGTTTGACGACCGGCTCCGCGTCGCCCGCGGGACGCGCACGCTGCTGCGGAAGATCTTCCCGGATCACTGGTCGTTCCTGCTCGGTGAGATCGCCCTCTACTCGTTTGTCATCCTGCTGCTCACCGGCACGTTCCTCACGCTGTTCTTCAAGCCGAGCATGACCGACGTGGTCTATCACGGCACCTACACCCAGCTTGACGGCGTGCACATGAGCGAGGCGTACGCCTCCACCCTGAACATCAGTTTCGACGTGCGCGGCGGCCTGCTCATGCGCCAGATCCACCACTGGGCGGCGGACCTGTTCATGGCGGCGATCATGGCGCACATGCTCCGGATATTCTTCACCGGCGCCTTCCGCAAGCCCCGTGAGATCAACTGGCTGATCGGCGTCACGATGTTCGTGCTCGGCATGCTGGAGGGTCTGTTCGGGTACTCGCTCCCCGACGACCTGCTGTCCGGCACCGGGCTGCGCATCCTGGAAGGCGTCATGCTTTCCATCCCGATCGTCGGCACCTATCTCACGTTCTTCCTGTTCGGCGGTCAGTTCCCGGGCCAGGACATCATCCCGCGGCTGTACATCATCCACGTGCTGCTGATCCCGGGCCTCCTGCTCGCCCTGATCACGGCGCACCTGTTCTTCATGTTCCACCAGAAGCACACCCAGATGCCGGGCAAGGGGCGCACGGACCAGAACGTGATCGGCGCGCCCTTGTACCCGTACTTCGCCGCGAAGACCGGGGCGTTCTTCTTCTACGTGTTCGGCGCGCTCGCGTTGCTGTCCACGTTCGCGCAGATCAATCCGATCTGGGTGTATGGCCCGTACAACCCCTCGGGGATCTCGGCGGGCTCCCAGCCTGACTTCTACATGGGCATGCTCGAAGGCGCGTTGCGCGTCTGGCCCAGCTGGAGCTGGAACGTCCTGGGGCACACGCTTGCCTTCAACGTGTTCATTCCGGCCTTGGTGCCGCTCGGCATCATCTTCACCGGCGCTGCCATCTGGCCGTTCCTCGAGAGCTGGGTCACCGGGGACCACAGGGAGCACCATGTCCTCGACCGTCCCCGCAACGCGCCGACCCGGACCGCGATCGGGATTGCGGCGGTCACGTTCTACGGGATTCTCCTGCTCGAGGGCGCGAATGACATCATCGCCGATCAGCTGAGCATCCCGCTGTTCACGATCACGTGGATCGCCCGGTTCGCGACGTTCCTCGGGCCGGTCATCGCCTACGTGCTGACCAAGCGGATCTGCCTCGGCCTGCAGCGCAAGGACGCCCACCTGCTCGAGCACGGGGTGGAGACCGGCATCATCAGGCAACTGCCCGACGGCGAGTACATCGAGGTGACCCGCCCGGTCTCCGAAGATGCCTACGCCGTGCTGACGGCCAGGGCATCGGCGCCGCTGCCACTGCCGGCGCCCGGCGAGGACGACGAGAACGGCGTTCCCGACCCGGCGACCCGGCACGCCGTTGGCAAGCTACGGCTGAGGCTCAACCGGGTGCTCACCGAGAGCGTCCCGCTGCCGACCGGTGACGAGCACGGCAACGGCCATGGCAACGGGCACGGCGAGCCGGAGCGAGCCGCTATCACCACTGGGGACTCGGCTGAGCCTTCGGCCGGACCCGGAGCAGACGGCTCCTCAGAGACGCCCTGAGCGGCGCGTAGCGGGCCCCCAAGGCTGGGCTCGGCGGCGTGCGTGGCTGGTGGCCGCCGCGCCGAGCACCTTGGGGCACTGGCGCGGCGGCCGGCTCGGGCTACCGCCTAGTGGTCTGTGACCCCCTCACGGACCGCTAGCAAGGACGAGGCAGGTGTAATGCGGTCGCGGCCCGCCGCACCGAGTGGCTGCCCGGCGTGACTGACGGTGCGGACACGAATTCACTGCCCGTGTTGTCCGCGACGACCGCGTCCCCGGTGGCGCTCCCGGCCAGCAGCTTCGGCCAGGACAGGAACCAGATCGTCCAGCCGTCACCCCAGGTTCCCGCCAGCGGGCTGCCTACGACCGTGATCGGGTCCCCCATCACGGAGTGGTCGTAGTACCAGGCGGCGTTGTCCGGAGCCACGTTCACGCAGCCGTGACTCACGTTGACGAAGCCCTGCTCCCCCACTGACCACGGCGCACTGTGCACGTAGTCCCCGCTGAAGGTGAACTGCACGGAGTCATACACCATCACGTTGTAGTAGCCGGGGTCGCCGGGCATCACGCCGAAGCTGGCCGAATTCATGTCCACCGGATTCCCCATGGCGAAGGAAAGGTACTGCCCGTTCGGCGTGTCATCGCCGGGCTGCCCGGTGCTGATCGCCCAGTTGCCCACGAACTTCCCGTTCCACCAGACCTTCATGTAATGGGTGGCGGTACTCGCCACCGCTACCAGCGAATCGCCGATCGTGAAGTGCTGGGACAGGTTCTGGCTGCCGTACACCCCGGGGGCGGCCAGCACGCCGGAAAGATGGGCGGTCAAGGTCACCGTCGTGTGCGCCGGCCAGTAATCCAGCGGCCGGAACCACACGACCTCGTTGCTCATCCAGTACCAGGCGCCGGTGACCACGTTGCTGGAGTAGATCTCGAATGACCGTTCGACCGCCGCCTTGTTCTCGATCGGCCTGCTGAAGGTCACCATGATCGGCATGCCCACGCCCACAGTCTGGCCGGTGGTCATATCCACCGTGGCGCTGAAGGTATGGGCGGGGGTCAGCGTGCGGAAGGTCCCCGTGGTGACCGTGCGCTTGCCCTGGGAGTTGACCGCCGTGGCGGTGACCCGGTAGGTCTGCGAGGGCGCCAGCGCCCATGCGGTATGCCAGGCGCTAGCGCCGCTGGTGAACGCCCCGGCCAGGCTCCCGCCCGCCGCGCTGATAACCGTCACGCGGGACAACGCGCCCTGGCGGGCGGTCACGCTGATGCCCAGGTCGGGCCGCTCGTCGACCGGCACGACCGCGACCGACCGGGCCACGGCGGTGCGGCCGCTCGCCGCCTGGGCCGCCTCGTTCGCCCCCCGGCCGCTCCTCGCCGTGCTCGTGAAGGTGAGGTTGCCCGTCGTGATGGTCACGCTCGGCGGCGGATGAACGACCGCCTTCTGTGACGCCCCGATCCCGCCCTGGCACGCCGCGACGATCAGCAGGCCGGACGCGGCGACCGCGGACGCAATGCAGCGGCCGGCCCGGGCCAGGCCTGGCCCGGGCCCGGGCCCGGGCCGAGAATTGCTGACTTTGCTTGATCCGGAATTGTCTTTGCTTGATCCGGAAATAGCATGATCCGCGCTGATGCGCGTGTTCACGGCCGACCTGGCGCGGTGGTCCGCGCGCATCAGCGCGTGGACCACGGCCAGGCTCCGTTGCCTTGTCCGCCCGCGCTGAACGCGCGCGCGAAAGGCAGCTACGATGACGTTCCCCGACACGTCTGCAACCCCCCTTGGAGCCCTTCTCGCAACCAACTCTTTCCCGCAGCGGCCCCGGAATACTCGCCCAAAGGTAATTTTTAGTTATCTTGTCAATACTCTGCGTAGCCTTGACAGGCAAAACAATACGCCCGCCTCGGGGGCATCTAGCAGGGGGGTGATTACCGGGGCACATCGCCGGTATGGCCTGGCCTGGATGCTGGGCCGCGCATCTCCCGGCTACGCACGTTCCGGACCGGACAGCTCCCGGCTGTGCGGCTCAGGCCGCGAGCTCCTCAGTGTGCGTAGTGTCCCCGGTAGTACTCGAAGACAAAGCCAATCGTGGCAAAGAACAACGCAAGCACCCCTATCAGGAAAAGCCACCATCCGATCGCGGCGCCGATCGCCGCCGTGGCCGCGGCCAGGCCCACGAACAGCGGCCACCAGCTGTGCGGGCTGAAGAAGCCAAGTTCGCCGGTGCCGTCGCTGATCTCTGCCCGCGGGTTGTCCTGCTGCAGCGGCGGCAGCCGCCGACCGCTGAAGAGAACGTAGAACCCGGTCAGGAAGGCGAGCCCGACAGCGAACGCAAGCGCGGTCGTGCCCGTGGGGTCCTTGGAGAAATACCAGTACACGATATCCGTGCCGCCGAAGAACACCGCGACGCCGATGAACAGACGTCCTTCAACCTTCATCTGTCTCCGCCGCGCCCACCGGTCATTGTGCCCGCACGCCCGCGGCCCTGGCCCGCCTCAATGCGCTCACGGGACGTGCGGCCCGACTGGATGTGCGGGTAGTGCAGGTCGAACGCGGGCCGCTCGGAGCGGATACGGGGTATCCGGGTGAAGTTGTGCCGCGGTGGCGGGCAGGACGTCGCCCATTCCAGCGAGTTCGCGTATCCCCACGGGTCGTCCTGGGTTACCTGCTCCCCGAATTTCCATGTCTTGTACACGTTGTAGAGGAAGATGAACGTGGACGCGCCGAGGATCCACGAGCCGATGCTGGAGATCTGGTTCATCGTGGTCACGTCGAGCGGCAGGTCAGGGTAGTTGGCGACGCGACGCGGCATGCCCTCGATGCCGATCCAGTGCTGGATCAGGAACGTCATGTGGAAGCCGATGAAAAGCATCCAGAAGTGCCACTTGCCCAGCGTGTTGTCCAGCATCTTCCCGGTGAACTTGGGCCACCAGAAGTAGAACCCGCCGAACATGCAGAAGACCACGGTGCCGAACAGCACATAGTGGAAGTGGGCGACGACGAAATAGGAGTCGCTGACATGGAAGTCCAGCGGCGGCGAGGCGAGGATCACCCCGGTGAGCCCGCCGAACAGGAACGACACCAGGAATCCGAGGATGAAGAGCATGGCGGGCTCGAACGTCAGCTGGCCCCGCCACATCGTGCCGACCCAGTTGAAGAACTTGACCCCCGTCGGGACCGCGATGAGGAAGGTCATGAACGAGAAGAACGGCAGCAGAACGGCTCCGGTGGTGAACATGTGGTGCGCCCACACGGTCATCGACAGCCCGGCGATCGCGATCGTCGCGGCTACCAGTCCCTTGTAGCCGAAGATGGGCTTGCGGCTGAACACGGGCAGGATCTCGGTGGCGATGCCGAAGAACGGGATCGCCACGATGTAGACCTCCGGATGGCCGAAGAACCAGAACAGGTGCTGCCACATGACCGCGCCGCCGCTTGAGGCGCTGAACACCTGGGCGCCGAGCTTGCGGTCGATCTCGAGGACCAGCAGCGCGGCCGCCAGCACCGGGAAGGCGATAAGCACCATCATGCTGGTGAGCAGGATGTTCCAGTTGAAGATGCAGATGATGGTGGTGACGAAGTTCACGCCGCTCAGGATCGTGCCGAGCCCGGACAGCGTCAGGCCCATGATCCACATGTCACCGCCGATCCCCGGCGAGTACACGGAACTGGTCAGCGGCGAGTAGGCATACCAGCCGAACGCGGCCGCCCCGCCCGGAGTGAGGAAGCTGGCCACCAGGATCAGGCCGCCGAACAGGAACATGTAGTAGCTCAGGATGTTGAGCCGCGGGAACGCCACGTCGGGCGCGCCGATCTGCAGCGGCATGATCTCGTTCGCGAACCCGACGAACAGCGGGGTGGCGAACAGCAGCAGCATGATCGTGCCATGCATGGTGAACAGCTCGTTGTACTGCTCGTCTGACACGACGTGGTTGTCCGGGCCGAACAACTGGATGCGCATGATCATGGCCATCAGGCCGGCGATCATGAAGAAGCCGAACGATGTGATCAGGTACAGGTGGCCGATGACCTTGTGATCGGTCGTGGACAGCCAGTCGGCGAGCAGCGATCCCTTGCGGCCGCTGTACGGCCCGGCGGCCGGTGCCTGGACGGGGTGTTCGATCGTGGCCACTGTCAAGCGCCCCCTGCTGACTTCTGCTGTGCCTGCTGCTGCGCGCTGATCCACTGACGGAACTGCGCCGGGGTCACGATCTTCACCGTGAACAGCATCCGGCTGTGGTAGACGCCGCACAGTTCGGTGCAGCGGCCCGTGAAGGTCCCGGTCTTGATCGGAGTCACCTCGAAGTGGTTCGGGTGGCCGGGGATGACGTCACGCTTGAACTCGAACGGGACGATCCAGAACGAGTGGACGACGTCCGTCGAGACGAGGTTGAACCGGACGGTCTCGTTCGTGGGGATCTCCAGCACCGGCTGCTGCCCCGGCCAGGGCTCGCCGTTCTCCACCACCCCCCCGGCCGGCGAACTCGGCACCT
>WNFJ01698779.1_pt4 | contig 10399 bp, 7 predicted proteins | sample 5400461 | NCBI WGS metagenome assembly WNFJ01 (sample SAMN13153349, study PRJNA577476) | soil metagenome | isolation source: 115 cm saprolite on Douglas fir-dominated hillslope | place: USA:California | collected 2013-09-17
CACCTCTGCCCTGTGCCACTGGGCATCCCCGAGGTCGACACGTCCGACGAGATCAACAACGCCGAGAGGGGTCGGCTCGAACGCGGAGCACGAACCAAGAGAGTCGACCGCTACGTGATCCGCACTCATATCGCCACATAGTTGGTTGTCGAAGATGTCGAACTCGACTCCGTATCCCCCCAGACCGGTCATTCCAAGCCCGGCCCCAGCCGTCCCGATGGCGTTCGCTCCGGCTGTCTCGATCATGAATCCCATTCCGTCGGCGCGCATACCGCCGCCGAACCCCATGCGAAAGTCAAACGTCAGGTCAAATGTGTCCGCCGCGAGGGGGCGCGCGTACACTACGGTTCCGGCTGCTCCGGCTGCGGCACGCGTGGAGCTGAGTGTCAGAGCCGCACTCTGCGCATTCGCATCGTAGATTGCGCTGCCGTTGAAGACCCAGTCTGCGGGCGGGGTCGTCATATCGGCGGCAAGCCCAACGCCGCAGCGGCCGGTGGCGCATGCGTTGCCGCAAGTCCCGCAATTCTTCGGATCGCTCGCGACGTCGACGCAGATGTCGCCGCAGCGTGTGCCGCCATCGCATGGAGCACCGCCACGGGATACGGCGTCGAAATCGGGACACCCGGCGATCGCCACGGTAGTCCCGGAAATCGCCAACGAGAGCGCGAAACGGGTGCGTACAAACCTGCGGCGCGTCGTCCGATGTAGCACGTACCTCAGCACCCTCGCGGAATGGGGACTCGGTGCGCTAGTGCGGGAGCCATCCCCACGGGCGCCTGGCTGCCCGACCAGGCGCGTACCGAGCCTACAACAGCACCGTTCGTACAGCAAACCGTACCCGATCTGCGTGCCCGCGCGAACTCACAATTGCGCAAAAAGCGGCGCAAACAGTGCGCAATGAATGGCGCAATGAGTGCGCAATGGGTGACCAACTCGCGACGTGCCGCCCGACAGACACCGTCTAGCACAAGAGGCATGCGAGTTGCTCTACGACGGTTGCACCATGACGCACCATTCGATCGAACTAGTAAACTTACAAATAGGTGAACCGCGCGGAGCGTACGATATGCCGAAGAAGACAGCCCCGAGCGATGCGCTTGCGATGGCGGCGCTTGGCCCCGAAAGCGCAAAACTTCCCGCAGCCGACGCGGGAGGTACGCCCGGCGCTCGAGCGGCGGGGACGAGCCCGCATCGGGTGGGACGCGTGAACATCACGGGCTACTTCGACCCTACCGTGAAACAGTCGCTTCGTCTCATTCAGGCAAAGTACCCGGACCGTACTGTGCAGGACCTTTTGGCAGAAGCTCTGAACGACCTTTTTGGCAAGTACGGTGTGCCACAGACTGCGGACACTCAAAAATAGAATAGTTCAATGGTTCGATTGGAAGGCTGGGCCCGTTCGAACGCGCGGCCACTAGTTTGTGAGCTTATCAGTTCAATTTTTGTCCTGTGAACTTACGAATGGTCACTTGACTCATTCGCCAATGTTCCACTTCCCCACTCTATCCATCCTATATTTTGATCGCTGGCGCATCGTATCCTCCACTTATTAGGAATACGGGCCGTTCTGACCAAATACCGGAGACGATGATAACGCAATTATTCTCCAGCAATGGCAGTGTGCCGGCGTTCGTCTTGGCGATCGCGGTGCCCACGAGCGCTTGCTCGGACCACGTTGGTAACCCGCATGAGAGGTCGCTAGGATGAGGACAACGCTTTGCACCAGAAACCTGGCCTTGCTGGGCGTATTGAGCACGGTGGCCTGCCTCGGCACCGTCGGAGACGGCGGCTCCAATCCCGGCTCCTCAAGTGGAACCGTTGCGGGTTCGTCGGGAAACTCGCCGGGAAGTGGGAGCGTTGCGGGTTCGCCGGGCGGGCCCAGCGGATCCAACGGCTCGGGTGGCGTGAGCACGCAAGCGTGCACCCAAGGCGCATCGTTCGCTCCGGCGCGCCTGACGCTCATTTCCGACGATCAATACCGCAATATCGTGCATGACGTTTTCGGTGTGACGTTTCCGGCCACGACCAACGTGACTGCGGCTCCAAGCAATAGCGGTAGCTACGCGTACGACGAGGGCGCAGCCCTCCAGGCGACGACCGTGCAGGAGTACCAGCGCGCCGCGGACACGGTGGCGTCGCTCATGCCGTCGATGCCGCCGTGCACGACGGGCGCGGTGAGTGCCACGTGCATGGAGACGTATCTGCGCAATACGCTCCCGAGGGCGTGGCGCCGTCCGGTGACCGACGCCGAGATCGCCGGTCTCATGGCGATCTTCAATATGCCGAACGTGCAGAGTCCAACGCGCCAGATCCAGCTCACGATGGAAGCTGCGCTGATTCACCCGGCGTTTCTGTTTCGTTCGGAGCTCGGCGACGCCACGGCGACGGCCACGGGGAAGGTGCAGCTAACGGCCCACGAGCTGGCCTCGGCGCTGAGTTTTGCCGTGCTCAATTCGGTGCCGGATCCCGAGCTTTGGGCCAAGGCGCAAGACGGCTCGCTTACCCAGCCGGCAGTGCTCGCGGCGCAAGCGAGCCGGCTCATCGCGCTTCCTGCGGTGCAGGCGAACCTGATGAAAAAGGTCTCGTACTACCTGGACTTCGAGAAGCTGCCGGTCACCCAAAAAGACCCGAAGGCGTACCCCTCGTTCGCCACATTGCAGCCCACGCTGTACCAAAGCTCGCAGATGTTCTTGAGCAGCATCCTGTGGACAGGTCACTTCAACGACCTATTCACCACCAAGACAATTTACGCAAACCAGGCGATGGCGGCAGCCTACGGCCTTCCGCCGGTGAGCGGGGCCCAGCTGCAACCGGTTACCCCGACGGGCGACACGTATGGCGCGGGGGTGCTCACGCAGCCCGCTCTCTTGGCCGCATCGAACACCAGTGCGGCCGGCGACGACGTCATTCACCGCGGTCTTTGGATTTACTACAACCTGCTGTGCGCCCCGGCGCTCCCGCCGCCTCCGCCGAACGCCGCGTCGGTCGCCGCGACGTTGACCGGAGAGAGCACGCGCCAGCAGGCGGCGTATCGCGATGGGATGGAACCTGGGGTCGCCGGATCCGGCTGCGGCTCCGGCTGTCACGGCCGATTCGATCCGTTCGGCCTGGTCACGATGAGCTACGACGGCATCGGGCGTTACCGCGCGACCGACCCGTCGACGACTCCGCCGGGCGGGCCGATCGACAATACGGCCACTGTGCCGGCGGGTGTGCTTCTGGGAACGACGACACCCACGGCGGTCACCGGCGCGGGCGACGTCGCGCAGTTGTTCATCAAGGGACGTCAAGTGTCCGACTGTGCGGCGGACAATTTGGCGACGTACATGCTCGAGCACAGCCCGGACGTGGAAGGGGCGTGCGAACTGCAGACGGTGAAGAACTCCTTTCAGGCGAACGGTTCGTTTGCGCAGCTCTTTGCGTCGATTCTCACGTCCCCTGCATTCGCCACGCGGGACATCGAATAGGCGCGGGCGAGGAAAAGTCAAAGACCATGCGAAACTTTCAATTGTCGCGACGAGGCCTTCTCGCCGGAGCGGGTACGACGGCGCTAGGAACGATGCTCAGGCCGATCATGGCGTATGCCCAAGTGGGCCTTGCGCCCAAGAGGCTACTCATGATCCATCGCCCCGACGGCACGTCGCTCGGCACGTCGAACGATGCCCGCTGGTGGCCGGCAGGAGGCACGACCGGATGGACCGCTTCGCCGCTCATTTCCTCGTTCACGGACGGGAAGATCGCCTCGCTTCAAAACCAGATGGTGGTTCTGAGGGGCATTAGCTGCCCGCGGAACATGAATTGGCTGGGTGACAAGCACGGTTCTGGGTTCCTCGGAATGATCACCCCGCCAGTGAAGGATCAAGGGCCCACCACCTGGCCGAAGTTGCCGACCTACGCGCCGGCGTACCAGCTCGACCCGAACTCGAAGAGCATTACCTCCTCCGACGAGTCCATCGACCAGCTGTTTCTCCGTCAGATTGCTGCGTTGAAAGGCTCGCCGTGTCCTGTCCCCTCGGCGCAACTGACTTCGTCCAGCGAATCTGCGGATCGGATGACCAGCATTCCCTATGGGGGGAGTTGCGTAAGGGTCACGTCTTACAAGAGACCTCCCGCCGGAGGCCCAATGACCCAGGGTGCGACGGTAATGCCAGTACCTATCGCGCTCTATCCTGAGGCCAGCCCGATGACGGCGTTCCAGAATTACTTCGCATCCGGACTGATGGGTTTGACTCCGGCGCAGATGGCGCAAGCCGCAGCCGAGAACAAGAGCGTGCTCGACTTCGCCGCGGGGGGCTTTACGAGCCTTCGGTCGCGCGTTCCCACGTCGCAGGTTTCCAAAGTCGCAGGAAGCCTCGACGCGATTCGTCAACTCGAGATGAGTCTCGCGTCCTCGGCGTCGATGACCGGGTCGTGCATGCCGCCCGTGTTCGCGGGCGGGCCGTTGTCGCCGGCGAGCATCACAAGCTGCGGCACCTGCGGGTCAAGCCCGGTCGATACGACGACGTATCCGGTCTGGAAGCAGATGAAGGAAATCATCACGACGATGTTCAAGTGCGACTTGACACGGGTCATCACGTTCACGTTCGGTTACGGCAACTCGAACATCCACTTCCAAAACGTTCTCAAGGACCCCGCGCTCGCCGGCAAATACATGGATACGAACGGGCAGCCGATGAACAACGGGAGCGGGTGCCACGATATCTCGCACAATCAGGGCGGCAACCCTGACGGAGCCCAGTACGTCATCGACAAGTACTGTTGCGACAGAACCGCAGAGCTGCTTGCGGAGATGAGCATGACCCCGGACATCGGTGGTGGCTCGCTGCTCGACAACACTCTTGTGGTGTTTTGGAACGAATGCAGCAACGGCAACGCCCACGGCGCCGTCGACATGCCCGTGCTTCTCTTCGGAGGAAAGTTCTTGAAGATGAAGGGGGGCAGCTATCTGCAATTCGGAAATGGGCAATCGAGTCAGGTGCCGAACGGCACGTACGCCGTGCCGAAGCCGCCTTACATGAGCGATTTCTGGGTGACGACCGCCCAAGCGTTCGGCTACAGCGCGCTCACGACTTACGGTGACCCGAGTTGGAACACCGGTCCGCTGAGCGGAATTTATGGCTGAACGGCCTGCCTCGGAGCAGCGCGTTTCTTCGAGGCGATACGGCAAGGGTGCCCAAACCGTCTTTTCGTGGATTGTGCTCGTTTGCACCACGGCCGGCTGCTCGAGCTCCGGGGAGCCTGGATCTCCAGGTCTTTCCGAAGCTGGTGGGGGCGGCGCGACGAGTGGCGGCGCTTCGAGTGGATCGAGCGCCACCGTCGACGCGAATGCGGCGGCCGACGGCACAGCGCAGAGTGGCCCTTACGATGGCGGGCAAAGCGACCCGCACGATGTCACGCAGACCGACGGGCACGATGCTGCGCAGACCGGCGGATACGATGCCGCGCAGACCGGCGGGTACGATGCCGCACCGGGCGCCTGGTACGATGCCTCGTTCACGCGACGGCGCCGCGTGACCATCGATCCCGGCCTGTCGTCGATCCAAGGCGGCGCGCTCGCCGATTTTCCCGTAGGTCTCGTCATCCCGGCAGGCACGATCGACGCGGCTTCGGTGCGCGCCGACGGTGGCGACATCCGCTTCGTCGACGCCGCGGGCCACGTCCTCGCTCGGGACCTCGAGGCTTGGGATCCGAACGGCGTGTCCGTCGTCTGGGTAAACCTTCCCAGCGTTCCCGTGCCCACCACCCCCATTTACATGTACTACGGCTCACCGGGCGCGACCGCGAACCCGACCGATCGCGAGACCGTGTGGAAAGCTCCGTACGCGGCGGTCTGGCACTTCTCCGGCAAGGCTGACGATGCCACCTCGAATCACTATGACGGCACGGGGAACGCGACGTTCGCGGCGGGCAAGCTTGGTCAGGCGGCCCAGTTTTCCGCCGCTCAACGCAGTCACATCGCCATTGGGCCAGCGACCTCGCTCGCGCGCGGTACCGACGCGGTGACCCTATCAGGATGGGAGAAGACGGCGAACATCGCCCCCACGGGCTGGGGCGTCGTGTTGGGCATTGGCATAAAAGCTCCGACCGGTGACACCTCGCGAGCGGTGATCGATATCTGGGGCAAGAACTCGCTCTACACGCGTGGCGCGCAACCGCCGCCGCTCTACGAGGCGATCTACGCCGAGATCAACCCCGACGAAGTCGGGGGAGGATGGGAATTTGCGCACTCACCCATCAACACGGTGCCCGCAGGGGTTTGGCATTACGTCACCGCCGTGTTCGATGCCAAAGGCAAGGCCATCACGATCTACACGGACGGCGTCCAAGTGGGCGGACCGCTCGTCATTCCGGGCGGCGGTGGAGCCTCCGGACCGGGCACTTGGAAATCCTCCACGTTCTCGACGACCGCACCGGGCCAAGTGCAGATCGGCGCCCAGGAGGACCTTTCTCACGGTTTTTACGACGGGCTCGTCGACGAGCTACGGATCGAATCGGTGGCGCGATCTCCGCAGTGGGTTGCCGCGCAAGCAATCGCTGTGAGTGGGAATGCCCTGACGCTCGGCATGGAAGAGCGGATGTAGGCGCGGCCTTGCGGCCCGACGTCCCCCGGCCAGCCGCTCGCGCCCGGTCCGACCCAACGGCGCCGAAACCGCGTTCATGTTACCTACGCGCGACTAGCGAGGCGCTCTTCCCGGACGCGCCGGTCGCGGGTCCCGTGACGTCTTTGGACCTGAGCAGCACGTCGAGTATCAACGAGGCCTTGTGGATGGCTGTGCGCAGCGCCCGCCGATGCACAGGTACGAGACGTTACCCGGGTTGCAGCAGTCGGTGTCGTTCGTGCACTTCTCGTACTCCTGGGCGCAGCCCTGCTGCGGAGAACACGCGTACGCGACGGCACCGTCGGTCTGCGCTTGCGGCCGGCAGGATCCATCGCAGCACTCATCGACGCCCGGCGTACAGCTGTTGCCTAGGTGCTTGCAGGGGCTGAGCGACCAGAACCCACGCGAATTTCCTGAGCCGAGTTCCTGTCCAGGCAAATAGAAGGCTGGATGACTGATGTCGTGCGCGCTCGCGCTCGGTCGCTGAGCGGGGTCAATGTCGATCGCCGCGACCCAGAGCTTCTTGCGCGAGCCGGCTTCTGCCCCGCCGTCGCTCCCCGGAAGAATGAACCCGTAGTTGCGCCGCCAGGGATCGGTGTCGTTGAGCGTATTTCCGTATTGGCGCCGGCTGGTGAAGACGACCCAGAAGTAGCCCCCCACCGCTTCTGGCAGAATCGTAGGCTCATAGTCCTTGTCGGCGTCGTCGGCGAAGGGAAGGTACGACTTGCCCATCGACAAACCATTGAGTGCATCGAGCATCGCCGTCGTTCCCGACGCAACGTGAACAGCGGCCAGATTCCCCGTCGCGCGGTCTCGCGTGTAGGTCGTGGACCCCAGCTGGTAGATGACCCACTTGTTGTCCGCTGTGAGGACGGGCCACGTCGGAAAGAGGGTCGCGTCGTGTGCGACGTTGACCAGGTTGGAAAACGTCATGGTCGCTCGATCGAAGTCCATGAGCGCAAGATCGTGGCCAGGGTTGTATTCCCAGCCACGCGGTATGAGCGGGTTGGGTGGGGGCGCGACGGTTTGTGTGTGGCCGTAGAGATTGAAGACGATCCTCTTGCCATCCACCGAGAACGCCGGCATGCCCGCGGCCGCGACGACGCCGTCGAAACCCAGCGCGGCAATCATCTGCCCGGTGCGCGGGTTCATGAGACGTGACGGGGCGAGGTTCTGATTGCCCCATGCGTTGTCGCCGCAGTTGTCGCATGTGAGCGCAAGCGAGCCGTCTGCGGTTAGGCCGGCGAACGAGAGGACGTGCTTGTCCGGCGCGGTCGGCATGCTGTAAAGCTGCGCGCCGCCGTTAACGAGGTCCACGGTCACCTCGGTCGTGTGCTCCTTCGAAGCTACGAGCGTGGACCCATCGGCGCTCACCGAATGGCAGCCGACGCACGTGCCCGACATCAGCACCGTCGGGACGGGCATACCGGGATCGATACGCAGTATGGCCGGCCCGTTGGCCAGCTGCGAATCGTACGAGCCGTAATAGACAGCGCCGCGCAGACTGCCGGGCGCGATTCGCCACGTCTCGGCGATGGGACCGGTAACTTTGCCGGCCGAGATTTTCGTGACCTCGACTCGCACGTCCCCTGTCCCCCCGGCGGCTTGCGTAATCGTGGTCCAGAGGGCAGGTGTGAACGTTACCCGCGCGGGATTGGAGGCTCCGAAGAAGCCCTTGTAGTCGAGCCTCGGGTTTGACATGTGAACGTACGCGGCATCGACCGGCGCGCCGTCGAACTGAAGGGTCGGCGGCAGCAGTCCGCGGGGGAACACTGTCGCGTCGTACGGGTACAGCCAGCGGAACTGAGGATCCGCGTTACCGCCGGCGGCCAGCTTCTGCTGCACATCCGGCGGGACGTTGCCCGGATTCTCCTGCACCGACGTCGCCCCCCCGTCTTGGCCGGCGGGAACGGTGCTTTGGCCACCGCTATTGAGGGTGGCATCGAAGCCCGATGCGAGCCCTGCGTCGAAATCCAAACCGAAGCCCGGAGAGGCAACTGGGGTGACGCCCGTCGACCCCGTCGACCCAGCCCCTGGTCCAGAGCCAGAACCAAAGCCACCAGGCGAGCCACTGCCGCAGCCGCCGGCGAGCAGCGCCGTGGCGGCACCGAACGCAACAGCAAGGCCTAGCTTTTCATGGGCCTTCTTCATCGCCTCGCGAGCTCTCCTTCGGTGGCTGTCTGGACGGGCATGTGATCATAGAAAGAACGCAGCCGAGGCCTAACGTAGCTCGATGTCCGGGAAACGCGAGATCCGTTGCTCAAAGCGCGAACGTCTCGTCGGCGCCGCCCCAGCCGCACTTATCCAGCAAACCTTCACGCGCGAGTCTTGCCCTTGAGCGCGAAGCGACGGATCCCCGGGGCGCCGCAGCTCTGGTGCACCGGAAGACGAGGCTCCGCGCTAAAGTCTGGTGCATGCTGCGCCCATGACGCACCAGGCCCACGACCCCGAAACCTCCGCCTCTTCCCTCAAAACCTACGCCGGACGCTGCCACTGCGACACCGTGCGCTTCGAAGCACGTCTCAACATCAACGCCGGCATCGGCAAATGCAACTGCTCGATCTGCAAGAAGATGAATTTTCTCGGGGCCAAGGTGAGGCCCGAGAACTTCAAGAGCCTTTCCGGGCAAGACTCGCTCACCGACTACCAGTTCAACTCGAAGATGGTGCACCACCTCTTCTGCATGCGCTGCGGCGTGCAGACGTTCGGGCACGCGAACATCCCGCAGGCCGGTGGCGAGTACTACACCGTGAACGTCCACTGCCTCGAGGGGGCTGACATCACGGGCGTCCCCGTCAAGTACTTCGACGGCCTCAACAACAATTGGTGGAACGACGCACCCGCGTTTCCGTGACCGCCCGGCCGTTCGTGATTGAAGTTACCCTTCCCGCCTGGCAGATACCGCCCCTGCTGAGGCTTCTCGATGTCCGGCCGACCGAATCGCGCCCTGTGGCTGCGGTCTTCGGAGGCCTTCTCTTCATCGTCGTCGCCCACACGACACTTGAAACCGTGCGCGACGCGACGTTCCTCGCCCACGTCGGGCCGGGCGGCCTGGGTTACATGTACATTGTCACGGCCGCGCTGACGCTCGCGGTCGGCGCGATCAGCTCGAGCCTTGGAGCTCGCTTCGGCGTGCGGCGGGCCCTCGTGGGCACCCAGCTCGCGAGCGCCGTCGGCGCAGCCGTGTTCTGCTTTCTACCTCCGACGAAGGTCGTCCTGACGGCGCTCTATGGGTTCAGCGCTGTGAGCGGAGCGCTCCTCGTGCCGCAGCTCTGGGCGACCGCCGCCGCCTCTTTCCACGCCGGGCAGGGGCGCCGCCTATTCGCGACGATCGCCATCGCAGGCTTGCTCGGTGCCGTGCTCGGCAGCCTCGCCGCCGCGGGCGCGCTCCTGGTCGTCGAGCTGCGCTGGCTCTTCCTCGTTTCGGCCGTCGCGTTCGTCGCCTCCGCAGCCATCATCAGCTTGGCGCCCCCACCGTCGGAGCGCTCGACCGCGGGCGAAGCGGCACCCGAAGACGGAGCGTGGTGGCGAGAGTTCAAGGCCGAGCCCTTCCTGCTGCGGATCGCGGTGGTCGTGGCGCTCGGCGCGATCACGACTCTCTTGGTGGACTACCTGTTCACGTGCCCGGGGAACAACACGGCACCATTCCACTGCACGATCCGCCCGCAGGCGCACATCCCGAACCTACTCCGGAATCGTCCTGAGTGAAGTTGACCGCCACCGCCGCCGTCCCGTTGCGGACCATCACGAGAGTGACGGCGACCGGGGGTGTAACGAGAACGTTCGCCGTGGCGGGAGCG
>WNFJ01103715.1_pt1 | contig 10398 bp, 12 predicted proteins | sample 5400461 | NCBI WGS metagenome assembly WNFJ01 (sample SAMN13153349, study PRJNA577476) | soil metagenome | isolation source: 115 cm saprolite on Douglas fir-dominated hillslope | place: USA:California | collected 2013-09-17
AGACCAGATGACGCTTGATCGATTTTATGGCGCGGCTGCCCTGATCTTGCTTCTGGGCGCGACGCTGCCCTGTGCGGCGCAAGACAGTCCGCTGCCGCAGACGCGTGATCCGAATGCCTGTTCTGATGGGCAGCGCCCGCGGGCCGGCAGGACCGCGCCGCAGCCATCGGACCCGGGCAATCAAACCTTGAGCGAAAAGCTTGAGCAGACCGAGGGAGTCATCTGTCCCCCCGATATCGATCCCGACATCAGGGTCCCGACGCCGCAAGGCGGCAAGATGCTGGTCATTCCTCCGCCCGGCAGTCCCGGCGGGGACCCGACCGTGCGGCCGAAGTGAACCTTGGGTTTAGGAACAGTCCCTCTATTAAATCAAAATTGACCTAAATTGGCGATCAGGCTGGCGTCAGGCTCGTTTTCGCGGAACGAAGCTCAGGACGCAGGGTTGCGTCCGTGAACCTCACGCGTTCGAGACCAAGTACGGAGGACAGTATGCGTCGCAAGCCGGGGCCATCGCCAAAAGAGGTGCACGCCCGCAATTGGGTTGTCCGAACAGCGATCGGGCGAATGCTGGCGGCGCAATACGATCTCGCAGCGCCGCTCTGCGAGTATCTCGAAAATCTCTTGAAGCGCTTCGAAAATACGGACGAATTCAGTGCGGGACCTGCGACGCCCGCAGGGCGGACGCGATTCCCTCGCGCCGATGAGCCGAAGCACTCGATCGGTGCCGATGAAGGATATCGGCAAGCACTGGCGGCTGCTGAAGCCCGATCGGGCACGCCCGAGACGACCTCGGGTCGGAGCACGCGGGCTCCCGTCCCCTCAACACCGCCCGCGGCTCCGGTCGTCCCTGCGCAGCCTCGCCACTAGGGCTGTCATTCGGCAACAGCCCTGCTGTCGCTATCCACCAGGCCCGTCCGAGGGCCCCATCACGCGGGCGGGCTACTCTATTGCCGGACGAATTTCCAGCGGGTTCCTGCGTAATTTTCTTATTCCTGCCTCAAAGGGGTGGTGGTAACGAACGCAGTGGGTCCCGATCAGGGGCATGGCCGAGCTTTTGCTTCCGTAGAAGCGACACAGTCGCCAGTGCATCCGCACGACGGTTCAGGAGTTCCGGAAGGGAAAGGGGAAGCGTGATCCGAAATTTGCTCGGCGGCTTCGTGCTCGCCTGCACGTGCTTGTCGGCTGTGGCCGGCGGCGCTCCCAACGACAAATCCAAAATTTCTTCAATGCGCTTCGAATGGCGCGGCGAAGCGCCGGCGGGCCTTTGCGGCAAGACGTGCCGTACGTGGATTTCCGCCGTCGGGCCGGTCACCGAGCGCACCCCGGATGATTTCGAGGCCTTTGCCGGGCAGAAGGACGTGCGCAGGGCGACACTGGCGCTTGATTCCGAGGGCGGCTCGGTCGTTGATACGATCAAGCTCGGCCGTGCGCTCCGCCGTCTCGACATCAGCACGACCGTCGGCACGACGGTGATCGGCTCGGCTGCCGATGGCAGCAACACGGTGGCGCTGTCTCCCGCGGCCGCCTGCGAATCGATGTGCGCGTTCGTCCTCCTGGGCGGGATGCGCCGTTACGTGCCGCCGGAAGCGCGCATTCTCGTCCACCAGATTTGGCTGGCCAAGAAGCGCGAGCGGCCGGAGACCGCGAGCTACAGCGCCGGTGATATCGTGCTGGTCGAACGCGATATCGGCAGTCTCGCCCGCTACACCATCGAGATGGGGGGAGGCATCGAGCTTCTGGAAGCGGCCCTGCGGGTGCCGCCGTGGCAGCCGCTGTACCAACTCTCGAGGGATGAAATACGGCGGATGGGCCTCAATAACGTCGATCATCTGTTCGAGGGGTCGCCGGCGGGGGTTGCGACGACTGCGGCGATCGGAGCCAGCGTGGCGAACGCGCCGCCCGGGTATTTGGGTGGTGATTGAGTGCTGACCGTGGGTGCGGGGCTAATCCGGACAAAAAATCGCGGCGCCCACAGGGCGCCGCAATCCGTATGATGCGAGGCCGAACCTGTCCGGTGATCAGGACAGCACTTTGTACTTCTTGAACCAGCTCTCCAGCTCGCCCCACGCCTGCTTGGCCTGCTGCTCGCGGTAGCTCGGGCGATAGTCGGCGTGGAAGCCGTGCGGGGCGCCGTCATAGATATGGAACTCGGCGGTCTTGCCCGCTGCCTTGAGCCTCGCCTCCATGTCCTTCACCTGCTCGACCTTGATGCCGGTGTCTTCTGCGCCGTAAAGGCCCAGCACCGGCTCCTTCACCTGCGCGGCGAGACTGAGCGCGTTCTTCGGCCAGTTGTCGTTCTCCGGGTCCGCCAGGCTGCCATAGAACGCGACGCCGGCCTTCAGGTTCGGATTGTGGGTCGAGTAGAGCCACACCGTGCGTCCGCCGCGGCAGAACCCCATGATGCCGAGCCGGTTGGTGTCGCCGCCTTGCGACTTCGCCCAGTCGACCGTGGCGTCGAGATCCGCGAACAGCTCTTTGTCGGGCTTGGCGTTGACGATCGGAAGCAGCTTCTGGATGTCGTCCATCTTCGTGAGGTCGCTGCCGGCGCGGAAATAATAATCGGGCGCGACCGCGAGCGCACCGAGATGGCCGAGCCGGCGCGTGACGTCCTTGATGTATTCGTGCAGCCCGAAAATCTCCATGGCGACGAGAATGACCGGCGGATTCGTCGCATTGGCGGGCTTGGCGAAGTAGACCGGCATGTCGCCGCCTGCGACCTTGACTTTGGCCTCACCGACCGAGAGGCCGTTGGTGTCGGTCTTGATGGCGTCGGCGCGCACCGGCCCGGCGGCGAGCGTATATCCGGCGGCAGCCGCGGCCGAACTCGTCATGAAGCCGCGCCGTGACAGCGGCGGCACCATCTTGGCCAAGCCTTCGATATCGGACGGCAGTTTCGGTTGAACACCCATTCGAAACCTCCCTTTTTGGACATGCAACATTGCGATGACGGTTGGGACTTAGGCTAATAGGCCGCTCGTATGACGGCTTGTCAACGCTGCCCCACCGCAACCCTCCTCCGCAAGCGGGGCAGGGAAAGGCAGGGGGAACGCGATCATTCGACGCGATCGAGCTCTTTCACGACCGCATCGATGACGCGCGCATCCATCGGCTCGATTTCCGTCGGGAACACGGCGGCGACATGGCCGTCGCGCCCGATCAGGTATTTGTGAAAATTCCAGCGCGGCGTCTCGACCGGGCGCTCGACCGCGGCCCATTTGTAGAACGGATGCGCGTTCTTGCCCTTGACCTCGGCCTTTGCGGCCAGCGGAAATGTCACGCCGTAGTCGTCGTGCGCGGTCTTCATGATGTCGATCGGGGTGCCCGGCTCCTGGGCGCCGAAATCGTTGGAAGGCACCCCCACGATCATCAACCCGCGGCCGTGGTAGCGCGTCCACAGCTGTTGCAGGCCGGCATATTGGGGCGTGTAGCCGCAGAGCGAGGCGGTATTGACCACAAGGATCGGCTTGCCGGCGTGTTCGGACAGTCGAATATCGCCGCCTTGAAGCCCGGCGAAGGAGAATGCAAAGGCGGTGACGCGGCTCATGCCGGGCGATTGTGCATGGGCCAGCGATGGCGCCGCAAGTGCTCCGGCGATCAATGCGAAAAGCTGTCGGCGGCTGGTGCTCATGATGAACCTCGCAGTGGAGAGGGCAGCTGCATTATAGCGCATTCGGAACTGGCAATCGATATGCCATCCGGAATGGCAGCCGGGCGGCCGTCGAGCGGGAAGGCGAGCCCGCCGGGCACAACGGATGGCGCGCGAGCGGGAAGCGGCCTCTTTTGAGTGTGGCTATTACTATGGTTTCGCCATGGTAAATTGGCCGGCTCCGTCCACGTAGGCTTGGTAGCTGCCGCTGATTGTCGCCGCCCATCCGGTCGCCAGCTTAATGACGGCCGCCGATGAGGTCTTCGCGAATTGATGAGATATTGGCGGATGAGAGGCGGTCGCTCCGCGCCGCGCATTGAGGTGGCGGACCAAAAAAGCCGCTGGCTTTGTCGGCGGCGGGGGCCCACATAGTGTCGCTGCGTTTCCGGTCAGCCGGCGTGTGTAGCGGCGGCATGCTCGGCGCAGCTTTGGCGCGATCGCCATCCGCGAGGCACGGATCGCCCCGCTGATGCACAAAGGATGCGAGAATGGCAGACCAAGGCAAAGGGAAGCCGAAGCCGGACGGGCACAAGACAGAGGCTGCCCAGCGCACGGCCGCAACGATGGCTCCGCCCCCTAGAATCCGGCAGCGCGCGCCTGCGTTGACCAAGGCGCAGCTGCGCGCGCAGGCCGATCAGGCATTGGCATCGGCGACCAAACCCATTGTGAAGCTGCCGACGAAACTCGTGCGGCAATGCGGCCGCTGCGGTGAATTCTGTTCCGTGATGGTGGAGCCCGGCCAGACGCCGCCCGAGTTCAAATGCAAAAGCTGCGACGCACCAGCCAAGCGAGGCTAATTGACGCCGGGCTCGCTGCTTGGGCCCGACCGCCCGCAAACTTGGCTTACCGGCTCAGCCGCGGCGGCCCATTTTGTCTTGATCTGCCAGCCACTCGGACAAAGACTCACCTGCCTTGCGGCGCTTCCTGACAGCGTGGGATTTCTTCGAGGCGACCGGCATCTTGTCGGCGGCAATCTTGTCGGCCGCCTCCTTGGCCAAGCGAAGGGCCCGCAAACGGGCGGTTTTCTCGGCAACGGCCTTGGCCTCGACCTCGTAGTGCACCCGTATCCTCCCGTCTTCCCGGGCAGCCTTCTCCAAGCGCGATTGCGCGCGCGCATTCTTCGAATCTGTGGCCATCGATTGCTCCTCTGCCAGGAGGCACCATAGCACCTCGAACACCTGCGCCGGTACTAATCCAATAATAATGGGACCGGCTCGTCGGGGCAGGCGTGGATCATCGGGATGCCGGTGGCCGCGAACGGGCCGGCGCAATGCGCCTGCGAAAAACTCTGCTCGCAGGCGTCGACGAATCCGAACACCCCATTTATGGGGTGTTCGTTTCCGGGCTGTTCGTTTGCCTGACGACTTCGGCCGGCTAAAAGCGCCGCCGATCTTCGTGCTCACGAAACTCTCGACGCTCGCGGAATTCGCCGCGCTCGCGCCCGCGGAACTCGCCGCGCTCACGGAACTCGCCGCGCTCACGCTCGCGGAACTCGCCGCGTTCGCGGAACTCGCCGCGTTCACGGAATTCATCGCGATCGCGAAAGCGCCAGTTGTTCCAGCCGAGCGGTCCTCCCCAACCAAAGCCGGGTCGATAGGCGTAGCCGCACCAGTACCAGCCGGGGCCTCTCCAACCGTCGTCGGACCAGCAATAATCGTAGCCGCCCCAGCGAAATTGGGCCTGTTCGGTGATCGAGCCGTTCTCGGAGGCTGCCCGAATGGCATCCGCTCCGCCTGGGACCACAGCTTGCGCTGTTCCGATCGCAAGCACGCCGCCGATCGTGAGCGCGCTCGCCGCAACGAAAATGAACCTGAACTTCTCCATGAGCTTTCTCCTGACTTTCATTGTCCTGTATGAATCTCCAGCCCAGAGATCCAAACTACGGAATATCTTAGCCATGGTTTCTGTATGAGGCCTGAATACGTCATTCACGTTGTTGTTGCTCTTATGGCTTTATGCTGGCGTCGCTCGCTCGCGGTTGTCTCGCGGTTGTCATGCGCGCGCTTGCAATAACCAATGGCCAATGACAAATGACGGTGGACCGCCAAAAAAAGGCCAAGTTCGCGCCACGCGCACCGCGAGCCGGCTTGCGAGAACCGCGCGGCCGCGAGCGCCCTACTTTCGGCCATCTTGGCCAGCAATGATGATTTGATCCGGATCACCGGAAAGGAAGCTCACATGCATCCCTTGAGCAGGCACCTGTCGCGCGCATGCGTTGCATTGACCGCAGCGCTGTTTCTCTCGATCTCGCCGGCGTCGGCGCAAACAGTTCCGGCCCGCACCTTGAACATCGCCGGCAATGCCGAGGTGCATGCTGTTCCGGACGCGGCGCTTGTCTCGACCGGAGTCGTCACCGAGAGCGATACCGCCGCGGCCGCCCTGAAAGCCAATAGCGCGGCCCTGGCAAAGGTGCTTGACGCGATTCGCTCTTTGGGTGTCGAGGCCAGGGACCTGCAGACCGGCGGTCTGTCGCTCGAGGCCCGCACCTACCGCCCGGAAAAGCCCAGCGCCACCGACCGGCCGCGCATCATCGGCTACACCGCTGCGAACGCAGTCACGGTCCGGGTGCGCGATCTGGCCAAGCTCGGTGATCTGCTCGACAAGGTCGCGGTCGCCGGCGCGAACCGCATCGATGGCATCGAATTCATTGTTTCCAACCCAGAGGCGCTGCTCGAGGAAGCGCGGCGAAAGGCGGTCGCCGACGCCAAGGACAAGGCCGACCTCTATGCCCGCGCCGCCGCATTCACGCTGGGCAAGGTCATGAGCCTCACCGAAGAAAGCCTGCCGCCGTCCCCCCGTCCGATGGCGCGCGCCATGGCGGCGTCCGCAGCCGCGCCCGTGCCGGTCGAGGCGGGCGAGATGACGCTGTCGGTGCGGGTGCGCGTCGTCTGGAGCCTGGCGGATTGACCTAGCGCAAGATCGGCTTCTGCACTCTCATATTGCCGATCTCGCCCGCATAGAGTGCGTTCTCGCCGCGACAGTCGATGGCGTTGACCGTGCCGAATTCCTTTTTTGTCTTGATTTGGCGAGGAACAGGTGTTCAACTCTAGGTCAAGAGGCCGGCCGGTTCAATCGGCCGGGTCTGTGATCCTGCTCGGCGCGCGCGACCGCCCGCCGGAAGGGGCGAATTTAGTTCGCGCCGCGGTCCTATTTTTTTACATGATTTTTGTGCGATGGCTGTCATGACCATGCATCGCGACATTGTGATGCGGGCGGCTGCGGCACTGACAAACGTTTGCCACCAAGGCTTGGTGAGCTACCTGCAGAGCCTTGGCCGGCTCCTTGCAGAAGAACAACCAAACCCGGCTGTTCACAAGAAGAATGTGGAGCACCATCGATGTGCGACTATAGTCTGCATCATGTCGCCACGCGTCCCGCAAAAATCGAAGACAGGCTGGTGACGACGAAATTTCACAATACGATCACGCGCGGCTTTGCGTCGGTTTCCGATCCGCGTGTAGCCGTCTGCCTCATGCCCGGCACCGAGCTCGCGTTCGACCGGGATGTCGAGTGCGAGGCCGCTCTCGCCATCTTCCCGACCAAGAAGATCGGGCAGAGGGTTGCCCGCTTTCGGCAGATCAATACCGAGCAGCCCACGATGCACCACGATGCGCTGGAATTTCCCGATGGGCAAGTTGTGCTGCTTACGTCGCTGTGCGACGATCAACACGCGACGGTGCTGCAGATGCCGGCGGCGCCGCGGGTCAAGACCGAAGCCGATGAGCGAGCAACCGACGCGCGCGCAACGGTTGTGGCGAGCGAACCACGCGGCTCATTCGTGGTCTGATCGGGCGCCGACACCGCGTCAGTTCTGGGTCTTGCGGCTTTGGTACGGTGGGCTTTCTCGAGTGAAGCCCACCGATGCGACTTGGCTGAGCACAACCGTCAGCTTGCGGCGCGCGTCATGCGTCGCGGCGCGTGCGGCCGGTGCGCGGCGATGCCATGAATTCCGAAAATCATAATTCAGGGAAGCAGACGAGCGTCTCGAACTTGTATCCGCAGGCCTCGCATTCCCACAGATGCCGCACCCGTCGGGCGTCCAGATACTCCGACCATTCCGGCAGGAAAATCGTCTCCCGGCACTGGGCGCATTCATTGACAGGTCGTGCACTGAAAGGTCGCGCATTGAAAGGTTGCGTATTGACTGGGCGCGACGGTCGATAGGTTCGGGAGCTGCTGGTTTTCAGTTCCATGTCGTGGCCTCCCGCCAACGAGTGCTACTCTCCCGTCCCCTCCGGGGTGATCGTAGCGCGTTTCGCCCGCGAGTAAAGCCAGCCCTCCTGACCTAATGGGCAATCCACAAATGCGACAATGTAAAAACAAACGAGCGTCCGCTCTGCGTTCTCCACAAAACCGGACGGGGCTGCGGCAGAGGCGGAAAGAGCTTGGGCGGAAAAGAAGCTTGGGCGGCAAAGCGCTGGCGCGCAAACTGCTCATTCGGCTCTTGGTGGTGATGGACTACCGGCTACTGCCTCACGGCCGCCTCGATCGCCGCCGCGATCGGCCCGCCGCCGCGGTCGGCCTGCCGGCGCGCATTCCAGCGGGCTCCAACGCAAACGCAACCAAGTGTTCGCTGGCCGACTGACGCGGCCGGTCAAGGGTATCAATTCGGCGGACGCAGGGAACGATGTGAGCTTCAGCACGTTGTTCGCTATCGGGCACGGGAGGGCCGTGGCGCGGGTGACGCCATCCGAAGGAGCAGTATGCCCACCTGGGACCTTGATGCGGGACCTGCACCTGCGCAGAGTTTTCACCCTGAAATCGGCTACCTCTGTCCCACAGACCAGATGCGGCGCAAAATGCGTAGCGCCGCCATGGCGGTCTTGGCCGGGGTGGTGATTACGGCGGGCATGGCCTTTGCTCTCGTGGCGCAACTTCTGCCGCATCCGCCCGGCGACGGCGTGGGCGCGGAAGCGGTGCTGTCGGCCATGGCGTTGCCGCCGATCGATAAAGCCGCACCCTATGCAGGCGAAAGCGTACCAGCCACGCTGACGCGGGCGGCTGCGGTGACGGAGCAGGCCGATCCATCGCGCGCAGAAGCCGCATGCAACGACCTGTCGGGATTCTTCCTTTCGCCCCAATGCCGGTTGGGTAAAACCGGCAAGTCGCGCCTGACGCGCCTGACGCGCATGACACGCGCCACACGTGCGGCAGGCTACCAGGTCGCGACCGCCCCGATCGGCCGCGCCGACGAAGCCGGGGCAAAAAGAGCTGCGGCGCCCGGGTCGGCCTCGGCCGCCGAGACCGCGGCAGCTGCGGTCGCAACGAATGAGGCTCCCACGGTGGTGCAGCCGGAGAAGCCGGCGCCGGCCAAGAGGCGGGTCAAGACAGCACACAAGCAAGCGCCGAACCGAAACTTTGATGCCCCGGCGGCGGCGCCTTTCGGTTTCTTTCACGAACCCTCGCGCAGCGGAAGCGGCGCCTGGGCCATGTCGTGGTGAAGCCGACGCGTGCATGGACAAGATTTAATACCCGGCCAATATTCTGACCTCCATGCTTCCTGATTGGAAGCGATCGCCCGCGTTTGTCCCGCCGGCCGGCGAGGTTCCTCAATGACGAGTGCGCAGGATGGGTTTCGCGGATTATACTCGTCCTGGCCCGCGACGTCGGGACACTATGCTCAACGCTGCACGCAACCTGTGGAGGACAATATGCCGGAAGTCTACGTTCACGCCGTCAAGGGACGCACTCTCGAGCAGAAGCGCGCGCTGATCAAGGACATCACCGACGCGGTGGTGCGCAATTTCGCGGCCCCGATCGACGCGGTGACGGTGGAGATCGTGGAGGCGGACCCGACCTCCAAAGCCAAGGGCGGCGTCCTGTTCAGCGAGCGAGCGCCACGCTGATGCGGCAATTCCGGTCGGGAAGAATTCCGACCGCAAAGGCGAGGGCGGCGTGATTTGCGGCCGGGCGGCGCAAACGCTCTGCGCAGGCTACTTGCCCTCGATCGAGAGACCTTTCTCGCCGAGATTGATGTGCAAGCCGCTCGGCTCTTTCTTGGCTTCGTGAAGCTGATAGCCGAGCACGGCGACGGCGACCACCAATGCGCCGATGACGAGATAGAGGATGTTGTCGCGGGTCATCAGGGTGGCCTGTTCGAATTGATCGTCACACCCACGCCTGTCTCGGCTGAGAATATTTAAGGTGGGAAAGGACGCACCCGATCTTGGATTTACCCGAGATCGGCATTTGATAGTTCGCAAGTCGGTCTTAGCGCACTCGCGTGCGCGGCGCCCACGCGCGTGCGCTCAGCATCGCTGCACGCCGGCGCGCGGGCAAGCCAATCAACTACACCCCGTCGTGCTGCCGCAGGTGTCGCATTTCAGGCAGGTGCCGTTGCGCACCAGCGTGAAATTGCCGCATTCGCCGCAGGCTTCGCCCTCGTAGCCCTTGGCCTTGGCTTGGGCGCGCCGCTCGGCGGCATTGGCGCGGGCTTCGCTGCGCAAGAACGGCAGCTGTTGTTGCTCGAGCCGCTCGGTGGGCGAGAGCTTCGGCTCGGGCGCGGCCCGCAGCGCCGCGGCGCCGGTGACATTCGTGCCGCTCGTCATTGCGGAAGCTCTCGCCCACCGAGCGGCTCGAGGACCCTCCCCGGCGACGGGGGAGGGTGCAGAGGTCGCCGCACCTCCGGGCATGACCACGAGCTTGTCGGTGCGCGAGCGCGTCAATCCCTTCGACACGTAGCGTGCCGCGCCCGGCGAGGGCTTGCCTTCCTCGACGCCGCGGCCGCGCGCGTCGAAGCCGCCTTCGGTCGG
>WNFJ01062732.1_pt2 | contig 10396 bp, 8 predicted proteins | sample 5400461 | NCBI WGS metagenome assembly WNFJ01 (sample SAMN13153349, study PRJNA577476) | soil metagenome | isolation source: 115 cm saprolite on Douglas fir-dominated hillslope | place: USA:California | collected 2013-09-17
TTGCAACGAAGATTTTCATGCTACGGAACATGTCCATACTGCTTTTACCGACCTATATGGGTGACGGAAACTTCACGGGCGGGAACCCACAAGCTCGTCGCTTGCTCTCTCTGCCTGGCAGCCCTTCTCGCCCGCGACATATAACCTCGAAACGGGTTCGGTCATCAAATGGTGCCTTAATTCCCGCGTCTGCGCATGTCCGGCAGGGGCGCAGCATGCCGCGACTTCGTGCCTTATCAAACGGCGAATATTTTCTATAGGCTATGCATGACGAGCGTGGACGGGCGTTCTTTGTCATCGCACCCCGTCTCTTTCCCAACCGGAATAGGTCGTGAACATTACTTCTTTTATGGAAACGATGCACTAACGGGGATGAGACCAACCGTCAGTTCGTTTTCGCGGAACAATGGCATTGTTAAGCGATGGGCGGTGACATGTTAATGACATTTACTTAGGATTTCGAATCAAATTACTGACTTTTGCCCAACGGAAATACAGCACGGCGAAAAAGACTTAATACACCGAGTCAAACATTGCCGAGCGTCACTCTTTGACGCGCGGCGCGGGCCGTAGAGTCCGCGCCAAAATGAAACTAGGCCTGCAAGAGCTTGACCAGTTCCATTGCAGTGGGGCCGGATGAGGCCGGGTTCTGACCGGTGATCAGCTTCCCGTCAACGACCGTATATACCGACCAGTCGGGGCCCTTTTCATACAGGCCGCCCAGACGCTTTAGTTCGTCCTCTACAAGGAACGGCACGACCTTGGTGAGTTGTACCGCTTCCTCTTCACTATTGGCAAAACCCGTGACGCGTTTTCCCTTGACGATGGGCTGCCCCTGATAGGTGACGTTATTAAAAACGGCCGGGTGCGTGACAGACGGCGGCGACGGGCTTGCCGGCGTTGTAGAAACTCTCGATCAAGGCGATGGAGTTCTTGTCGTCCACCAGATCCCACAACGGGCCATGCCCACCGGGATAGAAGACGGTATCATAGCCCTCCGATGTTACTTCGGATAGCTTGACAGTATTGGCGAGAACCTTCTGGTCTGCGGAGTCCTTCTTGAACCGTTCCATGGAGTCGGTCTGGTTGCCCGGCTCGTCGCTTTTGGGATCGATCGGTGGCTGGCCGCCCTTGACCGACGCCACGGTGACCTCTGCCCCGGCGTCCGTGAACACATAGTAGGGGGCCGTGAACTCTTCAAACCAGAAGCCGGTCGGCTTGCCGGTGTTTCCAAGCACGTTGTGTGAAGTCAAAACCATCAAGATCTTCATTGTCAGTCTCCGTTCGTTGAGACGAATGCCCGAGGGGGCATCGCCGGGGGGAACTCTCGAAATGGACGTCCTTGCTCGGTTGAGACGGTCGCGCCCTCCACCGAAAAAATAGTTCAAGCAGGCTCAAACAACCGTACTTCCGATAGCCTCGGCAGACCATACATCCATGGGATGCCGCGCAAGCGCTCTTGGGTTGGGAGACTCACACCAAGGTATGAACAGATTCGGCGCGAGCGCTCCACTCGCGGCGAAGGCGGTTTGAATGCTGCGGCGCCCGCTCATTCATCGGAAGAAACAGCGTCGTTGTTCTTCGCCGGTCAGGCTAACAGGTAAAGCTGTACCTTGAGCCGCAATGACAGTCGGAAAGACCGTCCGCAATAGGTAGCGATAAGCGCGAGCATTGCTTAATATAGGGGAAAGTATCGGCGTGGGCTCACCGTAAGAACTTTTCGAAGATGGAGCGATGAAACACGACAACGTTGGGTCCCATCGTTTATGTGGTCGACGACGACGAGTCTATTCGAGGCTCCCTGACCTCTCTGCTCATGTCAGTCGGAATTCAAGTGCGGACGTTCGAATCGGCCGACGATTTTCTAGCCGGGGAAATGCCGGACGTGCCGAGCTGTCTCGTTCTTGACATTCGGCTGCGCGGCACGTCCGGCCTGACCCTGCAGCAGGATCCATTTAAAGAAAGTGTTCGATTTCCGGTCATATTTTTGACCGGGCACGGTGACATCGAGATGTCCGTCAGGGCAATGAAGGCGGGCGCTTTCGATTTCATGACAAAGCCGTTCAAGGATCAGGATCTGATCGATACGATCGCCGCAGCCCTGAAAAGGGATAGCGAATTGAAGCGCCAGGAAAGGATCGTTGCGGGCATCCGCCAAACATACGATTTGCTGACAGCACGCGAGCGGGAAGTCATCAAGTTGGTCGCCGATGGACTGTTGAACAAGCAGATCGCCGACCACCTGTGTCTTAGCGAGGTGACGGTCAAGATCCATCGGGCGCAAGCAATGCACAAGCTGAATGCGCTCTCACCTGAATGCGCGCTCAGTGCCCGATGTCGTCAGGAAGTTGCAGCAGGTGCTGCCTGTCCACCAAGGCGCCAGGTAGAAGCTTCCGTATTCGCTGCGCTGTGGCCGCCATCTTCAGCGCCGGGATCGATCCCGGCTAATACAAACTGTCACTAAAACCATTCGAAGGTCTTATTGTCGCCTCGTCCGTAGGCCTGTAATTTGCCAAGAGGATTCAGCCTTTCTGAATCCTTTCGATGGCCTGCGTACTCGAGATGAGATCAAAGCGCTCTTCTGCAGTTATTGGGGTGGTGGACGACGACGAATCCGTTCGGATGGCGGCATCCAGTTTGCTTCGTTCTGCAAACTGGAAGGTCATTGCCTATGCATCCGCCAACCATCTTCTAGGCGATACGCGCCGGTCGGAACTGAAGCTTGTTATCGCGGATATCCACATGCCGGGCATGGACGGTTTTGCGTTGCTTGAGTCGATCAAGCTATGGAAACGGCCAGCTCCTGTCATTTTCATTACTGCCTACGCGACGCAGGAGCTTCTCGAGCGAGCCAAAGCCGGCGGAGCCGCCGGTTTCTTCTCAAAGCCAGTGGACGACGCGCGACTGCTCGCGCTGATTGGCGAAATACTGCGGAAGTAACCTGATCGAAGGTCCGTCGCGCAGGCCCGGGCGAGGCCGGCGAAGGGGCCGTCACGCCGCCGCTTGGTTTAAAGCATCCGAACGTATTAGACGAGCATGCGACTGCACGACGCATCACATCACATCGGACGATAGAATCGCGCGGCGTTCGCGCTTACGCTTCAATCCTCGGCCGAAGGTTAAAACGACTCTTAGCTAATTCTGGCACCGCCTCAGACAGCGTGCGAGCCATCGCGAACATGCAACGATGGCTACACGCACGGACGGGCCGTTGAGATTTCGTCATCTTTGACAGTTCTGAGCGGCTGGATACTCTCTTCGTGAATTTGCCTGTGAGGTGCGAGATGGATCAGCTTTACATGTTGCGTGCATTCGTTGCGGCCGCGCGGTATCAAAGTTTTAGCAAGGCCGCCGAATCCTTGAATGTGACCACCGGGTCAATATCGAAAGCGATCGCCAAGCTCGAAGGATGCATCCAGACAAGGGTCTTGCTCAGGACAACAAGGTCCGTCTCTTTGACAGAAGCGGCACAACCGTACTATCTGATTTGCTGCCGTCTGCTTGAAGAGCTCGATGAAGCAAACCGTCGCATTTCGCAGGAGCATGAAGTCAACGGCGGAAGGCTGCGGCTTGTCGTGCACCCCATGCTGGTGAGCGAAACGTTCTCCCGATTGGTGCGGGGCTATCACGCCATTGCGCCCAATGTGAGTCTCGTTGTTTCCGTTCAGGATGGCGCCGCGAATCTGTATGACGGCCGGTTCGATATAGCGATTCTTCCGCCTCATCTTGTGGAGCAATCCGCCGTGATTCGCCGGACGCTGTCCAGGTCGCCGCGCATTCTCGTCGCTTCACCCACTTATCTGGCGCAATACGGTACGCCGGAAACCGCTTCGCAGCTCGCCAATCACTTTCTGCTGGTCGACCCCGAGTCGAGGAAGAAAAGCGCGGATTTCATCGATCTGCGTGAGGGTGGCCGAAGAGTGAGCGTGTTTCCCATGTCGTCGATGGACGGTAACGAAGTGCTGCTGCGGGCGGCGGCGCTAACTGGGACCGGCATTGCCACGTTACCTGAAACCATGGTTCGCGAAGATATCGACATGGGACATCTCGTGCACATCCTGCCGGAATGCACGACATCGGACAGCAACGTTGAAATATGTCTCTTCTATTCGCACCGGGAACTTCTTCCGGTGAGGCTCAGGACGTTCGTCGATTTCTGCGCCGAGTTTTTCAGAACGCCGGCCCGACCTTGTGCCCATGATGCGATCAGGGTTTCGCAACCAAAGAACCGTGACGAAGACCTCGCAATGATGTCATGACGGTTCGTAAGCGTGTCAGCGTAGATCGCGTTTCGCCTAATCGTTACCTGGATGCGATACGTTACCTTGCGTAGGCAACGTGAACTGAAAGGTGGCGCCCCCGGGAGAGTTCGACGTCACCCATAACCGTCCTCTGTGACTTTCCACGATCGAGCGGCAGATCGGCAGTCCCATCCCCAGGCCGTTGGGTTTGGTCGTAAAAAATGCCTCAAAGACGCCTTCCAGATGTTCGGCGTCAAGGCCTGGTCCAGAATCCTGCACGGTAACGCAGAGTTCGTTGGCGTCGGTCTTGCTGGTTCGGATCAAAAGCGTTCGCTCGCCGACGTTCGTTGCGCTCATCGCTTCAAGGGCGTTGATCATCAGATTGAGCATCACCTGCTGCAGTTGTACCCGATCGCCCTAGATCTGCGGCAATCCATCAACCAGCTGGACGGCGAGCTCGACACCGTGCTTGTTGGCTTCACTTCGCATGAACGCGATCAACTCGAGAATCGTCTCGTTGATGTCGAGGCCGTCTTTTCGCTGCGGTTCTTTTTTAAAGAAGGCGCGGGTTCGGTCGACGATGTTATTGGCGCGGCCCCCATCCGCGACAATCCGATTGAGCGCCTCACGCACTTCGTCGAGATTGGGCGGGCAGGCCGCCAGCCAGCGCAGGGCCGCACTGGCGTAGGCAACCATTGCGGTGATGGGTTGCTTCACTTCGTGGGCAATCGATGCCGATAACTGGCCCATCGTCGCCACGCGATTTGAATGCGCCAGTTCCATCTGGAGTTCGAGATATCGTCGTTCGCTGTCGCGCACTTCCTGTTGCGCCCGCTTCTGGTCGGTCAGGTCGAGTATAAAAGCGACGCCCTGACCCTCGCGGTCGCCGAACGCCGCCGCGCCGACCAGCACTGGCACTCGGCGGCCATCCTTGCGGAGGTATTCGTTCTCGAACGGTTTGGCGCTTCCGGTGGCCTTCAATTCGGCCCTCACCAGTTCGTCGCGGTTACGCCACTCAGGCGGAGTCAGATCGGGCCACCGGATACGCCCTGAGAGGAGGTCTTCCCGGCTGTAATCCACAATGCGCAAAAAAGCATCGTTGGCTTCGATGACGTTGCCCTCAAAGTCCCAAATGTGGATCCCGATGATGTTGGAGTCCACCAGGCGCCGAACCTTTGCCTCGCGCTCCTGAAGATCGGCATAGAGACGGGTGTTCTCGAGCGAAATGGCCGCTTGTGACGCCAGCAAATCGAGCAGCGCGGAGCGGCACGCCGTAAAAACATGCGAAGTGGACGTGTTCTCGAGATACAGCAGGCCGCCGAGTTTGCCCTGTCGGACAAGAGGCAGGCAGAACAGGGACCGAGTCGCTCCGCTTGCCACGTAGCTGTCCAGGGAGAACATATTGGGTATCAAGGCATCGTCGATGATGACACTCTTTTGCGTGTGGATCACGTAACGCAGAAGGGCGGCAGGGACGGCTGAATTGGCAAGCGGCTCCCGGTTCAACTCGATCCCGTTCCCGTTGATGCGCGCCTCTGCCTCGATCCGGTAGCCGTCCGGCTGCTGAAGCACGACTAGAAGGCCCCGATCGGCGCCTGCGGTCTGCAGCGCTATCGTCATCAGGCGCTCGATCAAGCCGGTCAGCTCGATCTCGCTGGAAAGGGCTTGAGACGCCTTGAGCAGCGTCGCGGCGTCGAACTGCCGCCAATCGAAGCTGAGTGTCGACATAGCCATGCTCCCGTCCTGACTGGCGAGGCGGGGGAATTGCTCGTCGAGTTGCGCGACTTTGCCGTCCGCACCCCAAAAGGCGAAGCAATGACGCGCATTGCGCAAATAGGTATCGGCACTCGTCCTGAGGCCGCTGCCCAGATAGAAGCGACCGGCAAGTTCGTTCGCGATGCCTTCGTGGTGTAGAAAGCCATTTTCATGAGCGGAGTGGACCGCCTCTTCGTAGAGGCGCATGGCGTCGAGATCGCGCGCCCTCCAGACGAGCTAGCTCCGCGCAGACAAGCGCTTAACGGTTCTGATAGTTCTCTGGGCAGTGCGTGGCCCACATTTCGAACTTCTTGAGTTTCGCTGCAAGAATGCGCCCGTAGGCTTGCTGCTGCTCCCCGGATGCCTGCGGATAGAGCGCCGTCAAGGTGAGCACATGAAAGAAGTGATAGGTCGGTTCGATTGCCAGTGCCATGACAGAACTGAGGACCGCCTCCGCCCGGTCCGCAGCCTCCAACGCGTCGGCATACCGGCCATCCAGGAAGGCAAGCATGACCTTGATGATGCGATAGACGCCGATAGCGCAGCCGAAATTTGATTTGATGATTGTCTCGAAGCACGCTGCTTCGTCGAACGTATCGTCGTTCAGCTTCAACGTTTCGGTCGTCTTGCCCCGGAGACTGACGACGAATTGCTTCTCGACCTGGATCAACTCATAAACCGCGTCGTTGTGGCTCTTCCGCGCGAGCGCAGCGTACTTTCCCGATAGCGTCTGCACGTCCTCGAGGACGGCCCCTTTCTCGATCGTCTGCCAAACCGCGTTGAATGCGAGGTTGCCTGCAAAAACGAGGTCGCCCACTTCTAGGCACGCAGCGATCGCCCGTTCGAGAACCGGCAGATTAGTCGCAATGTGGCACCGCCAGAAATTGACACGGGCGCCGTACAGGTGAAGCAGCTTTCCATACAAGCGCCGATTGCCAAACTTTTCATTCAGCTTTAGCGACATTTCTGACAATTGCACCGCGGTGGGGATATCGCCGATACGGGAGACCAGCATTAACGCGTAATTGCCGTACGCAAAACTGGAGTTGTCGGTATTGCCGTGCTGCAGGGAGAGGTTGGCCGCCTTGAGGGTGAAGAGCGGGTAGAACGCGGGCCGCGCGGCAAAGGCGCAGGGCATCGCTTGAATGAGAAGGTTGACGATCGCACGGGTCGCAGGATCCGTCGCTACCGGCGCCTCGACCAGTTCGCCGATGCGACGCCCGGCCTGATTGACGCGAATGTCCCGCAATCCGTCGTCGACGGCCGCCTGGATGTCCTGATCGGTCTCAGGAAAGATGATGCCGAAATCGCGGAGCGCGGTGAGCGCGACAGCGAAGCTCTCGTCATATCTTCCGGCGAGCTGATACAACTCCATCCGCAGGCTGAAGACCTTCGCACGATCGAGATTGGAGCGCGCCTTGGCGAGCATCATGTCGACCAGCGCGTCGGCTTCCGCAAAATCGCCGGCCAGATATTCGCATTCCGAGAACGCGAGATAGAGGTCGAACGTGCTGTCGTAGCGCTGCGTCCACGCGTCCGGCGACAGCAGCGCTACGCCCTGCGCCAGATGGCTGCGAGCGGCCGCGTAGGCCGTCGAACTCATCGCGCGCCTGCCCGCGATGAGGTTCAACGCAACGGTCTGCTCACGCTCCGTCTCCGTCACGATCAGCGCCGCGCCCCGATTGGGATGGTTGACGATGTCGAAGATGGCATCTTCAAGCGCTTCTGGCGGGGTCCGCGACACCAGCGCCCGGCCGATCCGCAGATGAGCGGCGGCGCTCTCGTCGGCGGGGATCAGCGCATAAGCGGCCTCCTGCACGCGATCGTGTGCGAATTCATAGGCGTTGGCCTCGCGAAAAACGAGGCCCGTCCGCACGGCTTCCCACAGGTTCGCGTGCATCGTCTCCTCAGATCCGCCCTGAACCCACGTCAGTGCGGTGACTTCGGCGACGTTGCCGAGGCACGCCAACTGCCCCAACGCGTCGCGCGTCAGAGGAAGCAACCGGCTCAGCTTCGCCGCCATCAGATCGGCGACGTTCTCGGTAAAACCCTTCGCACGAATGCGCGGCAGATCCCAGCCCCACATCGCGGCGCGTTGGTCGAAGGTGAGCAGGTCTTCATCGGCGAGCGTCGTCAGAAACTGGATCGTGAAGAACGGATTGCCGCCCGTCTTCTCGTGCACCAGTTGCGCGAGCGGCCCGGCCGTCGCGCTGTCGCAGTGAAGCGAATCAGCCACGAGTTGCGTAACGCTATCCGGTGTGAGCGGCGCGAGCTCTATCTGCTGCACACGCCCTTCGGCGTGGCTGATCGACTCGAGCCTGCGCGCAAACGGGTGCGACGCATCCACCTCGTTGTCCCGGNNNAAACGTGCTTCACGTCCGGATGCGTGACGAGGTGTGCGAGCAGGTCGAGCGTCGCCGTATCGACCCATTGCAGATCGTCGATAAACAGCGCGAGCGGATGCTCAGGTCGCGCAAACACGCCGAGAAAACGTCGAAATACAATCTGGAAGCGGTTTTGCGCATCCTGCGGCGGGAGAACGGGCGCGCTCGGCTGCTCGCCGATGATGAGCGCAAGCTCGGGGATCAGATTCACAATCAGCTGACCGTTGGGCCCGAGGGCCTCCATAAGCGCGTGCCGCCACGGCTCGACCTCTGCGTCGCTCTTGCTCAGCAGGTTGCGTATGAGCGTCTGGAAGGCTTGTGCAAATGGCACATAAGGAATGTCACGTTTGTACTGGTCGAACTTGCCGGACGCGAACAGGCCGCGTGGCGGCACCAGCACCCTGTGCAACTCGTTGACGACCGACGACTTGCCAATACCCGGATAGCCCGAGATAAGCACCAGTTCGACCACCCCGCTGCCCACGACACGATCGAACGCTGTAACAAGCGCTTCGATCTGTGCCTCGCGTCCGTACAGTTTTTCGGGGATCAGCAGCCGGTCGGACGCGTCGTGCGCACCCAGCGGGAACGGGTCGATGCGGTGGTGCGCCTCCCATGCCAAGAGGCACGACCGGAGGTCAGCCTCGACACCCGCCGCAGTCTGGTAACGGTCCTCAGCGGCCTTTGCGAGGAGCTTCAGAACGATGCCCTCGACCGCCTTCGGAATACCGTCGACGCGCTCGCCTGGCGGTGTCGGCCTGCGAGCGATGTGGCAATGAATCCATTCCATCGCGTCCGATGCTGTGAACGGCAGCGACCCGGTGAGCATCTCGTACAGTGTGACGCCAAGCGAGTAGAGATCGCTGCGCATGTCGATCGAGCGGTTCATGCGGCCCGTCTGCTCGGGCGCCATATACGCGAAGGTCCCGGCAACGATCTCCGGTGGCGCGGGCGGCTGATGTTCGTGCGGCAGTTGCGAGGCGATGCCGAAGCCGGTGAGCCGCACGTTGCCGTTCCCGTCGATGAGCACATTCGCCGGCTTGATGTCTTTGTGAACGAGACCGCACCGATGAACGTGGCCGACCACCCTCGCCAGATTGACGGCGATGCGTAAAAAACGCGTGAGCTCCAGCGGACGGCCGAGTGAGCGATGCAGGGGTTCGCCACCGTCGTCGTCGAGAACGAGCATGGGCGGCTCTCTGCGGCGGTAGAGCGCGAGGGGCTGAGCCGCCCAGCTGGAATCGAGCAACGGGGCTAATCCGTATTCGTGCTCGAGGCGTGTAATGCACGGCGAGGCCGTGCGCGTGGCGACCAGCGCGAGCACCGAGACGGGATGGCTGGGATGGTTGGGTCTGCGAGCGCGATATAGTGAGAAGTCGCCGTCATCGTGCAGCGGCTCCAACTCATATCCGGTGAGATCCACAATGGACTCCCCTGTCGATCGGAGTTAGCGCTTTAGCTGTCGACCAGAGTTGGCGCTTTAGCGCTTACTCTGGTCCCATAGCGCTTACTTTGGTCCCATGCAGAGCTCTTACTCCGATCCCATGCAACATGGTTGCGATAATGCTGCGAATTCCATTCAGAAATTAGTTTCCACGCTTCCTGGCTATCGCTTGCATTGCCAGTAAGTTGATCTTTCTGAACAGTGGTGATGTGCTGGACTAAACAAACATGTATTGATCTTGAAGTATTTGTTGTCAAGCCGAAAGGCGAACCCATTCGTCCCAGTTATTGGGTCGCCGCCGGCATTTTGCGCGTACCGACCGCGGGTCAATGCGTCCTGGTTATATAACTTGCTACAGAAATACGTGAACCCCAACAACAGTGACTTGTTGCAGTCACTGCACGGTCTCTTATGTGGTCCGAGGTATTCTCTGCCGAAATGCCGCTAGAAATTCCTAGCAAACGACGATACATGGCATTGCTGAGTAAGTACATGCCGTGTTGCCATTTTTTTCATTGAGAGGAAAATCGCCGTGGCCGCAAGGCGGCGTGATGGGCCCGCTCTTGCGATTC
>WNFJ01142671.1_pt2 | contig 10396 bp, 15 predicted proteins | sample 5400461 | NCBI WGS metagenome assembly WNFJ01 (sample SAMN13153349, study PRJNA577476) | soil metagenome | isolation source: 115 cm saprolite on Douglas fir-dominated hillslope | place: USA:California | collected 2013-09-17
TTGTCCACTCTCCGGTGCCTTACCTCATTCAATCGCGTATCTCCCGGAACCGGTCCCGGAACCGGTTACGGAAATATAGTACTGGCCTTTACCGGCCTGTCAATGGCTCTTCCTTGTTGGCTTCGTCATGCCCCGTCGCCAGCGGGCGTAGTCCGCATCAGGCCTGCTCCTAGACTCAGGCCGGAGACGCGATGGCGCCGATCCATGTCGAAAAAGCCGCCTGTCATTCGATGAGTGGGTGAGGCCTCAAAAGCCCCGAACCCCTAACTGACACGGAAGTTGTAATAAGAGGAGACAGAGATGCGTGTTCTGATCATGGCCAAGGAAAGCAACCAGAGCGAGGCGGCGACTCCCCCAACGCCGGACGCGATGGCGGAGTACCAGAAGTTCGACCAAGAGCTGGTCAAGGCGGGGGTGGTACTCGAAGCCGGCCGCCTGCACCCGAGCTCGCAGGGCAAGCGCGTTCGGTTCGACGGCAAGAAGCGCACCGTCATCGATGGACCGTTCGCGGAGACGAAGGAGCTGGTCGCCGGGTACTGGCTGTGGCAGGTGCGCTCGATCGACGAGGCCCTCGAGTGGCTCAAGCGGGCACCCTACGAGGGCGGGACCTTCGAGGTCCGTGAGGTCGTCGAGTTCGAGGGCATGTGAAGGAGCGAGGATGCCCCCGCCGGCTCAGGTCGCCGCGATTCAGCGGCCGCCGAAGCGCATCGCGCGATCGAAGCCATCTGGCGGATCGAGTCGGCCCGTCTCATCGCCGGGCTGGCGCGCATCGTCGGCGACATCGGGACGGCTGAAGAGCTCGCACAGGACGCCCTGGTCGCCGCGCTCGAGCAATGGCCTGGTCAAGGCGTGCCGGAGCGGCCAGGCGCCTGGCTCATGGGGACGGCGAAACACCGAGCGATCGACCTGATCCGGCGCCGCAAGACACTCGAGCGCAAGCACGAGGAGATCGGACGCGATGTCGAACGGGCTCAGGAAGGCTTGGAGCTGGATACGGCGATCGAGGAGGAGGTCGGAGACGATCTCCTCGGCCTCATCTTCACGGCCTGCCACCCGGTCCTTTCGAAGGACGCACGGGTCGCGCTCACACTTCGCGTCCTCGGCGGGCTGACGACCGAGGAGATCGCGCGGGCCTTCCTCGTCCCCGTCTCAACCATCTCCCAGCGGATCGTCCGCGCGAAGCGAACCCTCGCGGAGGCGCACGTGAGGTTCGAGGTCCCGGGCGGCGCCGAGCGCGTTGCGCGCCTCGCCTCCGTCCTCGAGGTGATCTATCTGATCTTCAACGAAGGGTATTCGGCGACGGCCGGCAACGACTGGGTCCGACCGGCGCTGTGCGAGGAAGCGCTCCGTCTGGGCCGCATCCTGGCCGAGCTCGCCCCGACCGAGCCTGAAGTCCACGGCGTCGTCGCGCTCATGGAGATCCAGGCCTCTCGTCTGGGCGCTCGCGTCGGACCGTCCGGCGAGCCCGTCCTCCTGCTCGATCAGGACCGAGCGCGCTGGGATGGTCTGCTCATTCGGCGTGGCTTGGCAGCGCTCGACCGCGCCGACAGGCTCGGGGGCGCCCTGGGTCCATACGCGCTGCAGGCGGCGATCGCCGCGTGCCACGCTCGAGCGAGGACCGCGGCGGAGACGGACTGGCCGCGCATCGTGGCGCTTTACGACGCAGTCGTGCAGCTCGCGCCGTCACCGGTCGTCGAGCTGAACCGGGCGGTCGCCGTGGGGATGGCGTTCGGGCCCGATGCAGGCCTCGACCTTGTGGACGCGCTCGTCGATGAGCCCTCGCTGGCGTCGTACCACCTGCTGCCTGCCGTCCGCGGCGACCTTCTGAGGAAATTGGGCCGGTCAGAGGAAGCGCGCGCCGAGTTCGAACGTGCGGCGTCGCTGACCGAGAACGTGCGCGAGCGCGAGCTCCTGCTGCGACGAGCCGCGGAGTGCGCCGCGGAGCGGATGTCGGGCTAGAGTCAGCTTCCGCACATGAAAACGCCGGGGCCACAGAACCCCGGCGCAAACCGGACGATTAGAAAGCGTGAGAGGAAGTCGTTACTTCTTCTTCGCTGCCTTCTTCTTGGCGGGCTTCTTAGCAGCCTTCTTCTTCGCGGCCATGATGGTGTACCTCCTTGACTCTATTTCGGACCCGATGATGTTTTAGTTTTGGCGGGTCCCAATGCATTGCTCGAAAGTGTCTGCCACTCATCGGGTGGTCGCCTCTGTGATGGAAACCATGAGCAGCTTCGCTTTCAAACCATTGTGATACTCGAATCGGCCCACTGCTGTCAATGGGAATTCGCATGATGGCGTCTCGAAGGCCACCGACGATGTGGCCCGCGCCACGCCAACTGTCAAGACAATCGCTTGCGCTTGGCTCCATTCGGAGACTGCGTCGCTTGACGTCCAAGGAAGAGGTCTCGAACTTCATCGTCTTTGACAACGACGGCACTGAATCCCACTTCGCGCATCAATTGCAGCCATCGCGCGCGCGGAAACAGACCCTGAAGGTGGCGATCGTGCACCACGTGGGCCTCGCCTTCTTGGTCGCGCAGCAAGATCGCGAAGTCAACCAGGTACGTAGTGTCGGTCGGGTCGGGGTCGAAGACCCATTGCAGAAAGCGCAGTCTTCTAAGTGGTGAATCGGTTCCTCCCTGATCAGTGCCCGCGACAAAAGTCTCGCGGACAAAGTCCGGGACAAAGAGCGCGACGCAACCAGGGTTGCAGTGCTCGTATGCGGTTAGCATCACCGCCCGCAGATCAGATTCGGTCGTCATGTGGCAGATCGCGTCATGAACGAACACCACGTCGAAGGTGCGGCCGAGTCGCAGCGTGCGTATGTCGCCCGTGACGTGCTCGCACTCTGGGTTGAGCTTCCGACTCACCGAGAGCATCTGCGGCGAAAGGTCCACCAGGGTCATCGCGAAATGCGCCTTGAGGTGGAAGGCGCTGTTGCCTCCGCCTGAACCAAGCTCGAGCACAGTACGGGGTGCCGGCTTGGTCGACTTGCGGAGGACCCGCACGATGTGAGCCGCTTCGCGGCGGTATTCCCGAGGATCCGAGAAGACCGGCCACCAATCGGCCAGTTCGTCGTAGAGCTTCATGTGGCATAGCGTGACGCGTCCTGGAGCTCAGTGAGAGCTGATCGAAGGCTGCGGGGCTCGGCCGGCAGCGAGGACGAAGACTCCCAGCCAGGCGCGCCTTAGATAGTCGGGCTCGATCCCAGCCGCCCGGATCGTGTCCAGCGTCCGCCGGTTCCAGTGATCGGCCATGAACCTCACAGTCAACGGATTGATCAGCTCCTGGAGGAGAGCCACGGGCAGAAGGTTGGAGCGGACGTGCTCAAAAAAGATCATGCGGGCCCCCGGGCGCGCCACGCGCAATCCTTCTTGAAGGGCGCGGACCGGGTCGGGAATCGTGCATAGGCAGAGCGAGTAGACGACCGTGTCGAACGTTTGGTTGGGGAAGTCGAGCTGCTCGGCGTCCATCTCGCGGAAATCGGTCTTCAGGTCAAGGCCGGCGGCCCGCTGCCGGGCGATCGCCAGCATGTTCGGGCTGAGGTCGATCCCGCTCACATCGGTACCCGCCGGATAGTGGACGAGGTTGAGGCCGGTGCCGACGCCGATCTCAAGCACCCGACCTTCCGCCAGGCGTCCGATCTGGATCCGCGCGCGTAGAGCTATCCGCTCAGTGATGGGTCCGTCATAGCGCGCCGCGTCGCGGTCGTAGACGAATCGGATTCGGTCACGGTCCGACCGGCTGATGGCCGAAGCTTACGACCGGCCGGTCGTTTCTCCCCGGAGCATCCGGAAGCCGGCGCCGATGGCGATGGCTGCAACGACGGCTTGCGCCAGCTCGATCCGCTGGATGGCTGTCGGCGGCGCAACACTTGAAAAGGTCCCCGTCAATTCGGTCAGGAAGGCGGGGTAATACAGCACCGCGCCGACGATCCCGAACAGCGGGGCGCGCCCCGACCTGCGAAACAGAAAGACGAGGGCGACGACACTCAGCGCGAGCCCGACAAACAGGAGAGCAAGGCCGGCAAGGCCCACCACATGCACCTTGGCGGGGTCTCGCGTCTCGAAGCCGCCCAACGGAGTCAAGAAAAAGTCCAGGACGATGTACACGACCAGGATGATCGCGAGGAGTGTCCCGGCTCGAGACAGTCTCAGACTGCCCTCCGCCGATCGAGCGCATAGCTCGTGCCCGTAAGGACCATGCCGAATCCGACCACGACCAGCAGCGAGATGAACAGCGGATCGCGAGAGTAGATCAGGAGGCCCACGAGCACAGCCATGATGAACGTTCGTACGATCAGGGTCGTTGGGTACAGAACCTCGAGGCTGTGCCGGATGATCTGCACGATGACGATGCCCAGCGCGAGCAGGACGACCCCCAGCAGGCGAGGCATGACATCGCCGTAGCGGCCGTTGGCGAACAGAAGCGTCAGCGCCAGTGAAGGCGCGAAGATGAGGGCGATCCCAGCTCCGACCAAATATGTCGCAAGGTAGTACAGACTGAGCCGTGTTCTCTTCACACCGTGTATATACACGCCCAACCCCAGTTTGGCAATGGGAAACCAGCGATGCCTGATCAAACCGAGGCGACCCTAGCCCGCTACCGCGACGCGGTTCTGGCTTGCGCGGTCATGAACTTCCGCCAGATGGCGCGCGCGGTCACCGCTCATTACGATGCTCAGCTGCGGCCGGCCGGACTCCGGGCCACTCAGCTCAATCTGCTGATGGCGATCGAATCGGAGGCGGCCACGACCATCACCGGCCTGGCCGAGATCCTGGCCATGGATCGCACCACGCTGACGCGAAACTTGAAGCTGGTTCGGGACCGCGGGCTGGTCGAGAAGAAGAGGATGGCGCTGACGGCGAGGGGGCGCAAATCGGCGGCGGTGGCGCTGCCTCTCTGGGAGAGTGCTCAGCGGCAATTCATCAAGAGCCTGGGCAGCCGGCGCTGGACGGCCTTGCTCGATGAGTTGTCGGCGGCCAGGGCCTCCCTACAGTCTCGGCCGAAGAACTAGCCACGCCTGCGCCAAAGCTGAACCAGGTCCCCAGCCGCGGTGCCCCAATCCGGAACCTGAAACTCGAAGCCGGCATCGACCAGCCGCTTGGGCACGACTCGCCGGCTCTTAAGGATCAGCTCGGTTTCAGTGTGCAAGAAAAAAGCGCCGACTTCCAGCATCCAGTCCGTAGCCGGTAAACCGACCGGCATGCCGTACGCTCGCCGCAGGGCTGCCATGAAGTCGCGGTTGGGCAGGGGGTTCGGAGACGCGATGTTGATGCACCCGTCCAGATCGGTCCGTGCGATCAAGAATTCGATCGCGCGCACAAAGTCATCGTCATGGACCCAGGACACGAACTGGTCCCCGGAACCAGACCTCCCTCCCAAACCCGCGCGCACAAGATTGAGGAGCGTGTCAAATGGCCCTCCCAGGTCTGGGCTCATGATGATTGCGCTGCGCAAAGCGATCTTTCGGGTGTGTGGAGTGTCCGCCTCGAAGAATGCCCCTTCCCAGCTGGTGGCGACGTCGTAGCTGAAGCGCCACGTTGAGGGAATGCCAGGCTCATCGCCTCCAATCTCGCCATTGATGTCATCCATCGGCCGGTCCACTGAGTGTCGGTAGATCGTTGCCGTGCTGGCGTTCATCCAGAGCTTAGGCGGGGCGGAGGACCGCGCGATTGCCGTGGCGACGAGCTGAGTGGTGACGAGTCTGGACTCCTTGATTTCCCGACGGTTGGCTTCGTTGTATCGGCAGTTGACGCTGCGACCTGCCAGGTTGATGACAACATCAGAGCCATCCAACTCTTTGACCCACTCCCCGAGGTGCTGTCCATCCCACGGCACGGTCGACCATGGTTGCGGCCGGACGTGCCGGGCAACGACGGCCACTCGCTGGCCGTGAGAGTGGAAATGACGAGCGAGAATCTGTCCGACCTGCCCGCTCCCACCGGTAATGACGATGCGCATCGATCCGGTGGGCGGCATGTTAGAGGAATAGGAAGATTGCGTTCGCGCGTTTGAGACGGCGATGGCTGAGACACCTCCGATCGCCTGCTCGCTCTCCGCGTCCGACCTCCAGGATCGTCAAGGCGCCTGGAACAAGCTGATGGGCAGCGGCCTGGTTGCACGCGACGTGGTGCCGGGAGGAATTCGCCTGAGTCCCGCTGCCGGCGCGGCGGCTGCTTTGATCGAGCTCATCGACCTCGAGCGCGACTGCTGTGCCTGGATCCAGTTCGAGGTCAGCGACGGCTCGGTGGTGATCCTGACCGCCGAAGGCGAGGGTGCAGCCGTGCTCGCCGGCATGTTCGAACGGCCCTAGACCCTCGAGGCTGCGTCCTGGTCCCAGGGAGCCGTGCCGCCATGCCATGGGGGAGTGCGGCCGTGCCTCTTATACCAGAGCTCGAGCCTGTCTCGGGCCTCGAGTTCGGCATAGAGCACCGGCGTGAAGGTTCTGATCGACATGACCGCGAGCGGGCCCCAGGTCAAGATGGTCCCGAACAGAAGAAAGGCACCGGCCCACATACCGCTGCCCCGGGCCAGCGTGCCGGCCGCCGCACCGACACCGGCCGTGCCCACAGCCTCGCCGCGCGACGGCCGTTTTGACTGCCCCCGGGGTAGCGTCCCCAAGAAGAACCAGCCAGTCACGAACCCCGCGACGAGCACGATCACCAGGAGCACCGTGCTGCTGGTCCGGCCCTGCTGCGAATCCACTCCTTGAACAACAGCCAGATCCAAAGTGCAGTGAGGACCAGGAAGAGCAAGGACATCAGCGCTCTTCGGAACCAGTAAGCGGGACCCCGCCTGTACCAGGTCCTCCCCACAAACGGCAGTGACTCGATCTCAGGGTCCATCGCCGGCGATCCGGAGTGGGAGAGGTCCCTTCTCGATTCGGTCATGTGTGCTTTGCTCATGAGGATCAGCCGCCGAAGATGCTGTGCCATACGTTTTGAGCGGTGTTCAAGGTATTTTTGCCCAAGTTGACGATGTCTTTCGCGGTGTTCGTGTCCATATTCACGACGCCGGCGGCGATGCCGCCCACCACGCCGTACTTGTGGATGTCCTCGTCCCAGTGCTCATGGAAGGCATTAGTGACGAGGAGGCCCACCCCCACGGCTGCGACTCCACCAACGGCGATAGCCAGGACAGCCACACCCACAGGAGCCGAAATTCCAAGGGCCGCCGCCCCGCCAATAATCGCGGCTCCGACCAACACGCCGGCCGCCAGACCGGCGACGTTGGAGGCCAGCTCCTTGGGTATTGCCGACGACCAGTCCTCCCCCTTCTGGTTATCGTCAATGCTCTGAAGGGCCGTTCCGACCCCCACAGCCGCGACATCGAGAAGAGGTATGTCCGCGAAAATCTTGAACAGCTTCGAATCGGACGCCAGCCCGGGCGCCAGCTTCACGACAACACTGCCGACCCGAACGTTCAGGGCTTTGAAGATCGGGAAGTTCTTCTCCACCCGCTCCAGCCGCGCCTCCTCAGCGTAAGCATCCTGAAACTTCTGAACGCTGGCCCGGCGATCGGCCTTGATGCTGTCCGGGGTCTTCAAGCCTCGACGCCCGTTGTCTCTCACCGCCTGAGTGAACTTCGCGTGCGCAGCTTGGCGCTCGGCCCGCAGCTTCGGGAGCCTGAGCGCCAGGTACTGCCGTGCCACCGCCGGAGTCGCCCAAAAGCCGCGCAGATAGTCCGCATCCATTTCCCATTGGTCGGGTGAGAGTTGACCGGTCCCGTTTCCCTGCGGCGCCATGAGCCCTTCGACGTCCATGAGCTGCTGGTTGGCGTCCATGCGCGCCTGCGTGGCCATGTCCTGCGCCAGCTGCCATTCCTGCGTATACGTCGCAGCCGCAGCCTGGACCGCCGGGCTGGCTCCCTGCGGCAGAACGGCCGGGCGGCCATCCGGACCCACCAGAACCCCCGCCGCACGTGCTTCGCTGATTGCCGCCTCGAGCGCGTCCTCGATCCGGCGCAGGTTGCCGGCGAGGTTGCCGACGGCGCCGGCGACGTACAGCAGCACGTGTCCAAGGGCTTCGGCGCCGTCCGCGTCCACCTCCCAGCGATGCTTGAACGCGTTCGCGGCGTCGCCCCACCAGCTGGCATCGTGGACGAGGCCGTCGACCTGGTGGTTCAGGGTATGAACCACGTCGTCGATCTGGGGCGGATAGCTGTTGAGCCTCGAGGCGAGCGCCGCCAGGCCACCGATGTCACCGCCGATCAGGCTGCGGCTGGAGCTGCTCATCGGGTCTCCTCAGTAGCCCGGCATCAGGTCGTCGAACAGCTCGTGCATGTTCACCTCGACCTGCTTGTAGTTGTCGTGCGCCTGCTGCAGCTTGTCACCGTGCTCGAACATCCAGGCGGCCATGTTCTCGTGAAGGGCCACAATCTCGTCGAGCACCAGCTGCATCGTGGCCTTGAGCGAAGCGTCCCCGCTGTCCGGCGCGTTGGGGACGGCGCCGCCTCCCATGATCTGGCCGAACGTGACCGATTCCTTGTGGAACACGTCGGCAGCATTGGAGAGGTCGGCGAGTATGGTCTTGACGTCGTAGCTCACGCCCGCCCGCCCGCGATGAATTCTCGAAGGTCGTCCGGCCGCCAGCGCACTGCGTCCCGAGGCACTCTGGGGTTGATCACCACATTGCCGACACCGGCGCCTCCCATCAGCTCGCGAAATCGCCCCAGTGGCATCGCCACCCAGGGCTGAGCCGCGCCCAGCCCCTCGACGAGGCTCTCCTTGGTCGTAAAGGCGACGCCCGCCGCCGTGCCGTCCTCCAGGACCCTGACCTCGAACACGACATCGGACCCCGCAGCCTTGACTCGAGGATGCGCGGGCACGAACACCACGTCGGTGTCCAGCATCGCGTCGGCGCTCAGCAGGCCGTCCTCCTGCACGTCAGCCCCAGAGCTGGCTGTTGGTCCGCTCCGTGTTCAAGTAGTTGTCGCCGGCGGTTCGCAGCGACTGCGCGATCTGCCGCAGGACCTGGTTCAGGTCATTGGCGCTGGAGTCCCACTTGGCCTGCAGCGCCTGGAAGTCGCTCGAGGCTTCGCCCGACCAGCTTCCCACGAGCGGCGCCAGATACGCCTTGAGGTCGCCCAGCTGCTGGGCGATCTGCGATGCGACGCCATCTGCATCCATGGCGGCCTCGTTGACCGCTCCGAAGGTGACCAGGATCTGTCCGTCTTGGCTCATCTCGATCTCCTCTTAGCCGCCCAGCTTGCGGGTGATCGAGGTGAAGCTCTGCTTGCTGCTCTCCTCGGTAGCCTGGTAGTTGCTGTGCACCTTGACCAATCCGTCGCCGATCGCACGCAGCGCCGCGTTGAGCTGCATGGCGTCCTGGTGCCAGCGGTCCTTCAGGATCTGAAAGCTGGTCGCCGCCGAGCCCTGCCAGGTTCCCAGCAGAGGATCCAGCCGGGCCTGAAGGTTGCTCAGCTGGGCCTGGATCTGCGCGTTGACGTCGTACACGTGCTGGGAAGCCGCCTGCATGGTGGCGAGCTCAGCACGAAAGTTAGAACCGGCTCCGCTCATCGTTCATGGACCTCCATTGGACAATTCCGCTTGGCTCCACGCCCCCACCATCATGCTAGTGCCCCATGGCCGAATTGGCGGTTCTTAATGTGATTAAGTGCGGCGGCTACGGGGCGTGAGCGCGGTGGCGAATCGGCGCTTGACGGTGACCGTCGAGAGCCCGGCCGGCCTCCATACTGTGGCGGTTCCCCTGGACAGCCGGCTCGAGGACCTCTTACCGGCCCTCGTCCAGGCCTGCGAGGGCCGCGTCGATGCCTCCGGCTGGAAGCTGGCGCCCAAAGGCGAGGCTGCCCTCGAGGGGAGCAGCACCATCCGTGATTCCGGTCTTTTTCCAGGCGCGGTGCTGGTCCTCTCCGCGCCGGACATCGAAGCCGCAAGCCCGGCGGCGGTGGGGACCGCCCGGGGCGGCGACGACCTGCCGATGCCCCCCGCCTCGGACCTTGCAGGACGGCTCAAGGCCCGGCTCCGCCAGGCCGAGCCGGCAGCGGCCATCGATCGAGCGAGCGAGGCCGCCTATATCCGTCTGCTCGAGGATGCCATCGTGGCGGCCCGTACCGGCGCCAGCACGGTGGTGGCGGTCATATCCGTTCATCCCGGCGCCGGCACGACCACGGTCACTGCTCTGCTCGCCACCCTGCTGAGCGGCCTGCGCGGGGACCGGATTGCGGTCGTGGATGCCAACCCGGAGTCGGGCGCGCTCAGCCATTGGATGTCGCCTGACAGCGGCGTGTCGAGCGACGGCCACCGCTCGCTGTTTGGCGCGGACGTGACACCCGAGCAGGTCCAAGAAGCGCTCGTCAGCGCAGGGACGGGGCTGTGGGTCCTGCCGGCTTCAGCGGATCAGGCCGGGGCGAGAACGGCCGACGCCGCTGCCTG
>WNFJ01323718.1_pt1 | contig 10396 bp, 10 predicted proteins | sample 5400461 | NCBI WGS metagenome assembly WNFJ01 (sample SAMN13153349, study PRJNA577476) | soil metagenome | isolation source: 115 cm saprolite on Douglas fir-dominated hillslope | place: USA:California | collected 2013-09-17
GAAAAACACGCTTATGGGGTGGTTGCGGAGTCGGTCTCTCGGCCCATTCCACACTTCACCGATTGACCCATCCTGCCACCTCCTGGCTGCGAGCCGGCCGCTGGCTCAGTTCGGTAAAGCGGTGCGCACCGACACGGACCGAGCGCCGTTGGGGCGATGCCGGCACAACGAGCGCGCGCTTCAGCACTGCCTCAGTAAGCAGACCCTCTGCCGGCTGCGACTGTAGGCCTCTTGAGTGCCAAAAGCCGACCATCACTCGAGCTGAATTCGATCCACGAGTATTCCGGGCGAAACCCGGGCGTGCCGCAGTCGGCGGCTTGTCCTCCGCTTGCCGCACCTTGATCTCGGGCAGCCGCCCCCATCGCAAAGGTCATATAACGTGCATGACTCCGGAGCGCTGGCGCTGTTCAGCATCGAGGCTCACGACAGTGAGCCTTTGGCGTCCGGAAAGAACAGTTGAGCGCCGTTGATCTTGTAATCGGCGATAGTCTTTTGACCGCTCGCCGAAGTCAGCCAGTCGATAAATTTGCGACCAAGATCCTGTTTGACATGCGGGTGTTTCGCCGGATTCACCATCATGACGCCGTATTGATTGAAAAGCCGCCGATCACCCTCGACAACTATCGTTAGGTTCTGCTTGTTCTTGAAGCTCAGCCATGTTCCTCGATCGGACAGCGTATAGCCGTCCATCGCGGCAACCGTGTTGAGCGTTGGACCCATCCCCGAGCCGGTATCGCGATACCAGCCTCCGCCCGCCGTCTTTGGGTCGATACCGGCTTCCTTCCACGAGCGCATCTCGGTCTTGCTGGTGCCGCTGTCGTCACCGCGGGCGACGAATGGTGCCTTGGCCTCAGCGATCTTTCGGAACGCGACCACGATGTCCTTACCGCCATCGACATGCGCCGGGTCGCTTTTCGGGCCGACCAAGATGAAGTCGTTATACATGACCTCGCGGCGGTCGATGCCGAAGCCGCGCTCGACAAAGGCAAGCTCTGATGGTGTGTCGTGCACGAAGACGACATCGCAGTCGCCGCGCTCGCCAATCTTGAGTGCTTGTCCCGTGCCGACCGCGACCACCCGGACCTGAATGCCGGTCTCCTTGGTGAACGCCGGTAGTAGGTAGTCGAACAGGCCAGATTCCTCGGTCGAGGTCGTCGAGGCGACCGTGATGAATGACCCCTGCGAGACCGCCGCCGATGCTGCCAGCACGAGCAGAAATGCGGCGGCTAGGGAAAGCACCAATTTTGTCATATCGCCGCCACCCTCCTGGTGGTGTTACGGACGAACTGCGCCGTCGCATTGATCGCCAGAATTAGGCTCAGCAGTATGATGCCGAGGCCAAGAGCGAGGGCGAGATCGCCCCGACTCGTCTCAAGGGCGATGGCGGTCGTCATCGTGCGGGTAACGCCCGCTATGTTGCCCCCAACGATCAGGATTGCGCCGACTTCCGCAGCCGCTCGGCCCAAACCGGCCAACACCGCGGTCAACAGGCTGAACCTCCCGAGCCAAAGCAGCGAGCAAACGGTTCGGACCCGACCGACCCCATCCAGGATGTAGAGTTCGCCATATTCCCGCCAAAGGTCTTCGAGCATCTGCCGGGCTATCGCCGCGATGATCGGCGTGACGAGCACGACTTGGGCGATCACCATCCCTGTCGGCGTGAACAGCAGTCCCAGGCTCCCGAGGGGACCAGAACGCGACAGCAGCAGATAGACGAATAGGCCCGCGACGACGGGCGGCAGGCCCATCAGGGCGTTCACGACCACAACGAGCGCGTTCCGGCCTGGAAACCGCATGACGGCGAGCGCCGCCCCGAGCGGTAGCCCCAAGACGGATGCCAGAACAACCGCCGTAAAGCTGATGCTGAGCGACAAGGATACAATCGCGACGAGGTTGGAGTCGCCCGACAGAATTAGCTGGCAAGCAGCAGCGAAGGCATCGAGAAGATCGTGCACAGGCGAGCCTCTTGAACCGAGTGCTCGCTCAATTCATCACATCAGATGATCACGACCGATATGGTATTTGGCGCATATCGGGTCCGATGGATCAGTCCTCCGGCGGCTGTTCGACCATCAATGCGCGCAACTTTTCCATGTCCGATACAACTGCCGCTGTTGCATGGTCCTCCATCGCCCTGTAGAGCGCGAGAACCTCGCAGCCCATCGCAGTGAGTCGGGCACCGCCGCCGCCGATGCCACCCTTTGCGGCTTCGATCAGCGGCTCGCGGAAACAGGCGTTCATCGTCTTCGCGAGCAGCCAGGCGCGGCGGTAGTTCATTCCCATCCGCCGCCCGGCGGCGGCTATTGAGCCGGTTTCCCCGATGGCTTCGAGAAGCGCGGCCTTGCCGGGACCGATCGCGATCGAAGACCCGAGCAATACACGAATTCGAGGTTCTAACCGATCATTCATTAGGCTCAGCCGTTTGGCCTGCCGCCCTACAAGGCGGCCTGTCGTGGCCCGCCCCGGGCTGAAACTTCCGTCTGTTAACGGCTATGATGAGAAGCTCTGCGGCCGTCACCTCGAGTCCGCCGGGCTCCGAGTGTGTCTCCATCTAGCGGTACAGAAACGATCATAGAGGCGACAAGACGGAGCCTCGAATCCGTACTCTAATCCCGCGCGGATCTAAAGTTTCGTTCCCTCCGCCCCTTCGCCGGCGAGTCCGTGCCGAATGCGAGTTTCGATAGCTACCGGCGTCGCACACGCTAAGTGCTTCGCCGCGTACCGCTAGAACGCCTCTAACCAGGGCGAGATTGCTCGTAAGCTCGTGACCGCACTCACGAAATAGCGGTACCGCTGAGACCAGCATCTACTGCCGACGCCTCAGGCGCGTCCTCGTAGCGATCACTCCGGCGTGATCCGACGGCCATAACCGGCCGCTATTTCCAGCCCGGCGCTATAGTCCGCGTTGCCAAAGTCCCTGTCACCCGCCTGGATCACGGCTACTGCCCTGCCACGATGGTCGGCTGGGGCTGCGAGGGACCCGTCCGCCCGCGAGCGCCTTCCTCCTCCAGCCATAGGCTGTGGTGTTCCTTCGCCCAATTGACATCCACGGTGCCCGAGCCCATGGCCTCGAACGCGCCCTCCATGCCGATCGTCCCGATGTAGATGTGTGCCAGCATCGTGCCGATGAACAGCATAGCGACGATGCCATGCACCATTTCGGCCCGCTGCATCGTATCGATTGTCGTTCCATAGAACGGGAAGATCAGCACATAGCCGGTCACTGCGGCGGCGCCTCCACCCAGCACGACGACCCAGTAAATGAGCTTCTGGCCGGCATTGAACCGGTATGCCGGCGGATGATCGTGGCCAATCATACCGCCGCCGCGCTTCAGCCACTCGAGATCGACCCGGGTCGGGAGATTGCCGCCAAGCCATATCAGAAATATCAGCACGACGCCGAGCGTGAACGGGAAGCTCAGATAATTGTGCGCGTATTTCGCCCATTCCGACCAGGCGGTAAAGGATTCCGGGCTCATCAGCGGCAGCAGCAGTGGGCGGCCGAAAGTGATGTTGAGCCCCGAGAGCGCGAGGATGACGAAGCAGACCGCCGTCATCCAATGCACGAACCGCTCGAACGCATTGAAGCGCACGATGGTGCGGCCAGAGCGTCCGCTCTCGATGCGGACCATGCCTCGCGACAGATAGAAAATCACCAGTACCGTCAGCATTCCGAGGATCGCGACGCCGCCGATCCAGCGCAACGTCACCTCGTGGAAATGGCGCCAGTCATGGCCCGCCGGCTGCTCCAGGGTATAGGATTTGGTGTCGGGAATGCTGCCGAGACCGCGGATCGTCTTGAACTGCCGCAGGAGCTGCTCCTCGCTGACCGCGCTTTTCGTTGGATTGACAGACTGTGACTGCGCTGCCGCCGGGTATCCGATCGCTGCAACTGCCAGGAACACCAAGACGAGTACGATGCGAAGCGGAGCTGCAAGAGCCTGCACAGCATTCCCTCCCGACTTCATCGTTTGCTGCTGATGGTTAAGAGCTGACCGTTTCGCGGTACGCTGTCTTCCAGCCCCAAGCTCCGGAGCCATAGCCGCGCTTTGCGACGCGCTCCTTGTAAATCTCCTCGATGATCTCGCCGTCGCCGGCAAGGAGCGACTTGGTCGCACACATCTCGGCGCAGAGCGGCAACTTGCCTTCGGCAAGGCGATTGGCGCCGTATTTTTCGTATTCTGCCATACTGCCGTCAGGCTCCGGGCCCCCGGCGCAGAACGTGCATTTGTCCATCTTGCCGCGCGAGCCGAAATTGCTGACGCGCGGATATTGCGGCGCGCCGAACGGGCAGGCATAGAAGCAATAGCCGCAGCCGATGCAGATGTCCTTCGAATGCAGCACGACGCCGTCGGCGGTCGTGTAGATGGCATTCACCGGGCAAACGGCTTGGCACGGTGCGTCGGTGCAATGCATGCAGGCCATCGAAACCGAGCGTTCGCCGGGCTGGCCGTCGTCGAGCGTGACGACTCGGCGCCGGTTAATGCCCCACGGCACCTCGTGCTCGTTCTTGCATGCGGTGACGCAGGCGTTGCACTCGATGCAGCGATCGGCGTCGCACAGAAATTTCATCCGAGCCATTCGGTTCCTCCCTACACCGCTGCGATCTGACAGAGCGTGACCTTCGGCTCCTGCATGCCGGTCGCAGGATCGTAGCCATAGGTTGTGATCGTGTTGGCGCTCTCGCCGAGCACGACCGGATCGGCGCCTTCCGGATAATTACGCCGCAAATCGACTCCGCCGAACCAGCCACCGAAATGGAACGGCATCCAGGCAACTCCTTTGCCGACGCGTTCGGTGACGAGCGCCTTGACCTTGGCCTTTGAGCCATTCTCCGCGCCGGTCACCCAGACCCAGGCGCCGTCCTTGATGCCGCGCGCCTGCGCGTCGGCGGGGTTCATTTCGATGAACATGTCCTGCTGCAGTTCGGCGAGCCACTTGTTGGAGCGGGTCTCCTCGCCGCCGCCTTCGTATTCGACGAGCCGTCCGGAGCTCAGAATCAGCGGGAACTGCTTCGCGATGCCCTTGTCCACCGCCGTCTTCTGCACCGTCCCGCCGATATTGGGCAGCCGGAACTGTTTGAAGTCGGGCAGGGTCGGGTACTTGCTGACGAGTTCGACGCGCGGCGTGTAAATCGGCTCGCGATGGACCGGGATCGGGTCCGGCAGGCCGAAGGCGTTCATCCGCGCCCTGGCGTTGCCGTACGGCACACAGCCATGCATCATCGCAACGCGCTGGATGCCGCCGGACACGTCGGTCGACCACGACACGGTGTCGATCTTGTCGGGAGTATTATAGATCTTCTCGATAGTCGCGAGCTCATCAGGGGTGAGATCCTTGTCCCATCCCAGTTTCTTCAGAACCGCCAACGTGAACTCGGGGTAGCCGTCCTTGATTTCCGAGCCAAGCGAGTAGGAGCCTTCGGCCAGCAGGTTCACCCCATTGCGTTCGACGCCGAAGCGGGCGCGGAAAGTGCCGCCACCCTCCATGACCGGAAGGTTCGTGTTGTAAAGGAGCGGCGTGCCGGGATGCTTCAATTCAGGCTTGCCCCAGCACGGCCAGGGCAGTCCGTAATAATCGCCCTTGCACGGCCCGTCCTTGGCGCGCATCGTGACCAGATCGAAATCCTTCTGGTGCGCCATGTGCAGCTTGAGGCGCTCGGGCGACTGGCCGCAATATCCCGTGGACCAGGAGCCGCGGTTCATCTCGCGCAGCAAGTCCTCGGCCAATGGGAGATTGTTCTCGACCTTGATGTTCTTGAACATCTGGTCGGCGAAGCCGAGCTTCTTGGCCATCAGATAGATGATCTCGAGATCGTCCTTCGATTCGAAGATCGGCTTGACGATCTGCTCGCCCCATTGCAGCGAGCGGTTCGACGCGACGCGCGAGCCCGACGCCTCGAACTGGGTACTGGCCGGCAGCAGGTACATGGCCTCCTTGCGCCCGGCCTGGACCGCCAGCGATGCCCAGGTCGTCGGATGCGGATCAACGACGACCAGCAGATCGAGCTTTGCGAGCGCTTTCAGCGACTCTGGAATTCGCGTGATGCTGTTGCTGGCGTGCCCCTGGACGAACATCGCCCGCACATTGTCTTTCTGATCCACCTGGTCCTTTGGCAACAAAACAGCGTCGAACCAGCGGGTCAGCGGTATGCCCGGCGTCTGCATGATCTTCTGGGAGTCGAAGCGCGACTGCAGGTCGTCGTAATCGACATCCCAGACTCGCGACCAGTGGCGCCACGCGCCTTCGGCGAGGCCGTAGTAGAACGGCAGGGTCACGATATCGAGACCGACATCGGTTGCGCCCTGCACATTGTCGTGGCCGCGAAAGATGTTGGCGCCGGTGCCCGATTTCCCGACATTGCCGGTGAGCAGCAGAGCGATGCAGCTCGCCCGCACATTGGCTGTGCCGACCGTGTGCTGGGTCTGACCCATGCACCAGATCAGGGTCGAGGGCTTTTGCGTCGCGAACATCTCGGCGACACGCTTCAACTGCTCGCCCGGCACGCCCGAGACGCGCTCGACCTCCTCGGGCGGCCACTTCTCGATCTCCTTCTTCACGTCATCGAAACCGTAGACGCGCTGCGCAATGAATTCCTTGTCCTCCCAGCCATTCTGAATGATGTGCCACATCATGCCGTAGAGCACCGGGATATCCGTGCCGGGGCGCAGCCGCACATATTCGGTGGCGTGCGCGGCCGTGCGCGTCATGCGCGGATCGACGACGATGACATTGGCGTTGTTGAGCTCGGCGCCCTCGAGCAGGTGCTGCAGCGAGACGGGATGGGCCTCGGCCGGATTGCCGCCCCAGATGATCTGCGTCTTCGCATTGCGAATATCATTGAAGCTATTGGTCATCGCCCCATAGCCCCACGTATTCGCGACTCCGGTGACCGTCGTCGAGTGGCAGATCCGCGCCTGGTGGTCGGTATTGTTGGTGCCCCAGAACGCGCCCATTTTGCGGAAGAGGTAGGCTCCCTCGTTGGTGAATTTCGCCGAACCGAGCCAATAGACCGAATCCGGCCCCGATTGCTGGCGCACCGCCATCAGCTTGTCGCCAATCTCGTCGATCGCCTGATCCCAGGTGAGGCGCGTCCATTGGCCGCCGACGAGCTTTAGTGGATATTTGAGCCGTCGCTCGCCGGAGACGAGTTCGCGCACGGCGGCGCCCTTGGCGCAATGCGAGCCGCGGTTGATCGGACTGTCCCAGCTCGGCTCCTGCCCGATCCAGACGCCGTTTGCGACCTCGGCTGTGACCGTGCAGCCGACCGCGCAATGTGTGCACACACTCTTACGCGTCGCGACTTGGGCACCCGGGGCCGGCGGTGGCCCTGCTTTGGCCTTGCGGACGCTGCCGAGCGGCACTGCGCCGAGCCCCGCAAGCGCGCCCGCGGCGACACCCGACCGCCGCAAAAAGCCGCGTCGGTCGAAGCCGCGATCCGATTGGCTGGCCAAGGCAGGGAGCGACCCGCGGCGCGCCTCTCGTTCGGTTCTTCTGATCAGCATGGCGTGCCTCCCTATTTCGGATAGCGGTTGACGCGGTAATAGGTCTTGACCTCTTCGCTTTCGCGATAGCGCGCCTTCCGTTTCTCGTCTTCCTTCTCGCTGTCGGCTGCCGCTTCTCTTCCCAGCGGCGCCATTGCACCCGCCGCGGCACCAGTGCCGATCAGCCGGAACAAGCTGCGGCGCCCGACGGTCGTCTTGTCCTGGGCTTCCATTGGGGCGTTCTCCCTCCGCATGCCCCCTATCCCGGGAGCGCGAATGCTTCTGTTTCCAACTTGATGAAGAGCCGTCCGACCGCGCCGACCGGACGATAAAAATCCGCCGCCTTCGCCGATTCCAGGTCGGCAAAGAACCGCGCCATCCACGGCCCGAGATGCCGGTCGAAGAAATAGCGCTGACGCTCTACCGGTGCAGCGAACTCCCCGGCAACCAAACCCGCCATGATCTCGCAGAGGATCGCTGCGTGGTCTTCGGGCTCGCATTGGCCTTCGACGCGCTCGATACCGAGATCAACGAGGTCGGCGCGCAGTCGGGCCAGCGGCCGCTCGTGCAGAAAACCGGTCAGGTAATAGGATCCGTAGGGCAACAGCTCGCCGCGACCGACGCCGATGAAGAGGTCGAAATATTCGCGGGCGACCGCGGCGGCCTCTTTCTCCGCAGCTGCTCCAGCGAGCGCCTCATGCGCAAGGCCGAGCGGCGTCCCGTCGCTCCCGAGCCTCGCCAATCTCTTCAGCAGCGCCAGATCCGGCGGGCTCACCAAGAGCGCCGCAAGCAGCGCGTATTCCTGCGAGCGCGCAACGGCGGTGTCGTCGAATGCGTCGGGTGAATTCGCGTAGAGATCCGGTCGCAACGCGGCGCGGGCCACGCCCGTCGCTGCCTCCACCGCGATGACGCGGTCCGCCGGAACGCGCGACCAATTGGACACGGAGGGCTGCGAGATCCCAATCCGGCGCGCCAACTCGGTGACGCCGCCAGCCGCCCGGATCGCCTCGCCCAGCCCCGCATCTCCTCCCATCAAAACTGCTCCGACGGCGTTCGCGCCAATTGAACGGCACAGTAATACCGCAGCGGCGAGACGGTCAATAGCCTAAGGCTATAACTGCCGATTATTGCGGGAGCGCACCGCCATGATGGCGGCGAGGGCGGGACTCGCGAGCCTTTCTCTTATCGTCTTCATGTTGTGCCGCAGAAATACTTCGCGGCGCCTCGGCGACGTATACCGTCGGAGCGGCCTCCGCCGGTGTTGCCGCATGGTCTGCGAGCGCCGCGATGGCTGGGGTCGGGTCGGACGCCTGAGGCTCATCCAAGACCTGCGGCACGAGGCGACGGATGTCCTGAAGATCGAGCGAGCCAAAGCCCGGCACCCCACCCGGGGCATTGAAATCCCATGCATTCTCCGACAGGCCGATGAAATCGCGGATGGCAGGATCAGCTGTCCAAGCCCGGCGAAGCGCCGCGCGCGTCAACTCCAGCGGCACGCCAGGCGCGAGGAAAGCCGTGATGTCTGAACCGGATTCTATTGATTCGATCAGCGGCAAGGGGATTGGTGGAGGGGCCTCGCCGGTAGCCGGGGAAACGGGTTTGGCGATCTCGGCCGCGCTCGGCGGCGGATTCTTCTCGGCATCCGCCTGCGCCGCGACATTTCGCTTTCGCCGCGACCAGCGTGCAAGGAAAGATTCATCGCCGCTCATCGGGCCTCCCGATCTGCGGACCCCGTCGCGCCAAAGCCTCGGGATCGGCGCGGTCGCGCTGGCGCCTCACGAAACCCGGTTGGGCGGGAAATTGGGCGATGAAGGCTGCAACCTCGTCGCGCACGATTTCCGGCATCGCGACGGCTTCGACGATCGCCTGACCAGGGTCCGTCCAGCCCTCGCCCTCCGCCGGGTCGGCGGTCACGCCGGCGATGGCAAAAGGCGGTTCGCCGCCGGTCGTGTGCATCGTCACCCAGATCGCCGGCGTCTCCGATTTCAGATTGCGCCGATAGTTTTCCGCTTCCGACCTATAGAGCGCGATCTCGGCCGCGCCGGCGTAATAGGTGACGGTATCGCCGTCCTTCGCCAGCGGCGTCCACGCGGCGGCATCGGGCAACCCCGCGAGGACTGCGACCGGACGCCAGAGAAATTCGGCCCATTGTGATATCGCCTTGCGCCGCTCGACGACGACGCCGACCGGGATGTACCGGACGGGCGCGCTCATGACAGATGGAAGCAGCAACGCCGGAACCATGACGGCGCTGCCAGCGCCGCCCGGAAATCCAGGCACGCGACAGATTGACCTGGGCTCTCGATCCGCAGGTTCCCGCTCGCGTCGATCGCGCGCCGCACACCGGGCTCCGGCCGCAGGCGCGCGAGATAGCTTTGTGTAATTGCGGCGAACTCACCCTCCTGCCAGCAATCGATTGCCACCATGAGATGCCGGGCAAAGCCTTCGACGAGGCGTTCGGCTCCGACTTCCCCAAACCCCTCATCCGCGAGCGCCGTCGACAGCGGATCGAGCGCCGCCGCGCCGCTCCTCGTCGAAACGAGGCGAATGAGGGCGCCAAAGACGAGCCAATCGGGTCTCGCGTCTTCATCGGCAGATTGCGGCCAGCCGAGACGACCGCCTCCCACGAGGCCGCGACCAATCTTCAGCCGGTCCGGCCATTCGATCGTGATCGGCGTCTCGGGAGGCGCGAGCGCAACGAGCGCATCGGCGAGCGCCGTCATGCCGGCGTAAAAGCTGCGGCGCGCCCTCGCGAGCGTCTCCTCCGGCTCGAGCACGACCGCAAACTCCGCCAGATCAAACCTTCCGACGAAAACCAGGGTCCCGGCCCCGAGCTCAGCAGCGTGCGCGGAGGCGTGGGCAAACGCGTCACCCGCTTCGCGCAGCACCACAAGCCGAAACGGTGGCGGCAG
>WNFJ01629757.1_pt1 | contig 10396 bp, 7 predicted proteins | sample 5400461 | NCBI WGS metagenome assembly WNFJ01 (sample SAMN13153349, study PRJNA577476) | soil metagenome | isolation source: 115 cm saprolite on Douglas fir-dominated hillslope | place: USA:California | collected 2013-09-17
TAAGCTCCGGGAAGCAGTTGCCCGTTCGCATTATCGACGTCTACCTGAACATTCAGCGTACGGCTCGTCTGATCGATGGAGCTTGAATTTCTGGAGATCGTGCCCGTGATGACCGCGTTCGGATCGGCGTCTTGCGTGATGGAGACCTTCGCGCCGTCTCGAATGCTATCAGCGTAGACCTCGGGTACAGCGACATAGACGCGCAGCCGGCCGACAGCAGCGAGGTGGAACAGCTCGTGCGGCGTCGTACCCGAGCCAGTGCCAATCAGTGCGCCTATGTCCGTGCTGCGAGCTGTAATTGTCCCATCGAAGGGTGCGGTTACACGTTCGTATCCCTGCAGCTCCTTGCGACTCTCGGAAGCAGTTTGCGAATGCCAGAAACAATATCTAGCGTCGAGGAGTCACCGTTCTTCAAGACACTAACGAGCACGCCACGGTGCCCATCCTGGCGCACAACCTTCGTCTGCACCTGAAAGCCATCGCTGACACTGGCGACGTCGCGCAGATAAATCGTGGTGCCGTTGACTTGTTTGAGCGGGATACCGGACAGCTCTTCCACCATACGAGGAGATCCATTGGTCCGCACGTCGTATTCGCTCTGCCCAATCTTGATCGTACCCGAGGGCATCACCACATTCTGCTGCCCGACCGCATTGAGTAGGTCGCCGGACGCGATACCCTTTGACTGCATCGCCGTTTGATCCATGTTGATAGTGATCTGGCGCTGCTTGCCACCGTACGGCAAAGGAACAACAGAACCGGGGACCGTAATAAGCTGCGTACGGATAAAGTTGGTGGCATAGTCGTTCAGTTGCTGCTCCGACAGCCCACGACCGGAGACCCCAAGCTGAAGGATGGGCACACTCGATGCGGAGAAGTTAATGATCTGGGGAGGGAGAATACCCGGCGGCAACTGACGCAACAGATATTGAGATGCCGCCGTCACCTGAGCATTTGCTGTGTCGAGGCTGGCACCCGGTTGCAAAAACACCTTTACGACCACTGTGCCGTTGTACGTCGTCGACTCGACATGTTGAATATTGTCGACGAGAGTCGTGAGCGCCTTTTCGTACGGAGTTGTAAGGCGCCCCTCAAGTTCCTCGGGGTTTAGTCCGGTGTAGGTCCACCCGATGGAAACGACAGGAATATTGATATTTGGGAAGATGTCCGTCGGCGTCCGCAGGATGATGACAGGACTCAAGATGAGGATGAGCAGCGCAAGAACGATGAAGGTATAGGGCTGATTGAGCGCTGTTTTTACAATCTACATAGTCATCTTCGTGAAAAGCGGGCTGCCGATCATGTAGTCGCCCGACGCAGGGTTGACCGGATAGAACCCAAGCGCGGTAAAGAGATACCGGCCGATATCTGCCCGCAATCATCCTCGCCGTCGATCCCCGACGGAAGATTCGCATACTCGGCTGCGATCTCCCTCACCTAAGGCCTGTTGTTCGGCTGCCCACTAAAGGGAAAGTGAACGGTGCTCCGTGAGTATCAGTCGCTGCAGGTGATTCGCGAGCCACAGGGGCGCGTAGTCGGCTCTTCGAACAGTGATTGCGTTGCACTGCTCGTAACGGGGTTTTGAGCAAGTTCGCTGCTCACAGCGTCCATTCCATCCGCGAGTTACCAAAATCGCGACTTCGCAGGCACTACGAATTCACGTGAGTGCGCTGAACCGGTTTGTGAAGGACGACGATTCGGATCGTAGATTACGGCGATTCTGTCTGGTTTCGAAGTTCGCCTGCTGCAATGAGCGCGGAAGAAACCTATGCCGCATCATACCCCCACAGCAAAAGATTTCTTCGACGTGTGCCGCAGACTGTTCTCTTTGCACTGACCAAACCAGCCAAAGGTTCAACGAGGGCAGACCGGACGCTACACGTCGTTTCCGAGATGGAAGATCGGCTCGACGCCGGTTGCACGCGCCAGCAGTGCGTGCTCCTCATGCTGTTCGAGTGGCCTGTAGTTCTGCGCCACGTCCATCGCCAATCGGAAATATCTCTCGTCCCCGGGAGGCAGCGCAGCCGTGACCGGATGCCCGAGCGTCCAGCGCAATCCCAGCGAAGCCTCGTCAGGGAAAGCTGCAGGTTGATACCAGCATTTTGGCTCGGGATGGCTTTTCTTCTGGTCGGCAGACCATACCGTCTTTGCCATCGCCTTCAGTGCCAGGATGCCCATACTCTTTTCCTGCGCGCGCTTCAGAATCTGCGGGCCGAAGTTTGCCTGCGAGAAGAGCACAAAGTTTACCGGAAAAAGCACGGTATCGAAGTTGTAACGGTCCATCGCCGCCAATGCTGTCTCGGCCGAGTGCACCGAGAAGCCGATGTAGCGAATCTTGCCTTCCTTTTTCGCAGCTTCCATCGTCTCCATTGCGCCGCCTGGACGCATAACTTCGTCCAAGTCGGTCATCTTTGTCAGTGCATGGAACTGATATAGATCGACGTGATCCGTCTTCAGCAGCCGCAGCGATTCTTCCAGTTGCTTGCGCGAGTCATCCTTCGTGCGGCCCTCTGTCTTGCAGGCGAGGAAGCAATTCTTGCGATAGGGCGCGAGGGCCGGACCCAGACGTTCCTGCGCGTTGCCATAGCTGGGCGCGACGTCGAAATAGTTCCTCCGCCACAATATTGTTCGAGTGGCCGGTATCCTCGTTCATTACCACGATGCCGCCAAAACCAATCATCGAGAGATGCTCCCCCGTCTTGCCCAGAGGTCGGCGCGCAATCGAATTGGTGGGTGTCGCGGCGGTAGAAAACTTGGCACTGGCGGCGGCAGCTGCTGCTGCAAGTGCGCTCTGCTTCAAAAAGTCACGGCGTTCCATGTGCAGACCTCGTCAAAGGAATAGCTTAAGGTCGAGCCGACTTACTAAAAACATTTTCCCAGAATCGGGGGCCTATGCGCAATAAAATCGCTCATCCATAGCGGGGCAGTTTGATCTGACGGAGGCGAATTTACCGACAAGCGGACTTTTCGGGGAGTTCGGAGATTCTGGCACATCTAGAGCGATTGAGTTCATGCAGAGGCGATTTTTCGCCATTTCTCATCGAGAGGCGACTGTGCCAACGTTGCTAGGAGAGCCAGAGCCCGCATGCTGTGCATTCTAGCTACACGCTACGAGCTGCGGGAGTATTAGAGCAAGTTGCCGTGTAATCGGCAGGTCGGACAAGTGGCTTTCCGCTGCCAATTGGCGATAATAGGCCTTCGCACACCGATCAACGCTGACACTCTAAAAAGAGTTGGCCCACTCGATCGTTAGGACTCGAATGGGCCATGGACGAGCATTTCAGTTAATAGTGTCAATAGTTTCAACATATGGGGTGTGCAGTTTTTACTCTATGGGATCACAATTTCAACTTATGGTGCAGACCACTGTTGTATACGATGCACCATAAGGTAACATTTCGTTCTGAGCCGCCAACGGCGAGCAAGAGGCGGGTTAGGTCTTGCACGTAAGCGGTATGGTCACCACAAGCGATTTTATCAACATTTGCAAAATATGCGTTCCGATAACTGTTGTGGTAGATCACATACGCCGGTGTCGCGGGCGAGTCGGAGAGGCTGGATGCAGGTTATGCTGCAGTCTACATCCAGCCTCATGCGTCTCACCTTATTTACTGCACGTTGAGTATGACGTTGGTCGAGCTATGTGCGCCGGTGGTTACATCCGTTGCGGTCACGACCACGGCGTAGCTCTTTGCGGTCTGGTTAGCAGCACCATTCCCTCCGCAACCGCTCACGCCCAGTACCGCGCAAAGGGATAGAACCATTACGGCGAGCGCTACCGTCAGGCGCGATCTGCCGCAACCGCCGCCGTACCGACCTCATGCCGGCCAGCGGCAGCAGGAAGAATCCCAGCGCCACCGGCAGCGGACGCCAACTACATTGCCACCACGAAGAACGTTACCTTCACAGTCGCAGCCATCACCCCGACGATCAGCTTTACCGTTCCCAACCACACCTATAGCGACGCTCCGTCCACGGTCAGCGCCACCTCCACCTCCACAGGCGCCTTCACCTATACCGTGGTCTCGGGACCTGCAACGATCTCGGGTTCAACGGTGACGCTGACAGGTGTGGGCACGGTCGTGCTCCAGGCGAGTCAGGCCGCCAATGCAAACCATGCTGCGGCAACTGCGACCACCAGCTTCACGGTGACGGCAACGGCGCCAGTGGTGCCAACACTGAGTTTCGCCTCGATCGCAGCCCAGATCTACGGCAACGCACCCTTCGCAGTAAGCGCAACTTCCGCTTCCAGTGGAGCGGTAACTTACGCGGTGGTCAGCGGTCCGGCAACGATCTCGGGTTTGACGGTGACGCTGACCGGAGTGGGCACGGTAGTGCTGAGTGCCAGCCAGGCCGCCAGCGGAAACTATGCCGCGGCGACTGCGACCACCAACTTCACTGTGGCCGCGGGCTTTACGCTTACCTCTGGCTCTGGAACCGGTTCCACTTCTGGAACTGCGACAGTGGCTCCGGGCGCAGCGGCGACCTTCACCCTCATGCTCTCCCCTGGGGGCAGTGCAACCTACCCCGATGCGGTGACCTTTGGCGCATCCGGGTTGCCCCCGGGTGCAACCGCGATCTTCTCGCCGGCAACGATTCCTGCGGGCAGCGCGGCAACGTCGGTTACGCTCACCATCCAGACCAGCAACAGTCAGACGGCGCGCAATGAGAAGCCCTCTTCAGGTAGACCGTTGGCTCCGGTGGCGCTCTCCAGCGCGAGCACCTGGTTCCAGGTTTCGGCCAGTCTTTGGATCTCGTCTCCGGTCTGCGGCACAGGAAGCCGCCGGCTCAGATTGCGAATACTGATGGTGTGGGCGGCGGCGCGTGTCATGCGATCCGCCGGCTTGAGAGCACGATGGCCCAGGTCGATACCTCCCACGATCGACACGCTCAACATCAGCGGAAGGAAAATAAGGTAGGAGTTTCGAACCATTCTCAGAATGTCATAGTGCTCATCGATTATCGCTGCCTACGATCTGCTCCTCTCCGTTGATCACCATTTGAGGCGTGTACACGCTGTCGAGTCCAAAGCGTGCGGCGTAGGCGTTCTGTCTATCGGTATACGCAGGGGCGGAGAAGGGATCAGACCACCCGAGTTGATTCCAGTAGGTAACATCCTCGCTGACTCCGCCTTTGCCTATTCACTCATACCCATCTGCTCCTGCGACATCGACGGCGGCGCATACGCCGGTGCGCTGCCCCATTGCATGTTCGGCCGGTCTCCCATTTCCAGCACCAACAGCCCACCGTTCGCAATCGCCGCATGTTCGAACCACGCTTTGTTCAAGGCAGCCCCATTCAGCTGGGCCGATTGGATGTACTTATTTCTGCTCGACACATGATTCGCGATGATCGTGAATTCCTTGCCATTCGCCAGGCGAACTACGCTCTTCGCGAAGATCGGGCTGCCGATCTCATACACAGGACTTCCCGGGCACACCGGGTAAAATCCCATCGCGCTCAGCACATACCACGACGACGTCTCACCACCATCATCGTCACCTGGAATTCCCAGTGGGCCATCTCCATACCAGAGGTCCATCAGCATCCGCACCCGCTGCTGTGTCTTCCACGGCTGGCCGGAAAAGTCATACAGATAAGGAATGTGATAACTCGGCTCGTTGCCTTGAGCATACAGTCCAACCAATCCCGTCGAATCTGGAAACTGATCCAGGTATTGATATTTCGAAGTGCCATACTGCTCAACAAACAGCTGGTCCAGCTTGCTGTTAAATCGTTCTCGGCCACCCATCGTTTCGATCAGTCCCGCTACGTCATGCTGCACGTGAAACGTATACAGCCACGAGTTCACCTCGGTGAAATAGTCGCGGCCACCCTGCCCGCCACCCCGCTTCGGATCGAAGTGTCCCACCCACTTCCCATCGGCGCTCCTCGGAGCCATAAAGCCGATTTCTGGATCAAAGACCTTCTTGTAGTTGTGCGCAAGCTTTGCAAAATACGCCGCGTCATCCCGCTTACCGAGCGATCTCGCAAGCTCTGCCAGGCACCAGTCGTCATAACTCGTCTCAAGCGTCACGGAGACAGCCTGCCGCCGTTCCGGCGTCACCTCCGGAACGCTCTCCGTCTCACCCCACGCAAGCGCCGGAAAGAAACCCTTGTCGAAATAAACACGATCAAGGCTTGTCAGCGGTCCGCGCTTCCACGGCAGCATCGTCGCCTCGGTCTCATTCTTACGAATCGCGGCATAAGCCTCGTTCACATCGAAGTCCCGATACCCTTTGCTGTACGCATCCTGAATCAACGCCGCCGCATGATGTCCGATCATCACCGCTTGCTCGCCCGCTACCGAAGGAAACGACGGCATCCATCCACTCTGCTCATACATCCGCAAGTATGACCGGATCATGTCCTGCTGCCTTGGCGCCTCCAGCAGCATCTGCAGCGGATGGAGCGAGCGATACGTGTCCCACAGCCCATCGTCCACATAGAAGTCGTAGCCGCCACTCTCATGGACTGCATGATCGTAGCCGCTGAAGTAACGGCCATCCTCAGTGATGTCCGTCATTCGTCCCAGCGAGCGATAGAGCGCCGTGTAGAAAATCGTGCGCTGCCGCTCCGTTCCACCTTCGATCTGCACAGCGCCTAGCGCTCGATTCCAAATCTCCCGCGTCTGTTGCTTAACGCGCTCAAATCCCCATGCCGGAATCTCCCGCCTCAGATTTCGCTTCGCCTGCTCCGTGCTGATGTAGGACAGTCCCACGCGAACCTCAACCTGCTCATCCGCACTGCTCGCCCCATCCGTCACAAAGCCGATATGATCGCCCGCCTGCGTCTTCTCCTCAGACAGTTCATCGCCGCGCCACGTCTTGAAGTGTCCGAACGGCTTCGAGAATTCGACATAGAAGTACTCCCTCGTCTCGCCCTTCGTCGGCATAACTTGGCTCATGGTTCCGTCCGCCTTCTGACTTCCTTCAACGGCCTCGGCTCCAACCACCTTCAGCTCAGAACCCTTCTCCAGACTCAGAACCAGATGCGCATGTCCGTCTGTCGGGAGAGTAAAACGGTAATATGCCGCCATCTGTGTCGCCGTGAACTCCGCCTTGATGCCCGAACTCTGCAGGTCGGCCTCGTTGTAGTACGGTGTCGCCGTCTCGAAATCATGATCAAAGTTCGAGGCATAGTTCTCTGGATGTGTGCTCGTCTTCCCTGTCGCGGCCATCAGCCATGCCGGCCCCGCAGGAAAGGCATAGATCTTGTTGGCCAGATACCTATCCATAATCCCCGGCGTTGTAATCGGAGCCAGCCGTGCCATTCCGTGCGGCGTCTGTACATACGGCACGGTCGCCGTCAGCAACTGCCCAATCGTCCCAATATTCGGCGATACGTAATCCACCGGCTCGCTAACATTCCCCGCAGCAACCGCCGCATAACTGGCCAGCAACACGGTCATGACCATCGCCACCACACCGCATCTCTTCCGGCCCACTATCACGCCCAACCCACCTTTTGCATCCATAGCTTCTCTCGCCTTCCTCGCCAAACTCGATTGGTTACAAATGCAAGCCCCGGAACACATCAAGGCTTCAGAACAAAATGTGCAGCCAGCGTTGCTTCCGACGAACCGCCCACCCATGCCGTGTACATCCCTGGCTCTACGACCCAACGCCTGTCCATGCCCCAGACAGCCAGCTGGTCCTGCCGAACCTGGAAACTCACCGTCTTGCTCTCGCCAGGTTTCAAAGTGACGCGCGTAAAGCCTTTCAGCGCACGGTCCGGCGTCTCCACGCTGCTCACGTCCTCTCGCAAGTACAACTGCGCGACCTCCGTGCCCTCGCGATTACCTATATTGGTAACCTTTACCATGGCGCTCACATTGCCTTTGCTGCCGGGCTCCGGCACCTGAACCGCCAGGTCATCATAGCGAAAGCTCGTATAGCTCAACCCATAGCCAAACGGAAACAGCGGCTTGCCATCGTTATCAACATACTTATGCATCTTCGACGGATCCGCGTTATAGAAATCTGGTAGCTGTCCAAGATTCTGAGGAAAGGTGATCGTCAGCTTGCCAGCCGGATTGTTGTCTCCAAACAACGTCTCGGCCACTGCCTGTCCGCCAAACTCACCCGGATACCACGCCTCCAGAATTGCCGGTACACGCTTCTTCGCCCATCCAATCGTCAGCGGCCTGCCGTTCTCGAGTACGAGCACCACAGGCTTTCCCGTTGCGACCACCGCTTCCAGCATCTTCTCTTGCGTGTCCGGCAGCCCAAGATCCGTTCGGTCAAAGCCCTCGCCGGAGATTCCCTGCCGCTCGCCCAGCGCCAGAATCACCACCTCTGCTGTTCGCGCTGTGGCAATGGCCGCATCAAGGTTTTTGCCATTGTCAAACATCACCGTCGCCTGTGGGATCGCGCGCCGAATTCCCTGCAGCACGCTGATGCGCAACCCGTTTTCCTCTTTTTCATAATCCCCATAGCGCGCCACATCGCCATTCGGCCCGATCACCGCAATGCGTCGCAACGACTTCGACAACGGCAACGCATGATTCTCGTTCTTCAACAGCGTCATCGACTCCCGTGCAGACCGGAGGGAGATATCCAGGTGTTCCTGCGACCGATACACTCTCTGGTGCACAGCTACATCCACATACGGATGCTCGAACAGTCCCAGCTCGAACTTCAGCCGAAGCACGGCGGCCACTGCGCGGTTCAGCTCCACCTCCGGCAGCGTGCCCTCCGCAACACAGTCCAGCAGCGCCTTCTGGAACACATCATGGTCAAAGTCATAAAATTGCATATCCACGCCGGACTTGATCGCAAGACACGCCGCGTCCTTCGGCGTCGCTGCCACGTGGTGAACTTTATACAACCGCTGAATCGCTCCCAGGTCCGACAGCACCATGCCATCGAAGCCCCACTCCTGCCGTAGGATCGTCTTGAGCAGAAACGGATCCGCAGTCACCGGCACGCCATCAATCTCGTGGTACGCCGCCATCGTCGCCATCGCGTGTCCCTCGCGAAACGCCGGCTCGAACGGTTTCAGCATCACACTGCGCAACTCGCGCTCTCCCAGGTGCACTGGAGACGTATTTGTTCCACTTTCGGGTGATCCATGTGCCACAAAGTGCTTCGGCTCGCTCACTACCGTGTGGTCGCTGTTCAGTCCCTCTCCCTGCGCGCCACGTGTATACGCCAACCCCATCTGTCCCGTCAGGTATGGGTCTTCGCCAAAGTCCTCCTCAACCCGTCCCCATCGGGGCTCACGCGCAAGGTCAAGTACCGGAGCCAGAATCATCGCGACTCCCTTTGCCCTCGCCTCTGCCGCGATTGCGCTTGCCGTCTCCTGCGCCAGTTCTGTATCCCACGTAGCCGCAAGATTCAGTGGCGCCGGAAACACCGTTCCCGTATCGGAGCCATGCAGCGCCTCTTCGATAAACAGCGCCGGAATTCCCAGACGGCTATGCTCCACAATCCATCGCTGCATCGTGTTGTACTGCTCCGGCGTAGCGTTCAGATCATGAACCGACCCCACGCCCAATCCACCCCACAGCGCCTCCGCTTTCCCCGGCACCAACACCGCATCCTTTGCCGCGTGTGTATCGTCCGTGTGCTTGTCCATCACGCCAGTCGCGCCAGCATACATGTCCAGCTGCCGAACCTTCTCTTCCTTTGTCATTCGTCCAATAAGGTCCTGCACAGCTGCTCCGCCGGAGCATTCGCCCTCTTGTACAGCAGGTCCTCCTGCGCGGAAACCCGCGTCACACCTACCCAGGGCAATAAAGAGCACATCACCACCATATAGATGAAGTGCTGCATGGTAACCCGCCGCGCTACAGTGCCCACCCTGAACATCTCCTTGTTGAAGCTTACCGTCACACCAAACCCCCTTCTGGGCATTCTTCATCATTTCGAGCGCGATCTTGCGAACCGCCTCGAGCTACTGCACCTGCTTGATCAACATGAGACTCCACGCCGGCATCTTCAGCTCAAGATGCAGTCTTCCTGCCGCATCCGCTCGCACGATTTCCTTCTTCGTATCCCACGCCAGTTTTCGCAGCAGCTCCGTCTGCTCGCGATTCGGGGGCTCCGGTTTACCCATAGCCTCCCATGCCGCCACCGCATCTCCATGCTTCCGATCCAGCACTTCAATCTCCATCGCAGCTCCCGCCGGCAGGTTCTGTAGATCCAGCATCAGCTCTCGTGCACTGCCGCTGCCATCAATCGCATCCGCCGCCTCGCGGACCAGTATTGTGATCGCGCGATACAACTCCACCCACCGTTCTCGCCAGCGTCTCATCACCAAGCTCATTCATGAAGCGGTACGCATGAAAGGCAGGCTTCACGCTCTCTTGATAGTTAATCAGCCCAAAGCCTCCGTGAAACACCGACTCGGCATTCCTGTTCTCTTCGAACACATCTGTAAACGTCCAGTACGA
>WNFJ01060934.1_pt4 | contig 10395 bp, 10 predicted proteins | sample 5400461 | NCBI WGS metagenome assembly WNFJ01 (sample SAMN13153349, study PRJNA577476) | soil metagenome | isolation source: 115 cm saprolite on Douglas fir-dominated hillslope | place: USA:California | collected 2013-09-17
GTTTCGAGCTTCTCCCTGTTCTCCTGAAGGTAGCGATCGACCTCCTGCTCGGTGACCGAGACGCGGAACGCGACCTTGCGCCGGATCACCTTCGCCACCATGAGCTGCTCGCGCAGCCGCTTCTTGACCTGGTCGAGCGTCAGGCCCTGCTTCTTGACCGCGTCCTCGAAGTCCAGCTCCGTCGTCAGGTTGAGCTTCTTCATGCGGGAGACGATTTCGTCGCTCAGCTCGGCCTCTTCGACGGTGACCTTCTCGCGCTCGGCCTCCTGGAGCTGGAGCCGGCTCTCGATCAGCCGATCGAGCAGCTGGTGGGCGAGCCGGTCGTCGTCCGGCACCTCCTCGCCGTGCGCCTCGACCTTATAGTAGAGGACCTGCTCCCGAAGCTCAGTGAGGGTGATCACGTCGTTGTTGACGACGGCGACGATCCGGTCCGCCACGCCGTCGCCGTCGGCGAGGGGCGCGACCACGACCCCGGCGGCCGCCGGCGCCGAGGCGGTCGCCGGCGGCGTCGGCGGCGTCACCCCCTTCTCCACCCGCGGCCGCCGCGAGCCCGACGAGCAGCAGCGGGAGGACGCGGCCTCGCGGCCCCCTCACGCGACGAGCCTCTTGAGCTGATCCAGGAGCTCGAGCAGGGCGTCCCGAGTCGCGGGCCAGTCGCCGGCAGGCAGGCCGGCCTCGAGCGCGAACTCCCGGCTCATCCGGAGGCGGCCCCGGCTGCCCTGGATCAGCCGCACCAGGCGGTCGGGGCCCAGCGGCGTCGACGGCGCGAACTTGATGACGGCCCGGCCGGCGCGCGCCTCGAGCTTCTCGATCCCGAGCGGCCGCGCGCCGATCCGGATCGCCACGACCTCGAGCAGGTGCTCGACGGCCGCGGGGGGTGGGCCGAACCTGTCCGCCAGCTCCGACTGGAAGTCCGCGAGCTCCGCGGGGCTTCGCGCGTCGGTCAGGCGCCGGTAGAGAGCCAGCCGCTGGTTCACCTCGGGCACGTAGGCCTCGGGCAAATAGGCTTCGACGTCGACGGAGACGACCGGGTCGACGGGGGCGTCGGTCGTCTGGCCCCGCAAGTTTCGCACGGCCTCCTCCAGAAGTTTCGTATAAAGATCGAAGCCGACGGCCGCCACGTGGCCGTGCTGGGCCGGCCCGAGGAGGTTGCCGGCTCCGCGGATCTCCAGGTCGCGGAGCGCCAGCTTGAACCCGGAGCCGAGCTCGGTGAGCTCCTGCAGCACGCGGAGCCGGCGCTCGGCCTGCTCGTCCATCCGCCCGTCGGCCGGGACCAGGAGGTAGGCGTAGGCCTGTTGGCGCTCGCGGCCCACACGCCCGCGGAGCTGGTAGAGCTGGGCGAGGCCGAAGCGGTCGGCGCGATTGATGATGATCGTGTTCGAGGCGGGGATGTCGAGCCCCGACTCGACGATCGCCGTCGAGACGAGCACGTCTGCCTGCCCCGTCATGAACTTGACCATCACCGCCTCGAGCTCGCGCGCCTTCATCTGGCCGTGGGCCATCACGACCCGCGCGTCCGGCGCCATCTTCTGGATGAAGCGCGCCATCGAGGGCAGCGACTGGATGCGGTTGTGGACGAAGAACACCTGCCCGCCGCGCTGGAGCTCGCGCTCGAGCGCCTCCCGGACGACCTCGCGGCTGAACCGGCAGATGTGGGTCTCCACCGGCAGCCGCTCGAGGGGCGCCGTCTCGATGACGGAGAGGTCGCGGACGCCCGAGAGCGACATGTAGAGGGTGCGCGGGATCGGCGTCGCCGTCAGCGACAGCACGTCGACCGAGGCGCGGAGCTGCTTGATCCGCTCCTTCGCCGCGACGCCGAAGCGGTGCTCCTCGTCCACCACCAGGAGCCCGAGCCGTTTGAACGCGACGTCCTTCGAGAGCAGGCGGTGCGTCCCGATCACGACGTCGACCGTGCCCGACCGGAGCCCCTCGACGATCGCCTTCTGCTCTCGCGGCGAGCGGAACCGCGAGAGCAGCTCGACCCGCGCCGGGAACGGGCCGAACCGATCGCTGAAGGTCGACCGGTGCTGCTGGGCGAGCACGGTCGTCGGCACGAGGATCGCCGCCTGGGCGCCATCCGCCACGGCCTTGAAGACCGCCCGCAGGGCGACCTCCGTCTTGCCGTCGCCGACGTCGCCCGCCACGAGGCGATCCATGGGCCGCTCGGCCTCCATGTCGACCTTGACCTCCTCGATCGCGCGCAGCTGATCCGGCGTCTCCTCGAAGCGGAAGGCGGCCTCGAACTCGCGCTGCCAGGGCGTGTCCGGCGAGAACTTGCGGCCCGGGACCACCGCGCGCTCGGCGTAGAGCTTCAGGAGCCCCTCCGCCATCTCGCGCAGGGAGGCCCGGACCGATTCCTTCACGCGCTGCCAGGCGGCACCCCCGAGGCGATCGAGCCTGGCCTCGCTGGCGTCGGCGCCCAGGTACTTGGAGATCAGGTCGAGCCGCTCCACGGGCAGGTAGAGGTGGCCGCCCTCCGCGTACTCGAGGAGGAGGAAGTCGGCCTCGCGGTCGCCGACGGGCATGGTCCGGAGCCCCAGGTACCGGCCGATCCCGTGATCCTCGTGGACGACGAGGTCGCCGAGCGCGAGGTCGGTGAAGGCGGTGAGGGCGGCCCCCCGCTCGTAGCGCGGGCGCCGGAGGGTGCGCCGCCGCGCGCCGAACAGCTCCTCCTCGGTCAGCAGGACGATTCCGAGGGCGGGAACGGCGAAGCCGCTCGAGCACTCCCCGACGACCACCCCGAGTCGCTCCGGCCCCCAGAAGGTCTCCACCGGTGTCGCCTCGAGGAGGTGCTCGCGCAGGATCTGGCGGAGGCTCGCGGCCTGGTGGGTATCGCTCGCGGCCAGCCGGACGCGCGTGCCCTCGCCGATCCAGCGGGTGAGCTCTCCGGCGAGCTGGCGGAACTGGCCGTCGAACCGCGCGACCGAGTGCGTGCCGAAGTCGAGGTCGGTGCGGGCCGCCTCCCCGCGGCCGCGCGCGGGCGCGGCCGCCGACAGGAGCCCCAACTCGAGGCGTTGCCGGTCCGCCAGGAGCCCGGCGAGCGGCAGCGCGGCGGGGGCGTCCTCCGGCGGGGCGTCGAGGAGCTCGGGCTGGTCGAGGACGACCGGGGCCCGCGGCGGCAGATACGCGAGCAGGGTGGCGGTGGCCTCGGCCCGGCTGAGCGGCAGCAGCGCCACCTCCGGGAGGGAGTCCGTCGAACGCTGGGACGTCGGATCGAAGAGGCGGAGCGACTCGATCTCGTCGCCGAACAATTCGATCCGGACGGGGCGCCGATCGGCGGGCCCGAACACGTCGACGATCCCCCCGCGCACGCTCCACTGGCCCACCTCGACCACGGTGTGGGCCCGCTCGTAACCGGCCCGCTCGAGCGCCTCCAGGAGGAGCTCGCGATCGAGGCGGTCGCCGACGCTCAGACGGACCGTCGCGGCCCGGAAGGCGGCCGGATCCGGCAGCGGATGCGTGAGCGCGGCCGGTGTGGCCACGACGGCGAGGGGCTCGCCGGTCAGGAGCCGGTGACAGACGAGGGCGCGGGCCGCGTCCGTCTCGCGGTGGCGCCCGCGCCACAGCCGCGGCTCGGGCGCCGGGAACTCCACCGCCCGCCCGCCGAAGAAGCGCAGGTCGCCCGCCCACCGCTGCGCCTCGGCGAGGCTCGAGACCAGCACGAGGCAGGGCCGGGGGTCGGGCTCGAGGAGGGCCCCGACGACGAGCGCGCGCGCCGACCCCCAGAGGCCCGACGCGCGCAGGCAGACGTCTCCCCTGGTCCAGGCCCCGGCCAGCGCTCGGTACGGGGCCCAATCCTTGAGTGACACGGGCTGCGTCTCGAGCATGGACACTCAGCGGACGCCGGCCCGTATTGTACTCCGAGCGCCGGGACTCAGCGGGCGCCCTGGGCGAGGTAAAAGCTCAGCGTCTCGAGCTCGATCGACAGGTCGACGTTCTTCAGCCGGACGTCGCGGCCGACGCGGATCCGGCTCGGCGCGAAGTTGAGGACCCCCTTGATGCCGGCGGCGACGAGCTTGTCCGTGACCGCCTGGGCCGACTCGGCCGGCACCGCGACGATCGCGATCTGCAGGTTGCGGGCCTTCACCTCCCGGGGGAGATCGCTCGTGGGCAGGATCGGGACGCCGTCGGCGGCGCGGCCGGCCTTGGCGGGGTCGTCGTCGAAGATCGCCGAGATCCGGAATCCCTGGCCGGATCCGAGGTTGCCGTAGCCGACGAGCGCGACCTGCCACTCCCGGTCGAGGTTCAGGATCTTCTGCAGCTCGGCCTTGAGCCCCGAGACGTAGTAGCCGATGCCACGGACGCCGAACTCGCCGAAGTACGCGAGGTCCTTGCGGACCTGTGCCGAGTTCAGGTTGAAGCGCTCGGCGAGCGCCTGGGACGAGATGGTCTTGATCCCGTCCTCCTCCAGCTGCACGAGACAGCGGGTGTACAGGGACAGGCGCCGGATCGTCATTTCGGGGATCTTCTGGATCCGGTAGCTCGAACGGGGCGCCATGGCCTCTCCGCGTGGGCGCCCGGACGACGCCGGGCGCCCGACTCCCGGAGCCCTCAGCCTACACGGGCCACTTCACGAACAGTAGGAGGACGCCCATGACGAGGACGTACAGCGCGAGCGACTCGATCAGCGCGAGGCCGATGATCATCGCCGTCTGGATCCGCCCCGCGGCGCCGGGCTGGCGCGCCATCGCGTCGACGGCGGACGCGACCGCGCGGCCTTGACCGAGCCCGCACAGACCCGCGGCCAGCGCCATGCCGATGCCGGCCGCGATCGCGGCGAAGGGTTTGAGCCAGCCTTCACCGCCACCCGGCTCCGCCGCGAGCGCGATGCCGGGCACCGCGAGCGCGGCGACGAACGTGAGAATCATTGAGCGTCGCACGGACTGCCCTCCTTGTGTGGTGGTTTCCACCTCAGTGATGGGGCTCGGCCGCTTCAATGGCCCCGGCGATGTAGATGGCCGCCAGAATCACGAAGATGAAGGCCTGCAGGAACGCGACCAGGAGCTTGAGCGGGTAGAGGAACCCGACGGTGAAGGCGGCCATCAGCAGCGCCGCCGGCCCCCCGAGGACGATTCCGCCGAGCGATCCTCGGAGCGCCCAGCCGAGCATGCCGTCGAAGCCCATCAGGAAAAAGAAGACGGCGAGGAGAATGTGGCCGCCCGTCATGTTGCCGAAGAGCCGGAGCGAGAGGGAGACGGGCCGCGCGAGGTGGCTGACCACTTCGATCGGGATCATGAGCGGCGCAAGCCACGGGATCGGCCCCATGAAGTGCCGCGCGTAGGCGAGCGCCCCTTGCGTCCGGATGCCGATCGCGTGGTAGGTGACGAACACGATCAGCGCGCAGGCGCCGGTCGTGTTCAGGCTGGCCGTCGGCGCCACGAGGCCGGGCACGAGCCCCAACAGGTTGGCGACCAGGATGAACAGCCCGAGGGTGGCGAGCAGGGGCAGGTACGGGCGCCCCGCGGGCCCGATGACGTCGTCGATCAACGTCAGGTGCTGCTCGAGGACCAGCTCCATGAAGTTCTGGGCACCGCGCGGCACCAGCTCCACCCGCCACGACGCGGCGAACGCGATCGCGATCAGGATCGCCATCGCGACCCACATGTAGGTCACATGCTCGGGGATGCCGGGCAGCGAGAGGATCGGAGGATGCTCGAGCGCGCCCATCTCAGCCGGCGCTCCGCACGCCCTCGGCGATCAAGACCGGAGGCAGCACCGAGAGCCCGGCGAGCACGGCGAGGGGGTGCGCCCAGCCTCCGGCGAGCGTCAGCGCGAGGGCGCCGAAGGCCCCCGCGGAGCGGAGACCGAGGCCCGTCAGGCCGAGCGTGAAGCCGCCCTCGCCCCGGAGCGCGCCCCGCGCGAGCCACCGAAAGTGGAGGAGAGCGATCGCCCCCCCCGCCGCCGCGCCCGCCGCGCCGGGAAGGCCGGCGAGCCACCCCGCGCCGGCGGCAAGGGCCGCGATCGCGACGAGGCAGTGGAGTGTGACGCGGGAGACCAGATCAGCGACGGTCATCCTTCTGCTCGCGTCGTTCGGCGTCCTTCACAGAGCGAAACAGGTTCACGAAGCCGGCCGCGATGCCGAACCCGAGCCCGAGGAGCAGGAGCCAGGGGCCCGTGCCGAGCCATCGGTCGACCCAGAAGCCTCCGGCCAGACCGAGCACGGTCGACACCACGAATGTCATTCCCACCTGGAGCAGAGGTCCTAGCCCTCGCCACGGCGAGGGATCACCTCCCAGGGTCATGTGAATCTGAACACTATCACGAGGGGTCTGACCGCACAAGGGATCATAAACTCCTGACCTGATTGATAATTACTGGATGGCTGCCCGGCACGTGAGGCACAAGCCCGGGTCGGGTCGAGGCCGGGCAGGCCCGGCGCGCGCACCCACGGCCGTCACGCCGCGTCACCCGCCTTCGTCGAGCCCGAGTTTCGGGAAGTCGGCCTCGGAGACCCAGCCGGTCGTGCCATCGACCTCGACCTTCAGCCCGACTTCGTGCGACTTGGCCGGTCCGAAGCGGCCCGAGCACCCCTCGAGCAAGGTCACCCGGCTCTTCTCGCTCAGGCCGACGGAGCGGCGTGCGGCGGTCGCCGTGGGGCTGTCGTACATCTCGAGCCGCGGAGTTTCGGTTCGCCCGAGGGCGGCGCGCATGACCTCACGGTCAACGCGCGGGTTGATCGGCGGGGAGCAGGCCGTGTGCACCAGGAACCGGTGGGTGGCGTCGTCGTACGCGTAGCGGACACGGAGAGCGAAGGCCCCCATCCACTCCGAGACGTCGAGGTAGCGCCCGTCGGTGAGCGCGATCGTCCCTCTGAGCGAGTCGATCGGGTTCAGCACGCCATCGCCGCGCGGCTCGAGGGTGAGGGCCTCCCGGAAGGCCCCGTCCTTGTCGAAGCCGTAGATCCGGTAGACGACGCCGCTCCCGGGCGGGCTCGGCACGATTCCGAATACGAGGAGGAGCATCGGCCGCGAGTGGCCCTCGAGCAGGTAGGCCGTGAGCCCCTTGGCCTCGACGTACTCCCCGGGGGGCTGCGTCTTCGTCGACTCGCGACCGCGCGCGAGAATCGCGCGGGACTCGTTCTGAATCGACCAGTACTCGAGGGTCGTCGCCCGCCAGAACTCCCGCGCGTCGAGCAGTCGCTGGTAGACGCCCGTCACGGTCACGCGCTGGCCGGGCGCCGGGCCGAGCGGGAACGGACCGAACTGCTGCGGATACCGCTCGATCCGCTGCGCCGCCACCCCGGCCGCGGCCAAGACGGCCGCGAGACCGAGGCCGAGCGGCCAGCGCGTCCGAGCCGCGAGCCGACGGAGGGGCCGCAGGCTCAGGGCGCCGCCCAGCCACGCGTCTGTCCGACGGCACGCCGCCAGCCCGCGTAGAGCGCCGCACGCCGTGACTCGTCCATGGCCGGGACGAACCTCCGCTCGATCTCCCACCGGTGCGCCACCTCCGCGAGCGACCCCCAGATCCCCGCGCCGAGCCCCGCGAGGTACGCGGCGCCGAGCGACGTCGTGTCGATCACCGACGGCCGGAGCACCTCCACCCCCATGACGTCGGCCTGGAACTGGCACAAAAAGTCGTTGGCGGCCGCCCCGCCGTCGACCCGCAGCGCCCTGAGCGGAACGCCCGCGTCGGCCCGCATCGTCTCGAGCACGTCGCGGCTCTGATAGGCGATCGCTTCCAGGGCCGCCCGCACGAGGTGGGCGCGGGTCGTCCCGCGCGTCAGCCCAAAGACCGCGCCGCGCGCGTGCATGTCCCAGTAGGGCGCCCCGAGGCCGACGAACGCGGGCACCAGGTACACGCCCCCGGTATCGGGGACCGACTCCGCGAGCCGCTGGCTCTCGGCGGCGCTCCCGAGCACGCCGAGTCCGTCGCGGAGCCACTGGATCGCGGCGCCCGCGATGAACACGCTGCCCTCGAGAGCATATACCGTCTCGGCGGACCGTCGCCAGCAGCCCGCCGCTCGAGGCGATCGCGGTCGCGCCGGTGTTCATGAGCAGAAAGCAGCCGGTCCCGTACGTGTTCTTGGCCATCCCCGGCTCGAAACAGGCCTGGCCGAAGAGCGCCGCCTGCTGGTCACCGGCGACGCCCGCGATCGGGACCCCAGACGGCAGCCAGCCGAGGTCGGCCGTCTCGCCGAAGAGCCCCGCCGACGGGCGGACGGCCGGGAGCAGGGGCGCCGGCACCCCGAGCAGCGCGAGCATCGTCTCGTCCCAGGCGAGCCTGCGGATGTCGAGGAGGAGCGTGCGCGACGCGTTGGAGGGGTCGGTCGCGTGGACGCGGCCCCCGGTGAGATTCCACAGGAGCCACGTGTCGACGGTGCCGAACGCCAGCTCGCCGCGCCGGGCGCGCTCGCGCGCCCCGGACACCGCGTCGAGCAGCCAGCGGATCTTCGTCCCGGAGAAGTAGGCATCGAGCACGAGCCCCGTTCGCGCCCGGACCGTCGGCTCGACCCCGTCCGCCCGGAGCCGCTCGCAAAGGTCGGCGGTGCGCCGGCACTGCCAGACGATGGCCGGGTGGATGGGACGACCCGTGGCCCGATCCCAGACGATCGTCGTCTCCCGCTGGTTGGTGATCCCGATCGCGGCGATGGGGCGCCCGGCGGCGTCGCGCCCCGCGAGCGCGGCCCGCGCGGCGGCGACGGTGGTCGCCCAGATTTCGTCGGGATCGTGCTCGACCCAGCCCGGACGCGGGTAGTGCTGCGTGAGTTCCGCGTAGCCGCGGGAGGCCACCCGGCCCTCCGTGTCCACGCAGAGCGCGGTCGAGCCCGAGGTGCCCTGATCGAGGGCCAGAATCATCGCCTGGCGGGGGTCGCGCGCAGGGGGAGACGCCGGGCGGGGCCGGCGGCGTGGGGCCCGACTCACGCCCGCGCCGACCGGAACCGCTGCGAGCGCGCGACATGGCTCTCCCACGCGTCGAGCTCGGCGGCGAGACGCCGGGGCGACCAGCCGAGCAGGGTGGCCATCCGCCGGCCGATCGCCTCCGCGCAGTCCTGCCCCTGACACCGGCTCGTCCCGATGCCGGTGCGCCGGAGCAGCACGTCCTGGAGCGAGACGGCGTGCTCGTGGGAGACTGCGTAGTGCAGCTGGGCGGCGATCTCGGGGTTCTGGGGGCATAGGCGCTGCTCGCCGTCCGGCACCTTGCCCGCGAGATCCGCGAGCCGGGGCCAGGCGCGGCCATAGGTCGCCACCAGGGTCTCGATCGTCTCGCGCCCGAGCCGCGTCGCCGCCAGCTCGGGCGCGACGTCCAGCCAGGCGGTCGCCGCGAGCCGCGACACCTCCTCGTCCGAGCCGTCGAGGGCGAGCCGGGCCGTGCGGCACTCGGCGCGGCGGCCGAGCGTTCGCAGCACCAGGTCGCCCACCTGTTCGGCGAGGCTCCGGAAGCACGTCAGCTTGGTCCCGGTGACGGACAAGAACCGGCCGCCTCCCTCGACGACCACCTTGTGCTTGCGCGACACGTCGGAGGCGCGCTCGCGGGCTTCGAACGAGAGCGGCCGCACGCCCGCGTACGTGTACACGACCTCGCGCGCCGCCACGTCGAGGTCGGGCAGGACGCGACGCACCTCGTCGAGCAGGTAGCCGACCTCCTCGCCGGTCGCCTCCACGCGGTCGGGATCGCCCTCGAAGTCGGTATCGGTCGTGCCGACCACGGAGAACTCGCGCCACGGGATCGCCAGCACCGCTCGGCCGTCCCGCGTGGACGCGTAGAGAGCCCGCTCGCTCAGGCGCGGCAGCACGCAGTGGATCCCCTTCGTGGTCCGGGTGACGCGCTTGCCTCCCTCGGCGATCCCGGCCAGTTCGCGCAGACGGTCCACCCAGGGCCCGGCGGCGTTGACGACGATCTGCGTGCGCACCGTGTGCACCCGGTCCGACAGGAGGTCGCGCACGCGCACCCCCTCGATGCCCCCGCGACCGCGCACAATCTCCTCGACCTCGCAGTAGTTGACCGCCCGCGCGCCCGCGCGACAGGCGGAGAGCACGTTCTCGAGGCAGAGGCGCTCCGGTGAGAGAAGCAGATCGTCGAAGTAGTAGCCGGCGCCGCGCAGGTCCTCGGCGCGGAGGCCCGGCTCGAGCGCCAGCGCGGCCACGGGCCGGAGGACCCGGTAGCGCTCGCGGTCACGACCGGGAGCCATCCGGTCGTAGAGCATGAGACCGATCCGGACCTTGATCAGGCCGCGCGCCGAGTCGCCGTAGACGGGGACGAGAAAGGGCAGCGGCCGCACGAGATGCGGGGCGAGGCGACGCAGCGTCTCGCGCTCGGCGAGTGACTCGCGCACCAGCGCGAAATCGAACAGCTCGAGGTAGCGGAGGCCACCGTGGATGAGCTTGGAGGACCGCGAGGTCGTGCCCGAGGCGTAGTCACCCTTCTCGAAGAGCGCCACCGAGACGCCGCGGAGCG
>WNFJ01284597.1_pt2 | contig 10395 bp, 10 predicted proteins | sample 5400461 | NCBI WGS metagenome assembly WNFJ01 (sample SAMN13153349, study PRJNA577476) | soil metagenome | isolation source: 115 cm saprolite on Douglas fir-dominated hillslope | place: USA:California | collected 2013-09-17
GGCGCCGGTGCGCCAATCGACCAGTATGAGCCGGCCGCACGCCAGGCCGCACCTCGTCAACGTGACCGTGACATGTCCCGCGAAGTTCGGACCGCTCGACAGTGCGCGCTGTACGATCTCGAGATCGCCCTCGGACAGCTCGCTTCCTCCGGAATCGACCTTAGGTGTAGCGTCGTCGTCGAAGGCCGCGCTCGGGTATTCGGAGAATCGCGGCGCGCTCAGCGGCTCCGGATCGGCGCCGGCCGCAATCCCGCGGATGCGGTCTATCTGCTCGGCAACTTCATCCGTCAGAAACCAGTCGTCGATCGTCACCACGGCGCGCGGAGCCCTTGCGGTTATGGTGACCGGGATCAGCATGTGATCCTCACACTTGCCGATATCGTGCGACGCGCACAGGCTGTACTGCGTGTACGCTCCATAGACGTTCGGCGCGCCAGGCTCGTTGGGCGCCGTAAACACGAGGTAGCGGCCGGGCGGCACGTTGACGGTGAAATTCGCCTGCCCGCGTACCAGCTGCACGGAATGGATTTTCGAGGTATCGACGTCCGAGGCAAATACGGTCATCGACGGTACGAGCTGGGCGGGAAAGGTAACCGCGCCCTCGATCGCCCCCGCGCCGGCACCGGCGCAGAGGCCGAGCGACACCACGGCCGCTTGGACCAAGCGCGCGAGAACCTGATACCCCAAGGCGGCGACTCTCCCAAGAATTCAATTCGTCCCTCATGGTAGCGACGCCCGATGCTGCACGCCAGTGCCTGGGAGCCTGTCTGATTGCACCCTTCTGCATATCTCTGTCAGGATGCTTGGGCTCAGCATCAAACGGACTCAAAGGGGGGACCGAACATGTCATCAGTCGCAAGGGTCACGGAAATCATCGCTTCGTCCAAGAAGAGTTTCGACGACGCCCTCGAGAATGGCGTGAAGCGCGCCACCAAGACTCTGAAGAACGTCGCGGGCGCCTGGGTGGCAAGCCAGGACGTGGTCGTCGCCAAGGGCAAGATCGCCGAGTATCGCGTGCGGCTGAAAGTGACCTTCGTGCTGGCCGAATAATCGCGCCCAGGCTCCTAGGGCTGGCGCGGAAGAATGAACCTCAGCCCCTGATAATTCAGCACCACGCCGTCGCGCCGGATGTGTTCGACGGTGGGACCTTCCTGCAACCTGGCGCCTTCGTGATACTTGCGCGTGTTGACGTATACGAAGCGGTCGGCCGCCTTGGTCCCATAAACATGAACGTCCAGGTGCAGCTCGGGTAGCGCCTGTGCGCCCGTCAAATTGATTTCGTTGATCGAGGGCAGTATTTCCTGGTCGGCTTTCGAGTCTCCGTCGCTCAACAGCGGGTCCGGGTGGCGCGCGGCGCGCACGGCCCCGATGCCCGCTCCGCCGGCCGAGGCCCTGCGGACGGTCGGCGGCTCGAGGGGTGCGGCGGCCTCGCCGGACGCGACCGGAATTTCCGGCGCGTACACCGGCGCGGTGTCCAACGGGCTGAAGTGGGTTTCGGGCGGCGCGGCGGCTTCGCGTGCGGATGCTGGGACTGCCTGTTGAGACGCCTGCGCCGTCGGAGCGCTCTTTCGCGTCAGAACGAAGGTCAAGACCAGCAGATTGATGCCGAGCAGCACGCCCAGCGCGATCGCCCAGACGGGCAGGCGGCTGCGCCGCGGACCCGAGCGCGTGTCCATCAGCCCCGGCACGGATTGCCGCTGACGTTCGATTTCCGATTTCTTGAGAGCGTCGAGAATGAAGGACATGAATGTTCCTAGCTGCCGCGCGGTGTGTTGGGCAGCAATAACGGCGAACCGGGTTCGGCCAACGCGGTGTCGAGCATGACTTGGGTCTGTACTCCCGCAATGCCATCGACATTGAGCCGGTGTTCACGCTGGAAATTCTGCACGGCGATCGCCAATTGCTCATCGTAGACATCGCCGTGTTCCGGATCCGACGCGGCGCCCTGAAGGGCGTTGAGGCTGCGGCGCAGCCATCGGACTTCGTCTCCCGTCATCCCCACCGACAAGAGCCGGGTGCGCGCAGTCTTGGGTTTCCACACGAGGGTGAATTCTCCGAACCAATCGCGCGACAGCTCGTCAAGGGGCACCCGCTCATCGTGCTCGCCCAGATTCAAGGTGGCGAATCGGTCGTCCAGCGCGGACAGCACCACGCGATGCCGTTGTCCGTGATCGTCGGTCAGCGTCAGGATGGCGGGCCGGTTGAGGGCCCTGACTTGCGCCCAGGAGCCGCGTTGCTCCAGGCACGACAACCCCGCCTTCGCCGCCTGCCCGCAGGGGTTTTTGTCATCCGCCATGGCCGTCCCCCACAACGACAGCAGACGGCGGAACGCGGTTGCATCGCTGGTGTACGCACTGTTGGCGGCCAGCAATGCGTTGATGGATGCGGCCACCGGCGCGGCCGCAGGACCGGGCACCGACGGCTTAGGCGGGGGTGAGGAGGGCGTCACCACCGCCGGAAGCGGAACAGCCGTTGCGGGAGTGGGCCGGACCGGCTTGCCGACGAGCGCGTGCAAGGGAGCAATTTGCCTCTGCCACAGTTCCCAGCCGCCGAAGGCGAGCAGCGCAATGCTGACGAGCCCGAGCGCCGCGGCGAGCCAACCCAGCCACACGGGGACAAAGCGCCGGCCGTAGACTTCGCCCGCGGCGAGCCGCACCAGCGCAGCGGTGATTTTGCGCGTTTCCTGGGTATAGGCACCCAGCAGGGCGCGGTCGCACGTCACATTGATCACCCGCGGGATGCCTGTCGACAAGCGGTGCACTTCGGCGAGCGCCGCGGGAGTGAAGATTTCCCCCGCGGCGCCGGCAACGCGCAGCCGATGGCGTATGTAGCCCCGGGTTTCCTCGCGCGACAACGGCTCCAAGTGGTATCGGCCGGTGATTCGCTGTGCCAGCTGGCGGAGCTCGGTCCGGTCGAGCAATTCGCGAAGTTCCGGCTGCCCGATCAAAATGATCTGCAGCAGCTTCTGCGTAGGGGTCTCGAGGTTGGTGAGCAGCCGGACCTGTTCCAACACCTCGGCGGACAGATTCTGCGCCTCGTCCACGATCACGATGATGCGCCGGCCTTCGGCATGGGCCGACAGCAGCCGGCGATTCAGCGCATCGACCATCTGTTTGACGCTGTCGCGATCGGCATCCGCCATGCCGAGTCCCAGCTCTTCGCAGATGGTGAGCAGAAATTCGACGGGCGTCACCCGCGGATTCAATATGACGGCGACGTCGGCATGATGCGGAACGCGCGACAGCAGGGTGCGCACCACGGTGGTCTTGCCCGTTCCCACTTCCCCGGTCAGTTGAATGAAGCCCCCGGATTCGTTGATGCCGTACAGCAAATGCGCCAGAGCTTCGGCGTGGCGCTCGCTCAAATAGAGATAGCGCGGGTCCGGCGTGATGGCAAAGGGCTTTTCGTTGAGGCCGAAGAAGCTGAGGTACATGACTGCCCTAGGATACCAACTCAGCCGCCGGATCCCGAGCCGCGCCCCGGCAACAGGCTGGCGCGGGTCAGAATCTCCGATCCGAATCGGCCGCGGATGCTGTCGACGACCGTGTCCAAGCGCGAACCGTGAGCCGGACCGCCTCCGAACAGGTCCGCTTGCATCGATATTTGCAGATCGCCCACCCCGACCCCCAAGAGACGCACCGCGGCATCGGGCTGGGTCGCCAGCCATTGGTCGAGCAGAGCTTTCGCGGCGGTCGCTACGACGGCCGATTCCTGCGTCGGCCGTCCCAGGGCGCGTTGCCGAGTGTAAGTCGTGAAATCGGCGCGCCGGATCTTGACGCTCACTTTGCCGGCGGCGAGATTTTGCGCGCGCAGCCGCGAAGCCGCCCTATCCGCGAGGCGCAGCAACCGCACCGCGAGCGGCGCCGCCCCGCGGATGTCCGCGGCAAAGGTCTCCTCCGCGCTGATCGACTTCTCCTCGCGGTTCGGCTCGACCGGCCGATCGTCCAGGCCGCATGCCCGGTCGTGCATGGTCTTTCCATGCTTGCCGAAGGCTCGCCACAATGCTTCGTCGCCGGCCGCCCGCAAATCGCCGAAGCTCCGAATGCCCGCCGCATGCGCGGCGGGCAGAGTCTTCGGTCCCACACCGAACAGTTTCTCGATCGGCAGCCCATCCAGGATCTCGCGCATATTGTCCGCGCCGATGCGGCACATGCCGTCGGGCTTGTTGAGGTCCGAGGCAATCTTGGCCAGTAGCTTATTCGGTGCGATTCCCACCGACGCGGTGAGCCCCGTACGCCCGCGGATGCGACGCCGGATTTCGCCGCCGATAAACTCCGCGCTCCCCAACAGTTGCTGACTTGAAGTCACGTCGAGAAATGCTTCGTCCAGGGAGAGGCCTTCCACGAGCGGCGTGAATTCGCGAAAAATCTCGAACACCTGGTCCGAGACCTCCTTGTAGCGCGCCATGCGCGGACGCACACAGACGGCGTCGGGGCAGCGGCGCAACGCTTCGCGCATGGGCATGGCCGACCGCACGCCGAAGCGCCGCACGGCGTAGCTGGCCGCGGCGACCACGCCGCGGCCGCTGATGCCGCCCACGATCAGGGGCTTGCCTTTGAGTTCCGGGCGATCCTGCTCTTCCACGGACGCGTAGAAGGCGTCCATGTCGATGTGCAGTATCGCGCGCATGTCATTCCACGGTGATGGTGATTTTCTTCGAGTGCAGCGGCGGATCGAAGGACATGTGCACGTAGTCCGCAAACACCAATTCAAGAGTGTGCTTGCCGGGCGTCAAGGTCAGCATGGTCTCGGTCTGACCTTTGCCGAAGTGCAGTATCTTGTCGGTCGCCGGCAGCGGCGCACCGAGCTTCAATTCGCTGAAGTCGGTGTCGACGAGCAGATGATGATGTCCCGTATTCTCGAATTTGACCCCCGCCGGCGCGACTCCCATGCCCTTCAATCCAAAGCGTATGGTGATCGGCCCATGCACCGTCGCTCCGTTTAGCGGAGCGATGAAATACACCTCGGCATTCGGGGCGGGCGCAGTGCGATCCTGTGCCACGGCAAGGGTTGCAATCAATGTGACGCCCAATGCGAGAAGCAGACGATTCATAGGCGGATCTCCTCTAAAGGTGCGGCCGGTCAGTCCATCTTACAACGCTCGCTCGCGCCCGGCGAACTCATGAACCCGGGTGGGCACCCGCGCCGCCGCCCGCGCAGAGCTCATGCGGCGCGAAGTCGTCGACATCGAGGAGATTCGAGACCTTGGCATCGTAATCGCGCAGCGCGGCACCTTCAGCCTCGTTCAAGATGCCGAGGCTGACGGCCTCTGAAATCTGTCCCGGCAAGTCGAGCGCCGTCACGCGGCCGGTTTTGATGCCGTCCACCCGGATGCGCTTTTCCAGGGATTCCGCCGCGGTCGATAGTATCAAGGCCTCCTGCAGCAGGCCGAGGGGGTTGTTCGGCGCCTGAGTCTTGTAAATATGCTGGGTCAACCGTTCCCGGGCTGCAGTCGGGTTCATGATGAGATCGACGATGTCGCGCCCCAGTCGGTCGCTTGGCTGAGAATAGGTGAGTCCGCGCGGGAAGATGAGCAGCCGCAGGACCGCGGCCAGGGGACGATTGGGGAAATTGCGCAAGAACTGGTGCAGCTGTTCCTGTGCCTGGTAGAGCAGGCTGCGGCACGCCCATTCGACCAACGGCAGATCGGCCGCCTCGCGGCCCTGGTTGTCGTGATGCTTCAATACCATCGAGGCCAGGTACATCGCCGACAGCACGTCGCCCAAGCGCGCCGACAGGGTTTCCTTCTTTTTGAGATAGCCGCCGAGCGCCAGCATCGCGATGTCGGCCGCCAGCGCAAATGACGCGCTATACCGGTTCACATGCTGGAAGTAGCGCGTGGTCGGTCCGCCCTGCGGTACTTTGGTGAAGCGCGCGAGCGTCAATCCCAACACGAGCGAGCGCGCGGCATTGGAGATCGCGAATCCGATGTGGCCCATGAGCGCCCGATCGAACTCGGCGATGCCGGCTTGGCGATCGGGATTGCGCGCCGCATTCATTTCGCGCAGCACGAAGGGATGGCAGCGGACCGCTCCCTGGCCGAAGATGATGAGGCTGCGCGTCAGGATATTGGCGCCTTCGACCGTGATCGCGACCGGCACGATCTGGTAGCCGCGCCCCAGATAATTCTTGGGTCCCAGGCAAATACCCTTGCCGCCGTGCACATCCATGGCGTCATTCGCGATCAGCCGGCCCAATTCGGTCGCGTGATATTTCAGCATGGCGGAGGGCACCGACGGCTTCTCTCCGCCGTCGATGGCACCCGCGGTGACCGAGCGCGCGGCGTCCATCGTGTAGGTTCGGGCCGCCATGCGTGCCAGGACCTGCTCGACGCCTTCGAAGCGGCCGATGGGCATGTTGAATTGCCGGCGGATGCGCGCGTACGCCGCCGAAGCATACACCGCCGCCTGCGCGCCGCCGGTGGCGCTCGACGGGAGCGAAATACAGCGGCCCACCGACAACTGTTCGACCAGCATGCGCCATCCTTGGCCGGCCATGGCGAAACCACCGATGATGGCGTCGATGGGCACGAACACGTCTTGTCCCTGAATCGGACCGTTCTGGAAGGGAACGTTCAGCGGAAAATGCCGCCGGCCGATCGTGACTCCGGGAGTATCCCGCGGAATCAATGCGCAGGTGATGCCGAGGTCGGTGCGTTCACCCATGAGCCGGTCGGGATCGAACAAGCGAAAGGCGAGCCCGACCACGGTGGCGACGGGCGCCAGGGTGATGTAGCGCTTCGAGAAATTCAGCTTGATGCCGATGATTTCCGAGCCCTGCCACCGGCCTCTGCAGATGACGCCGGTGTCGGGAATGGAGGCGGCATCCGAGCCCGCGCGAGGACCGGTGAGGGCGAAGCAGGGTACTTCCTCGCCGCGCGCGAGGCGCGGCAGGTAATGATCTTTCTGCGCTTGCGTGCCGTAATGCAACAGCAGTTCCGCCGGCCCCAGCGAGTTCGGCACCGCGATGGTCGAGGACGCGAGCCCCGAGCGCGAGGCGATCTTGATCAGCACGCAGGAATGCGCATACGCCGAAAATTCCAGACCGCCGTAGCGCCGCGGAACGATCATCCCGAAAAACCCTTTCGCCTTGATGAACTTCCACACCTCGGGCGGGAGATCCGCGCGGACGTGCGTGATGTCCCAGTCATCGAGCATCGCGCACAACTCTTCGCAGGGTCCGTCGAGAAAGGCCTGCTCCTCTGCGGTGAGCGCCGGCGCTTTGGCCGACATGAGCTTTTGCCAATCCGGGCCGCCCGTGAACAATTCTCCATCCCACCACACGGTGCCGGCGTCCAGCGCTTCGCGTTCGGTCGCGGACATCGGCGGCAGGAGTCTGCGGTAGCTCCGCAGGAACGGCCGCGTCACGGCGCGCAGCCGCAGTGGCCGGATATTCAGCAGCAGCAGCGAGGCGTAGGGAATGGAGAGAAGGATTTTCCACCAAGCGGGCGCGCTTCCGAGCGCGAGGTAAGCCAGCAGCAGTATTCCGAGAACCCAGGAGCTCAAGGCAAGACCGGCGCGGCGATAGGCGAGAATCAGGAGCGCCCCGAGGAGCAACGCAGCCCAGGCTAGGAAAACAGCCGTGCCATGGGCAACGTCGGTCATCGGATCTGCTTCACGTCACATCAGATTCAGGTTGGATCAAATTCAGATCAGATCTTTCACCCCATCGCGTTCTTCCAGCAATTCGCGATGCGTCGCCTGCATCTTCTCGCGGCTGAAATCGTTGATGCTCAATCCTTGAACGATGCTGTACTCGCCGTTTTTGCAAGTCACCGGATAGGAATAGATCACTCCCTCCGGGATTCCATAGCTGCCGTCGGAGGTGACCGCCATGCTGACCCAATCGTCCGGCGGCGTGCCCAGCATCCAATCGTGAACGTGGTCGAGCGCCGCGGAAGCCGCGGAAGCCGCGGAAGAAGTGCCGCGCGCCTTGATGACCGCCGCGCCGCGCTGCTGCACCGTCGGTATGTAGGTGTCCTTGAACCAACTCGGCTCGACCACGGATAGCGCCGGTTTACCATCGACGGTGGCGTGATGCAGATCAGGGTACTGGGTCGCCGAATGGTTCCCCCAAATGATGATCTTCCTGACCAAGCCTAAGGGCGCGCCGCTCTTTTCGGTGAGCTGTGCCAATCCCCGGTTGTGATCCAATCGGGTCATTGCCGTGAATCGATTGGGCGGCAGCGAGGGGGCGTTGCGCTGCGCGATCAGTGAATTGGTATTGGCCGGATTGCCCACCACGAGCACGCGCACGTCGCGGCTCGCGACCGCATCCAGCGCCTTGCCCTGGGCCGAAAAAATCTTGGCATTTTCCAGCAGTAAGTCCTTGCGCTCCATGCCGGGACCGCGGGGCCGCGCACCGACCAGCATGGCAAAGTTGCAATCCTTGAACGCGACTGCGGCGTCGCTCGTCGCGGTTACTTTATTGAGAGTCGGGAAGGCGCAGTCGTTCAACTCCATCACGACGCCCTGCACCGCCGCGCTCGCCGCCGGGATCTCCAGCAGATTCAAGTTGATCGGCTGATCGGCGCCCAGCATTTGACCCGACGCGACGCGAAACGCGAGCGCATAACCGATATTTCCGGCCGCGCCCGTAATGGTGACTGTGACTGGCTTTTTCATGACTGGCTCCCGGCGCAAAAACCAAGAATGTTAGCCGAAAACGCGCCACCCGGGGGCACCATGGGGCGACGCGTGAGGGGCGTCGTGAGGCGCCCGCCAGGCTGGCCTCATCGCAGGATCGCGAGGTCGCCGATGGAAAAGTCCGGGTAGGCGCCGCGAAAGCGCCGCAATTCCTCGTCCGCTTCGCTGTTGCGCCCGGCACGGCGCAGCGCGGCGATGTCGGCCAGCCAGACCGAGGGCGCGCGCGCGAGCTTGGGGTCGCTGCTGTAGAGATGCAGCCTGCGATTGAGGGGAGGATTCGCGGACGCGTCCGGATGCGCGGCGACACGCACCAGGCGCGGGGCATCGTCGACGCGCTTGGTGGCTTGCGGCCCAAACACGATGGCAAGCACCAACGCCACCGATAATAAGACGCTGGCGGCGAACGCCAGAGGCGCCAACCACGGCGTCAGGCGCCGCGCCGTGCCGTGCACGCCGTCCGTCAATCCGAGCGCGCCGCGCGACAGTCCAAGCACGCGGCGGTCGAGCGCGTGCGGCGGCGTCGGTGCGGATTCTCTCCGGTACTGACGCGACAGCGCGCTGTCGCCGCGCAAATATTCATCCAAGTCGTCGGGCGGTTCCATTGATTGCGTGTTGCTCAAATCGTTCGCGTCCGTAGCTGCGCACCGGGATCTCTGCCGGAAGCAGCGACTTCTTCAATTTGCGAATCGCGTAGCGCAGCCGGCTTTTGGCCGTCTCGACCCCGACTTGGGTCACGCGCGCGATTTCCTCGATGGTCAATCCCGTTTCTTCGTGCAGCAGAAACGCCTCGCGCTGCTCCTGCGGCAGGGCGCCCAGGGCCGCGAGCAGCGCGGATTGCTGCTCGGCGAATTCCGCGATCCCGTCGGGGCGTTGATACTCAGGCACTTCCGGTTCTGCTTGCGCCTCGGCGTCATCCGATCGCGTGGTGCGACGCATCTTGAGGTCACGACGGAAGAAATCGATGGTGCAGTTGTGCGCTATGTGAAACAGATAAGTCGCGAATTTTGCGCGCGCCTCATATCGGCTGCGCGTGGCGATCAATCGCGACCACACATCTTGAAACAAGTCCGAGGCGGCGCCGGCATTGCGCACCTGCCTTAGCAGATAGCGATAAAGCGGACCCTTGTGACGGGCGTATAGCGTCGAAAACGCGTCCGCGTCACCGTCTCGGTACCGCACCATCAGCTTTGCGTCCTCGTCGAGCGGCTCCATGGGTTCAAGCATACACGTTGTCGCTTCTCCGGCCACCGGGGGGGCCAAAGCCATCGGTGGCCCTTGTGCTACGCAGCATGATTCAAACACAAGTATTTTTCGGAGGTGCTTGCATGTAGCGGTTATGTATATAACTATATCACCAAGTCACCGAAACACTTCGATGACTGCACTGACCCTCATATCGGAGACCTTATGAACACTCAAATCTCTTCAAAGCTTGCCGCCCTCGCTGCCGCCCTGATGATGAATAGCCTGCATAGCCTGCTCATCGCGGGAGTAGCGTACTTATTCAACGGGCCGCTGCAGCAGCACGTGGCGGCCATCTCGGCGGCTCATACGGCCGCCCCGTTCCTGTACGGCGCCGTGTGAGCACGCATCGCGTATGAGCCTCGATCGCGCGTGAGCCCTCGAATGAATGCGTTGCCTTACACTACAGCGCTATATAGCCACAACACCACACCGAGTGAGGAATGGACCCTAATTGGAATGACAACCAGCCCATCTATCGCCAACTGCGCGATCGAATGGTCGCCCT
>WNFJ01131306.1_pt1 | contig 10394 bp, 14 predicted proteins | sample 5400461 | NCBI WGS metagenome assembly WNFJ01 (sample SAMN13153349, study PRJNA577476) | soil metagenome | isolation source: 115 cm saprolite on Douglas fir-dominated hillslope | place: USA:California | collected 2013-09-17
CGCAAAATCGGACACCACCCTGCGAACCCTGGCCAGAACATGCTCGCCCGGAACGTCCCCTGCAGGCTCATACATGCTCATCTTGCGCGTCCGGGGACAGTCGGGTGTCACCACCAGGCCGAGCCGCCCGGACAGCACCTCGGCGGCGCGGACCGCGCCCAGGTCCGGAACCGAGCCGGCCGCCGCGCGGATCTCGCCGATGCGCTCCAGCGCAGCCCCGGCGACCTGGGCGGACCAGCGTCCGCGCGACCGGTCCGGGCCGGGAATCAGGCCCGCGTCCAGGGCGCGGTCGACCTGCCACTGTGCCAGCCCCAGGAACCCGGCCAGCTGGATAGGGCCGTAATCGGTGCGGGCGATCATGAAGCCGCCTGCCGCTGCATGGCCGCCTCGGCGGCGTCCGCCAGGTCGGCGGCGGTCACGCCGTGCCCGAGCGGCCCGGCCGGGCAGTGATACAGCACCGGGCCGCCCGACAGCGCCGCCCCGTGGGCCGGGCAGTGCCGGACCGGGCTGGGCTGGCGGGCCAGCACTGGGCGCTCACGCTCCAGCGCCCGGCGCTCACGCTCGGACAAGCCGCCCCACACGCCGAACCGCTCGCCGCGGTCCAGGGCCTGCTGCAGGCATTCAGCCCGGACCTCGCACGCGGCGCACACCCGCTTGGCCGGGCGGGACGACTCACCTTTGTCGGGGAAGAACAGCTCCGGGTCGACCTCGGCGCACAGCGCCCGGTCCCGCCAGTCGCCGCGCCGACCGGCCACGCTGGCCAGGTAGCAGGCGAGCTGCAGTGCGTTGGTATCCATGTGGGCTCTCCAGGGTCCTGAATGCGGGCATGCGCAAAGCCCCGGCCAGGCGAGCCCGGCCGGGGCTGAATGAACAGGGAAAGCTGAGCTGTTACGCCGTGCGGGTGATGCGGAACACCGGCGGCGGGGCCGGCGGACGGCTGCCGTGGTGCACCGGGCTGCCGCGCCGCAGGCCGGCCTCACGCACCGCGGCCTCCAGCAGAGCCCGCCACTGAGCTGGGGCCAGGTCGATCACCACCCGCTGCCCGCTGCCCGCACAGCGGGTGACCCCATCCGCGGCCCGGTGGGCGGGCAGCATGCCGCGGCGCGGCACCCGCCACGTGCCGCAATCCGGGCAGGCCAGCACCGGCCGCGAACTAGGGGAGAGCATCAGCAGGTTCGGGGTCAGCGTGCTCGCGGCCACCGCCGGGCGGCCGTTGTGCCTCACCAGCCATACCCCCGGTCGATGCCGTGTCCCTGGTCGGCGCGGTCCAGCGCCCGGCCGAGCTCGCCGGCGGCCCTGGCTATGGTCGTGGCCGCCCGGGCGGCCCGCTTCGCGGCGTGACCGCTGACCACCCGGTCCTCCGCCAGCGCATATGCCCAGTCATACAGGTTGCGGAAAGGCTCATCGCTCTGGGGATCGAATAGGTCGGCCAGCGACCTGAGCGCGTCCCGGATGCAGCCGATATCGGAGACCGCATCGGCCTCGCCCAGGTGGTAGCTTCCGCTGTTCCACCGGTCGGCCAGCTCGGCCGCCGCGGCGGCCAGCAAACGGGCGGGCTGAGGTGAGACGGCACTGATCAGCCGGGGGCTGATCGACGAGACAGACGTCATCGCTGGACTTCCCTTCAGCACGGGGTGTCTGATGGCTTGCGTTCTCCGCCTGCCGCGCCCACAAGTGCAGCCGCGGCAGACAGGCAGCGCAAGCACTGCGAATCTGTAGCGCTGCGTGGCCGCCGCCATCCTGGGGACCTCGTGAACCGTCAACCCAGGCACAGGCATCGGCCGCCGCCACCAGCGCACGTATCCAGTTGTCAAGAGGCTCTGCGCTCTCGCGTCCGTCGTAGGCGGCAGAGTGCAACCTGATGCAGCCAGCATGCAATATGCCTAGGCATAAAGTCAAGTATGCCTAGGCATAAGTTCTTTCTTGGTTCCGTGCAGATATGCTCAGGCATAAGTCTTGACGGATGGAGGGTGCGCGTGGCCAGAGAAGACTCCCCGTACCTGACCATCGCCGCCGATCTCGAGCGGCGGATCAAGGATGGCGAGTGGCCTGCGGGCGAGAAACTGCCGCGCCGCGTCGACCTAGTGAAGCAGTACAAAGTTAGCCGCACGACTATCGACAACGCGGTCGGCGTGCTCGAGGCCAAAGGGCTGGTGTGGGCTGTCCCGCACGTGGGCACGGTGGTCCGCTACGGTATGACACGGGCCAGGCGGCCCCGCGGGAACATGGTCAAGCGCAATACGGGGGCCGATTCTCCGGGTTACTCCTTTCCCGCAGCCGCTTCCACCGAGGTCTGGTATCACCACGTCACGCCGACAGCTGCCGAGGAGAAACTCGCTGACCCGCGCCTGGCCAGGCTTCTGGGTGTCCCGGAGGGCACGCCGGTCCTGCGGCGGCATCGTGTCACCGGCCCGGTAACAGAGCCTCCGTTTCAGATCAACGACTCGTGGATCCACCCCGACATCGCGCGGGAGGTGCCGGAGGTCGCCGATCAGGAGCCAGGTCCGGGTGGGTGGCTCTATCACATAGAGCGAGCGGGGCACTGGCCGCTGTCTTGGATGGAGTTCCACCGCGCGAGGCTGCCGACCGCTGATGAGGCCGCCGAGCTGCAGATCCCGCTCTCGGTTCCCGTGCTCGAGATTGTGCGGGTCGGCCGGTCGGGAAAGACTGACAAGCCTGTCGAGGTAACGGCGTATGTGATCCCCTCCGACAGAGTGGAGACGGTGCAGGTGCTCGAGCGTGACGAGTCAGCGAAAGACCCATGGCCGGAGGATTTCCCGGGATGAGCGCATTCACTAAATGGGCAGCCAGCTCGCACGCGGGCATGGTCCGGCCAATCAACGAGGACTCCGCGTACGCCGGGCGCTGGTTGTATGCCGTCGCTGACGGCTTGGGCGGGCATGCTGCGGGCGAGGTCGCCAGCGCGGCCGTGATCACGGCCCTGAGCGGATATGACGTGCCTGCACCCGCTGAGCGCCTGGTCGAGATCCTCGGTAGGGCGGTTCGCGAGGCCAGCACCGCAATCCGGCAGCGCACGGAGGCTGACCCGGCTCTGCGGACTATGGGCACCACCCTTACAGCGATGCTCTGGTCAGGGCACACGTTCGCGCTCGCCCACATCGGCGACTCGCGCGCCTACTTGCTGCGCACCGGCCAGTTGCGTCAGCTCACCGAAGACCACGCCTTGCACAATCTCGTAGCCGGCGCGGCGACGTCGCCGGTCTTGGCGCCCATTATGTCGCGCTACCTCGACGGACGCCCTGAACGATCCCCGGATCTCGCGCTCCGCCAAGCCCAGCCGGGAGACCGGTACCTGCTGTGCTCGGACGGCCTGAATGCCGTCGTGCCCGATAGCAGGATTCGTGAGGTATTGGGATCGGCTGATGCCCCAACATCAATCGTCGAACGCTTGATAGCCCTAGCTGTCGGCCTCGGTGGACCTGACAACATCACCGTGACCCTGATAGATGTGACCGCCCAACCGCAGGAAAGTACATTGCCGCCCCTAATGCTGGGAGCGGCCGCTGTTCCACAAGAGACAGTGGGTAGAACGTGATGTAGGGGATTCCAGTGCGCAATTGCCTACCCCTGCGTGGCAAACTCCAATGCGGAACCCGGCGGCAGCGCGGCTGCCAGCTCGAGCCGCGGCCGGTCGACGAGCGTGGCAGCGGAGCACCATCGACTGGACGTCTCGGCGGCGAGCAACCACGATTAGCTACCCTGCCCGAGGCGTGCCAAATGCGATTATGCCTAGGTCCGACTCGCCTGGGTCCGACTGTGCCTAGGTCCGACTATGGTCCGACTGGGCTGTGACAACTTTCTCTACGGCTTCAAGGGCGCACCTTCGGCGCGCCGGGCCTGACGGCCCCGGCCGTGAGCAGCCAGGACGGGCGCGAGCAGTTGAGAGGAAAGAGCGGCCAGGGTGACCCGCCGTAGGCGGCCGAGGTTCACCCGGGGATCTCGCCGTCGCGGGGCGGCAGCTTCCGCCGCGTCCTTCGGACGCAAGCCCTACGGCGCGGCGGCTGCCGCGCACGGCACCCCGGTGACCGGCCGCCTGCGGTCCCCGCCGTATCCCGCTGCCGCGCCCGCCAAGACCACGGCCTGGGCGGTCACGCTCGCCAGATACGCCGATCGCCGGAAAGATGTCACAGCCACGGCGCGGAACGCCGCGCATTGTCCGGGCTGGCCCCTCCAGCCTCAACGGTGCTTCGCATCCCGCTGCGCGGGACGCGCCTGCGGTGCGCCGTTGACCCTGGAGACCTCTGCCAGCCCAGCGGGCCTGACGGCGAGGGCCAGGCCCGAGGCCAGGCCCGAAACGCGCGCGGCAAACCTCCCGACAGGTGCCTATGCAGGATGGATAGCAGCATACGGCTGCGACGAGCAATATGCCTGGACCCTCGCAATGACCCAATGTCACCAGTTTGGAATCATCCTGTGACCTTCACTTTTCAACAGGCTGTCAGTTTGAATAGTTCGATGCACGGAAGGTTGCTTTTCATCTCACGGTAACGTTTGGGGGAGTATGTGAGCGAACGACAGCGGACCGGCAGTCCTGATAGCTCGGAGGGACGACCGCCCCGAGGCCCTGCAGGGCAGCCGCCTAGGAGCAACCCTGAAGGACCGAAGCCCTTCTGGCGGCGTACACCGTTCTTAATGGCGGCGCCACCGCTAGCTCTCGTAATGATCATTACCGTCGTTGGGTGCGTCAGCAGCAGCACGAGCAGTCCGACGGCCTCATTCTCGGCCTCTACGCAGGCATCACAGGCGTCTGGGTCACCGAGCGCGTCAGCAAGCGGGTCACCGAGCCCGTCTTCTTCACCATCGTCGAACAGTCCGCAGCCACTGCCCCCGACGCTCGCACCGACATCACCAGTTCCCGCCCCGCATGCTGGCTGCTATCCGCTCAGCAACGAAGGCACCTGCTACGAACCTGGCGAATACTGTCGGAAAACCGACCATGGAGCATCGGGGATAGCTGGTGATGGCAAAGCTATCACCTGCGAATACAACGACGGCTGGCGCTGGGAGCCATCGTGAAAGGTATACACCGGAACCTTCCCTCCGATGGCGTTCGAAAGTCGCGTTGACACTTAGCCGTCAACTCTGTACAGCAGGATATACAGCAACGGGGGCGCACGACCGCTCCCATGCACGACCGCAGACACCGCTGACTACCTGCCGAGGTCGGCCCGACATCGCACGCACAGGTAGTTTGCATCCAGAAGGCCCGGCAGTGCTGACCCGAAAATAAGACATTGCGAGGGCAGGCGGCAGCAACCCGGCGGAGCTTGCGGAGCCGGGTTCACTGGCCGTATGGGGTCAGCCGCCTGTTGCCGCCGGGGTGTGGCGGGCGGGCGGTGAGGCGTCGGGCAGGTTCAGGGTCAGGCGACCTCCGGGCATCCGGTCAGGTCCGGGACCAAGGTGTATCCCAGCTCGCGGGCGCGCTTCTCGAGCGCGTGGACCTGACGGCGGGCGCCGGCCCGGTTGTCGTAGTAGTCCGGGCCGAGGTCCTCGTATCTCATGCCGGGGCTGGACAGTGTTGCCGACCGCCACGCATGCCTTGGCCTTGCCGCGGCGGCGGGATAGCCGCCGGTAGCGGGCGCCCTCGCGGGTCTGGGTCCGGCCGGCCGACACGGCGGTCTCCCCGGTGACGGCGCCCAGGTACCGGTTGCCCTTCTTGGACTTGGCCTTCCCCTTACGGCTGCCGGACTGGTTGTCCAGCGGGGTCCGACCGGCCCAGGAGGCCAGGTGGCCGCCGGTCCGGAACCTGCTCATATCGACCCCCGTCTCGGCGATCGCGTCCTCGGCGGAGCGGCGTCCCCAGCCGGGCATCGACTCGGCCTGCTGCAGCTGCTCCTCATACGGCCCCAGCAGGGCCTCGATCACCGCGGTCAGCTCGTCGATGTCCGCGTCGAGCCGGTCGATGCGGGCGAGCATCTTGGCCAGCAGCGCGGCGAGCTCGGGGGTGAAGAACTCCGCGCCTTCCAGCGCGGCCTCCAGCTCGCTGATCTTGCGGCGGGCCCGGGCCCGCGCCAGCTGGGCCAGCACCCTGGGGTCGCGCTCCCCGGCGATCAGATGGTCCATGATGTCCCGGCCGGTCACCCCGTGCAGGTCGCTGACCACCGACGACAGCTTGATCGCGGCCGATTCCAGCAGCTTCTCCGCGCGCTGCTTCTCCCGGGTCCGCTCGCCGGTCAGGTCCCGCCGGTACCGGGTGTGCTCGCGGATCACCCGGAACTCCGGGGTCGCGACGAAGCACCCGGTGACCGCGCCGCGCTCGAAGCACGTAGCCAGCCACCGCGAGTCCGACGGATCCCGCTTCGGCCGGCCCGGCAGGTTCTTCACCTGCCGGGCATCGGCCAGCACGCACTCCAGCCCCTCGGCCTCCAGCCGGTAGAACGGCCCTTTCCAGTAGTCCCCGGTTGCCTCCATCACCGCGCACGGGACCTGCCAGGACCGCAGCCAGTCCGCCAGCGCCAGCACCCCCCGCTTCGTGGTGGCGAAGCTGCGGGTCTCCTGCGCCCGCCGCGCCGGGTCCTTATCCGACGGCACCCGGATCGTCGCGTACATCTCCGCCTTGCCGACGTCGATGCCGCAGACGCGGTCCCGGTACAGCGGCTCATCGGTCACCTCTTCCACGTTCCCTGCCCTTCCCGTAGTGCGCTGATACCCTGCGAGTGCGGTACCGCCCGGGGAATCGGGGGGCAAGCGGAAGAAGCTGACCCGCGCGCTCGAAGCGGCACTCAACGGCCCCTTGAATATCCGGATCCCAGCGTCAGACTGATACGCGGCACTCTACCGCGCCAAGGAGAAAACGACGTCACGGGCGGTACCGCAAGACATTCTCCCGCTGACCCGCCGCCGCGCGTAGCCCCTGCCACAACCTCAGCCCGCGCGGCGGCAGCACCCCCGCTATTTTCACGCCACTACGGCGTCGCCCCGCGTCACCAGGACTGATACGGAAATCTGATCGCGCTCGGCCCGGCGTGGCGCCGGAGAAGGTGAGCCGGACCTATGTAGAGTCTCAAGCATGGTCTCACCCATTGGCTTCCAGATGACGCTACAGACACAGGCTGTACTGCGCGTTCTCTTGGATCACCCGCTCCAGGAGCACTACGGACTGGAGATATCAAAGGCTGCGGGGCTGCCGAGCGGCAGCCTCTACCCCACGATGGCGAAGCTCGAAAGAGCGGGCTGGGTGAGTAGCGATTGGGAGCAGGTCGACCCACACGCGGTCGGGCGTCCGCGCCGCCGGTATTACAAACTCACTCCTGACGGCGCCGAGATGGCTGAGCAGGCACTTGCCGACACGTTGGAGCGGCTGTCACCTCAGCCTGGACGGAGAGGTCGGCTACGGTCCCATGGGTTCGGCCCGGTTCGCCAGCCTGGATGGGGTGTCGGCCGGTGACCGTCATCATCTTCATATTCACCGCGATTCTCGTTCCGGTACTGGTCGGCGAATTTGTGGACTGGCTTCCATGGGCGGGCACCCTGCTGATCCGGCAGGCTGTCAAGCGCCTTCCGCCCAAGCACCGCGCCCGGTACGAGGAGGAGTGGAAGGCTGAGTTCAACGCCCTTCCGGGCGGGAAACTGACCAAGCTCCTCTTCGGGCTCCGGATCTACGCGGGTGCACGCAGGACCGGAACAGTGCTCCAGGCAGAGGACAACATGGACTTGGCCGCGCGCGTGCTCGCGCTCGCGCAGATGACGGCCGACCAGGCGATTGCCGATGCCCGCAGGGAAGCCGACGAGACGCTCGGCCGCGCCCGCAGGGTATGCGACGAGGTGCTGACCAAGGCCAGGCGCCAGGCGGAACAGATCACCGGCGACGCGGCGACCCGGGCCATGTGCCTGGAACGCGACGCGCAGGAGCGGCACCGTCAGGCCATGGGCTCGCTGGTGCAGAACCGCGAAGCGCTTGAGCGCAGCATCGACGACCTGCGTGCGTTCGAGCGTGAATACCGCAGCAGGCTCAAGCCGTACCTGGAAGAGCATGCCCCTGATCACACCTAGTGTGTCCCCCACACTCGATGGCGGTTCGAAGGCTCGGCTGGGAGCGCGGGATTCAGGACGTCTATTGTTGCTGGCAAGCGACGGATGCGAGTGATCGTGCGAGCTTGACTCCCGCCTCGGGAGCGGAAAGGCAGAGCCAGGCCCAGTGCAGCAGCAAGTGCAGCAACCACATCGACCTACAGCGCACTGCACAGACCCGAATTGGGAGTTGATCTGCACTAACGACCTCCAACGGCCCACATGCCTCCAGATGGTAAGGAGAGGGTGCCGTGCCCGTTGCGTGCCCGATAGGGGAGTAGAAAGCGGTATGTAACGGGCACTTGCGGGCAACTATGGAAGGCGGCTGACCTGCAAAGACGATGGTCGCCGAAACCTGACAAACCAGTTCCCAAGCTGATGGTCCAATGTCAAGGCGGGCTTGACGGTGTTCTTGCTGGCGGCAGTCGTCGATGCAGCGGAGCCTGACCACCATTGATGACCACAACAGCATCCGAATCAGGGCCACGCTGAGCGAGGGATCAAGAGGCTAAATCCCAGGTAGCCGACGCCAAGCGACAGGTTGGACGTACCTTACAACTGAGAGGTTAATCTGAGCGCAGGCAGCGAGTTGCAAGCGCTACCCTTAACGATGATCTTCCAAGACAAGACTATTGGCACCTATTGGACAGGCGGACAAGAGCGGGGGCAGGCGAGGCGCGTCTAATCAAGAGGGATGAATACCATCAATTCACCAGATAGTTGTCGATAGCAGTCGACAAATCATCCCAACTTTGTTCAGCGGCATGGAAATAACGCCCACTAGCAATGTCGGCCCAAGCTTCAGATCGTTCTGGATTGTCGCTGGCTTCGTGGGCTTGTTGCGCGTCATCCCATGTCCAGGTGGTGCGGCTAGCTGCACGATTGGCCTCCATTGCTTCATATATCGCCTGAAAAAGCGCGTAGATCTCAGATTCCGCGTTAACAAGCTGCATAGTCAGCGGTAGGACCTTTACCGTGAACCTTCTGGGTAGCAAGCCCAAGATCTCAAGCAAGTGATCACGTATCCGGACGAATGCAACCCTGATATCCGCCAGGGCCATGAGGTCCGGGGGGTCGGCATCGGGTCTGTCGATTGGGAAGAAGTCGGATACGGTCCAGATGACCGCACGTTCCCTATTGAGATAAAGGCTAAGATCGCGCAAGGCCGTCTCCCAACCAGCGGTTCGCGCGGCAGATCGTTGAGCCTCAAGCAGTCGGTGCGTCAGGTATGCATACCAGAGCGTAACTAGCGCAAGGGTCGCAGTCGTTCCGGCGGCAACGGAGCTAGGCCATGCATCCGGGCTTTTCCGAGCGGCCGAGTGCAGCCAGACCACCGCAGCGACCGTCGCTCCAGCGAGGACGGCGACAATCATGGCGGGCACCATGGGTCCAAGTCGTCTCATCGCGCGGCCGACGAGCTTGATCACGCTCCAGAACCAGGAACAGAGTTGTCTTACCGCGCGGCCGACGAGCTTGATCACGCTGTAGAACCAGGAACGGAGCTGGGCCAGCACATGGCCGATAGCCTTGATCCTGCTTGAGAGTTGATGCAGGCGCTGCCAGCGGTGATTCGGTTGCACGGCACTCATCTTGCCGTGTCGCATGAGTTGAACATGCCAGAGCCGACAGTTCGAGCCGATGCAGGGCACAATGAGGGCACATCGCTGCGGAAAGACGCCGGATACGATGAGAAGTGCTGAGATGAGAAAACGCAGGTCAGAAACGTTGCCGAAGACCTGCCGCAGGGCAGAGGATGCCCTGCCTTATTCCACCCTGTACTGACCGGGGCTCGGGCGGCGACCCTGGACCAACTGCAAGCGTTGGAGGCCGCGCGCCAGGCATTGGAAGCCAGTACCGTCATGCTGCTGCTCCAAGCTGGCATGACCTGGGAATCGATGGCAAGACAGCTAGGTGTGACTCGTCAGTCTCTGCACCGACGCCTGTCACGCAGAACTACGAGCCTACAAGGCAAGCCACGGAAGATCGGCCAGCTTGAAAACGAATGGAAGAAGTCCCTCCTCCCGTTGCTTGACCAGGAATTCAAGGAAGTAAGTTCTCTAAGGCTCGGCCTTACCGGATCCCTTACTGCCCGTAACGCCCTTCGCAAAAAATAATTTGACCGTGAATGCGACGAGATGCCGATTCCAGAATTGGGAACGCTGAGTCTGAGGACTAGCCACCTACCAAGCAAGCACCGTGCCCGCTGCGTGCCCGATCGGGGGAGTAGGGGGTACAAGGCGGTCAGCCACGGACACGCTTGCTGGTCAGTAGTACAGTCGCGGTTTCACAGAAAGCGACGATCCGGATGCTGAGGGGATCGGGATGACTGGCGCTGGGGGTCACGCTGGGTGATGGCTATCAGC
>WNFJ01136210.1_pt2 | contig 10394 bp, 8 predicted proteins | sample 5400461 | NCBI WGS metagenome assembly WNFJ01 (sample SAMN13153349, study PRJNA577476) | soil metagenome | isolation source: 115 cm saprolite on Douglas fir-dominated hillslope | place: USA:California | collected 2013-09-17
CGCAGTCGGGTCAGTCGCGCATCTCTTCCGCGATTATCGAGGAAATAAGTTTCGTCGGAGCTTATGAGCGAGTGCGTCTGCGGCTGGAGCTGGTAGGCGCAGAGGATTGTGGAGACACCGAAACGCCTTTTTATTTGACGACCGATACACCTGAGCGCCAAACCACACAGCAAATAGTTGCCACTCGACCCAAACCCGAAGCTACGGCGACAAAACTCAAGGTCGGAGAACGCGTCGTCGTGTCGCTCACTTCCTTTACAGTCTTGCCCTCCATCGAACACAGGGACACCTAGATGAATAGAGCCCTCTGGCGAGGCTTTGGTGTCACCATTGTGATGTTAGTTGCGACTTTTGTGTCCGGACAGACGAGTCCTGCACCGCAGACTGACACCCAAATCTGGAACGATGTGCAATTCTCCGTTTCTCTTGGCAAGACGGTCGACTTCACGTTGTTGGGAGTACTTCGCTTTGGCCGCCACGTCAGCCGTCCAGTCGACGAACGATTGGGCGTGGCGTTCTCGTTTAAGGCCGGAAAATATCTGACGTTCACGCCCAGTTATTTGAATATCGGCATGCAGCCATATGAAGGTCGAATCGTTTTTGAGAACCGGCTTTCATTTGCTACCACGGTTCGTTTTCCCGTGGGACGCTTTACGCTGAGTGATCGCAATCTCTTTGAGCGTCGGATTCGTCATCCTGGAGGAGACTCTACGCGTTATCGAAACAAGCTGCATATCGAACACCCGATCATGTCGCCCAAGATAAAGCTGAGTGCTTTTGTTTCCGAGGAGCCTTTTTACGACTGGAGCTTCAACGCCTGGGTGCGAAATCGTTTCGCGATAGGTGTCACCAAATCATTTAATAAACACCTTGCCACGGATCTCTATTACATGCGACAGAACGACTCGCACACTTTCCCCGGAGATCTCCACATTCTGGGCACAGCCTGGAGATTCAAGCTTTAATAAACAAGTTCACCGGACAATGGTTCCAGCGCAGCAACCGCGAGACTGTGAAACTGCCGGCGTACGCTGTTGATATTTGCAAATGGAATCGAGCGAGCATGCGTGCGGTTTGTAAGCAGGATAAAAACGCGCTGATGATTAGGATCGAGCCAACAACTCGTACCGGTAAATCCGGTATGACCGAAACTATCAGCCGGTAGATCCGGTCCGGCCGTAGAGTCTTTCGTTGCTGCCAATTGCCAGCCAACTGAGCGGGCTTCTTCCAGTCCCTTAGTCATATTAGTGCGAAACAGTAAACAGCTTTCCGGCTTGAGCAAGGTGCTTTGCTCAGCGAGAAACTGCCGGGCTAAAACCTGAGTTTCAGAGGCTGTCGAGAAGAGTCCGGCATGGCCCGCGGCCCCCCCCAGGAAGTGGGCGTTGCCGTCATGCACCTCTCCCCAGATCAATCCCTGACGCCAAGCGTGGTAATTGCCTGCGCCGGTCTGCTCGAACGTGTCACGTTCATAAGCATTGCCTGTTTCGGAAGCAGCGATACCGGTCTGCCGTGCAACAGCCGGATTGAAAAATGTGCTCTGCAAGTTCAGTGTCCGGATGATCTCCTGACTTGCCATGTGCGCCAGACGCTGGCCAGTCATCCGTTCCAACAGGAAACCGAGGGTGATGAAACCTAGATCGCTATAGACGACTCGTGTACCTGACTTGTATTCCAGATCCAGATTGGCGATCTCGCCGAGCGTTCGTTCGGGTTCGCCCTCGGCAAGCACATAGAGGGGCCGCCACGCAGGAAGTCCGGAAGAGTGAGTAAGCAGTTCTCGCACCGTGATCATCTGTTTATCGGGGCGATCGAATTCGGGTAGATAGTGAGACACAGAGCTGTCCGGCGTCAGCTCACCGGCTTCAATTCGTCGCGCGCAGAGCATCGCTGTTATCAGCGGTTTTGTAAGCGAAGCAAGATCGTAGATGGTGTCTGGCTGAGTAACAATATGATAAGGATCAACGACCGAGTGGCCTAAAGCATCGGCGAAAATAGCCTGGCCTCGTTCTGCGACGAGATAAACCGCGGAAGGGAAGTCACCCGCCTCGATATGTTCGGTAAGCAAAGCTGAAAGTTGTTCATTGCGCGAAGGCATGTTTATCGGACATTTGTCGTTTTGCCTAGAGCGCTCACACCCGGGTGCGCGGCATGGTCCCGGATTCGCTCAAGTGCCCGGAGGGCCAGTGCGAGCGCATTCCTGCCGTCGACTCCAGATACAGGCGACGGCAAGCCATCACGCACCGCTTCCAGAAACGCAAGTATCTCGGCTCGCAGCGGCTCTATATCGATAACATCGAGATTCTTCACATGAACACCGGGCCACCCGCCGTTTGCCGAGGGCGGCGCGAGACTGCTCACTGAAGCGCGTTTTGTTGTGTAGTCGATAGCAATGTAATCGTGCGGCTGGAAGAAACGCATCTTCCTAATCTTTTCCGTGCCTACCCGCGATGCCGTAATATTGGCAACCGCCCCCGAGGAAAACTCCAACCGCGCATTTGCCGCGTCAACCTTGTTCGTCAAAATGGCAATTCCAACTGCGTGGATTGCAGTAACTTCTACGTCCTCCCCAACAAGCCATTGCACGATATCAAGATCGTGAATCATCAGATCGAGTACGACATCGATATCCAGCGAGCGAGCCGTAAACTCTCCTACGCGATGGATTTCGAAATAGACCGGATTGCGAACGTGAGGACGCAACGCGACCATCGCCGGATTAAAACGCTCCAGATGCCCAACTTGCAGTAACGCCTTTCCTCGTTCGGCGGCGTGAATCATGCGATCGGCTTCTTCGAGCGTGCGCGAAATCGGTTTCTCAACCAGGACGTGAACACCGGCCTCCAGGAGACCGCAAGCGATTTCACAGTGCGACTCGGTGGGCACCGCGAGGCTCACCGCCTCCACACTGCCAATCAGCTCACGCCAATCGCTCAGGTAATCAGCTTTTCGCTCGATGCTAACGGAGCGCGCAGTCTCGTCGTCGATATCACACACGGCAACAAATTGCGACAGACCCTCCGCGGCAAGGTTTGCGTGGATGCGTGCGTGCTGGCGTCCCAGATGGCCGACGCCGATGACGGCGGTGCGTAACGGCATGATGTTGATTGTATTGTCAGTGGTCAGTAGTCTTTGAACTTTGAACTTTGAACTTTGCACTTTGTACTTGGTACTTGGTACTTTGAACTCTAGCTGAAAGAGGACCTTACTCCTTCATACAGAAATGCAAAGTACTAAGTACAAAGCTCAAAGTTCAAAACAAAAGTTCTAAGCACGAAGTATGGGACACACTGACTACTGATCACTATCCAATTCGGAGTCGAATATACTTGCATCCTTCAACGCTTGCCAAGCGGGTCTCCATTCTCCTGTGTCTCGCTATCGTCGCCTTTTACTTCTACGGCCTTGGTCTGCTGCCGCTGGTTGGACCAGACGAGCCACGCTATGCACAAGTGGCGCACGAAATGCTCGTGCACGGCGACCTGATCACGCCGACATTAGGAGGCCACACATGGTTTGAAAAACCAGCGCTGCTTTATTGGATGATGATAGCCGCCTTCAAGGTATTCGGTGTGAATGAATGGTCGGCACGTTTAGGGCCTGCCCTTTCAGGCTTGCTTACGATTGCCGCAGTCTGGTGTGTAGGCCGGCAGATTGAACGCACAAGTCGCACGAGCGGACCAAATGGTTTTGCCTTCTGGGGCGCGCTAGCCGCAGCTACGAGCTTCGGAATTATCGTGTTCTCGCGGGGGGCGAGTTTCGACATTGTAATCACAATGACGACGACATGGGCTCTCTCGCTTTTTCTATTACAGGAACTCTCCAGCGTCCCAAAGTCGAAAACGATCTTTCTAATCGGATTTTATGGACTGGTCGGCTTGTCGCTACTGGCAAAGGGTCTCGTTGGTATAGTGATCCCGTTTGGTGTGGTCACGCTCTACTACCTCATAAGACGAGAACTACCGGCGCGACGCATTTGGTTTAGTTTGATCTGGGGTGTACCTGTAGCCCTGGCCGTGTCGTCTGTTTGGTATGGGCCTGTTATCTACCGTCATGGCTGGCAGTTCATCGATAAGTTTTTTATTCAGCAGCACTTTGCCCGCTACGTTTCCAACAAGTACCACCATCCTCAGCCGGTCTACTTTTACCTGCTCATTCTGGTTCCGATGACACTGCCGTGGAGCGTCTTCCTGTTTGACGGAATTGCGGCCATAAGACGCTCGTCTCTACAAGGCCTCGATGGCCTGAGTAAGGCGCGGGTGTTTTCCCTGGCGTGGTTGTTGTTGCCTATTTTGTTTTTTTCGTTCTCCGGTTCGAAGCTGCCGGGTTACATCCTGCCGGTCTTGCCGGGAGCCTCGCTAATAGCGGGCGAGCGGCTTGCGCGTCTTAGCGCTACTTCCAAAGGACAGAGCTGGTCCCTGCGTGGGACCGGAGTAATCTGCTTGATCCTGGGAGCGATCACTCCTGTTTATGCCTCGCGTTCTACAGTTCTATCACTGCGTTGCGCTGTATTGGTTGCTCTGCCTCTATTTGCTGCGGGAGTTTTTGCTGTTGTTTGGACTCGATTCCGTAGTGCGTCTGTGCTCCTTGTTGCATGGGCCACGTTGGCCGCGGCGGTTATCCTGTTAAATTGTGGGGCACAAAGCCTGGCGCAGCGCGAATCTGTGCGCGACCTCCTTCGACTCGCCGATGCGCGTGGCTATGCGAACGCGCCGGTTTTCGCTCGACGGGGTGACGATCGCACAGCGGAGTTTTATGCGAACGGCAGGGTGGTTTATGGGGCAGATGGCGAGGTGGTAACTTTCGACGAGGTGGGGCAAGTGTTGGGAGAGGCACGCAGGCGAGGTGAATCGATACTAGTCTTGTTGCCAGTGGAGGCTCTGAGGGATGTAACCCAACTGCACACACCCGAATTAGACGTAATAGGAACTAACGGGCGAATCGCGCTCGTAGCGGTAAAAGCCATGCACATCTAAAATGGCAAAGGAAACTCGAGTGGGCGGATCACCTCAGATACTTATCGAAGAAGTCGATGACTATTCGATCGTAAGCCTCGCCTTGTTCTCCGGTGGCTGACGGAAGAGTAATCCCGGTTAGAGGGAGGTCGGTGCGGATTTCCACATTTGCTTTGTTTGGAAAGCAAGGTTCAAGAGACGCTGTCGTCTCTCTGAAATGTCCCGCTTCGGCGCCTGACAAGAGCAGCACGTGCTGGTCGGTGAGTGAAGCTGCGATTTTACAGCTGTCCGCATCCTCATACGCACCCAGAAAATAAATTCTTATTGCACTACTGGAAAGATACCGGAGAAGCCTGTTGTCGAGACCCGTATAGGCCGCCACGGCAGCCTGCACTAGTTCGTTAGCAGTGCCCGGCACTGAATCAAGCACCAGCACTTTGACCTGGCTGTCGTGGGGAGTCGCCTTTAACGCTGTATAGGCGCCAAGCTCTACGCCATAGAGTCCAAAACGATCGCCGACAAGCTTGCTTTTGTTTTCAGGATCGTCAGCCTCGCGTGTCCCAAAAGACGTCCATTTCACCAGCGGATTTACGCCGTGGCCTCGCAAGTCGGGCCACAGGATGGTGCAATTAGTGGTCTCATTTATTTTGACGCCAAGGTTGAACAACCATGATCGGTCGCCGCCGTAACGATGCAAAAGGATAACCGCCGGTGCTCCTTCTGAACCTTTTAGCAGCCAGCCACGCGCACGGGTCCCGTCTCGGTTGATCCACGATTCGTCGGTGACCTTCAAAACTGGCCCGCTGATTTGGGAGAACGCCTGGGGTGTTACGAGATAAGCTTGTTTAGGAGGTCGGGTGATTCCGTAGACGATGAAGACGAGTGAGGCAACCAGAGCCGCTACCAATACCAGGAGTATTGGCAGAAACGACCGGATAAGCTTTTTACCCAATCTTCGACGGGAAGACATTAAAGTAATCGAGAGCGGAAGTCAGGATATCTGATTAAACCTGACTCAGCTATTTATGGATCACTGCTCCTTTCCTGATCGCCTCATAATAGTCTTCTGGCGTGTTGATGTTAACAAAAAACTGTTTGGCACGATCGAGATCCTCTAGTTCGGCAAAAGCCAGCCAACGACTCTTAACGGATGTCAGCAGGTCTACCGGCCTTCGTTCGCCAGCCTCAATCAACTCAGTTGCGCGGTTCAGACAGGGATCAATTCGATAGAACGAACATAGAGGCTGCGGTCGACCATCACGTTGAATAGGAGCAACTGCTTCATGATTCTCTCGCAAGGCTGCCATGCGCGTAAACAGATCAGCTGTTACAAACGGCAGATCACACGCAACCACCAAACACCATTCCGTGCGGGCTGCGGCAAGCGCTGCGTGGACACCACCAAGCGCGCCCCACTGTGGGTAAATGTCTGCTGTACTCTTGAGGAGTGGATGGTCAAGTTCGCGACCCACGACGGTGACAATGCTGGAGACCTGGAGCAAGGTATCGGCAATACGCTCTGTAAAGGTTTTTCCCTCAAGTAGCAGCTGGGACTTATCAGTTCCCATCCTACTCGATGCTCCGCCTGCGAGGATGAAGGCCTCAAAATCCATAGATTAACTGTTTACGATTACATCGATAGCTCGAGCGTGAGTTGGCATGTGGCGCACGTTATCACGCGTGTCAGTTGCGCGCAAAGTGAGAGTGCCCCGTGCCATCAACGATAGCGGATGTGATGAGATCCGTTCACGCGTTCCGGAAAAGGTTGGTTATCTTTACTAGATCGAATCTACGTAGAGGACAGAACAAACTACTAGACCACATCTGTTCCAGGCGGGAGAGTCTTCATATGTGGTGTTGGCGATGAATAGGTTCGGATCTTCACTTCCTGAGATCCATTATCAGCCTTTCACTCTAGTACCGATACCGATGATGGCGGCGGCGAAGCTTATACGTGTACAGGGCTGAGCCGCCCAGACCCGCAAGGGCGCCAATGCCGGCCCACTTTTTCCCACCGGCCAGACCGCCGATCAAAGCGCCAGCACCCGTGCCGATCGCCAACGTCAGCTTGTCGCGATGCTTCTGCCAGAAGCTTCGACCGCGCGGCCGACCGTAATCATAATAGACTCGGCGTGAAGACGCGTTTGAACCATAGCTATACCGGACCCCGGATCTCGACGTGCGGAAATCTCTGCTCTCACCGCATGACTGAAACCCATCAGTAAAGCCGATCTTGTAAGCATTCTGCTCCTCGGTTGTCTTGAATTCCGCCGGAACAGACGGCTCGCTTCCGGGTGTGTACTTCACATCTCTAGCGTATCCCGTGTTGTCTATTGGACTAGTTGTGTCTGACAGGGTGGTGGTGGTATCTGCAACTCGCGAGTCCCTTGAGTGCATGACTGCCGCTCCCAACGAAGCACCGATCAGTGCTGCTACGAGCCCGACCGCCACAATCTTGTTTGTCATAATCATCGCTAGTGTCTCCTTCCGGAAAGATTTGGCCTTTTGAACAGATTACGGGGCTTATTCGGCAACCGGGATTCCAATGCTTCTGCAGGTCGAAAAATAGCATATCAATTCGATAAATATGCGTGTTCTGCGAAATTACTCAATGAATAGAAGAACTTCGCAATAAGAAAGTCCACAAAGCGATGCTAACGGGAGCACAGAGACGTCGAATATGGAATTCCTTTTTCTGACCGTCTACCTTGACCGGATTCTTCACCGAAGTTTATAGTCGTTGACAGCGCGAGAGTCCTTTTGCGCATCTATGAACAAGCGGTTTCCCTGTAATGCTTCTACGCTACAGCCGTACTTATTCAAGAGGTAGTTCTTAATGAAGAGATTTCTCCCAGTTTTCTTGATCGGGATTGTTATCGCCGGCCTTTGCGGTTCGACCATTGCCCAGAAACCCTCGACTGACCCGCAGGTAAAAAGCGTACCACTATTTCCCCTCGAGGAACTGCGTCCGGGAATGAAAGGAACTGCGCGGACCGTATTCTCCGGAACGACTGCAGAGGAGTTTGGGGTTGAAATCCTGGGCGTGCTCCCCGGGTTTCCTGGGCCACGTCAGTCGGCAATCATTGCCAGATTGAGTGGAGCCAATGTCGAGAAGACGGGAGTGTTTGCCGGCATGTCTGGCTCGCCTGTTTACATTGATGGAAAAATCGTCGGCGCGATCGCCTTCAGCTTCCCTTTTTCCAAGGAGCCAATCGCCGGCATTACTCCAATCAAGCAGATGATCGATCTCTTCGATAAGGGATCAGAGAACAACTTCCAGAAACCGAAAGAACCTCGAGCTGTTTCCTTTGCCCAACTGGCTGCGAGCGAATGGAAACCGACCCTGCCAAAGCCGGCTGTTTCGGGCGTGTCACTCCTGGCTCCCGTTTCGGGTGCGTCACCTCTGTTTCCACTTCTCGGTCAACAGATGACTCCGATTGCTACCCCGCTGGTTTTCACGGGGATCAGCCAGGAGTCTCTTGCGCTGTTTGCACCGCAATTAATGTCGAACGGACTCCTGCCTGTCTCAGGTGTAGGCGGCTCAGCTGAGATCACACCGCTCGCTCCGGCGAATGCAAACACCTTTACGCCAGGTAGCTCGATCAGCGTGCAACTGGTTCGGGGAGATTACTCACTCGCAGCCGCGGGTACCGTCACTCTACGAGATGGGGACCGCATTTATGCGTTCGGGCATCCTTTTCTCAGTCTTGGATCTGCTGACATGCCGATGACGGAAACGTCTGTCGTGACAGTGATACCGAACGTTAATAACTCTTTCAAACTCTCCGTGCCGGGACGCATGGTGGGTTCAATCTCTCAAGATCGCGCGTCGGGAATTTTTGGTCTGCTGGGCCAAACACCGAAGATGATTCCCGTGACTATTAATCTCCATACAAGCCGCGATCGAAAAGAAACCTATTCTTATGAAATAGCCAGCGATTCATTCCTTACACCTTTGCTGCTCAATATCACTGTCTTCAATACAATAACGTCGAGCGAGCGAGCGCTCGGTGATTCGACACTCAGCCTCAAGGGGCAAATAAAAGTAAAAGGGCAGGAAGCGGTGCGAATCGATCGGCGCTTTTCCGCAGCTAACTCGGCAGCCCTGGCCGCAGGCTCCGTTGCGACGCCCGTGGGATCTCTGCTGACCAGCGGTTTTGACGATGTGCAGCTTGACGGGATCACACTCGATATATCTTCGACCGATACCAAGTATGCTGGGACGTTGGAACGAATCGCTCTCGATAGAACGGAAGTTCGTCGGGGAGAAAAAATCGAAGTACAGGCTTATGTGAGAACCGAATCAGGCAAACAGTTTGTTCAGCGCATTCCGGTTCAGATTCCAGACGATGCCGCACTGGGACAATTGCTGGTTTTTGTTGGCGATGGAGGAGCACTGCAGGAAGGCTCAGCGGCCAAGGCGTTTGTGCCACAGGATCTCGCCCAACTCGTGCGGGCAATCAACACAGTAAAGAAGAGCGACCGCCTTTACGTCAAGCTGTTCCGGATTACGTCAGGTGCAGTGATTGGCATAAGCGAACTCCCGAACCTGCCGCCCTCGGTTGTGGCCACATTAAATAGCGATAGGACGTCGGGCGGTTACACACCTACAGTACTCTCTGCAGTTTTTGAAATGGAATTGCCGCCGGCTGAGTTTGTGATCTCCGGACAACAGATGATCGGAATTGATGTTGTGCGCTAGTCCGAGGACCTTGAGTCTCCGACTTATTTTCCAATCGCAGCAAGCGTATTTATTCGCTCGCGAAAAGCTGGCGATAGCTCGTCTACTTCTGCTGAGGAATAATTGGCGGCGCGAAAGGCATCTTTAATTTGCTTCTCACTGAGTCGGTCAAGCAAACCGCTCAGCCAACGGGCGTCGGCCACACTGATGTTGTCGAAAAGCTTCTTGTTTTTACCTGCGTAATGGAAGGCAATGGTTTCGCCCCTCACCTTTTCGATGAAACTCGCCTTTTCATAATCCGACGGCTTGTTTCGGCTGCGGGTAATCGCACCACCCGTCTTGCCAAATGAAGCCCCAAGATCACTGATGATGTAGCGCAGCTCATCCTCCCCCGGCCCCTCATCGCGCGTCGCGAGGATCTGATTGTTCTGCTCCTTCATATCCCAGTTATTTATTAACAACATCATTATCTTGAGGCCTTGAAACTCCGGGGTTCCTATGAAAGGATTGTCCTCCCATTTCCAATTACCAGTACGCTTGACACTCTTGGGGCGCGCCTCCAAACGGACATTGTCGAAGGCGCCCTTACCATCAATAACCAAATGCGGTATTAAGTAATCAATTTCGGTTTCGTAACCGATGGCCCATACCAGACGATTGGTAGACGTCTCGGGCTGCGCCTCTTTACCAATCTTCGCCACCCACTCGTTGCCGGCCGCGTCGCGCACTCGATACTTCGTGGAATAACCGCCCTCCTTCTG
>WNFJ01171036.1_pt1 | contig 10394 bp, 8 predicted proteins | sample 5400461 | NCBI WGS metagenome assembly WNFJ01 (sample SAMN13153349, study PRJNA577476) | soil metagenome | isolation source: 115 cm saprolite on Douglas fir-dominated hillslope | place: USA:California | collected 2013-09-17
CGTGTGGGGTCGCGCCCTGCCCGGGATGGGAATCCCGCGCGGGAACCGATTCGCTCCCGGGCGAGGCTACTCTTATTCAGACTCTTTGATAGTGTAGAAGCGATCCGCAGCCAGATTGGACCGGACTTCCATTTTTCCGTCGGGCCAAAGGATCTCAACTCTATCGACGTGGTCCTTGCTGCCGAGACCAAAGTGAAGGCGAAGATCATTCTGGGAAAGATAACTTCCACCGCTTAGCACCACATCGGTCTGCACTAAATCCCCGGCGATAACTTTCACCCGAGCATTGAGCGCGAGCCGGTTGCTCCTGGTTCCCTCCAGGGCAAAGCTGATCCAGTGGTTTGCGGGACCACCCTGCGGTTGGAGAATCATGGGCCCGCCTTTTAGATTTTCTATCACAATGTCAAGACGACCATCATTAAATAAATCACCAACCGCCACTCCGCGGCTGACTTGTGGAGTCTGGATGGCCGAGCCGACAAGATTGCCGATGTTCTTAAAAGTACCGTCGCGTTGGTTCAAGAACAGCAGTCCTGGCTCGCGATACTTGGCAGTTATATCGAGGCTGTCCACTTGTGGATAGACATGACCGTTCACCAAGAACAAGTCGGGCCAGCCATCGTTGTCGAAGTCGAAAAAGGCCTCGCCCCAGCCCACATAAGGCGTAGTTGCCGGGGCGATGCCGGAAGCGTAAGAAACATCGGAAAAACTCATCTTCCCGTCATTCCGGAATAATGCCGCGTATTCATCGTTGAAATGCGTAATCGCGAGAGAGAAGAGTCCCTTGTGCTGATAGTCGCCGAGAGCAACCCCCATGTTGGCTTGCTCGGCCCCATCCTGGTTAACGGCCACACCCGCCAAATAGGCAACGTCGGTAAAGTGTCCGTCGCCGTCGTTACGGTAAAGATAGTTCGGCTGTCCATCGTTGGCAACAAAAAGGTCAAGACGCCCGTCGTTGTTAAAGTCTGACCACACCGCGGTAAGTCCAAAACGATTTTGCGGGTCATCCACGCCAGCCTTTTTGGATACGTCGGTAAATGTGCCGTCTCCGTTGTTGTGGTAAAGATTATCTGGAGCGCCCTTGAGACCCTTCGGTCCGCACTGCACATCAATGCCGTGGTATTTGCACGTTTTCATGGAACCGAAGGAGGGAAGATTGCTCAGACTAAGGGCTACATAGTGCGACACAAATAAGTCTGCCCAGCCGTCGTTGTCATAGTCGCCAAAAGCCGCGCCGGTAGCCCATCCTGAGTCACTGCTCAAGCCGGATTGCTTGGTCACGTCAGTGAAAGTTCCGTCACCATTGTTGCGATAGAGAACTACACCTCCGAAACAGGTGACCAACAAATCCGGCCAGCCGTCATTGTTATAATCGCCGACGACCGCGCCCATGGCCCAACAGGGATAACCGACCCCTGCTTTGTCTGTGACGTCGGTGAAGGTTCCGTCATGATTATTGTGGTATAGCGCGCTCCGAGCCTTCTTGCCAGCTAGCGCCATCTCCACGCTTTGCGCGTTGGTGAAGTAAATGTCAGGCCAGCCATCGCGATCATAATCAATTAGAGCAACGCCGCCACTCATTGACTCCACAATGTACTTCTGTTCCGGACTGGAGAGGTGTTCAAACTTGATGCCGGTGGAGCTGGTAATATCCACCAGTTGCGGCAATTGGGCGGAGGTTTGTGGAGTTGTTGGCTGCGCGCGTGTAGAAAATAACGGCAAATCCTGCAGCCCTGCTTTGCCGTCGTGTGATTCAATCCCTCGTGAAGCGCTCTCGGAAACTTGGGAGAGCGATAGAACCACGCCAAGAGCAAGGACCATCAAGAGTAAATGAACGAGTGCTCTCAATTTATTCCTATCGCACATGGGAGGCTCGTGGTCCGGTGACTTCAACGTGTCAAAGGTTTTCTCGTCATCAGCAGCGTAGATCGTGTCCACGGGAGGTGATCCGCTATTGGCGCACGTCCGTCTCCTCACCTTCCTGTTTAGCCGGCTTGACACGCATGTCGTGGTAAATATCCTGAAGCTTCTCTTTCATCGCCTTGTACTTCTGGTATTCCTCCAGTTCCCGTTTCGCATCCGCGGTGCGTCCTGCCTGCCGATACAAGGTGCTTAGCCGGAAGTGAGCCGCGGCACTAGTGGGGTCCAACTGGAGGGCGTGCTGGAGCAGCGGTTCCGCCTTGTCAGGTTGATTCATCTGCATCAGTACTTTCGCGAGACCGATGTTGGCCTCCGCATCATTCGGCTGGAGTTGCACCGCTCGGGAATAGTGTGCGTAGGCTTCCTGCACGTCGCCTCGCCGGGACGAGATGTCTCCCAGTCTAAACTCGGCTCTCTCATCGAATTGGTTAACCGATAGGGCCGCCTTGTATTCACCCTCCGCCTCTTGCTGCTCGGCCGCAACTGACAAGGCGTTCAGCATCTCGGCCAATTCAAAATGGAGTCCAGGAAGCTTGGGGTCAAGCTTGAGCGCTTCGCGGTAGTTCCTAATCGCTGCCTCGTCGTCCCCATGCTTTTCCAGTTCATGCGCCATGACCTGATGCATCCGAGCAGATGTTGGAGCCACCAGCGACAAGCTGAGCATGGCCTCGCCGGCAAGGTCCGAATAGATCCGGTAGGAAGCGTAGAGCACGTCTGTATTGGTGGGATACAAGGTGCGAAGAGCGCTGACGGTCGCTGCGGCTTTGTCCAGATCGCCAGCAGCAGTGTGGATTTCAATCAACTCCATACCAGCGTCTATCTGAATTTGCTCCTCCCGCAGCTTGGGCAACGCTTTCTCCAGGTCTGCGAGAGCGCTCTGGCTGCTGCCCGTCCTCCTCTCCGCCATACCCAGGAGGGCCTGCATTCTCCATAGAGTGGGCCGGAGCCTGAGCGCGGCCCGAAGTTGTGGAATCGCGGCGGAATAGTCGCCCTGGAAGAACAGCAGAACACCGAGGTTGCCGCGAGCGTCGACGTTATTCGGATCGAGCGCAACCATGGCACGAAACTCGGGTATCGCCAGTTCTGGCTTATTCTGTTTCAAGAATTCCTGCGCTCGATCGCTGTGAAGCTCCATTTGGTGCTTGCGGTCGGCGAGCGATTGGGCGACGCAGTGAAGTGAGGCGAAAAAAAAGAATAGGGCTCGGAGCAGGCGAATGGCGTGTTTTGTTCTCATGGTTGCGAATGATACTGCACCACGCGTCCAGTAGAGCAACAGAAGGGGCAGCGTCAAACGTTGCCCTTTCACTTTAGAAATATCCGCCCAGCCCCCTCGGAAGGAGAGTCTGGCAGTCCGGAAGCAGGTAGGCCGCTCGAGCCGGCATCTCCCACGCCAGTCGGACGTTGAGGGCGACGCCCCTTGGTTTCAAGATAGTACCTAACCACTCTTGGGTTTGAAGTCCAAGTAGGCAAAGTTCATGTGCCCCTTCGTCAGCACGTGTAGAGTCAGCACCTGCACTCCCTTTCGCAGCTTGACTTGGATGAGACTTTTCATGAGACCCCAGTGGTGCATTTGTCGCCAGGCGATCGGGTCAGAGGCATTGTATGTCGACTGAACTGTGACAGGACCCGTGAGCTTCTTTCCATTCACATCAAACGATATGTCGCCGCCACCACTTGAGGTATAGAGGAGGTCTGCTGTGTAAACAGCTGTCCGCCGGACATTCACCGTCATGTTGAACCACTCGCCCGCCACTACCCATCCGACATAGAGCATGTTCTCGGGCGGTTGCACAAGGTTGTACGGATTATTGTCGATCGCGTCGTGAAACTTGGTATAAGAAGTGTCAACCCCCTCGTCAATGCGGAACTGGTTCAGGTAAGTTCCATCCGCCGGGTTCAAACCGCCACTACCGTTGTTTTTTGCATCCGCATCGTGGTATGCGACTCCTTCCCCGCCCAGATCGTAATAGGCGCACATCACTCGCCCCGGAATACGTTGCGGACCACCGTTGTAAACACTGTCGTGAAACGGCTTGCCTTGGTAATGTTTGGTTTTTGCCGGAGCGAGCACAGGTACGCAAAGCGCACCGACCACAATGAACAATTGGCACAATCCCAGCCGACGTCGTCCTGTGACAAAGTGTGTGGTCATCGATTTTGATCTCAAGAGTCAAGAGCTTTTCTCTGATACCGCACCATCCTTCTCTCGGCGCAAGAATGGGCAGCGTCAGACGCTGCCCTTCAGTTCTAAGAAGTCCTGCCTGATGATCCCTGCTTAGAAGGAGAATCTGGCAGAAACCTGAACAATGCGGCCGGTAATCGTGGTGGACGTGATCTGCCCCACACTTGGATCAGGAATACCTGATGCAAGCGCGGACGGATTGAGGTTGTTGCTGGGATTTTTGAAGCTTGGATGGTTCAAGACGTTGATAGCATCCATCCGCAGCTGCAGTTTGCCTTGTTCCCACCCCGGGATACCAAAGCTCTTGCCCAGTGAAAAATCGACATCCGTTAGATCAGGTCCACGGAGCGAGTTTCTCTTGTTATTGCCGAAAGTATTGGTTGCCGGCACCGCGTATGCGAGTTGGTTGAACCACCGGTTGATCGACTGATTCGACACATGCGGATTCCCGACCAGGTTGGGATACCAGGATCCATCCAGCGCGCCGGAGTTAGTAGCGTTGTTCATAACCACAGTGAACGGAGCTCCCGATTCGGCCACGAAGGAAGTTGACGCTTGCCAACCGCCGAGCGCCGCGGCCCCTAGAGCAGAGTTCATGTACTGGTGTCCTCTCCCCAGCGGTATCGCATACACAACCGACCCCTTCAACGAATTGGGCCGATCGAAATTCGAGGGCGCATAGTTGGCCGACGGAGTATAGGCGTCCTGATAGTACACCGCGCCGAATTGGTTGCCCCAGCCTGAAGTATCCATGTCATCTTTCAGCCGTGACCATGTGTAAGCGAGATCGGCAGACAGCCCATAGCCGAATGGTTTTTTAAGCATGACCTGCACCGCTTCGTAGTTCGACTTGCCGGTGTACAAGCCGGTTCGCGCTCCGCCCGCGCCGGGGCCGATGCCCGAAAACTGCGGATACGGCCTCGCGGCCTGACCACCTCCGAGCGCATTCGCAGGCACCTGGTTGATATCGGCCTCGAAGTGCAAGTTGCTCCAGTGGCTGCCGACGTATTGCCCCTCTACGACCATATTAGCGGGCAAACGCCGCTGCACGCCTGCCGTCCACTGCCAGCCACTCATAATGGGCAGATTATAGGGGGTATAGGGTATAAGCCCGTTTCCCTGAGGCGTTGCGGGAGTGATGTAGTCAGCAGGATTGCGATCTGGACCGACAACCAAGGGCAGGCCCGCCCCAGTCCCCGAAAGCTGCACCACTGGCGCCTGGCCGGGATTGGCTGAAGTACTGCCCAAGGTGGCTGTGCCGAAGCCAAGCGGCCCGCCAACAGTGTCCATGCTCCACAGAGCCGCGTATTGGCCAACTCCGCCACGCACCACCCAATCATTCGTCGGCGACCAAGCGATTCCGAGGCGAGGCATCACCTTGGTCTTCGTCTGGAACGATTGAGTACGCGCCCCCTTTAGGCCCCCAAACCAAATCGAGCCTAAAGTGTTGGTGACGGGGTTGGTGAGGGTCGGATCAAAGCCACCGATATTGTTCTTGACGTCGCTCATTCCGCCATGCGTTTCCGAGCGCACCCCGAGGTTAACGGTAAGGTTCGACCGCAGCTTGATGTCGTCCTGAGCAAAAAACGATGGATTCTTGGCCCGCATTCCGTGTTCCGGTTCACTCAGGGTACTCCACGATTGCACATCTCCCAATAGGAAGTCGGCATAGCCGACACCGCCGTTGGTGTACTGGCCCGAGAATCCCAGCGTCGCACCATTTAGGTTGCCCCACGGAGTCGAGTTATCCTGCTCGAACATGACCTCGCCCCCGAAGTGCAGAATGTGCCTACCTCGAATCATGGTTAGGACATCCGAGGGAATGAAGGTGTTCTCAATGAAGACTGCGTTCGTGCCCGGATTGAGAGTACCGTTGTTACCGCCGGTTCCACTGATGTTCACAGTCGGATACTCATCCACGGTGGAGAACCGCAATCCCAACGCAGCCGGGAAGCCCTTGCCCAGGCTCGCCGGAACAAACCAATTCCCTTGCCGGACAAACGAATACCGGAATTCGTTTACCATGGACGAATTGATGGTGTACACATCTGTGAACTGCGCGTTATACCCTTCGGCCGCAAATAATTGGCAACTTATAGGGCAAGAAGGACCAGGACTAAAGGATTCCGAGTGCGGGGCGTCGTGCATCGAAACCGTAATGTTGATACGGTTCTTAGCGCTCATGTTGTAGTCCAACCGCCCAAACACTTTCTTGCTCCTGTTGTTGCCGTTGCTCAGAAAGCTGACGTTGTTTTGGACCAAATTCTGATTGGTCGCCGTAACATAATTCTTCTGAATGTTCAGGGCTACCGGGTCGAAATCGGCCATGGGAATAGCCAGGTCAGCAGGATTGTAGGCCCCGCATTGGGCGGGGTTGGTAGTTAGTGGCGTGCCACCATGCGCAGCGTCAAGTGTAAGAGTGGTTCCGAAGACTGCAGGATCGAAGCAACCAGCCTTCATGGCGGCAGTGGGAACCGAGATGGTGGAGATCGAGCTATTTGGGTTAGCCAACTGTTGATAGTTGAAGTAGAAGAACAACTTGTTCTTGAGGATCGGCCCACCGATCGCACCGCCGAAGTAGTTGAAACGCTGCCTCGCCTTGGGGCCCGACCTGTTGAAGTAGTCTCTCGAATTCAAGGCGTCGTTCTGGAAATAATCATAAGCGGCACCGTGAAACTGATTGGTTCCGCTTTTGCTGATGAGGTTGAAGACATTGCCGCCGCCGCCGTACTGCGCCGAGGCGGTTGACGTAATCACGTTCACTTCGGCTACGGTCTCGCTCTCACCCTGGTCAATGTTGGCGCTGTGCGGCAACCAAATCGAGCCACCGTCAACCAGATAGCTGGAGAAGTATGGCATGGTTCCGGCGATGACCATTGGTGCCCCCTGGGGTGCTGGTAGCCCCGGGAAGCAGCTTCAGGAGACTGGTCCAGCCGTTCACCGGATCAACGCTCGGCAGGTCGGTGAGCTGTTCCGTTGACAAAGTGGTCGCCACCTGAGCATCCTCCGTCTTCAACAACGGCGACTCGGATGTAACCTCGACCACCTGCGTGCTCGAGCCGACTTTCATCTCGGCGTTTACTGCGACCAAGCCAACCTGAAGCGCGAACGGGCCGCGCACCAGCTTCTGGAAACCATCCTTGGTAAAGGAGACCGTGTAGTTTCCGGGCAGAATCGAATTGGTATCGTAAAGGCCGTCACCGTTGCTGACGAATTCCCTAACCACACCTGTGTCGTTGTTTTTCACAGTGACGGTAGCGCCCGGCAGAACCGCGCCCGACAAATCGGTCACCGTACCACGAATGTCACTGGAATTCGTATTTTGCGCGAGACCGACGTGGGCCACGCTGAGCAGAAGAAAACACGCGAACGCGACATGCACTCCTTTTCTCACAACCCCCTCCTCTTTGGCACGGACTCGGATGCTATTGGTTTGCCGATTCTTAGGGGATTCCGTGTCGATGCCGATCACATTATGCTGTTCGCCGATGGCTGACGCAGCATTGACTCGCCGCATCCAGTCAGGCCGGAACCTTCATTGCTTCACTTTTGGACTTCAACGCCGGGATTCTGGCAGCCTCCAATAACTAGTGTCAAGAAGATTGTGACGCTGCGTCCCTCTATGCGGTACGTTGCCTCAGAAAATAGGCTTTGTAATAGCTTGGCGGCAAAAGCAACCCGCGCTCTTAGGCACCCGAAAACGGATACAAACTTGACGCCACCAAATATCCCGCATAGCGGGACGCTCGTATATAAAAGTGCAGACAACGCGTCATTATTTTGGTAAATAGGGACTGCTGGCTGTAATCGTTTACCGCATCCTGGGAATTCAAGCAGCCTCTTGGAAGTGACATTTTTCCTCGTGCACCATAAGAACCGAAAGGCCAGGAACAACGACGAACTGTGAAAACTCGTTTCATCGCCGATCCGGTGCGTTACCGCACGATGACGACCATGCAGATTCGAGAAACATTCCTGATTGATAATCTCTGCGTGCCTGGAGAGATTCACCAGGTGTACATCGACTTGGATCGCGCAGTGGTGGGCATGGCCGCACCCTTGAAAAACCGAATTGCACTCACCGCGGATGACACGTTACGGGCGAAGTCCTTCACCGAACGGCGCGAAGTAGGAGTTCTGAACACCGGCGGCAGCGGCGCGGTTCAGGTTGGCAGCGAGAGTTATGCTCTGGAAAATCTCGACTGCTTATATATAGGGCGCGGAGCGAAGGCGATTGAACTTGAGTCGGCCGATCCGGATTCACCAGCTGTATTTTATTTTCTCAGCTGTCCTGCGCATTCCAGTTATCCCACCACGCTGGTCCGTAAAGCCGATGCCAGCCTAGTTGAACTGGGCAGCGCCGAAATGTGTAACCGCCGCACCGTTTGTAAGTACATACATCTCGATGGCGCGCGGAGCTGCCAATTAGTAATGGGCGCAACGCATCTTCATTCGGGAAGCGCGTGGAATACGATGCCTGCTCACACCCATATGCGCCGATCTGAGATCTACATGTATTTCAATCTGCCCGAGCAAGCGCGGGTCTTTCACCTTATGGGGTTTGCGGAAGAAACTCGGCACATTGTTATGAAAGATCGCGAAATAGTAGTCTCTCCCGGCTGGTCGATTCACGCGGGGGTGGGGACCCAAGCGTATAGCTTCTGCTGGGGCATGGGGGGCGAGAACCAGGACTATGGAGACATGGACCCTGCTCCGATCGAAACACTTCGATAAGCCGATTGACGAATGTCAGGAGAAGCGATGAAACTCCTTTCAATTTTTGTAGCCGCTGTATTCCTAATTCCACTTTACGCGTCGGCCAAAGACAAAGCTGAAGTTTTTTCGGGCAAGAGCGTCGCCTCACAGCTGCAAGCTCTGGCGCAAACGGCGAAAGCGTCTGCGAGCGGTGGAGCTACACTCGGCGACTATGGATCGCATGCAATCGAACTCTCAGTGCGAATTACGAGCGGCGGAGCCGAAGTGCATGCGCACTATGATGACGTGTTCGTGGTGACTGAGGGAACGGCGACTCTGGTTACTGGAGGGACCGTTCTCGATGCCAAGACCGGCGAGGACGGCGAAACGAAGGGAAGTGGCATTCAGAATGGAACCTCACACACGATTGTCAAAGGTGACATCGTTCACGTGCCGGCAGGCACACCGCATCGACTGATCATTGCTCCCGGAGTAGTCTTCGGCGCGGTCGTAGTCAAAGTGAAAGAACCGTAGGTGGCTCAGCTGCCGTAGTGCGTCAGGAAAGGCGACGCTACGTGAGATTTTTTCTTCGCTCGCATACCCAGTGAGGCGGAGATTTCGCCGCAGCAGGTCAGCACACGTTGCGCAATCGCGCGAACATTTTGTGGGGTGATGCGCGAAGTCGGTCCCGAGACGCTTACGGCTGCAATGGCCCACCGATCCGCATTGAAAATGGGGGCACCGATACAACGAACACCGAGTTCAATCTCCTCGTCATCAATGGCATATCCGCGCCGCCGCACGGTCTCGAGATGCTCGAACAGCTTCTCACGTGAGCAAAGCGTTTTGGGCGTGTAGCGCTTAAAACGAATGCTCGAAACAATCTTTTCGATTGTTTCCTCAGGTTGAAATGCCAGCATCGCCTTTCCCATCGAGGTACAATAAACCGGGTTCGAACTTCCGATCTTCGAGCTCATGCAGATCCTGCGATTGGGTTCCACTTTGTCCACATATACAACCGATGTTTTCTGCAGAACGCCCAGATGTACTGTTTCGCGTACATCCATCGCGAGCCGCCTGAAGAACGGGTAAACCCGCGCACGCAGATCGATCTGCTCCACCGCTCGATTGCCGAGTTCATAGAGCTTCAGTCCCAGACGAAAACGATTCTCTGGAGTTCTCTCTATCAGCGAGCTACGTTCCAGAACCATGAGCGACCGATGGGCAGTGCTTTTGTGCAGGTTCATGCGATGGCAGATCTCGGCGAGACTGAGCGGTGCCTCACTCTCGCTCAGAACCTCGAGAACAGAAACGGCGCGCTCCAGACCATGCAGTTGATATGGTCCGTCGGTCTTGGCAACAGCTTCGGAAAGAGGCGTTGCAATGGATGTGTTAAGTGAGGCTGTCATAGAAATGTCCTCCATCGTTGATTAGCCCAAACCGGCCGATCTATCCCGGAGGCAGACCCTCCAGTTGCATATAGCTCAGTGACGGCGCCTGCGCCAGTATTTTGAGATCACCGGATCGGGCAAGCGCGCCACACAAATCGTCTCACACTAGCTGTAGCCTGGCGAGCTATTTGTTGGCATTTTGTGAG
>WNFJ01304076.1_pt1 | contig 10394 bp, 5 predicted proteins | sample 5400461 | NCBI WGS metagenome assembly WNFJ01 (sample SAMN13153349, study PRJNA577476) | soil metagenome | isolation source: 115 cm saprolite on Douglas fir-dominated hillslope | place: USA:California | collected 2013-09-17
TCGTTGGTCGGTTCGTCCATCACCAAGAGATTGCTCGGCCGCGCGAACAGGCGCGCCAGCAACAAGCGGTTGCGCTCGCCGCCCGAGAGCATGCTGACCGGCGCACGCAGCCGCTCCGGCGGAAACAAGAAATCGCGCAGGTAGCCCGACACGTGCCGCGGTTGGCCATCGATGGTGACCGTATCGCCGCTGCCGCCGGTGACGTTGTCCATGATGGAGGCGGCCGGATTCAGCTGTTCGCGTTGCTGGTCGAAGTAGGCGGGCAGCAAATTGGTGCCGCGGCGGATCTCGCCCGAGGTGGGTTCCAAATCCCCGACCAAGAGCTTGATCAGCGTCGTCTTGCCGCAGCCGTTGGGGCCGATGATGCCGATGCGGTCGAGGCGCTGTATGCGCGCGGAAAAATCCGCGATGACCGGCGGCCCGCCGAACGTATGAGTGACGTGGACCGCCTCGAACACCAGCTTGCCGGACGGCGCCGCATCCTGCGCCCGAATCTCCACCTGCCCGATGCGCTCGCGCCGTTCGGCGCGCTGGATGCGCAGCTGTTTGAGCGCGCGTACCCTGCCTTCGTTGCGCGTGCGCCGCGCCTCCACACCCTGGCGAATCCAAACCTCTTCCTGAGCCAGCTTCTTGTCGAATAGCGCCGCGTGCTTGGCCTCGACCTCGAGCGTCGCGCGCTTCTGCAGAACGTACTCGTCATAGCTGCCCGGCCAGACACGCAGCTGTCCCCGATCGAGCTCCACGATCCGCGTCGCCAGCCGGCGCACGAAGGCGCGATCGTGGCTGATGAACAGCAACGCGCCGTCGAAGTCCAGCATCATGTCTTCGAGCCACGTGATGGCATCGATATCCAGATGATTGGTCGGCTCGTCCAGCAACAAGAGGTCGGGCTTCGCGACCAATGCGCGTCCGAGCATCACCCGCCGCCTCCAGCCGCCCGACAGGGCACTCATCGCCGCATCGCGATCGAGTTGCAGGCGCGAGATGATCTGCTCCACCTGCAGTTCGGCTTGCCAATCCTCGTGCGGCGCCGCCCGCTGCACCATCGCGCCGGAGTCGGCCGCGCCGGCCAGGATGCCGCTCATGACCACGTCGCGCACCGAGGCATCGCTCGACGGCGACACTTCCTGGGCCAGACTCGCGACTCGCGTGCCGGGGCGCACCCACACCTCGCCGCTGTCCGGGACGATTTGACGAGTAATGAGCTGCAGCAACGAAGACTTGCCCTCGCCGTTGCGCCCGAGCAGGCAGACGCGTTCGCCCCTGCGAATTTGCAGATCGGCATCATCCAACAGCGGTTTGAGGCCGAAACTCAAGGTAACTTTGTCGAGGCGAACGGTGGGCATGAGAGCCATGTTAAGCGGCTTCGCATCAATAGCCCAGCTACAGAGACGTGGGTCACAGATGCCGACGCGCCGTGCCGGCTGCGGAATATTTGTGTCCGAGCGCACAGCCTTGAACCCCAAGCGCGTTTAACCTAAGACTTTATCGAGTACTTATGCGCGGTGTCACTTCCCGGGTGTTGGTTTCAACGGTCGCGGCGCGGCTCTAGCAACCGTCCGTGGCGCTGGGTACCCGAATTGCGGTCACATTTCTTCTGCTGCTGGCCGCAGTGCTGGCCGCGGCACTGGGCGCGGTATCGGCCACGAATCGCGGTAATGCCGAACGCGAGGTGCAGCGGCAGCTCGACGTCGGCGCCTCCGTGTTCTCACGCCTGTTGGAAAGCAATCGTCGCCAGCTGACCCAGGCGGCGCAAGCGGTCGCCTCCGACTACGGATTCCGCGAAGCAGTCGCGAGCCGCGACACCGACACGCTGGTCTCGGTTCTGGAGAACAGCGGGCAGCGCATCGGCGCCGCCATGGTGGTGCTGACCTCGCTCGACGGCGACGTCATTGCCGCCTCCGGCCTGCATGTATCGGCAGGCTCGCCCTTTCCCCTGTCGCCCGTGCAAAGGGGCAGCATGGCCGACAGCGCGACGAGCTTGATGGTCGACAACGGCCGCATTTTCCAGCTCGTCACCGTGTCGGTGCGCAGCCCCCTGCCGGTGGCGTGGATCGCCATGGGTTTCGAACTCGACGACAAGGCCGCTCGGGAACTCGCGGACATCACGGGCCTCGCGGTGACGCTGTCGGTGAATTCCGGCGGTCATTGGACGGATGTGGCGAGCACGGTGCCGGCCGGCGGCGCGCGCCCATCCGACGTCGTTACCCGGCGCATCGAAATGTCCAAGTGGGGCAACGCCGAAGTGGTCGCGGTCCTGTCGCGCTCGCTGGCGGACGCGCGGGCGCCCTTTGAGCGTCTGACCAAGGTGCTGTTCTTGATCGCCGCAGTCAGCTTGGTCGCCTCCGCCCTGGCCGCCTTTTGGCTCGCGCGCAATATCACGAGGCCGCTGCAGGACTTGACGCAAGCCGTCGATCAGATGCGCACCGGCACCTACGACGCGACCTTGAACGTGCAGCGGCGCGATGAGCTCGGCGTGCTCGCCGAAGGGCTGCAGCTCATGCAGACCGCGGTGCAATCGCGCGACCAATCGATCAGGCGGCTGGCCTATGAAGATTCGCTGACGGGTCTCATGAATCGCACCGCATTCGGCGCGGCCTTGAGCCGTGCATTGGCGGATGCCGGCGGGGCGCCGATCGCGGTCGCCGTCATCAATTTGGACCGCTTTCGTCGCATCAACGAACATCTGGGATATTCGGTGGGCGATGCCGTGCTCATCAAGATGGCAGCGCGTCTGGCGGCGGTGCCGTCAGTGGAATCAGCGGTGGCTCGATTCGCGGCGGACCAATTCGCCGCCTTCACGAAATTGCGGAACGCGGCGAGCCTGCAGGCCTGGGGAACCTCGCTGGTCATGGCGCTCGCCGACCCGGTATTCGTCGAAGCGCAGCCCATCGACATCACCGCGACCTTGGGATTGACGCTCGCCGCCGAAGGATCCAACTCGGCCGATGAGCTGATGCGCTGCGCCGATCTGGCGTTGGAGCACGCTCGCCGCGAGAAGCGCGCGCTCGCGATCTACGAGGAGGCGCTGAAACCGGCGGCTCGGGACCAGCTCTCGCTGTTGGGCGAGCTGCGCCACGCCGTCGAACACGATGAGCTGCGCCTGTTCTTCCAGCCCAAGATCGAGCTGAAGACCGGACGCGTGACCGGCGCCGAGGTCCTGCTGCGCTGGCAGCACCCGACGCGCGGACTGCTCTGTCCCGCGGACTTCATCCCCTTCGCCGAGCAAACCGGATTCATACGGCGGTTGACCCGCTGGACGCTGGATCATGCCATCGCACAAGGCGCACTGTGGCAGCGGGCGGGCAAGGCCCTGGTGCTGGCCGTGAACATCAGCGTCGACGACATCGGCGATGTGCGGCTGGATTCTCGCGTCGCCAGCCTGCTGACCCGCCATCAGCTGCCGCCGGCGCTGTTGACTTTGGAGCTCACCGAGAGCGGCTTCATCGAAGATCCCACGCGGGCGCTGCGCGTTCTCGACGCCATCGCCGCACTCGGCGTCAGTCTCTCCATCGACGACTTCGGAACCGGATATTCCTCGCTCAGCCATCTGGTTCGCTTGCCGGTCCACGAAGTCAAAATCGATCGCAGCTTCGTGCAGGGATTGGAGTCCGATCCGGAATTCGCACCCGTGGTTCGAGCGGCCATCGACATGGGTCACGGCCTCGGACTCCAAGTGGTCGCCGAAGGCATCGAGACCGACGAGGCGGCGGTTCGCCTGCGCGATTTCGGCTGCGATATCGCACAGGGCTACTTGTACGCGAAACCCATGCCGCTCGCGGCGTTCGAGACCTGGCTCGAGGGCCGGGTGCGGGTTCCGGTGATAGCGGTGCCGGTCGATTTCAAGACCGAAGATCTGGCCGACACGGTGAGCCTGGGCGTCTACTGACGCGCCGCCACGACATTCGCGTTTCCCGCGAATTCTAGTACAGTGGATTGCGTGAATATTCTAGGCGAAGCCCTCGACGGACTCGGCCGGTGGTACGTCGCGGTGCCCCCGTTTCTGATCATCGGTTTCCTGGCGGCGTTGTTCTTCCTGACCGGCGCGGGTCAGGAACGCTTGCAGGAAGCGAGCGAGCGCCTGCAAAAGTCCGCGCAGCGCGAACACCTCATCGATCAATTGCAGATCGGGGTCTCCCGATCGGTGGCCGCGCAGCGCAGCTTCCTGCTGACCGGCGATCAGAAATTCCTCGAGCACTACGACGCCTACGTCGCCGACGTGGAACCCCGGCTGGAGCGGCTGCAGTCGGCGTACAGGGGTTCCGACCCCGATCTCGCCCACATGCGCACGCTGCATGTGCTGATCGGCAAACGGCTCGCGGATCTCGCGATGCTGGACGCGATACAGAAATCTCAGGGCACCTCGGCTGCGATCGCGCTGGTCAAGACCAGCGTCGGCTCGGATACCGGCGAGGCCGTCAACGATGTCCTGGAGCAATTGCGCGAGCGTGAATCCGCGGAGCACCTGGTGGCGGAAGATCACTGGTCCAGATCCTTGACGCAGAGCCGTTGGATCACCGTCACCGGAACGATTTTCAACATGTTGTTGGTGGGCATCGCCGCGCGTCTGGTGTACCTGGACCTGCGGCGCCGCACCCTGCAGACCGCGGAACTGCGCGATCAGAAGCTGCAGCTCGAACGCGAGGCGGAGGAGCGGAATCGCGAGCTCGTCGAACTGTCGACCCATCTGCAAAACGTGTCGGAGCGCGAAAAGGCCGTTCTGGCGCGCGAATTGCACGATGAACTCGGCGGCCTGCTGGTGGGCGCCCGCATGGATCTTTCATGGGCGGAACAACATCTCGCCCGCGACGATCCCGACATGAAGCAGCGGCTGCACCGCGTGCAGCAAAGCCTTTCCGCCGGCGTAGATCTGAAGCGGCGGATCATCGAGGAACTGCGGCCGACGCTGCTGGACAACGTGGGATTGTTCGCCGCGCTGCGCTGGCAATTGAAAGAGACCTGCGGCAGCGCCGGCCTCGAGTGCACAGAAGTGTATCCGGATGAAGAGCCGAAGTTCACCTCCGAGGCAGCCATCGCTTTGTTCCGCATTGCGCAAGAGGCCTTCACGAATATCCTGAAGCATGCGGAGGCGGCGTCCGTGGACCTCACTTTGGGACTGGACGGAGACGCCATCGTCATGCGGATTGCGGACGACGGCAAAGGCATCCCCGCCAACCGGCTTACCGCCACCGGCTCGCACGGCTTGGCCTCCATGCGCCACCGTGTCCGCGCCCTCGGCGGCCGGCTGGAGGTGAGAAGTCCGGCCTCGGGCAGCACCATCCTTCTGGTACGAATCCCCGCGGCCAACGCCTTGCAGCGAGCCGCTGAGCCGGCGCCGGCTCAACCGAAAGGTTCCCCTTCAGAAATTCAAACCCAATCCTAAGTCGAAGCGGCTGAGATCGCTGTTGAGGTCGAACCACTGGTAATCCACTTTGAACACGACGTGAGGCGTGGTGTAGAAGTTGGCCCCCACGGTCCACACGCGGTCTTGATTGCGCGGCCAGTAACCGTAGTCGCTTGGGCTCGCCGAGAGCGGGACCAACCCGGTGGGCACCACCGGACCCGCGGTGCCGGCATAGCGCGAGCCCATGTTGTAGCGTTCCCAGCGCACGAAGGGAGCAAGCCGGTAGTCGCCGTGCTCCCACAGCCCGTACGCCGCCTGCGCGAAATACCCATAGAATTCCGAGGGAATCGGATTGGGCGATCCCGGATTGGCGGCGTTCGCATTCCCTAAGTTGCTGATCGAGCCATGGGCGTACAACGCCGATAGGTCGAACTTCGCCGGCGTCCACCGTGCGTGCGCTTCCCAGAGAGTCACGCGCTGACTTCCCAAGAGCGGCGCATTCGGCGGAGCCGGGACCTTGACCGCCTTGCCGCTGCTGATCGCCGCGCCGAGGTTGAGTCCCGGCACACCGTAGTAGCCGAGCGCGACGTACTGGCTCAAGTCGTGAGCATTGGCGAGCTGCAGCTCTTGATGCGTCGCCTGCAACGGCGCAGCGCCGCTGCGCACGATGTCGAGCGCCGTCGTATACAGCGGAAACTCCGGGGTGTAGTTCCACTTCGACAGGTCGAACCCCGTGGTGACCCCGGCATTCCAGCTAAAGCCCTGCGCGATGTCGCCGTGGACATTGAAGCCGCCCTCGCGCCAGGTGCTCGGGATGATCAAGGTCTCGACGAAGTTGCGCTGCACGCCGTAGAAATTCGTCGGCTCGTGGTGCTCGTTCAGAAGGCCGAACGGCATCAGGTAGAGTCCTGCCCGCAGCGTCGCCGCATCGTTCAGCCGGCGATCGACATAGAACTGCTCGACCTCGAACTCGCCCGAGTCCGTGGACGACGCGATCGCATGCTCTACTTCGTACTCAGAATTGAACTCCGTGCGGCTGTCGAACGCGTAGCCGATGCCGAACACCGCGCGCGCGAGATCCGCCTGCGCCTTGCCCGGGTCGCGGGTCGGACGGGTGTAGTAGATCTCGCCGTAACCCCATAGCCGCACGTTGGAAAACGCCGCTCCGGCCGAAGCAGGGGCCGCGCCGGACATCGTCTGCGCAAGCGGCACCGGCGCGGACGCCTGCGGCACCGGCGCGGACGCCTGCGGTACCGGCGCCCTTGCCACTGACGCCTGCGCGGCAGCCGCCTGCGTGGCAGCGGCTTGCTGCGCCACTTGCCGCTCGAGATCGAGTTCCTTCTGCTGCAGCGTCTGATTCTGTTCGGCCAGCAGCTTCATCTGCGCCTGCACCGCCGCCAACTGCTGCTGCAATGCCTGAATCTGCCGCTGCTCTTTGGATTGCTTGCCGCCGGAGTCCGCGGCGGCGGCGGTTGCCGCCGTGCACAGCGCCGCCGCCATCAGCACGGCGATTCGCACCGTCTTCGGAGTCGTGATGCGAGCGGATGAAATGCGAATCATGGTGTGGAGCCTTCGTTCTTCGAAATCATTGGTCCCGCCCGGCGAATTCGTCGCCCGCGCGCGAAATGCGAGTATAAATGCTATCGAGAATGATTCGTATTTGCAATATCGATGACGCAGTTCTTTGTTCCCGAGCCCCGTGTTGCCATAGACTTTGCCTTCAACGGGATGAGGAAGAAGCCTGAAGTGAGCTCTCTGTGGGATTTCATAGCGCCGTCCGGCGCAGCGGTCAGCGGCAAATTCCACGGCCGCGGCGCCTTGGTCGCGCTCGAGCAATTGAGGGCGGGATCGACCTTCGGATCTGCGCTCGAATCGCTGCGCGGCCGCTCGGTGCTCATCGCGACGCGTGAGCAGTTGCCGACGGCGCTCGCGCTGATCGAGCTCGACGGCGTCGCACGGCGAATGGTCCTTTGCACCCCCGACCTCACGCCCGAGCAGCTCGCCGGGGTCGCGGCAACGGCGCAAGCCGACGCCATCGTCCTGGAAGCGCCCCGAGCGCCCGGCTCCGCGGCCCTCGACTCCTTGGCGCCTTACGTAGTGACGCCGCAGCCTGTTCCAGGACCCGTCGAGCGGGCCGCGGGCTTCGCGACGGAGTGGATTTTGCTGACCTCCGGCACCACGGGTACGCCGAAGCTCGTCCTCCATACCCTGCAAAGTCTCGGCGGCGCTCTGCCGACGCAGGCGCAGTCCGGTGCACGATCGATCTGGAGTACCTTCTACGACATTCGCCGCTACGGCGGCCTGCAGATTTATTTGCGCGCCGTGTTGTCAGGCTCGCCGCTGGTGCTCTCGAGTTCGGGCGAGCCGACGCCTGACTTCCTCGCGCGCGCCGCTGCGGCCGGAGTCACGCATATCTCCGGCACCCCATCACACTGGCGGCGCGCGCTCATGAGCGGCCACGCCGCCATCCTGAAGCCCGAGTACGTCAGACTGTCGGGTGAAGTCGCCGATCAGGCGGTGCTGGACAATCTTCGCGCCGTCTACCCGAACGCGCGGATCGCACACGCCTTTGCGTCGACCGAAGCGGGAGTAGCCTTTGACGTGAACGATGGCCTCGCCGGATTTCCGCTGGCGTTCGTGGACAATCCCTCCGGTGAGATCGAGCTCAAAGTCGTCGATCACACGCTGCGAATCCGCTCCCGCCGCAACGCGGCCCGCTACCTCGGCGCCGAGCCGGGCGTTCTCGTCAGCGATGACGGTTATGTCGATACCGGCGATATGGTCGAGCTCAAGGACGGACGCTACTATTTCCGGGGCCGCGTGGGCGGCGTCATCAACGTCGGCGGCCTCAAGGTGTATCCGGAAGAGGTCGAGTCGGTACTGAACGCCGATCCCCGGGTGCGCATGTCCTTGGTCCGGGCGCGGCGCAATCCCATCACCGGCGCGGTGGCGGTGGCCGACGTGGTTCTGGCAGATCCGGCGAGCCCGGAAACCCCGGATGCCGTCAAGAACGACCTGCTCGATGCCTGCCGTCGAACCCTCGCGCCCCACAAGGTGCCGGCGATGTTGCGCTTCGTGCCCGCCTTGGAATTCACGGCGGCCGGCAAGCTGGTGCGTCCCAACGCCTGGTGAGGCACCTTCGGCCTGGACGAGGCCGCGCGCTTTCTGATCAGAAGCGGATAGCCCCGGCCGTAATCGCCGCATAGAGCGAAGCGTCGAGAGGTACGTAGGCTTGGCCTTGCGGATCGTCGAAATACAGCTTGTCCTTGATGCGAGCGGGATCGAACCCTGCATCGATCAAGTCCTGCTTGCGCGGCTTGAACGTGCCCGTGGACTCGATGCTGTCCAGCAGCCGCAGGAATACCGGCCGTGCGTACGCGGGGAGGCGCAGCCTCAAGTCTGCGCGGAAAGCCGCGAGATCAAACTCCGCATTCACCACCAATGCAGCGGTTCCCGCGCGGCCATCCGCGCCGGGCACGGCAACACCGTAGACCACACCGTCGAGGACACCGGGGCTCGCCGTGAGCGCGGTCAACACTTCCGCGGTCGAGACGTTCTCGCCCTTCCAGCGGTAAGTCTCGCCGACCCGGTCCACGAAGTAGTAGAACCCGCGCTCGTCGCGGCGCATCAGGTCGCCGGTGCGATACCAAGAATCCCCGTCCTTGAAGACATTGCGCAACACCTTGCGCGCGGATGCTTCCGGGTCCGCATAGCCTTCGAATCGGCCCGCAAGCTCTTTGCCTGCGCCGGGGATCAAACCAACCGCTTCACCGATCTCGTTGGGTTGGCAACGCTCACAGAATCCGTCGGCGTTGCGCCACGGCTCGCCGCTTTCCACATCGAACCGCAGCAGCGCCACGGGCAGGCGATGCGCGAGAAACGACGGTATCTTGCCGATCGCGCCTGGGCGTCCCTCGCAGTTGTAGAGCGAAAAATTGCCTTCGGTGGAAGCGTAATACTCTAGGATTCTCGGGATTTTGAAGCGGTTCTGGAAGATCTCCCAGATTTCCGGCCGCAGGCCGTTTCCGCAGGCGATGCGGAGCCGGTGCGCGGTTTCAATTTCCTGACGCGGCGCGTTGACGAGGTAGCGGCATAGTTCGCCGATGTACTGGAACAAGGTGCAGCGTTCATCGCGCACGTCGCGCCAGAAGTCAGACGCGGAGAACCGGGCGCGAATCACCACCGCGCCTCCGCTCACCAAGGTGGCGCCGGTCGCGACCACGCCCCCCACGCTGTGGTAGAGCGGCAGGCAATTGAACATGCGATCGGTCGATCGAGTATCCATCAAGCCCGAGAACCAATGGCTCCATTGCATCACGCGGTAATGGCTGACCTTGGCTGCCTTGGGCAGACCGGTGGTGCCCGATGTGTAGATATAGAGCGCGGTGGCATCGAGCTGCGGCGGCATGTACTCCGAATCCCGCAATTCGTCGCCCGACAATCGAGTGAGCGCAGGCGCCAGAGGTGCGAGATCTTGAGTGCCGTCGCCGTACACCCAGCAGGACAGATCCGACTCCAGGCGTGCGCGCACAGCCGCCAACCGCGATGCCAAGTCGCTGCCGACGATGACCGCCCGCGGCGCGACGATGCTGATCGAATGAACCAACGCGTCGCCCGCCAGATTGTTGTTGATCAGGGCGACAACGACGCCGATGCGCGTAAGACCCAGCCAAATTGCCATATATTCTGCGCAATTCGGCATCATCAAGCCGACCGTGTCCCCGGGACGCAGGCCCTCCGCGAGTCCCCAGCGCGAGTACTGATTGCAGCGGATCGCGAGCGCCCGATAGCTCAAGGTGGCTTCGGTCGACTCGAGCGCGGGCGCCGCATCGAATTCGAGCGCGAGGCGGCCGATCAACGCCGGCAGCGTCACCCCCAGACGGTCGATGGAGGCCGTCCTTTCCAGGGCGCGGATCCACGCCTCGCGCGCGAATTTTGCGTTCGCTTCCGGGGGTTCTGTCACAGGAATATTCATTTGGCCGCTATCTTGGGAATTGCGAACCGTACCACGACTGCCCACGGCGTTCGAGTTACACTGTCGGCACTTTTG
>WNFJ01246900.1_pt1 | contig 10393 bp, 8 predicted proteins | sample 5400461 | NCBI WGS metagenome assembly WNFJ01 (sample SAMN13153349, study PRJNA577476) | soil metagenome | isolation source: 115 cm saprolite on Douglas fir-dominated hillslope | place: USA:California | collected 2013-09-17
ATCTCGCTGGCGGACGCCAGCCCGAGTTCGGCGATCGAGGTTTCCCGCATCTTGAACTTTTGCACCTTGCCGGTCACCGTCATCGGGAACTCGGTGGAGAAGCGGATGTAGCGCGGGATCTTGAAGTGCGCGATCTTGTCCGCGCAGTACTGCCTGACCTCGTCTTCGGTCAGTTCCTGACCGGGCCGCGGCTTGATCCAAGCGCACAGCTCTTCGCCGTACTCGACGTCGGGAACCCCGATGACCTGAACGTCTTCGATGGCCGGATGGGAATAGAGGAACTCCTCGACCTCGCGCGGATACACGTTCTCGCCGCCCCTGATCACCATGTCCTTGATCCGGCCGACGATGTTCAAGTACCCGCCTTCATCCATGACGGCCAAGTCGCCGGTGTGCATCCACCGCGCGGCGTCGATCGCATCGGCTGTCTTGGCTGGCTCGTCCCAATAGCCGAGCATCACCGAGTAGCCGCGCGTGCATAGCTCGCCGGCTGTGCCGCGGGGCAGCACCCGTCCGGTCTCCGGATCGATGATCTTGATCTCGACGTGCGGATGCACCCGGCCGACGGTGGACACCCGCCGCTCCATGTCGTCGTCGGCCGTGGTCTGGGTCGAGACCGGCGAGGTCTCGGTCATCCCGTAGCAGATCGTCACCTCGGTCATATGCATCTCGCTGACCACGCGCTTCATGACCTCAACCGGGCAGGGCGACCCGGCCATGATGCCGGTGCGCAGCGTGGACAGGTCGTAGTCGGCGAAGTCGGGCAACGCGAGCTCGGCGATGAACATGGTCGGCACCCCGTAGAGCGAGGTACAGCGCTCCGTCTGGACGGCACGCAGCGTCTGACCTGCGTCGAAGCCGGGTGCCGGGATCACGATGCAGGCACCGTGCGTCGTGCAGGCTAGGTTGCCGAGCACCATTCCGAAGCAGTGGTAAAACGGCACTGGAATGCAGACCCGATCCCGTTCGGTGTATTTACAGCCCGCTCCGATGAAATAAGCGTTGTTCAGGATGTTGTGGTGCGACAAAGTCGCGCCTTTCGGGAATCCGGTCGTGCCGCTGGTGTACTGGATGTTGATCGGGTCATCGAAGGACAGGCTGGCCTCGCGTTCGGTCAGCGGGTCGGTGCCGTCGTCGGCTCGGCCGGCCGTGAACAGCGCGTCCCACGCGGGCGTGCCCAGGTACACCACGTTCTCGAGCGCGGGCAGATCCGGCCGGACCTCCTCGATCATCGCGCGGTAGTCACTGGTCTTGAAGCTTTCCGCGCTGACCAGCAGCCGGACGCCCGACTGGCGCAGCGCGAAGGCAAGCTCATGGCCGCGATACGCCGGATTGATGTTGACCAGGATGATCCCGGCCTTGGCGGTCGCGTACTGGAGCAGCACCCACTGCGCGCAGTTGGGTGCCCAGATCCCGACCCGGTCGCCGGCTCGCAGTTCGGCCGCGATCAGGCCGCGGGCCAGCACGTCGGTGTCGGCGTCGAACTCGGCATAGGTCCACCGCCGTCCGCTGGGCGCGTCGACGAGCACGTCGGCGTCTGGGTACTTCGCTGCCATTCGCCGCAGGTTCGCGCCTATCGTCTCGCCGAGCAACTCGGTGTCGCAGGCACCGTGGCTGTAGGACAGCGGCATGACCGATTCCCTTCCTTCCTTCCGCTCGGATGTCGTGACCGGCGAGCCGCGCCCGCCGCGATGGCGTATGAGCCCGCTGATCACACCATCGTGCCCGCTTTGGCGCTTGGTGTGAAGGTCAGCCACAGCTTGCCCCACATCATGCTCACAGCTTCACGGCGCGAATATGCGATTGGTGGCGCAGTGCAATAGTGTGAACCTCGCAGGATCGATTCGACATAACTTGTGATCCGACTTGGCCGGAGCGGCACGTGAGCCTGTGGGTGCTTTGGGTTATCGCCGCGGCTCTGCTCGGCGTCGCCGAGCTGCTGACGACGACGCTGGCGCTCGCGCTCATCGCGGTCGGAGCGCTAGCCGCTGCGTTGACCAGTGCGGTCGGTGGGGGTATCGGCCTCCAGTTGGTCGCGTTCGTCGCGGTGTCATTGGCTGGGATCGTGGTGATCAGGCCGATTGCCGTGCGTCGGCTGCGACGCCGACCGGAGCTGCGCACCGGAGCGGCGGCGCTTGTCGGGAAGACGGGTTATGTGCTGGCCGAGGTCACGCCGTACGGAGGCCGGATCAGAATCGGCGGCGAGGAATGGTCCGCTCGGCCGTATGACGAGGTATCGGTCATCCCGTCTGGGTCAGCGGTCGATGTCCTGCAGATCAAGGGCGCAACCGCCCTTGTGCACCCCAGGGAGTAGAGATGCACGCTGCCACCATTGCCGTTCTCGTCGTGTCCCTTCTCGCCGTCGTGCTCATCATGGTGTTCATCAGCCGGTCCATCTGGCTAGTCACGCCGTCCCGGGCACGCAATGTGGAGCGCCTCGGCCAGTTCCACAAGACCCTGGAACCTGGCCTGCATCTCGTCCTGCCGATGATCGACCGGGTCAAGGACCTGATCGACCTGCGCGAGCAAGTGGTGTCGTTCACCGGCCAGCGGGTGATCACCGAGGACAACGTGGTCGTGGCGATCGACACCGTGCTGTTCTTCCAGGTGACCGACCCGAGGGCGGCCGACTACGAGATCGTCAACTACTTCAAGGCGATCGAGCAACTCGCCGCCACCATGCTGCGCAGCGTCATCGGAAGCATGGACTTGGAGCAGACGCTGACCTCCCGTGACAAGATCAACACACTGCTTCGAGGCGTGCTGGACGACGCCTCGGGCAAGTGGGGCATCCGGGTTACCCGGGTTGAGATCCGGTCGATCGACCCGTCCCAGACGATCAAAGACGCGATGGAGAAGCAACTCAGGGCCGAGCGGGAAAAGCGAGCGGCGATCTTGCACGCCGAAGGCTTGCAGCAGTCCCAGATCCTGACCGCCGAGGGCGACAAGCGGGGCGCGATCCTGCGGGCCGAAGGCGAGAAGCAGGCCGCGATCTTGCGCTCCGAAGGCCAGGCGAAGGCCATCGGCACCGTGTTCAAGTCCATCCACGACGGCGACGCCGACCCGAAGCTGCTCGCCTACCAGTACCTGCAAACGCTGCCGCAGCTTGCCCAGGGCGAGGGCAACACGGTCTGGATGATCCCCAGCGAGCTGACCGGTGCGCTGCGCATGCTCGCCTCCGCCTTCGGTGGCGGCGCCGATGAGGGGGCCGCTGGTACTGGCTCTGGGATGGCAGAGCCGCTCGCCGTCCCGGTCCAGGCGCAGCGAGCCAGCCAGGTTCCGGGGCGAGCCGCCGGCGTCTGGTCAGACGCGGATGGCCAGTCCGGCGGTTAGCAGCACGCCGAAGACGAGTTGCAGCCGCCCGGTCTGCCCGAGCACCGACACCAGCGAGTGCCCGGACATGCCCTGGTGCACCGCGCGGGCAGGCCACAGGGCGAGCGGGACGGCAGCCAAGGTCAGCAGGACCAGCGGGGAGGCGTACGCCATCGTGATCGAGGCGACGAACGGCAGCGACACGCAGGCCACGTACAGCAGTCTGGTCCGCTGCTCCCCGAGTACGACAGCCAGCGTTCGCTTGCCCGCCAGTTCGTCGGTCGGAATGTCGCGCAGGTTGTTGACGACGAGCAGGGCACAGGCGAGCAGGCCGACCGGGATAGCCGCGCCCAGCGCCAGCCAGGTGAGCCGGCCAAGCTGCACGTAGACGGTGCCCAGCACCGCTGCGAGGCCGAAGAAGACGAAGACCGCGACCTCGCCAAGCGCCCGGTAGCCGTATGGGTGGCTGCCCCCCGTGTAGAACCAGGCTGCGGCGATCGCGGCGGTGCCGAGTAGCAGCAGCCACCAGGAAACGACGGCGGCGAGCACCAGCCCGGCGACTCCGGCGACGAAGAAGCAGCCTAGGGCGGCGATCAGGAACCGACGAGCCGGACTGGGCCGACCCGCTTCGCGTCGGTGCCGCGGACGCCGTCGCTGTAGTCGTTGGCGAAGTTGACCCCGACTTGCAGCGCCAGGGCGACGACCAAAGCCAAGAGGACGCGCCAGCCGACGAAGTGGCCGGACCCAGCCGCGACGCCAGAGCCGACGGCGACCGGGACTACGGCTGCGGGTAGCGTCTTCGGCCGCGTTCCTGCCAACCATTGCTTAGCCGCCGTCACGACCCTGTCCCATCCGCGCGTTATGGAGGGTCACAGACTAGCGTCAGCCAACCAGAGCCCCCGCATGCGGAGCCCGGGTGCTTCCGGCACCGCCGGGCGTCAGTGAAGCGGGGGCAGCGCGTGGGAGGCGGCGGCGAACACCAGGGCCACGCGGGCGGTGTCCAACTGATGGGCGGCCGCCGCCTTGGACTGCTTACGGAAGTAGGTGGTGATGTGACGGCCGTCGAAAACGTCGACGCCCTTGAGGCGCATGATGGCCCATGGGAGGCTCGGCCCGTAGATGACCATGGTGGGGCGCACTCTGACCCGCTGGCCTAGTTCGGTCGCGATCAGAGCGGCGGCGTGCTCGGCTTCGAACCGGGCGTGCTCGAGTTTGTCGTCCTGGCTGACCGGGCCGTGATATAGCACGCCACCCTTCGCCCTGACCGGCAGGCGCGTGTCCATGAGCTGCGAGTCGACGGTGAAGACGCCGCTGGGTCCGACGACGACGTGGTCGATGACCGATTCGGTACCCGGTATCTTTCGCGCGTACAGCGACATGTACCCGGCGCTTCTCAGCACCTGCAGGCGTTTGCCGGTCTTCCGCTGGGCCGAGGTCACGCGGACGGACGTCGGCGTGATGACGGTGGTCCTCGACCGGTAAATGATGTCAGCGCAGGCGTAGATCACGGCAGCCGTGACAGCCAATCGCCAATCCAGCCACATGCTGATAGCCAGAAACAGGATCAGGCAGATGACCGTTCTGATGATCCAGATCCGTAGCCGGGGATCGGCTCGAAGGTGCGGATTGATCAGCGGCCGGCTCGTCAGCGGCAGGCTGACCTGATTCGGGCTTGGCGCCTGACGCCCCGCGACCTGGCGCCCTGGCACCTGGCGCCACGGCAGCCGGATCGCGGGCCGACCGCCCGCGACCCCTCCTTCGTCAGAAACGTCGTCGTCAGCAGCCTCATCGCCGGCCAGTTCAGCATCGGCGTTCTGATCGGCGCTCACGTGGCTGACGCCTTTACCGAACCATGAGCGCCAGCCCTCGCGCTGCTCCGCGGGCGTGGTCGGCTGGTGGCCCAGTTCTCCGGTTTCGGCGAGTTCTTCGGCCGCGGCGGGTTCCTTGACCATGGCGAGTTCTTCGGCCGCGGCCGATTGGTCGGCCGCGTTTCTTACCTCGGCGTCCACACACAGAGCGTAACCGATTCCGAGCTTGCCGAACATGGCGGCACGGCAGGAAATCCAGTCGGCCCGGCGCCTGTGACCATGCCAGCCTGCCGATACACCGGATCGGCTCCGGCCCGCCGCACCCGACCCCGCCCTAGACGCGCGCGGTACCCACAACTACTGTTCGGAGCGTGGCACAGATACATGACATGACCGCGCTTGAACTTGCCGAAGCGATCAGGCAGGGCGAGCTGTCCCCGGTCGAAATCACCGACCATTACCTCGATCGGATCGACCGGCTCAACGAGCAGACAGGCGCCTTCTACACCGTGACCGCCGACCTGGCCAAGGAGCAGGCCAAGGCCGCGGAAGAGGCCGCCGCCGACCACCGCCGGGCTGGGGGCGACGCCAGCGAACTGCCGCCGCTGACCGGCGTGCCGATTCCGATCAAGGACCTGAACATGGTGGCCGGGGTGCGTGCCACCTTCGGATCGTCGGTGCTCGCCGACAACATCGCCGAAGAAGACGACTTCGTGGTCGCCGAATTGCGCAAGGCCGGGATCGTCATTACCGGAAAGACGGCGACGCCCGAATTCGGGCTGCCCTGCTACACCGAGACCAAGATCGGTCCGCCCGCCCGGACACCGTGGGACCTGTCCAGGTCGGCCGGCGGGTCGAGCGGCGGTGCCGGAGCCGCCGTGGCGGCGGGGCTCGCGCCGGCGGCGCAGGGCAGCGATGGCGGCGGCTCGATTCGTATCCCGGCCAGTGTGTGCGGCCTGTTTGGCATCAAGCCGACTCGCGGCCGGATCTCGGGCGGTCCGCTGATGCCCGACCTGTTCGGCCTGTCTACTAACGGTCCGCTCGCGCGCACTGTCGCCGACGCCGCCCTCTTGCTCGACGCGATGACCTGCAACTACCCAGGCGACTTGTACTCAGCACCGGCTCTGCCCGAAGGCGGGACCTTCCTCGGATACGCCAGCCGTGACCCGGGCAGGCTACGCATCGGCCGGTCGGTCGAGAACGTGGTGCAAGGCGCCAGCGTCCACCCGGACTGCCTGGCCGCCTACGAGGACGCCAGCGCGCTGCTGGCGAGCCTCGGCCACGAGATCGAGGACGTGCCGCTTCCGTTCAGTTTCGATGCCGTGCCGATGTTCGAGTGCCTCTGGTATTCGATGGCGACGCTCGCGCCGATCAACCCGGAGCAGGAGGAAGAGTTGCTGCCGCTCACCAGGTACCTGCGCAGCCGCGGGATGACGGTGACGGCCCCAGAACTGTTCTTCGCCGCGGCATATCTGCAAGCCACGACTCGCACGGCCCTTACCGTGCTCAACGACTACGACGCGTTCCTCACCCCGACGCTGGCCTCGCCGCCGGTGCCGGTCGGCTACTTCGACGAAGTGGAGCCCGCAGAGAACTTCGAACGGCAGAAGCGATTCACCCCGTACACCGCGTTGTACAACATCTCCGGCCAGCCTGCGGTGAACCTGCCGCTGCACTGGAATGCCGACGAATTGCCGATCGGCGTCATGCTGGCCGGCCGGATCGGTGATGAGGCCACGCTGATCTCGCTGTCGGCTCAGATAGAGGCCGCGCGGCCATGGCGGGATAAGCACCCAGCGATCTGGAATTCGTCGGCATTCCAGTGCAGCGGCATGCCCAGGTACGCACCTTCGCTCGCTGGACCCGAGCACGCTCGATACGGCATGGTTACCTGCCAGGCGCGCCCCATGGTTCTACGATCGTGTCTGGCTTGATGACGCGACCGCGGCCAACGGGGGGTCGGTTACGCGGACAACCCGGTCATCGCAAGCTGGGGACTGTGAAACCGGAGGTGTCTCGTCGTGCCCAACCATCCGCTGTGGGGGCTGGTCCGACAGGTCAGCAACGTGGTCGCGGCGACCTGTGCCGCCCTCGCCGTCGTCGGGGTGTGCGGAGTGGGCGTCGGCCCGATCCCCGCGCTCGGCCGGGTGCTCGACCCCGGGCACGGCGCCTGGACCTCGGCCGCCGATGGCCAATTGCCAACGTCGCGAGCGCTGAGTGTGCCTGGCATCACCACCGGTGCGGTCGTCACCTTCGACGTCCACGGCATCGCCAGCATCGACGCCGCCAGCGAAGCGGACGCGATGGTCGCGCTCGCTCCGGCTGGCCCAGATGGACCTCGAACGCAGGCTCGCCGAAGGCACCCTCGCCCAGCTCGTCGGGCCGTCGGCGGTCGCCTCCGATGAGTTCGAGTTGCGACTTGGCCTGCTCCGCACGGCCCAGCGCGAGTGGGCGGCAATGCCCAAGAAGAGCATCGGCGCGCTACTGCTCGAGTACTACGCGATCGGCGTCAACGACTATCTCGCCCAGGTGAGGAAAGCAACGCGCTGGCCAGCCTTGTTCTCACTTGCCGGCGTGTATCCAGCAGACTGGACCCCGGTGGACAGCCTGGCCATCCAGGCAGAGCTGACCCAAGAACTCACCTACTCGACGACCCCGCTCGACTACGCGTTGCTGGCCAGGTATTTGGGCGTGGCCCGGACCATGAAATGGTTCCCCGTACTGCCGGTGAACCAGCAGAACCCGTACGACCTTGGCCCGTACCGCGCGAGCGGCATCGCGCCAGTCACCACGACAATGACCACAACCGGGACGGCCCGTGTGGCGAAGCCGCGTGGTGTTTCGAAAGCGGCAGTCGTTTCTCGTGCGACAAGACCGGGACGGGGTGCCCGGTCTCGGCCGGGGGTGGGCTCCGGGCCGAGGGTGGGCTCCGGGCCGAGGGTGGGCTCCGGGCCGGGGGTGGGCTCCGGGCCGGGGGTGGGCTCCGGGCCGGGCTCGGTGCCGACGGTAGGCTCGCCGGGCGTGCCGTCGGCGGCGGTGGCCCGCGCCGCCGCGGCGACGCTCGCGCTCACCCGGTCGCTGCCAGTCGGCCAGATTCACGGTTACCCGGACAGCGACGGCTGGGCAGCGAACGGGCCGAAGGTCTTCGGTGGCGGCTCGATGCTGGCCGGTGACCCGCACCTGCCGCAAACGCTGCCGTCTGCAGCGTTCGAGGTGGCGCTGTCGGCACCTGGCTTCGACGTGAGCGGCGTGAGCATGCCCGGCTTGCCCGGAGTGCTGATCGGGCACAACCGGCACATCGCCTGGTCATTCGCCGACACCCAGAATCAAACCACGCTGTTCTACGTAGAAAAGACCAGCAGACGCCACCCCGGGCAGTACCTCTGGAACGGCCGCTGGCGGCCGATGCGGCGCCTGCGATACACGATCTATGTGCGTGGAGCGGCACCGCGCCGGCTCACCGTGCAGGAGACCGTGCACGGGCCGGTCCTGATGCGGGCTGGTCAGACGGTGTCGGTGGACTGGATGGGCAATGTTTCGTCGCCCGACCTGGCCGTCCTGCAGCTGATCGGCACAGCCCGTGACTTCACCCAGTTCAAAGCGGCGCTAGCGAACTGGCGAGCGCCGGCCCAGACGTTCGTCTACGCCGACGACCGCGGCAATATCGGCGCCATCGCGGCCGGCTACTACCCGATCGCCGCGCGAGGTGCGCCGTGGTTGCCAATGACCGGTACCGGTGCCGACGATGTCGTGGGCGTCATTCCTTACGCAGCCGTGCCGATGAGCTACGACCCGTCTGGCCACGTGATCGCGACGGCCAACCAGCGGCCGGTAACGTCCGCCTACCCGTATTACATCGGCACGGCGGCGAACTTCTTCGACCCGGGCTACCGCGCCAGCAGGGAATATGCCTACCTGACCCGTCGGACCAATCTCACGACGGGTGGATTCGCCGCGTTGCAGACCAGCCAGGTCGACCAGCTGGCCGGGCAAGTGCTGCCCGCGATCGTGGCCCTGCTGCGTGGTGCTGGCCCGCGGGGACGACCCCCTGGAATCCTCCGCGGACCCGGACTGACCCCGACCGAGCAGCAGGCGCTGACGTTGCTCCGCGGCTGGAATTACTCAATGGATCAGAACTCGCCCGCGGCCACGATCTGGTGGACGCTGTGGAGCGATTACCTCTACGCGACCTTCGAACCGTGGTGGCGATCCAGCCGAGTACCGGTGAGCATCGATCGGGCGGGGCTGGCGGTCGGGACGCAGCAGTTCAGCCTCGATCAGATGCTGGAGCACTGGACGCTGACCGACCCGGCCAACCCGGCGTTCAGCCCGCCCGGTGGGCGACCTGGTACGGCGGCGACGGTGCTGCGCGCCGCGTTCACATCGGCGGTCGACCAGCTTCACGTCAAGCTCGGTGGCGGGCCGGCGAGCTGGGCCTGGGGCAAGCTGCACGGAAGAGGGTTCCGGTCAATGACAGGCGCATCCGGGCTCGGCTACGGCCCGGCGGCGGCAGGCGGTGACCCGTGGACGGTCGACGCGGCCAGCGGCTCGCCGGTCGCCACCGCCGGCCCGAGCTGGCGCATGATCATCCGGTGGACAGGCGCTGGCGCTGGCAGCGGTGCCGGAAGCCACGGGGCGGTGGGATGGGGTATTTACCCGGGCGGGCAGAGCGAGAACCCCGCGTCGCCCTGGTACGAGAACCTGGTCGCCGACTGGTGGAACGGCAGCTACCTGACAATGCCGCTGCCCGGCGTGGTGAAAGGAGCCGGAATCCGATGGGTACTCGAGCCATGAGCAAGTCAGCCATGAGCAAGCCAGCCATGACCAAGCCAATCAGCCGATCCGAATTTCAGCGTCTGGGCAAACGGGGGTCATACCGCCTCGGCTTGCTCGCACCGCATGCAGTCGCGCGGCCGGCGCCATCGAGGCAATTCCGGCCCTCGTTCAGCAGGCCGACCCATGCCGGCCCAACCTGGGCGTGGACGGTGGCGGCGTTGGGCGGCGCTGGTCTGATCGCCTTGGGAGCCAACGCGGGTCTATGGTTCGCCCCCTTGGTTGTGGGTGTAGCCGGCGGTGTCGCGGCGCGGTGGGGTCAGTGGCGCCTGCGGGTCACCGTTCCCGCGGTCGCCGCGATGAGCGCACTCGGCTGGGGCGCCGTGCTGCTCGGACTCGCCCTGCGCGGGCTCCCCGTCGGGGCGACCGCCAGGACGATCGCGGCGATCGGCGGGCTACCCGCGTTCGCCCCGGTCGGTGTCGCTGTGACGCTGGGCATC
>WNFJ01304406.1_pt1 | contig 10391 bp, 9 predicted proteins | sample 5400461 | NCBI WGS metagenome assembly WNFJ01 (sample SAMN13153349, study PRJNA577476) | soil metagenome | isolation source: 115 cm saprolite on Douglas fir-dominated hillslope | place: USA:California | collected 2013-09-17
CGGCGTCGACGCGGTCGAGGTCACAGTCGATGCCCGGGCGCAGTGGTGGCCGGACATGATGGCCGCGTCGGCGCGTGAGCGGCTGCGGGCCGTGCGGCCCTTGCCGGTAGTGCCCGTGTCCAGCAGCGGCCACCGCCAGGCAGGGCAGCAGGCCCGGTAGACCCGTTAGTCGTGCGATTCATCGCCGCGGCCGCATCACGCCACGCTAAATTGCTTGACAAAGCAAATAAATGATGACAGCATCTAGTTGCTAGCCGAAGCAACTGACTGGGCTGAGGGTCAAAGGACGCGATACGGATGCGCGGCGAGACCGTCACCGCACGCCCGGCCGGGACCGCCTGATCTTGCCCAAGCCAGAGATGAGGAAGGGACCATCATGAAGATCATCGAGTTCGACCAGTTCGGCGGCCCCGAGGTGCTGCACGTCGTGGACCGTCCCGAACCGGTCGCCCGGGACGGGCAGGTTCTCGTCCGGGTCGAAGCCCGCTCGGTGAACGCACCCGACGCGGGCATCCGCGAGGGCCTGTTCGCGGACTGGACCCCCCAGCGCACCTTCCCGATCGTGCTCGGCGCCGACTTCGCCGGCACCGTCCTGCGTGACTCCGGCGCCTTCACGGCGGGGGAGCGAGTGCTGGGCATCCTGCCGTGGTTCGCCGACCAGGATGGCCGCGGCTCCTACGCCGAGATCCTCGCCGCCGAATCCGACTGGCTCGCCCCGCTTCCCGAGGGCCTGGACGCCGCCGCCGCGGCCACGATCCCGCTGAACGGCTTGACCGCCTTCCAGGCCGCCGACCTGTTGCACCTCACTGCCGCAAACACCGTGGTGGTCACCGGAGCCAGCGGCACCGTCGGCGGCTTCGCCGTGCAGGCCGCGGCCGCCACCGGCGCGACCGTCTACGCGGTCGCCTCCGACGGTGACGAAGAGTACGTTTCCGCGCTCGGCGCCCACCGTCTGGTGCGCCGCGGCACCCCGGAGGAGGTCGTCACGAGCACGCGCGAGCTACTCCCCGAAGGCGCGGACGCGGTCCTGGATGCCGCCCCCGCCGGGCCGGGCCTCATCGGCGCCGTCCGCGACGGCGGCCGCCTCGTCACCGTCCTGGCCCCACTCGCCCCCGAACCCGAGCGCGGCATCACCGTTGACACCTTCTCTGTCGCCCTCGACCCCAAGCGCCTCGCCGAGCTCGCCGCGCAGGCCGCCGACGGCGCACTGACCACTCGGGTCGCCGTCACCCTGCCCCTGGCCGAGGCCGCCGACGCGCACCGGCTCCTCGCGGACCACACGGCAGGGCGCGGCCGCATCGTCCTGATCTAACCTCCGCCCGGCCCAGGATCGGCATCCGGTCGAGGACCATCCCGCTGAGTCTTGCCCCGCTTATCGTGGTCCTTCCCCGGGGCTCTGACCTTCTCGAACGGGACCGTCGGCTCGAACGGTATCGCGTCAAGGAAGCCGATCAGGCCCGTGCCGCGGTGCAGGCCGGCCTGGTTGTGCCTGTCGGCGAGGGCATGAACGAGGAGCACGTGCTCCTGGTCGGCGGTTGCCTCGGTGAACGGCGCGTCCCACGGCCCGTGCGTCCTGAGGCGCCTGAGCATGGCCAGCGGCAGCCAGACTCCGTCCAGCGTGATGCCGTACTCCACGACCATCCGCTTCTCGATCTTCCCTGTCTCACCGCTGCTCACCATAGCTGTCTCCAAGCCGGCATCACGCGCTTCCCGGTGACCTTCCCTTCTATTGTCGCCGGTCCCGTGGACTCAGTTTCCGGGTTCGGGGACGAGCGTGGATCATGGGCCCGGGGGTAAAGTCCGGGTTAGTTAGGAGTGGGATCTGACCGCGGAGCCGACATGGATCGTCATTACTGGTCCCGGCGCATCAGCCAGCTCCATCCGGCCCGCGACTACGAAGAGATCCACCGGATCCTGGTCAGCCACGAGTTCCCGTGGGACATGAACCAGCCGCTGTCCTTCGCGCTCTACCGCACCTGCCGCCCGGGACGGTCAGTGGCTCCGTATCGTCGTCGCCACCACCACCACCATCGTGAACGCCAGCGCAACCCCAAGCAGGCGCACGGACCAGCGCACGAACCGGTACTTGCGGCTGACTATCGCGCTGGTCTGCCAGATCTGATCGATCCAGACATCGAGAAGCCGGGTGCCCGAGTCGGTCAGCAGCCCGCGCAACTGACTGGGCGAGTCAAGGGTCACGACATCGCCGAAATACCCGATGGTGGTGAGTTTCTGGGCCGTTTGGACCCGACCGCGGGGATAGATGGCCGCCGCCAGGCATACGATCGCCGCCAGGACCGCCGCCGCCGCGGCCCAGAACGGCACGGTGATGTACCACGGCCGATGGACCGTTATCCACTTCCCCCCGCCTGCTGCCGCCGCGATTCCGCCCGCGCCGGCCAGAACGCCGGCGAGCAGGATCGCGGCCTTGTTTTCGGCCTGCGCCGTCTCGGCCCGCGTACGATCGAGGAGATCCCGCGCTAGGCGCTCGGTCTCTGCGGAGTCGGGAATCGGGTTCACGGGACGGTCTGCGGGGAGCCGAACCCGGTTCACCCGGCGATCGCCGCGGACACGAGCCCGGTTCACTCGACGATCTCTGGCGAAACCCGGATAAAGCCGTCCACCTCCGCCGGCAACCTCAGCTCGTTGTCCCGGGCCGAGGCGACCAGCGTGTTCAGTAGGGCAGGGATGATCTTCCGGAGCGCGTCGGCGGTGCCGCCCTCCTTGGCCAGGAAGGCGGCGCCCGGGATGGTCGAGACGTCGTTCAGGATGTCAGCCGTGGCGGTGCCATAGCCGAACGGGACCACGTTCGGGTGGCGCCGGTAGGACCTATCCACGAGCGAGGCGTAGTCGGATCTCCAGTTGTCGCTTAGGCGTCCCTGGTCGTCGGTGGGCTGGCCGTCCGTGAGCAAAAACGCGACCGGGCGTAGCACCTCGCGCCCGGACTCATTCAGCTGGGGCACGTCCTGCTCAATCCGCTGGCGCAGCAGCCGCAGCGCCTTGACGAAGTTGGTGACGCCGCCACACTGCAACTGCGGGAGCGCATCCAGCGACTGCAGGTCGGTCATCTGCAGCACGACTTCAGCCTCGGTGTTGTAGCTCAGGATCGACACGTGCGCGAACTCAGAGATCCGCGGGCTGGTGATCAGCTCGTCATACAGCGTCTCGATGGTCTCGTTCAGCACGTCCTCGAACGGGGTCATCGACTGCGACGTGTCGATCATGATGTAAACGGGAAGGCAGTTGACCTTCGTCTCCACGGTGATTTCTCCTTAGCTTATTTTCTATGTCCCGGACCTGCTTCTCGTAGTTGCCGCTTTCGAATCGGGGTCTAACTCGAGGTCAGAGGATGATGACGAGCAGTACGACGATCAGAATGAGTATCAGCACCGCGGCGATCACGCCCCCGCCGCCCGACGTCGGTCGCGCGGGCATGGCGTTTTGCGGCCGGACGGGCGTATTGTTCGAGGGCCTGCTCGCCCGGCCGAAAATCGATGTCGGACTGGTCGTGGTCTGCGGCGTGACGGTCGGCCGCGGGATCGGCGGGCTGGTGCGGATCGGGGGCGGAGGTACCGTCGCCTTCGTCTTCGCCGTCGAGTTTCCGGCCCCCACCCGCTTCCAGCCCGTGACGCCGCCCGGGCCGGACCAGGAGATCTGTGGCACGTCCGGGCGGAGGGCCTGCCACTTGGCGGCCTCAAGCGCCAGGCTGATCTCCGCGATCGACGGTCGTTCTGCCGTGCTCCGGGCGTTGAGCGCCCGGATGAGCAACCCGGCGACCTCACCGATCGCTCCGCCGCGCACCCGCAGATCGGACAGCCCGGACCGGGTCTCGGTCAGATTCGCGCGCATCCCGGTGAGACAGCGGGCGATGAGCAGCGCCACCCGGTAACGGTCCGACTCGTTGCCGGCGCGGTGTCCGCGCGGCACCAGCGGATCCGCCCAGTTGGGCGACTGGATCTGCGCACGCGGCCCGAACGAGGAGCCGTCCAGGTCAATCACGTACGCCGAGTGGTCGCCCAGGCTCCAGAAGACGTTCGCGTATGACCAGTCGAGGTAGACCAGGCTCTGGCGCTCGAATAGCGCGCCGACGGCGGCGATCGAGGCGCAGATCGAGATCCGGTTGGCCAGCGACTGCGGCGGCAGCTTGATGTGCTGCTGGCGGGCCTCGGTGAGGGCGAGCACATCTACCTCGAGCATCCTGGGCTCGCTGCGCCCGCTCGGCAGTTGCCGAGACGTGCTGAAACTCGACGGCGCCAGGGGCATCAGCACCCCGATGGTCTTTTGCTGGGCGTCCACGACCCGGGTCGCCGGCCAGGAGGTATGCGCGTCCACCAGGACCTTGTCGGTAGTGGTCATCTGCCCCGGGAGCTGGATCAGACGGTTGAGCCGTTGGACACCCGGTGCCGAGACCGGCTTCGGGTACTCCTTGAAGATCCAGCCGGAGTACTTCTTCAGCCGGCAAACGCGTCGGCTCTCACCGTTGTTCTCGCCCAGGTTCTCCCCGAGCGCGCCGAGTTGAGCCTGCTGGACGACCCTCCCGACCGGGGGACGGGACCACGCTCCGCTCATGTCCATCGTCCGGCGTGGGCGGCCGGGCCCGTCGGCCCGCCGGCGCCGCACCAGACAACGACGGCCGTGCGGTCGTCGGTCTGGCCGGGGCCGTCGTAGCACAAGCTGTGCAGGAACGCGGCCGGATGCGGCGCTGAACTCGCCCACTGTCGGGCGAAGAACTCGGCGGCACCGGAGATCGAGCTCAGGGAATCGGAGAGGCCGTCGGTCACGACCGCGACCCGGTCCGAGGGGGCGAGCTCGAAGGCGTACTCCTCGGCCCGGTCCGGGTTGAACGGCAGGACCGCATCTAGAGCGTTCCGGTCAAGGCCCTCCTTCTCCCTTCCGGTGACGCGATGCAGAGCCCCCTCGCGATGTATCCAGAGGGAGACGTCGCCGATCCACGACGTCCACATCAGTCGTGTCCCGTCGGAACGCGGGGCGGTCGGGATCACGGCGACGATCAGGATGCTGCAGATGTCCTCATCTCGCAGGCCGCGATCACGCCCGGTCCCTAGCATTTCCCCGACGACGATGTTGTAAAGCAATTCGGTGTCGATGGCCGGCATTCCACCGGAAGCCAGCATCTTTCCGAGTTCGCGCGCGGCCGCGCTCACCGCTACCCGCGCGCCGAGGTCGGAGCGCGGGCTCTGGGACACGCCATCAGCCACGGCGATGATGAGGAATTGCCCGTCCGGCGTCCGGCCTAGAGCGTAGGCGTCTTGGCGGGGACCGGCGGGCTCCTCACAGCGGTGACCGGCGCCGACCATGGACGCCGCACGCACCTCGAGATCGCCGAGCCGGGCCGCGTCGGCGGCGAGGCCACTCGGTGCGGCGCCGACCGGCAGGTGCCAGGCGGCCTGTCCAGGGGCGGATACTCCGGAGAACACCGGTGGATCAGGAAGCCGGTAGGCCTGTGCTGCAGGCGCCTCGGGCTTGACGGCAACCGGCGTCGCCGACGTATCCCGGTACGAAGGGCCAGGTGGCGGCGGCGCAGTCCGGAGGCCCGGACCAGGCCTCGACTCCATGGCGGGGACCAGGCTCCGGTCGGGCGGCGAACCGCCCGGCCCCGGCGCGAAGTCCTCCTCGTCGATTTCGGGTTCGCCGTCACCACGGCCGGGCGGCTGGAACGTCTGCGCACCGGGGTCGCCCGACTGCTTCCGGGAGGTCCACCGCCGGATCCGGGAGCTCGCGGGCTGTTCCGGCCTTCTCGGCTTCCTGTTCACGCCAGCCCAGAACTGGATGCCCGCAGCCAGCGCGACGACGAGCGCGACGAGTCCAGGCACCGGCATCCGCACGATCGCCGCAATCAGCGCCAGGCAGGCGAACAGAACCGCCACCACGAGCAGGATCCACTGGGCGATCGGCCGTCGCCTCGGCTCCGCGAAGGATTTAGGGGAGCTAGGTGGCCTGTCCTGCCAATCGGGGGTCATTCGGGCTCCTGATCGGGGTTTTTCTTCAACGACTTCCACTTCTTCACCCCTCCGGTCGAAGGGGCCGGGTCCGGCGCGGGCTGTGGATCCGTCTGGGTCGGCTGGATCGACTGTGCCTGCTTGGTCGGGCGGGTCTTCGCTGGCTGCGCGGGCGCGGGGGCGTCCGCGACGGCGTACACCTTCTTGGCCGACGTGGAAGCCGGCGTGGGAGCCGGGGTCGACGGTGTGGGAGTCCGCGGGCGGGCCGAGTCCGGCGCGGAGGACCCGCCGGAGGGAAGCATCTGGGGGGCCGCGGGCGGGAGCGCCGCGGGCGTGACGCGCGGGGTGATCGGTCGCATCTTGACCGGTGAGGTGATCGGCCGCCCGAGCACGCTGTCCCGCAAGGGCTGGGCGTCGGCGTCGGTGATGAGATTGTGCTCCAGCATCCGGTCCAGCAGGCCGAGCTGGACCGCCTGGTTCTTGTCCCGGGCATCGGTCATCATCTGGAGCACGGTTCCGGTGTCGTCAGGGTGCTGCATCAGGTGCAGCAGGATCATCGCGTCATCGCTGCCCTCGACCATTCGGTGCAGGAGCAGCATCTTCTGCTCGTCCCGGTTGCCCTGGTGGGTGTCCTGGTCGCGCTCGATCACGGCCGCGGTGAGGCGGGCGTCCACCCGGAACCGGGCCGTGGACCGCAGTATGGTAACGCCCTCATCGAGTTCCCTGACCTGCGACAGCGCCAGCCGCGCGGCTGTCTCTGCCCCGACGGCGTCCTGGGGCCGGAAGTCCCGGCCGATCACCCAGAGTTCATCCTGCAGTCGGGCGAGGACGACCTCGTTGCCGTCGCTCAGGTTGGCCCTGACCACCGCCTCGGGGTTGGTGACCTTCCAGGTCGCCTCTACCTCGATCGCGAAGGAGTACGCATCGGTCGAGGTCGGCACCGTGATGGAGCTGCGCACCCGGCGTTCGGCCGTGTCCACGATGTAGCAGAAGCGGCTGGCCCAGCGGTCGGTGGCCGACGGTACCCCGGTGAACGCCCGGATCCGGCCGTCGTTGTACGAGACAACGTAGATGTTGCTCGGGTGTGCCTTCGGCGGCGCGTTGAAAAAGCTGGATTCGACGGTTCGGAGGATGACACCGGAAGGTTGCGACACGTCGGTCTCCTTAACCTAGATCTTCGATCACGGATTGGCCCGTCTTCGGCGCCTTGCCGTTCCTGCTGCTCCATCGCTGAGCCCGCCGCAGGACGGCGCGACGGGCGCGCTCATCCTCGGCGACCTCGCGCATCAAGCCCAGGAAGGCCGAACGCAGCTCGCCGACGTCTTCTGCGGCCAGTGCCCAGTCGTCCAGGGATTCCGTTACAAGCGATCCGACGTCGGGGTCATTGAGGCTGAGCTGCCAGAGCCTGGCCGCCGTGGCCGCCATCCGGGCGTTGGCCAGACCCAGCGCGAGAAGCGTCGGCCAGGGCCGGAACCGGCTGCCCTGCTCGCTCAGCGCCGACGGCGCACCGCGCAGGTAACTCAGACCAAGCAGCGAGAGCCTCCCCACGAGCTGCTTCTCCCGGGTGCGATCGGCAGCCAGCTTCTCGATCTCGCCGATCACCCGGACGGACAACGGCGGGGTCCCGTCAAGCACCAGCTCGCAGTAGCTATTGCTGATCGCGATCATCAGGGCCAGGTCGTCGATCTCGGCCAGCCGGGAAAGCTCACGCAGGGCAACCGTCGGGCTGTTCAGGCCGATGCTCCGGCCGTAGGTCCGGGCAGCTGTCGCGCGCAGGGACCAAGCGCTGCTCTCCTTGGCCCAGTCGGCCACCAGGGAGCGGACTGTGTCCCGTAGCGAGGGGTCGCTGGCCGGCGGACCGAGGGCGATCGCGGCGCTGGTGCGGACGACGTCCTCGTCGTCGCAAGCCCAGCCGAGGATGATCTGGCCGTGCAGGTAATCCATCGCCTCACACGCCAGGACGCCCACGGCGGTCGCTGCGCGTACCCGGACGGCAAGGTCCGTGGACTGTCCCAGATGGCGCAGCCAGCCGACAATCGCGGCCCGTCCGTCGTCGTGCTCCCGCCAGACGTACCGCAGTACTCGGCCCGGATACCCCTGCTCGGTATAGCTCATGGCCTGGACGACGATCGGCCCATGTGCGGTCAGACGGGTCTCGGTGGCGACTTTGGCCTGCAGCAGCGAAGGAGAAATCGTCGCGTCTGTGCCAAACGGATTGGTCACGGCTGGCGCGTTCGCCGCGTCGGGTGCGGGCAGGATCCGCGCCTCAAGCAGCCGCGCCTCGCGGGCGATCGTCTCGCGGGACAGTCCATTCAGCACCGCCAGCGCGATCGCCATACATTGCGCCTTCAGGTTGTCGAGCTTCCGAAACCATTGCGCGATCTTCTCGTCGGCGTATTCGGTCATCTGCGTACGGACGCGTCCCGCTGCCGTCTCCGGCTCGTCCCGGGCGCGCGAAAGCATCATCGCGAGGCGCGCCGCATCCGCCAGGCTGCAGTCCGGGCCGAGTTCGACGTCGAGCAGGGCCCTCACATCGGGCCAGCTCAGCATGGCGTCCCGGGTGACTCCCGTGCCGAGCAGCAGCTCCGACAGATGCCGGTCGAAGACCTGGCGTGGAGAGGGACGCGCCTCGAGCTCGATGACCAGGAGCCCGACGCTGAACGTCGTGAGGTTAGCGGCCTTACCGGTGGTGATCCCTAGTCGGCAATCCCGTGAGCGCAGCTCGCTCTCGATCCTGCCCAAGGTGTAGGAGTCGAGGCGGTCGGCCGCGCCGTCGGGCAGATCCTGCAGTATCAGCACGGAGTTCTCGGGGACCTCAGCACACGAGAACGTGGCCAGGTCCGTCGAGGGGTCCAGGTAGAACATCTTCGCGTCGTCGCGCAGGTCACGACGCAGCGTCCGGACCAGGGCGGCGCACTTGCCGTAGCCCCTCGGGCCCTGCAGGACGACGAGAGACTGATCGCTGACGCTTGCGCCGAGACGGTCTATGGCGGGAGTCCGGACGAAGGGTTCCGTGAACTCCTCCGCGGTGATCCGGCGTACTTTGATCCGGGTGATACCGTGCCCGAACGACAACTCGAACTTGGGGCCGATGATAACGTCGCCACTCACCTGGTTGCCCAGGAGGTCGGCCAGGGCCCGGTTGTTCTCGCGGTTCTGCTCGAAGAGTTGCCCGCCGCCGACCTGGCTCGCCGCCTCTGCGTAGCTTCGGCCGCCAGCAGCACCTCTGCGGCTGTCGGCCGCTTGAGGCGCTGGGCCGGAATCGGGCGCGCCCGCCCCGCCCCCGGACCCCGGGTTCTGCGACCCGCCTGGGGCCGGCGGAGCAGGATCGGGGCCCGGCGAACCACTCGGTCCGCCGGAACTGCCGGGCGGCTGGCCGGTGTCGGGACCGCTGCTCATGGTTCGCCTCCGTGGGACCGGGATTTTGTGTCGCCGTATTTGTTGCCGAAGACGACGTCACCCTTGATGGTTGAGTCCCGGACGACGTTCGTGTTATGGACCGATTTGTCGACGTAACTCTCGGCTCGACGTCCCCGGCCCCCGCGCGGCGCCGTCGCGTCGTCGAGCATGTCGTCGCGGTGCCGGCTGGGGTCGTCTTCGGGCAGCACTCCGGGTGGGCGGGTCCGGCCTGGCACCTTGACCCACGCCAATCCGGAGAAGGTCTTCTCCGTGACCCATACCTCCCGGTATCCCTCGCTGGAGGCGTGCCCCTCCTTGACGACGGCGTTGTACCAGTCGCCGGAGATGATGAGCGCCAGCGGGCTTCTGCCTGACGCGGCCAGCACTCGCTTGATCACCGCTGAGTCGACGAGCCGGCTAGCGACGATCACAGACTGGCCTGCCCATTCGCCCTCGCCGTCGATGGCGTCCCCGGCGTGCAGCGACAGCCGTATCCGGATTGACTCTTCGGGAGCGCAGTCAGCATCGTGCTCGAGAACGGCCTCGCGAAGCGCCTCGACGAACTGGGTGGTGATCAACTCCTTGGCGACGTCGCCCGGCAGCGCCAGGATCGCGCCGTCCCCGCGGGGCTGTCGAGCCACGCGCGCCGGATCGATGTCGGCGCGGGTCAGTGCCTGCGTCTGTATCCGCTGCAGCGCGCGCTGGATGTTGGCCGCGTTCACCGCGGGCCGGCCGCTCCAGTCCTCGACGTCGAGAACCGCCCATGAATAGTAGCGGGATCTCCCCACTGGTCCCCCCTGAACGTCCCCATGGATCTACGCCTAGAGGACTCCCACCCTCCGATCAAAAGTGTAATTCACTAACCACCTCTAAGAGTAATTTTTTGTGCCGACATGCGTTTGCTATCAAACTGTGAGGTCTGCCCACGTTTAAGGTAAACATTCAGGCCCCTGGGCTTGGTGTTGCGGTGGGTGATCGTTGGTTACGTTTTGGCGGCGTGTGTGGTGTTGCCGTGGTGGCTGAGCGTGGTTT
>WNFJ01219144.1_pt1 | contig 10390 bp, 12 predicted proteins | sample 5400461 | NCBI WGS metagenome assembly WNFJ01 (sample SAMN13153349, study PRJNA577476) | soil metagenome | isolation source: 115 cm saprolite on Douglas fir-dominated hillslope | place: USA:California | collected 2013-09-17
GGATAGAGGTTGATTTGCTCCTCCATCAGGCGCTGCGCTTCGTCGAGATCGCGTTCGAGATGGGCGAGGGAGAGGGCGATGCCTTCACGCGCTGCGGGATCGTCGGATTTGCGATACGCCTCGATGGCTTCCTCAAATCGGCCTAACAACTTCAGCGCTTCGGCGCGATGCATCCAGTCGTCTCCCGCTGCAGCGACGGCATCGGCGTAGCGACCTTGTTGAATGAGCTGCTGGACGGTGGTGACCGGCTTCTGCGCGAACATGTAGAACAACAGCCACACGACGGCGCCGATCAGAATGACTGCGATCGCGATCGTCACTGCTTTGGCTGGGCCGCCGAGGCCGGCGGCGGAACAGCCGGCGGGGCCGCCGGCGCTACTGCTCCCGGCTCGATGATGAAGCTCCGCATCGTCTTCGGATTTCCGTCGAACTGAAACTTCAGTTCGGGCATCGGCAGCGCGCGAGTCTCATCGGGCTGACTACTGAGATCCGCGACATCGGTCAGCGGCACGGCCTCGGACACGACGGTTCGATTGCGGCGGAGAACGAACTGATGGAAACCGGACAGCGCGGCCATCACGAGGATCACCGCGAACGTGATGACGATTCCCTGCCGCTGCCGCGCGTACTGCAGGACGCCTTCGGCCGCCGACATCTTACGCGGGTGAAAGACTTTCTGAAGGAGCGCCTGAGTATCAACGATCTTCTCGCCAGTATGCGGATCGCTGCCGCAGTACGGACAGATTTTCGCCGCGTCATCGATCGTATGGTGGCAAGCGGCGCAGACACTACTCATTTGCGCGGAACGTTATATCGACGGCGACCTTTGCTGTCACGGGTGTTCCGTTTTCGGTCGCCGGACGGAACCGCCAGTTCTGCACCGCCTGAATCAGTCTCGGCATTTCGGGGATCGGCTCGCTGACGTCGATGTCCGTCACGCGTCCTTCAGGCGAGACCGTGAGATTCAGTCGCGCCGTGATGTCGTGATCGACAGAAATGTGCGGCAGCGGTTTCGATTCGAGATATGCGTCCGTCCGTGACGTGGTCTTGCGAATTGCCGGCTGTTGATCGGACGCGTTTGTCGCGCCATTTCGATCTGCCGGTTTCGGCTTCTCGCCTTCCTGATACGCGGCGCCGGTGAGCGATCGCGGATCGACGAGCGGATTGATCTTCTTCGCCGCTTCGCGCTCGGCTTTCACGCGGGCGGCGGCGGCCGCGTACTGATCGGCCGGCAATGCGGTAGCGTCGTTGGGTTGCTGGCCGGGCGCCTGCGGTGGCGCACTGGTGATCGGCTGTTCGATCGTTTGCGGAACGTCGGAGCCGCTCACCGGTACGAGGGTCACATTGCTCCGCGGCGAAGGCTTGAATGCCGGCGGCGCCTGCGGTGCCGGATTTTTTTGTGCTGCTTTGACTTCGTTCGGCTCGAAGCCGTGAATGAATGTGCCGATAACGAACGCGATCACGAGCAGCGCGGCGAACGCCACGGCCGCGAGAATTTTTCCGCGCCACGGGCGCTCGTCGGGCGGGACGTATGGCGGCGCGGTATTGATGTTGTCTTCGGGCGGCGGCACGGCCTGCGATTGATCCCAATTGCAGAATGGACACGAGCGCGCCTGCGCATCGATCGCGCGTCCACATCGAATACATGATTTTCGGTCAGTCATTGCCATCCAAACGCTGCAACCGGCGTACCGCGTCCTCCCAAACGTATAACCCGCCGGCACCGACGGCAAATCCTTCCGGAGCGATGTTTTTTGCGACGACAGAGCTCGCGGACTTCGTGAATCGGTACAGAGTTCCGCTGCTCGAATCGTAGGCGTAGGACTGCGAGCCGCGGATGATGATGCGGTCGACTCCGGTCGGGAATTGCGAGGCGCCGCCGCCGTAGAGGCCGAGTCCGATTAGCCCGCGCAGAAATCCTCGGGCGAACGCCTGTGCGAACGATTCCGCCCCCTGGACCATCCACACGCGCTTGGCGGACGGATCGGCGACCGCCAAAGTTCGCGCCGTCAGCGCCGTGCCGCTGGATGCGAACGCTGCCTCGACCGGAACCGCGCCGACGTCGAAGCTTCCCGAATTCTTCATCGTCGCGAGCGAAACGATCCTGATCTTTCCGCCCCGCGGATAAGTGAGGTAGGCGTTTTTTGTATCGAGCTCGAGATCCGAGGCGAACGGCGCGACCTCGGCAGTGCGCCGCAGCTCGAAGGGCGCAGTCGTGATTTCCTGAAGCACGCCAGCGATGCGGGAGTACACGTAGATGCGTTCGCCCGCTTGACGCAGAAACGCCGGATCGGCCGCGAGAGGGATGGACGCCCTCGCGCCGTCCATGCCGATCCGTTCGAGGGCTCGAGCATCGCGCTCGAGGAGATAGAGCCGGCCGTTCAAAAACGTTCCGTCGATCGGTGTCTCGCCGGTCCGGAGCGTTGTTCCGCGCCCGGATGCAAGATCGATCATTCGGATTTGGCTCGCGAGCGGATCGATGATCACCGCTTGTTGATTGGACGTCACGATGCGACCGGGAGTCGGCAACCCTTCGGCGCTCCAGATGCGAGTCGTCGCGGTGCGATCGAACATCTCGATCGATCCGTCGTGCGCGACGAGCACGCCGCGATCGGTGACTGCGAGAACGACGGCCAGCAGCAAAGGTGTCATCGCGGCGACTCCAATCGCACCGGCTCGAGCAGCAGCGCATCCACGCGGTTGAGCTGCGACGCGCCGAGAATCCGGTAAGTTAGGCGGGGCGGCGCGCCGGAGGTGAACGTGCCATTAAATGTCATCGGCTCGCTGAATCGGAATGGAACGCCTTCGACGGTGCCGGTTTCGAATGGCGGGCCCGCGGTGAATATCACTTCGCTCGTGATCGTCATCCGATCGAGTTGCGCCCGCTGATCGGGCGTGAGCCGGTTGTCGTTGAATGCCGCGATCAGCGCGCGAAGATCGGCGGCGGTCGGATTCGATCGGAGCACGACGTTGCCGCCCTCTCGTCGTTGGTCGATTTCGTGTCCGAGCAATTGCAGAGTGTCGTTGTTCGGGAACTTTTGCAGGAGTTGATCGATCGTCCGGCGCGCGGCGATCAGTTCGTGGCGTTGCATTTGCTGCAGGGCCGCGCGGACTTTTCCGCCGGTGGTGTCGGGCACCGGCAGGAGTGCCGGTGCCACATCCAGATACCGTTGGTAGTCGCGAATCAGCGGCAGCGAAAATGGATTTGCGTCGAATGCTTCAGCGTAGAAGCGTTCGCGTTCATCCCTGGTGCGGCTCAAGCGCGCCATTCCGGCGAGAGCGGTCGGATCGTCGCTGCGATCAGCGAGTACATTTGCGTATTGCTCGCGTGCGCGTGCGGCATCGCCGCGATCGTCGTACAGCCGCCCGAGCTTCAGTTGCGATCGATTCAGAAGCGAGATGTACGCGGACTGTTCGCCGCGCGCTGTCGAATAGATCTGGAAGGATTCTGTTCGTTCGACATCGCGACGCAGCGAAGCGAATGCCGGCGATCGAAGGGAAGTGACCACATCGACGAGCAGCTTCTCTGCTTCCGCATTCTGATCGAGATCAAGCAGCGACGATGCGAGTGAATATTGGTAGATCGCGAGATCGAGCTTGTCGTTTTCTTTCGATGCAATCGCGACGGCGTTGCGCGACGCGCTGGCTGCTTTCGCGGGCTTGCCGAGCGCCGTCATCGCGCTGGCATAGAGATTCCAGCTCTTCGCCGAATCGCTCGTGTAGCGAATCGCCTCCTCGGACAACGCGAAGGCATCGGCGGCATTGCTCAGTTTCGCCTCAGTGAGCGCCGCGGAGGCAGTCGCGGTCGCATAACGCGTGATCTCCGAGGCGCGGCGCGCCGCCAGGCGCTCGTTGGCCGCGATCTCGAGCGCCTTCGCGTACTCGGCCCGCGCGATCGCCTTCTCGTTTCGCGTGAGTCGCACATCGCCGAGGTTGAGGTGGCCGGAAAGCTGAGAGAGAAAGTCTTTCGAGCGCGCGACCTGCTGCTCCATCTGCTGAATCTCAAAGTCCGACGCAATGCGCGTTTGTGCCGACAGGGCAGTCGCAAAGAGAAGAAGCAGCGCGAACCTCATTCCGCGAAGTAACCCTTCCTCGCGTTGAGAATCTCGATTCCCCGCCGCCGTGGGGAAACGGCGATCGATCGCCAGCCGCTCGAATTTCCGTGACTCTGATACGCGACTGTGTAGCGGCTGTTGATGTCGAGAATCATCCGATGCAGCTCGCGTTGCACGTTCGATGCGCTCGCGCGAGAAAGAGTGCCGCCAGTATTCTTCGCGGCCCGATCGAGAAAGCGGGTGGAGTCGCCGAGGATAATGGCGTCGAGGATGAGTTTTGTGCCGCTGATTTTTCGCAGCGCATTTTCATCGGTCGTCAGGCTGTTGCGATCTCCGCCGTCGGTGATCACGATCGCGTACGTTCGATCGTGCGATGCCATCGAGCTGACCGCATCGCGCAGCGACGTTCCGCCCGACGGAGGAATATCGCCGAAAGTGTTTTCGATACGCTCGCCGCGCGCGATCGCACGTGCCGGCATCACGTTGTGGTTGAAGAGCACGACCTCCACGCGATCGTCGGGACGCAGCAAATTCGATTCCTCATCGATGGCGCGGAGTGCGGCGGTCAATTTTCCGTCGCCCATGCTGAGCGAGCGATCGATGATGAAAACGAATCGCGCCGGCCCGCGGTCGGATCGCACCTCACGGATCGTCTGCTCGATTCCGTTTTCCGCAATGCGAAGATCATCGGCGCGCAGTGGACGCGACGATCGAACGCGCATCGGCACCTCGACCAGATCGACGTGCACGGTCTCGCCTGCGGTCATGGCAGCCGTCGCGATGCCTGCCGACTCCACCGTTTGAAAATTGTTCGAATAAACCCTGGCGATGATGTCGTGGCCGGCGAGCGATGTGCCGAAGTCGTGGAGAATCCGAAACGGCTGCTGCCGCGCGACGCCGGCCATCGCGCCGTCGACGTAGAACTCGACGCGATTCACACCGGCCACATTGGTCGTCACTTCGATCGGCAGAACTCCAATCGCTTGCGAGCCTTGTTGCGGGCTGACGAATGTGATCGCCGCTATGAGAGCGAGAATTGGCATGCAGCGTCCTACAATGAATCCGTGCTCCGACCCGACACAACCCTCGGTTGCTACCGGCTGATTTCACAGATCGGCGCGGGCGGGATGGGCGAGGTGTGGAAAGCGGAAGACACGCGGCTGGGCCGCTTTGTGGCGATCAAGATTCTGCCGCCAGAGATGACTAGCGAGTCGATCGCCAGACTGCGTCGTGAGGCCCGGATGGCGGCGCAGCTCAATCATCCGAACATCGCCACGGTCTACGCCTTCGAAGAAGCCAGCGGACGCCTCTTCATCGTGATGGAGCTGGTCGATGGCGAACCGCTCTCGCAAATGATCAAGCGCGGAATTCCCGAAGCCCAGCTCTTACGCATCGGCCGCGCGGTGGCCGAGGCGCTGGCGGAGGCGCATGCGAAGGGAGTGATCCATCGCGACATCAAACCGGAGAACATCATGGTCTCCGGCACTCGCGTCAAGGTTCTCGATTTTGGAATTGCGAAGTGGCTCGCGCCTGCGGCCTCGGACGATTCGGTGACAATGTCGCTTCTGACGCAGCAGGGAATCGTGATCGGAACGGTGCCGTACATGTCGCCCGAACAGGCACTCGGCAAACCGCTCGATCCACGCAGCGACATCTTGCGTATTGCCATTTCAGGGCGAGACCAACACCGACACGATGACGCGGATCATTCGCGACGATCCGATCGCGCCCTCGCGCATCAATGCGAAGATTTCGCCGGGACTCAACAGCATCATTCAGCGCTGCCTGCGGAAGAATCGGGACGAGCGACATGCAACGGCTGCCGATCTGGCCAGCGCACTAGAAGCGCCTTCGACTGCAAAAATTGAACGCCCGATCGGCGGTAAGAGCCGTGTCTGGATGGCTGCCGTCATCGGAATTTTTGTTGTGCTTGGATTGGCTGGCGCCTATGCGCGCAAGCAGCGGAATGTCGCGCACCAGCAGTACCAGGTCGCGCAGGCGGCGCTGCTCAATCGCGAATTCGCAAAGGCTGTCGAGCAGTATCAACTCGCACTCGACCACAAGGACGAGCTCGAAGTTCGCGAGCGGCAGCTGGCGCGACTCGGAATCGCAATCGCGCTCAACCAGCGGATGCGGGCCATGGGACTGGCGAAGGAAATCAATGCTAAGTGGCCGAGCGATCCCGACCTGCAACGCATTCGCAGCCAGTTTGCAACATTCGAGCGGCGGCGGCTGGTGCCGTGATCGACCCACTCGCGTTCGCGCGAAAGCTCATCGACATCCCGTCGCCGACCGAACAGGAGAAGGCTGTTGGCGAGTTTTTGAATGGCGAGCTATCGCGCCTCGGTTTCGAAGTTCGCCGCTATGCCGTTACAGATTCGAGATTCAACCTCTTCGCCTCGGCAGGCGGGCGGCCTCGCGTCATCATCAACTCTCACATCGACACCGTTCCGCCGTGGTTTGAATCGCGCGAAGACGGATCGAATCTCTATGGCCGCGGTGCGTGCGATACCAAGGGCGTGATCGCGGCGATGATCGCGGCCGGCCTCCGACTTCGCGAACGCAACATTCGCGACTTCGCGTTTCTTTTCGTCGTCGGCGAAGAGACGGATTCGATCGGCGCCAAGACCGCGAATCGCGATCTTGCGGATCTGGGATCGGAGTACGTCATCGTCGGCGAGCCCACAGAATCGAAATTCGCGCGCGCTTCGAAGGGCGCGTTGACGTGTGTCATCCGCTTCGAAGGCCGTGCGGCGCACTCGGCATATCCCGAGCGCGGCGATTCCGCGATCAAGAAGATGATCGCCGCCATCGCTGCGATCGAATCGACCGACTGGGGATCGCACGAAATCCTCGGCGAGGCGACCGTGAATGTCGGCGTCGTGCGCGGCGGCGAGAAACCGAACATCATTCCGGCCTTCGCCGAATGTGAGCTGATGTTCCGCACGGTCGAGGATCACGAAGTCGTCCGCGCGAAATTGGAAGAGCTGGTCGGACGTTTCGGCGGGAAGTTCACGATGACGCGTGGAAACGCGCCGCAGTTCATGGTCGTGCCGGAAGGTGCTCCCTCGACCGTCGTTGCCTTCAACACCGACGTTCCCTACCTCGGCAATCTCGGCAAGCCGCTGTTGTTCGGGCCGGGATCGATTCTCGATGCGCATGGCGCAAACGAGTACATCGCGAAGCGCGATCTGATTGCCGCAATTGACGTCTACTACGATACGGTTGCCCGCTTGTGCCAAAGCTGAACGAAGACATCTATCTCATCGCGGCGCTTCGAACGCCGATAGGAAAATTCGGCGGCTCGCTGGCGTCGTTGACCGCGCCGCAGCTCGGCGTCGCCAGCGCCAAGGCCACGCTCGAGCGCAGCGGCATCGATCCCACCGCGATCGACGAAGTGATCTTCGGCAACGCGCGGCAGGCCGGCGTCGGACCGAACGTCGCGCGACAGATCGCCGTGAAGAGCGGCCTGCGACACGAAGTTCCGGCTTACACCGTCAATCAGGCATGCGGGTCGGGTTTGCGCGCGATCATGAACGCTGCCGATCAGATTCGACTCGGACACGCGAATGTCATCCTCGCCGGCGGCACCGAGTCGATGTCGAACACGCCGTACCTCCTCACGCGCGCGCGCTGGGGCATGCGCATGGGCGACCAGGAAGTCGTCGACGGCATGACGCGCGATGGTTTCATGTGCCCGCTCGCCGACGAGATGATGGGGGCGACTGCCGAGACGCTCGCCGATCGCTACGCAATATCGCGGCGCGAGCAGGATGAATACGCGGTCGAGACGCAGCGGCGCGCGAAGTTCGCGTACCAGCAGTATCGGTTCGCACGCGAAATCGTTCCGCTCGAAAAGCTCGACCGCGATGAACACCCGCGATTCGACGCCGAGCTCGGATCGCTCGCGAAATTGCCTCCGGTGTTTCGCAAGGAAGGAACGGTACATGCCGGCAATTCCTCCGGAGTGACCGACGGAGCGTCGTCGATGCTGGTGGCGTCGAAGGAAGCGGTGGCGCAGCATCGATTGAAGCCGATGGCGCGCATCGTCGGATACCCGCAGGCCGGCGTCGACCCGAAAATCATGGGCATCGGACCGGTTCCTGCGACGCAGCGACTCTTGCGCGACGCCGGCATTTCGCTCGCGGATATCGATCTGATCGAATTGAATGAGGCGTTCGCGGCGCAGGTGCTCGCATGCGATCGCGAGCTGCATTTCGATCGCGCGAAGCTCAACATCCACGGCGGCGCGATTGCGCTCGGACACCCGATTGGCTGCACGGGCGCGAGGATCACGACCACGCTTCTGCACGCACTCGAGACTCATGACAAAAATCTCGGACTCGCAACGCTCTGCATCTCGGGCGGGATGGAGCTGTCGATGCTCGTGGAGCGCGTTTGATCCGATTCACCGATTCACACTGCCATCTGACGATGGCCGATGCCGATGCCGTCCTCTCGCGCGCGCGCCAGCAGAACGTGCGGGGCTTCGTCGTTCCGGGGACGAAGCTCGATGACGCGCCGCAGGCCGTCGCGATTGCGCAAGGCAATGAGGATGTGTGGGCGGCGGTCGGATTCCATCCGCACGAGGCCAAGGATTGCGACGATGCGGCCTTCGCGAAGATCGAGGAGCTCGCGAAGGATCCGCGGGTGGTCGCGATCGGGGAGATCGGACTCGATTACCACTACATGCATTCGCCGCGCGACACGCAGATCGTGGTTTTCGAGAAGCACATCGCGCTCGCAAAGACGCTCGACAAGCCGATCATCGTGCATAACCGCGAATCGAATGATGATCTGTTGAGGATTCTGCCGAAGGGCAAGGGCATTCTGCATTCGTTCACCGAGACCTACGACTTTGCAGAAAAGCTGATCGACCGCGGGTACTACATTTCATTCTCGGGAATCGTGACGTTCCGAACGGCCGAGAGTCTGCGCGATTGCGCGCGGCGACTACCGCACGACCGCGTCCTGATCGAGACCGACACGCCGTTTCTCGCGCCCGTGCCGTTTCGCGGCCGCGACAACGAGCCGGCGTACGTCATCAAGATCGCGGAGCTCCTGGCGACGCTGTGGAACGCTCCGCTTGAGGAGGTGGCCGAGGCCACCACCGCAAATTTCGAGCGCGCGTTCGGAGTTAGACTGCCGCGATGAGCTCTCCGTCATTCCGAGCCGCGCAGACGGCGAAGAATCTCCTGCGACCTCGAGGGAGATCCTTGGCCCTCTTCGGGGCTGAGGATGACGAGCGGAACGGAGATATGCCGCGATGACGGACCTCTCCATCGTCTTCCCCGTCTTCAACGAGGAAGAAAACGTTCCGATCCTCCTCGACGAGATCGTGACCGCGCTTCACGGTCAGCCGTGGTCCTACGAGATGATCGCGGTCGACGACGGATCCGTCGATCGAAGCCTCGAGATCCTTCAGCAGAGCCGCGCGAAATATCCGAATCTTCGCGTGCTGACCTTCGAGAGAAACAGCGGGCAGACCGCGGCGCTCGATGCCGGATGGCGTGCCGCGAAAGGCACGTACGTCGTCTCGCTGGATGCCGACCTGCAGAACGATCCGGCCGACATTCCACGGATGATGCGCTTGCTCGAACAGAGCCACGCCGACATGATCATCGGCGTCCGCGTGAACCGCCAGGACACGTTCGCGAGAAAAATTCAGTCGCGCATAGGCAACAGTATGCGCAACTGGATCACCGGCGATCAAATCACCGACACCGGCTGTTCGCTCAAGCTCGTGAAGCGCAGCGCAATCGAGCGTGTCGCGCTCTACAACGGGATGCACAGATTTCTGCCCACGCTCGTGCGCATGCAAGGCCACAAAGTGATCGAAACGCCGGTGAATCACCGGCCGCGCAAGTACGGCGTGTCGAAGTACGGCGCAATGAATCGCGCGATGCGCGGGCTGGTTGACTGTTTCGCGGTGCGGTGGATGTCCAATCGGATGCTGACCTACAAGCTGAAAGACGAGGCATGACGCTCGATCAAGCGTGGCTCGCGTTCGGACTGCTGGGGCAGGTTATCTTCGGCGCCCGCTTCATCGTGCAGTGGATCGCCTCGGAACGAAAACGTGAGAGCCACATTCCGATCGTTTTCTGGTATCTCTCGATCGTGGGAGGAATCATCACCACCGCGTACGCGATTCATAAACACGACATCGTCTTCATCATCGGACAGGGAGCGGGGCTGATCGTCTACACCCGCAACCTGATGCTCATCTATCGTGCTGAACGAAGAACAACGCCGCCGGCTGCTAAGACTCGCTCGAACGTCGATTGAATCGACGCTCGATGGGCGCGCGCCCGAAGTTCGGGCGGAGGACTTCGAGG
>WNFJ01405431.1_pt2 | contig 10389 bp, 10 predicted proteins | sample 5400461 | NCBI WGS metagenome assembly WNFJ01 (sample SAMN13153349, study PRJNA577476) | soil metagenome | isolation source: 115 cm saprolite on Douglas fir-dominated hillslope | place: USA:California | collected 2013-09-17
CCCTTCGCGATCCCGCCGATAGCGGGATTGCAGGACATCTGGCCAATCGTTTCGAGGTTGGAGGTAAGCAGCAACGTGCGGGCGGAGAGCCGCGCGGAGATGGCAGCAGCCTCCGTTCCGGCGTGGCCACCACCAACGACGATAACGTCATAGTCGAAAGACATGCGGGAGAAACTACTTAGCTAGGACCTGCAAAGGCTAGACGTACAGACGCAACCGCGGTAAACAGTCAACGGGTTTTGGGACGATCTGCCGTCTGGCTAATCTTCCGAAGCAACCCAAACAGCGTCTTGCTTGTCTCGGTTGCCAGCGCTTCAAGCCGTCCATACTCGGCTGGCCGCAGGTAGCCGATGTCGCGCGCCATGGTGAGCGCCGTCTGTACTTCGGCGAGTGATCCCCACGCGGTGTCGAGAAACTTTCGATAGTCTCTGGTGCCTTTGCGTGTCGAACCTTCGGCGATGTTCAGCGGAACGCTATAGGATGCCCTGCGAAGCTGATCGGCCAGTCGCTCTTGCTCGAAGTCAGGAAACCGCTGGGCCGCCTTCGAGCATTCGACGGCAAGCCTCTCGGCATGTTGCCACGCCTTTAATGTGTGATGATTCGGCACTTCAGGAGGATAAGCAGCGACCGCAGAATCATCGAATCATTTTATCTCATCCCGTATCCCGTTTACTCAAGCCCGCGGTGCGTCTGTAGCCTAGCCTTTGCATGTCCTCAGGGTTGTCAGGCCCTGACCCACCTAACGAGTTCCTTCATGGTCGGCCGTTTCCCCGTCATCAGTATCCCCACTCGATAAATCCTCGCGGCGATCCATGTAATTGCCACAATCCCAATCAGCAGCATCGCCAGCGATGCTCCCAATTCGCCGGCTCCCATACTGCCCGCCGTCCAGCGGACTGGCGTCGCGATCGGTGACGTAAACGGCACAATCGACAGCGTTCGCGAGAACGTCGAGCTCGGATCGTTCGTGAGTCCGATGATCGAGAAATACGAGATCATCAGCAAGTAGGTCACGGGCTGCTGCGCCTGGCGCGCCTCCTGCTCGTTGCTGGACATCGCGCCGACCGCCGCGAACATCGCCGAGTAGAGCAGGAACCCGCCGAGGAAGAACGCCATGAACACAGCGAGCGTCGCAAAGGGGATATGCGGCAGCTTCATGCCTGCTGCCGCAGAAGCATCCGCGCCCAGGGCACGGGCAATGGGTACGCGCAGGCTGATAAGCAGTCGCGCGGAGACGCCCCAGATGAGGAACTGGAAGAAGGACACCGCGCCCGCCCCGGCGACTTTCCCAAGCATCAATTGAAACGGCCGCAGTGACGATACGAGCACCTCGATAATCCTTGTGGTTTTCTCCTCCAGCACCGAGCTCATGACGTTCACACCATACAGCAGGATCGCCATGAACAGCAGCACGGCCATGACATACGCGAGGACGAACGACTCCCCCGCACTCTCCTTGGTCGTTCGCCCCCGCGCGATCTTCGTCTGGTCGAGCGTAATCCTGATTCCCTGCGCCCAATCAACGACCGCGGGATTTACGCCTCTTGTCTCGAGCCTCACCTTCACGGCCACCTTGTTGAGTGCCCGCTCCAGCCCTTCAACCGTCTGAAGTGACAAGTTCGAAGCTCGGTATTCGGCCTTGCCGGTCTCAGTCAGATCATTCGAAATGATCAGGAAACCGTTCAACAGCTTGGATTCCACGAGACGGGTCAGGGAATCGACGACACGCGGACCGGCAGGCACACGCGTCACCCGGAAGTTTGGGCTCGCCGCCAACGCCTCGGTGACCCGCTGCCCAAACGCCGAGGTGGTGCTGTCTACGACGGCGATATCCCGCACTCCGCCGCCCACGGACTGCATGATCTGGTAGACGATGACGCCACCGAACAGGACCGGTCCCAGGACCGCCGAGATCCAAAACCACCTGGTGCGCACGCGCTCCACGAATTCGCGCCGGATGACGGCCCAGACTTTATGCGCCGGCGCCAACTCTTTGGGCGGTCGTGGCTGGAATGGCGGCTGCCGTCGCCGCCTCCGGGCCCACGAGGTCGACGAAAATCTTGTGAAGGGAAGGGCTCGCCAGCTCAAACCGCGCCAGACGCGCGCCCGATTCGACCAATCCGCGCAGGATCTCCTGTGGGTCGGCCCCGTTCGCCAATTCCAGCTCGGCCTGCTGGCCGAAATCCTGAATCTTTGCCACGAGCCGGCGGTCTGCGAAAATCCGTTGCGCGCCGCCCTGGCTGCCGTCGAACGCAACGATCAGGTGCTGGCCGCCATGCGTGCGTTTCACTTCGGCCAGCGTGCCATCGATGAGCTTCTTGCCACGGGCGATGATGCAGAGCCGATCGCACAACTGCTCGGCGTGCTCCATGATGTGCGTGGAAAAGAGGACTGTCTTGCCACGGCGGCGGTAATCGACCACGGTATCGCGCAGTACCTGCGAATTCACCGGATCGAGACCGGAGAACGGCTCGTCGAGAATCACGAGCTCAGGGTCATGCAAAATCGTGGATATGAACTGCACCTTCTGCTGCATGCCCTTGGAAAGATCGGACACTTTGCGCAGACGCCAATCGAGGAGACCCAATCGCTCCAACCACTCGTGCGCCTTGCTGCGCGCCGCTCTCCGCGACACGCCCTTCGCCTCGGCGAGAAACACCAAGACGTCGATGACGCGCATGCGCGGGTAGAGCCCGCGCTCCTCGGGGAATGCGTGCGCCCACCCCCCACCTGACCAAACAGGCGCACCGAGCCCTCATCGGGCTCGTAGATGTCCATGATCATGCGCAACGTGGTTGTCTTGCCGGCGCCATTCGGTCCGAGCAAACCGTAGATGATGCCCGATGGCACGCTCAGTGAGAGAGCGTTGACGGCGATGTGACCAGCGAAGCGCTTGGTAACGCGATCGACGACGACGGGTTCTGACATGCCCCGAAACTAAAGGGGAAGGGGGAAGGGGGAAGGGGGACGCGTGCTACGCGGGTACGCCGAACAACTCGCCTGCCTTTCTCAGAGCATTTACGAGTGCGTCGATGTCGTCCACGTCGTTATAGATGTAAAAGGACGCCCGCGCAGTCGCCGCGACGCCCAGTCTGCGCATCAGCGGCTGTGTGCAATGATGACCCGCGCGAATGCAGACCCCGTCGCGATCGAGGATCGTCGCCAAATCGTGTGGATGAATGTCGCCGTACGTGAATGGAACGACGCCGGCGCGATGGTCGCGTGGTCCGTAGATGGTCACGCCCTCGATCTGCGTGAGCCGCTCGATGGCGATCCGCGCAAGCGCTGACTCGTGCTCGGCAACACGGTCCATCCCCAGCTGCTCCAGATAAGCGATCGCGGCACCCAGGCCGACCCCCGCTTCGACGTTCGGCGTCCCACCCTCGAACTTGTGGGGGATCTTGTTCCAGCTCGCGTGGTCGTCCCAGACCCGCTCGATCATTTCGCCACCGCCATGGTAGGGCGGCATCGCCTCGAGCAGCGCCGGTTTCGCGATCAAGGCGCCGCTGCCCATCGGCGCGAGCATCTTGTGGCCCGACAGCGCGAAGAAGTCGCAATCAATCGCCTGCACATCGACGCGGAGATGAGGGGCAGCCTGGGCTCCGTCGACGACCGCGACCGCGCCCGCGGCGTGCGCCAACCTGGTGAGCTGCGCGACCGGATTCACCGTCCCGAGCGAATTCGAGACATAGGGGAACGCCACGATCTTGGGTTTGGACTCGAGCGCCCGACCGAAGTCCGACACATCGATGCGCCCATCTTCCGTGATCTCGACCATCCGCAGCGTGGCGCCCTTTTCCTGACACAGGATCTGCCACGGCACGATGTTCGAGTGATGGTCCATGGCGGTGACCACGACCCGGTCGCCACGTTGCACGTTGGTCCGGCCCCACGAGGAGGCCACCAGATTGATCGACTCCGTGGTGCCGCGTGTAAAAACCACGCCTTCACGGGCCCATGCGTTCACGAAGCCGGCGACGGCGGTGCGCCCGGCTTCGTACGCTTCGGTGGCCTCAACGGCCAGCGTGTAAGCGCCGCGATGCACGTTCGCATTGTGGAAGTTGTAGTAGTGCTGAATCGCGTCGAGCACCTTGCGCGGCTTCTGGCTCGTCGCGGCGTTGTCCAAGTAGACCAGGCGTTTGCCGTTCTCTTCTCGCGCGAGAATCGGGAAGTCGGCGCGTACGCTCACGGTATCGAGCATCAGTCGCTCGGCGACTCAGTGGTCACGGGCGCGCCGCTCTTCTCGAGCGCGGCACGCAGCGCGTGCCACGACAGATTGGCGCATTTCACCCGTGCCGGAAACGCTCTCACACCGGCGAAGGCCGCCAACTTTCCCGGCGCCTTCGGGCCACCGGTGAGCATCTCATGAAACGCGCGAAACAGCTCGTTCGCTTCCGCGGTCGTCTTGCCGTGAACCGCGCCGGTCATCAGTGAGGCGGCCGCCTTACTGATCGCGCATCCCGATCCCTGAAATCCGAGGTCCTGGATGACACCGTCCTCGACACGCACATCCAGACTGATGCGATCGCCGCACAGCGGATTGTAGCCCTCGGCGTGGCGGTTCGCCCCCGGGACCGTTCGAAAGTTGCGCGGGTTGCGGTTGTGATCGAGAATGACCTGCTGATACAGCTCGCCCAGGTCCGTCATACCGCCGCCAGACGATCTCGCACGATCCGATCGAGCTGCACCCGGAGCGGCGCGACTTCCATGCGGCCAAGAATTTCGGAGGCGAATCCGTAGGTCAGCAGACGGCGGGCTTGGTCTTCCGTGATTCCGCGGCTCCGCAAATAGAAGAGCGCGCGCGGATCGAGCGGTCCGACGGTCGACCCGTGGGTGCATTTCACATCGTCCGCGTAGATCTCGAGCTGCGGCTGGCTATCGGCGTGCGCGTCGGTCGACAACAACAGGTTGTTGTTCGTCTGCTTGGAATCGGTCTTCTGCGCGCCCGGCCGGACGATGATGCGCCCCGTGAACACGCCGCGCGAATGACCGTCGAGCACGCCATTGAAGTACTCGTGACTCTCACAATGGTCGGCGGCATGGTCGATCGTCGTGTGATGGTCCGCGTGCTGCCGGCCGGCGAGCAGATACAGCCCGTTGAGAATCAGCGTCCCGCCCGGTCCCGCCAGGACGGTCCCGATGTCGTGCCGCGACAAGGCGCCGCCGAACGCAACGGTATGGAGGTGCACGGTACTGTCGCGGCCCTGATGCGTCTGCGTGGCGGCGACGTGGTACGCGCGAGCACTCTCACGCTGCACGCGATGATAATCGACCCTGGCCCCGTCGCCGACGACAATCTCGGTAACCGAGTTTGTCCAGTAGACGTCAGACTCGAGAGCCGCGTATGTCTCTACGATGGACGCGCGAGCCTCGCGGTCGATAACCACGAGGTTCCGGGGATGCATGACGATCTGCTGAGTTTTCCCCGGGAGAGCGAGGAACAGCAGTTGGATCGGCTTCTGGACCACGGCTTTCGCCGGAACGTGCACGAACGCGCCCTCACGAACGAACGCGGTGTTCAGTGCGCAGAACGGACGATCCTGAGAGACGGCGTACTTGCAGAGGTGCGCCTGAACGATCTCGGGCCGATCGACGAGTGCCTGCGCTAGACCCTCCACGCGCACGCCGTCGGAGGACACGAGCGAGAGAGAAGGCGCGAAGAATCCGTTCACGAAAACGAGACGCTGCGAAGTTTGGTCATCGAGCAGGAATGGCGCGATCGCGTCGAACGAAGGCAGAGCGGACGCCGGCGTTGCCAGCTCGAAAGAAGACTCGGCGATTGGCGCGACGCTGGTAAAGCGCCACGCCTCTTGCTTCATGTTCGGGAAGCCGAGCTCGCTGAAGCGCGAGATTCCACTATCGCGCAGGGTCTTCAGCCACGCGGGCGCGTTCGCAGCCCCGTTCGCAGCCCACGCATGGTATGCACCGACCAGATGTTCAACTGCCATCGTCACGACACCATTACGCCATCACGCAGCCAGTCGTAGCCCTTCGCCTCGAGTTCCTGGGCAAACTCGGGACCCCCCGACTTGACGATTCGCCCGTCCGCGAGGACGTGCACGTCATCGGGCGTGATGTAGTTCAGCAGCCGCTGATAGTGTGTCACGATCAGGAATGCGCGCTCGGGATTGCGGAGCTGATTCACCGCCTCGGCGACCGTTCGCAGCGCGTCGATGTCGAGGCCGGAATCGGTCTCGTCGAGAATCGCGAGCCGCGGCTCGAGGACGGCGAGCTGGAGGATCTCGTTGCGCTTCTTCTCGCCGCCCGAGAAGCCTTCGTTCACCGGGCGGTTCATCATCGAGTCGTCCCAGCCAATGCTCTTGAGTTTCGCTTCCAGGACCTCCAGGAAATCGATCGGATCGAGCTCCGGTTCGCCCCGCTCCCTGCGAAGCGCGTTCAGCGCCGACCGAAGAAAGTAGGAGTTGGTAATACCGCGAACCTCGACCGGATACTGGAACGCGAGGAAGAGACCTGCCCGCGCACGCTCCTCCGCCTTCATGTCATGTCGAGTAAATCCTTGCCTTGGTACTTCGCGGTCCCAGCGAGCACCGTGTATGCGGGATGCCCGGCGAGCACCTGCGCCAACGTGCTCTTGCCCGAGCCATTCGGCCCCATGATCGCGTGGACCTCGCCGTCACGAATCGTGAGGTCGACGCCCTTCAGGATCTCGTTGCCGGCGACCGCGACACGAAGCCCCTTGACCTCGAGTAGTACCCTTCCCGCTTCCCGCTTCCCGCTTCCCGTCATTACCCGACACTCCCCTCGAGACTGATACCGAGCAACCGAGTCGCTTCCACCGCGAACTCCATCGGTAGCTCTTTGAAGACCTCTTTACAGAAGCCATTCACGATCATCGAAACCGCATCCTCCGCCGACAGCCCCCGCTGACGCAGGTAGAAGATCTGGTCTTCGCCGATCTTCGAAGTCGACGCCTCATGCTCCATGATCGCCGTGCTGTTGCGCACGTCGATGTACGGGAAGGTGTGCGCGCCGCATTTGTCACCGATCAGCATGGAATCGCACTGCGAATAATTGCGGGCGCCTTCCGCCCCCTTCATGATCTTCACCAGGCCGCGGTACGTGTTTTGACCGCGTCCCGCTGAAATTCCTTTCGACACGATCGTCGAGCGCGTGTTCTTGCCGAGATGAATCATCTTCGTCCCGGTGTCCGCCTGCTGCCGGTGGCTCGTCACGGCGACGGAATAGAACTCGCCGATCGAGTTGTCGCCCTGGAGAATGCATCCCGGATACTTCCACGTGATCGCGGACCCCGTCTCGACCTGCGTCCACGAGATCTTGGAATTCGCGCCCGCGCACTTGCCGCGCTTGGTGACGAAATTGTAAATCCCGCCGCGCCCTTCTTCGTCGCCGGGATACCAGTTCTGAATCGTCGAGTACTTGATCGTCGCCCGGTCGAGCGCCACGAGCTCGACGACTGCCGCATGCAACTGGTTCTCATCACGCATCGGCGCCGAGCAACCCTCGAGGTAGCTCACGTAGCTGCCTTCATCGGCGATGATCAGTGTCCGTTCGAATTGACCGGTCGAGGACGCGTTGATGCGGAAGTAGGTCGACAGCTCCAGTGGGCAACGCACACCCTTCGGTACGTAGACGAACGAGCCGTCCGTGAAGACGCCAGAGTTCAATGCCGCGAAGAAGTTGTCATTGTAGGGAACGACCGTGCCGATGTATTGCTGGACCAGGTCAGCATGCTCGCGGATCGCTTGCGAGATCGGACAGAAGATCACGCCGTATTTGGCGAGCTCCGCCTGAAAGGTGGTCGCGACAGAGACGCTGTCGAACACGGCATCCACGGCGACGCCCGTGAGGCGCTTCTGTTCCTCGATCGGGATGCCGAGCTTTTCGAACGTCGCGACCAGCTTCGGATCCACCTGATCGAGCGAATCGAGCTTGGGCTGCTGCTTCGGAGCCGCGTAGTAGCTGATCGCCTGGTAATCGATCGGGCCGTACTTCACATTCGGCCAGTGCGGCTCCTGCAGCTTGAGCCAATTCCGATATGCCTTGAGCCGCCAATCCAGCATCCATTCCGGCTCGCCCTTCTTCCCGGAAATGAGGCGGATCACGTCCTCGTTCAAGCCGGCCGGCACCACCTCGGACTCAATGTCGGTGACGAAGCCGTACTTGTACGGTTGCTGGACGTGAGCTTCAATGCTGGTCATCGCGCTCCCGGAAGTCCTTAACAGACATGAAGTTGGCAGCCTAAAGAACCACTTCGAGTTGGAATCCTAATGGTTTTGTCGGGATTGTCAACCGAATCTACAGCCGGCTCAATAGATGTCTCTATTCCATTCACGAACTAGCCGCTCGTAGTCCTCCGGCGTATTCACCTCGTCGATCACTGCGGGGTCATCCACGGCAACCGCTACGATCTCCTTTTCGTGCTTGTGCAGTACCCACCTGGCCCCCGCACGTGTGGCCTCAGGACTCTCTACCAGCTCGCTGAACAGCGCTGACCCCCAGATCACGGGATGGCCACGGCGCTCCCCAAACATCGGCACCACGGCCTTTCCGCCCGTACGCCTGTGGGCTTCCAACACCCGCTCGACCGTCGTGACGCGTACATGAGGAAGATCGACGGGCCAAACCAGCGCCGCGCTCGGCTGAAGCGGCTGCAAGGCCTTCAAGGCCCCGCGCAGTGACGCGATGGGGCCGGTTTCAGGCTCCGGATTCTCGACGATGATGCAATCGTGGCCAGCTATAGCAGGCTGGATCCGAGGAGCATCCGGACCCAGAACGATGACTCGGGTCTTCACTTCGAGCGCCTCCAGCGCCTCCAAGATCCGGACGGCGAAGGGAAGGCCGCGGAAATCCAGTAGGGCCTTGGGAGAGCCCATGCGGGCCGAGCGGCCGGCTGCCAGGACGATGCCGGCTAGCGTCATAGGGGCTTAGAGACTAAGGGGTTGCACCGAGGGCCGAAACCCCCACATTAGGCGCGCCTATGGCAGCCCGACGGATTCGCCAGCTGGGTGACCCGATTCTTCGGGTCCGCTGCACACCGGTTCAAGACCCCAAGTCGCCGGCCGTGCGGCTGCTGGCCGACGACCTACGGGATACGCTCCGGGCCGCGCGGAAGAAGTACAACATGGGACGGGCCCTGGCGGCCCCGCAGATCGGCGCTCCGGTGCGCGTGGTGCTCGTTGAGATCGGCAAATTCCGCGCGACGATGGTGAACCCCGAGATCACCGATGTTGGCGCCGAAGACTTTCATGTCTGGGACGACTGCTTCTCGTTCCCTAACCTGCTCGTGCGCGTGACGCGCGCGTACCGGGCGACGGTCCGCTACACGGACATGAAAGGGAAGCTCGTCACGATGGAACTCGAGGGACCGATGGCCGAGCTGTTGCAACATGAGCTCGACCACCTCGATGGTATTCTCGCCTTGGACCAGCCGAGCGGGCTCGATCCCTTCGCCTACAAGGCGGAGTGGGAGAAGTATCACAAACCCTCCGAGCGCTACGGCCCCCCCCGGCCCCGCGAGGTATGAACGCCTAGACGCCTAGACGCCTAGACGCTTTAGCAGCCTAGCTTACATTTCGAGTTCATCAGCAGGGGTGCCCGCAGCGACACGCGGGCTGAGATCACACCCTCAGAACCTGATCCGGTTCGTACCGGCGAAGGGAGCTCAGCATGACCTGCCGCACTCAGATGTTCTTCGCCCGTCAGGGCACAGTCACTCCCGAGATGCATCGCGTCGCCGAGCGGGAAGGATTGCCGCCGGAGACGGTTCGCGACGAAGTCGCCGTCGGCCGGCTCATCATTCCGGCCAACGTCAATCATCTCGCGCAACGTCTCGATCCGATGGCGATCGGAAAGGTCGCCAGCGTCAAGATCAACGCCAACATCGGGAACTCCGCCGTCGAATCCGACATCGACGGCGAGCTCGAGAAGCTGCACCACGCGGTGCACTACGGCGCCGATACCGTCATGGACCTCTCCACGGGCGGAAACATCGACGCCATTCGCGAGGCGATCATCGCAGCCTCGCCGGTGCCGATCGGCACAGTCCCCATCTATCAGGCGATCGAAATCGCCGGCGACGTCACGAAGCTCACGGCCGACGACATCCTCGCGAACATCGAGCACCAGGCGCAGCAGGGCGTGGACTACGTCACCGTTCACGCCGGGATTCTGCGCGAACATGTCGGACTCGCGCTCGGCCGGGTCACGGGGATCGTAAGCCGCGGCGGGTCGCTGCTGGCGTACTGGATGACGCAGCACGGCAAGCAAAACCCCCTGTACGAGCACTATGACCGCCTGCTCGACATCGCGCGCGAATATGACGTCACGCTCTCGCTCGGCGATGGATTGCGACCGGGGTCGATCGCCGACGCGACCGATAAAGCGCAGCTCGCTGAGCTGACCGTGTTG